>Ga0209121_10000149_pt1 | contig 69641 bp, 62 predicted proteins | sample Cruoilmetagenom3_FD_187292 | JGI IMG/M metagenome (GOLD analysis project Ga0209121, IMG submission 187292) | Oil polluted marine microbial communities from Coal Oil Point, Santa Barbara, California, USA - Sample 3 (SPAdes) (version 2) | ecosystem: Environmental > Aquatic > Marine > Oil seeps ...
AGAGGAAGAACCTGAAAATTTAATGTTAAAACCCATACGACCATCCGTGGAGATTGAAGATGAGATTGGAAAAACGACCTCGGAGTTAGATAAAATTTCGATTCCAGAAGATTCATTTAACGCTCATAATTTGAGCGACTTAACTCTAATAATTGAAAAATTGAGAGAGTTTGATAATATTTTGAAAATTGGTAGTGATAAAATCATTATTTCTACTAATGAAAAAGAAGTTGCTAAAAGCTTTGAAAATTTTAAGAATTTTGAGATCATTATTAACGATCTTGAAATTTTATTGAATAGCTTCTTAAAAGAAATTCATCTAGAAATTATATATCAGCTCGTAGTTAGCAGCGATAACATGGCTTTTCTTATCCAAACAAAATTTAAACGAAATTACAAAGAGAAGGTCAATTTTGAAGGATTAACAACTCCCGAAAAAATTTATTTCATCATTTCTTTTTTCATCTCTATCAAAATCCTTATGAAATCTGAAAATATCTTGTTTTCAAATTTATTCATTCCTAATGTTTATAATAAAGGTGGTTCCATTTACAGAACTATTAGAAAAATATTACCAATATTAGAAAATAATGATAATCTAACTAATTTTAAACTAATCTTTCTTATGTCAAATTTAGAATTAAAAAAAGAAATTGAGAACTTAAAAGTTTTTAAAGTTGAAGAGAGTTGATAAGAAAAAATATGGAAATTACAAATTTTGAAGAAGCTGTAAAAAATATCACTAAAATTATTTTAACAAGCCCTCAAAAAATGATTCGAGAAGAGGATCTCCAGAATTTAAGTAAAAATTTCGATTTTGAACAAATTATGAGCACAGTTTATTTAAATTTAAAGAAAATTGGTTTTGAATTTATAAAATCTAATTTTCTAGATCAAAAGTTCTATGTTTTAACCTCTGAGGGTAAAGATGACAGCATTACACCTTCTCAATACGGTACTTTGGCTTTGATACTTGCCCTTAGCAAGGAGGTAGATGAAAACATAAAGATTAGCGATCTAAAAGAAATCTTCAAGGAAATCTGGGCTGATGATGTTGAATTCCTAATTGAAAATGATTATTTAAGAAAAATTGAAGATCTAGATGTAATAAAAATTACCCCATTAGGAAAAGCAATAATGAAAAATATCATTCAAGATATAAATTTAAAAAACTTATTAAACGCGTTCAAAGGAAAAGAATCTACTTAAAAAAAATTTTAAAAAAAAGATATTAATTAGTCCTTTTCTAAATCAAGATTAAATTGATCGTATATCTTCTTTACGCGCTCAGCAGAAGGACCAGATCCTCTCACTCCGTTCTCATCTACTATAATTTTCCCATTCAAAATGGATATAATATTTTGATCGTCAATATAGTTCACATGTCCTTTTGAAAAAATTGTAGCAATTCTATCTGCCAAAGCTTGCATTGGGAACGGCTCTTCTTCTACCGTTACAAAATGATAGTAACTACTTCTTATCAACATTTTTGGGAATGTTTTACCTTTTTCATTTTTCACATTATTTAAAATCAAGTTAGAATCTTCTGAAACTCCCTTTAATTGGCCAACAAAGAATTTGTCTTTCTCTAGATATACTTTAACAATCTTATCTACGAGCAATCCTAATTCCGTATTGTATTGTCTTAGACTGATATATCAACACCTTCAATAAATTTTTATTATTATTATTAATATTATAGTCTTTTCCTTTTATTTTTAATTTAAATATTACATTTCAACTTTACACTAATTAATTGGAGAACAATATTTCTACTAGTTTTGGAATGGTTTCTCTTGTTATTGCACTTGAAAAAGCAACTTATATGATCATTAACAAAATAGATGTTTCGCAATTAAATCTTGGAGAAAATCCTAATTAATTTTTAAATTTAATCAAGAGAAATTCAAAAACCTAATTAGATAAGAGATTTATTTAAAAACTTAAATATTTATTAGTAATTAAAATACTTAGTTTACTATTACAAAGACAAAAATTATTGTGTTTGATTATGAAATTATCCGAATATGGTAGAAAATTTCTGAATTTACCACTTCGTATAGACAAACACAATAAGGGATATGTTGATTTTTACATTGGTCCAAAAAAAATACGCAAAATAGTTGACAATGAGGCTATAACTTCGCCAAGCAAACTGTTAACCGATTGTAAAACTTTACAAAAAGATTTGTCTAAACAAGGATACGATAAAAAACGCGAGCGATACTTAGAAAAAATCTTAATGTCGATGAGGACTTCGATCGAGATATTAAACAGAGTCGAAATTCCTTTTAAGGAACAGTTTTTAAGGTTATATGATGTGGCCTGACAACCTGTTAAAGAATCTGAATTAGATAATTTAAAAGAAGAGTTTAACGCAGCGTATGGTGGTCCTGGAAGTTTAGAAAAACGAATGAACGATTTAAGAGTACGACGCTCTATTCCTAAAGGTAAGGTATTTGAACTATTTAAGAAAGCCCTCAATATCACGAGAGAGCTAACCAAAGAATTATTTGTCGATCTCTTACCTGAAAATGAGCAAGTCATTTTAGAACTAGTAGAAAATAACATCAATAATGAAGCAAAATGGTCTTATTACAATTGGTACCTGGGTAATTTTCGCTCCCGAATAGAGGTTAATCCAAACTATAACATGTATTGGAGCGCATTTTTATCTGCTGCCGCTCACGAAGGATACCCTGGCCATCATACCGAATTTGTTGTCAAAGAACAGAGATTATATCGCGAGTTAAATCAATTTGAACACTCAATCCTGCTACTTAATTCGCCCAAGTTAATAATTAGCGAAGGAATAGCGAATACTGCAGTTAATGTGCTTCTTTCTTATCGAAACCAAGCAGAAATTAGCTTACGAGAATTTTGTCCAGACTTCTCAAAAGAAGATTCTCTTGATGCTTTAATGGCACAAAATAAAGTAAAAGTAAAAACTCATCTTTTTTTGTATAATCTTGCATATTACGCGCTTATTGACGGGTGGAGCGAAGAGAGATTAATTCGGTACGCAACCAGTTTTGAAATATTTAGCCAAGAAAATATAAAAAATCAATTAAAATTAATATTTAATCCAATATACTCAACTACTGTTTTTTCATATAATATAGGAACCAATCTCATAATGAATAAATACGGAGACCTTCTGAAAGTTAAGGATTTTCAAAATCTGTTAGTAAATGCAATTTTTCCCTCAGATCTGGTGTAAAACTACAATAATTGCATATATTGATTTTACAATAATCTTTTATGTTAGTTTATAGATTTATGTTTAAGAATTTCTCAACCTCTTTTAAGATTTTATCTTCTAGCAACACATCTTATTTTCTTAAAGAAACATAATTAAAATATTAATTTAGAATAGAATTATCCTACATTGAAATAATTGTTTATTTAATAAACCTCAAATATAATTTGAACATTTGATATTTAATGCTATTCACTTTCTTTTTTTTAGGAGTTTAAATAAACATTATCAATTAATAAATTGGTTTTAAAAAACTAAGTATATTATATTTGGTTTCGAAATTAGAAGAAGGAGATATTAAATTCATTTCATTTAACAAATAGAGTGAATAAAATGCCAGGTCAACCATATATCATACCATAAATGGATGTTTTTTATTAGAACATCACTTATTTTCCTTTTTTTTTTTAAAATGAGTAGTTTAAAAATATATTCTAATATAATTAAATAGCACTTGCTATTCAACTAAATGTAACCATTTTGGCTTTAAATTAAAAAAAAAAATTAGCTAAATACAATTCACATAACAAATAAAGTGAGAAAAAATACCTGGTGAACGCGGTACAGGACCATAAATTGATGCTTTTTATAAGAGCATCACCTATTTTCTTTCTTTTTTAAAATGTTTTTTACTCCTTCAATGTATCTAACAAGTATAAAACAAATATCAAACTCCTATATTTCTAAGGTTTGAATAAGGTTAAGAATGTTTTCTCCTATAATTGCACTTGTTGTGATTATTTTGATGTTTGGATTTATTTCCTTGGCATCGTTGACCATTTTTTCAATATTGACGTCAATTACATCAAGTAAATCGATCTTATTAATTACTGCGATATCTGACATCTTAAAAAGCATCGGATGTTTTTCTATTACCCATTCTCCTTCCGTAATAGACACAACAACTATTCTTTTATCAGTTCCTAAGATAAAATCTGAGGGACAAATAAGATTTCCCACGTTTTCTATAAAAACGATGTCGTAATTGCTTAAATCGTGATTTTTTATTACTTGAGAGATGTGATAAGAATTTAAAGCGCATTCTCGACCTGTATTAATTTGGATGGTTTTTACACCATGTTTCTCTATGCGATCAGCGTCAATTCTTGTAGCTACATCTCCATTTATTACTAGAACCCTTTTTTCTTTAGAAATCTTCTCTGATATCGATTCTAAAAGGGCAGTTTTTCCAGCTCCTATAGCTCCAACAATATCAAAAGAGCGAATATTATGCTTACTAAAACTTTTTTTATTTTTGGCTGCTAACCGCTCGTTGTTTTCGATTAAATCCTCATTTAATTCTATTATTTTTGACAATCCTTCTTCTGGCATTTTAACTCGTTTATTCTTATCGATACTTAAATTTATAGTAATGAACAAGGTACGACGCTAATATACCTCCTAAATCAGGAAGATAAATAAGTAAATAAAGTGGTTCACCAATTGCAAATAATAGACCTGGAACAACTTTTAATAAAACTAAGAAAGTTATTATAGTTTTTCCCCGCATCCTTATTGGAAAGAAGAATAATAAAAATGTCATTTCTCGGTCCCAGTTCATAAAAATCATGAAGCATATGACTCCTAATAGAGCTCCTGATGCTAAACCGTATGGAACAAAAATCACGCTTCCATATGGCATGTAAATCAATTGTAACAGGAGTAATAATAAAATGTAAACTAATCCCGTAAAAATAGCGCAAATAAAATACAATTGCAATAAAAATTTAGTTCCAAACAGGCGTTCTATATTTTTAATTATCATATTAAAAAATAATATTAAGATAAATAGAAAAAACAATCCAAATAAATCAGAAGTATAACTAACAAAAAGAGATGTAATTAAAGTCCACAAATATAATTCCAAAAAGCTATAACTACTCAAGGTTAAATATAAAGGGTATCCCATAGAAGTTATAGACATGATAACAATCGCGATAATTAAGAATGTTGTACCGTTGGTTTTTGTTGTTTTATTATCATAACTTTCGTAGTATTTAATTGTCCTCTGTTTTTGTTTTTCTTGTCTTTTTATATATTTCTTAAATTCTCTTGGAGCTCTTTGCGGACTAACACTTTTTGAAGGTTTTTCTCTCAAATTTAAAGGGACAATAGGTCCATGTTTTAGTTCAAAAGTACATTGATGATTTTCTGGTAATCTATGTTTTTTACAATAAACTCCGCCACAATACTTACATTTAAAAGGTAAATAAGTGATTTTTTCACCACAGTATTCGCAAAAAGTCATATTTTCAGAAATTTTTAAAGTAAAATTTTAACTTATTAATATTTTAAGGTTTTATCATTCATAATTTTTTTTAAAATTTTACTCTTGAAACTGTAATAAACATTAAAAATTAGGGAAAATAGATATCTGTTCCTAACTGCGTATAAATAATAACAAGTGTTATAACTAACAAAACTCCTAGCGAACCCATTAAACCTAAATAAACTTTCTTTTTCCATTTCCAAATATTTTGACCATCTAGAATCCCTATTGGCAACATATTAAATGCACCTAACATGTAATTCAGATAAGCAGCAAGTCCAAAAAAATGATTTAATGGGTACAAGGTTTTTGGAATTAAAAAAGACACAATTAATAAAATTGACCCATACACAAGATTAACTAAAGGCCCTGCAGCCTTACATAAACCCGTTCTCCTGTCTATTTTATCTAATCCTAAAACTACAACGGCTCCAGGCAATGCCAAAGAAGGAAAGGCTTGTGAATTAGTTAACAGTCCCATTAACCCAGAAATTAGACCAAACACAGTTAATACCATTCCGAAAGTAAGGAGTCTGAATTTTGTTTGTAGACCAAAATGCATGGCTACCTGACGGTGCCCAAATTCGTGAAAAAGAAACGCAGTCATATAAAAACCCGCTAGCATAAATATTGACCAACCATAACCAGAATTAATCAACATAGGATCGTAAAAATTAATTAAACCTATGATGAAAATTAGAGCAGAACCAATTATTAAGTGAATTAATTCTGATTTATGAGCCCACAATATTCCTTTGAATTTAATTCCTGAATCGGGGGCAAAAGCGTTTTCGGGGACTGATTTTTCTTGTCGATACCATGTATAAGTCCCATCTATCGTTCCACGCACTTCGCTTGGAGTTATTTGTTGTTGATATGTATCATCTTGTTGAGGAATCGAAACTTGAGAGCTTTCAACATAAGTAGGAGGTGATTGTTGATATTGTTGTAAATTTTGACTTTCGATTACAATATTACATTCGTGATCGATAGGATTTTTATGTAAAGAACAATAAGATTGACCACATTTATTACAGTTGAATGTTTCAGGGACATCAACTCCGCAATGATAACATATTGGCATTGTTAAAATCTTATTTAATTTATTTTTATTATTAATTTGAAAAATATTATTAATGATATAAAATTCAACATTAATAATATTTAGCCTATGTTTAATACAATTTTTTTTTATTTCAATATAAAAGTAATAAAGTGGAAAAATGAAGAATAAATAGCTTTTTAGCTTTAATTTTGAATTTTTTAATTATACCACAAAATAATTAAATTAACAATTTACCTATCTAATTATAGAAAATAACAAAAAACGGTCGATTATTACGGGGAAAAAAATTGTTTATTGTCCTACATGTGAACAAGAAGTAGTACTAAGAAGGAAAAATTTTGAACACATTTATCACGAGATATTGGCTTTCATGGTTATCCTAACTTGCGGGTTAGGGATTTTCATTTATCTCATCTTGAAATATAGTAAAAAGAAAGATCGATGCCCCAATTGTGATTCTCAATTTGATCTAGAGAACCTTCCAGATAAAGACATTTTAGAAAAAGATATTTCTAATTAAAGGTTCTTGATTTTCATTATGCTTTTACATCTAGGGCAGATCATATCTTTATCGGTTAACTCTTTCTTTCTTATCGTCTTTTGATATTTACATTTTGCCTTTGGACATACTAAGTAGAATTTCGATAAATTTTTTGGTCCTACTATACCTTTTATTTCTTTAGGCTTAGATTCAGATTTTTTTGGTTTTTTAGTACCATCTTTTATCTTTGGCTTTTTTTTAGTTTCTTCTGGTTTTATCCACTTCTCTAATCCCAGTCTTAACTCACATCAATTTTAATTTATTTAATTTCTTATATAAAAATTTCTAGTTATTTTTTACTATTTAGTTCTATTATTTAATAAAAAAAAGGAACAAAAAAATTTTATCAATCTAAACTTAAAAATTAAAATACTTGAATCTTACCTGCAATCAATCGCTTCCTTAGATCGATCATAGATTCCTTGCTTAATTTTTCTTCAGAGACTTCTTTCGCGATTTTTTCAATGCTAGCAAAATTTACATTTTCAGCAGGGATTAACTCTATTGAGTTTACCCATGGATCCGTAATTGGGCGTCCGATTTGGGATAAAAGCTTCACATGTGCCTCTAAAATGTCACCCTCTCCTCTTTTATGAATCTCTCTAGCGATCTCTGTTGCTAGAATGTTGTAGATTTTTCCTACGTGATTAATTGGATTTTTTCCACAAACAGCCTCTAAACTCATAGTTCTGCAAGGTGTTATTAGACCGTTAGACCGGTTTCCACGCCCTACTTCACCGTCATCGCCTGCCTCAGCCGATGTGCCTGTTATGGTAAGAAACAAGATTTTTTTCTCTATGTTATCTGCTACATTTATTTGGCAAGTGACTTCGCGTTCTGGGATGATTTTAGCCGCTAAATCTAATACAGCGTCTTTAATTTGATTTGTATAGTTAATATATTCATCAACATCGTTGATGTACCTGCTGACCATTGCAGCCGCAACGGTGATTCCAACCTTGTTATCATTTCTTTCAACCATTATCTTAACATCTTCACCCGATCCCTTATATTTATCCTTGAAGCTCGGAGAATTAATAAGATATTCTGCTTCTAGCGTTATTTTTTCTACGTCTGAATATGGGGCGTATCCTACTCCAAAACTTGTGTCATTTGAGAGAGGTATCTCTTCCGAATGATGAGACTCGTCAAAAACTCCGGTTAAATCTATTGACCCTGGTCGAACTGCATAATCGAATTGTATATCTCTATCTAAATCAAGGTTTCTAAATATTTTTGCGAGTACTTGGCGTTGTGTATCAAGACAAATAGTAGCAACGGGTACGTATTCTAATTTATTCTCAGTTCCATGTTCTGTAAGAATTTGATTTATAGCTCTTCCTACTATTAAAAAATATTGTGGTTGAATTATCATCCCTCCTCCGAATTCTGGTTTGGCAACACCACCAACCAAAGCGGCCTTATCAACGTTATGATGATACACTCTATCGAAATGTTCCAAATAGTAAACACATAACGCTCTCGAACAAGCATCAGCAACGGCGTCGCAAACGCTATCTGGATGTCCTATTCCTTTCCTTTCGCAAATTTCAGGAAATTTACTTTTTTCAATAGGTAAAAAGTCAGCCTGTGTGATTTTAAACATTTTGATTAAACTCTTTCTTATTTATAGAAATAATTATTTTATTATGTTTTTTTAAATTAATAATAATTATTAATAATTATTGATAATAATATGCATATATTGCATGAAATATGCACTTAAATTATACTAAATAAGTTTTACGCATTCTAAAATGGAAGTTTTGCCAAATTTATCTCGAATTAAGTATTTAAGAAAAAAATTAAACATTAGCCAAAAAGAATTAGGTGAGAAATTAGGTATTTCGCAATCTACAATCTCAAGAATAGAAAATGGAGACATGGACCCACCTTATTCTAAAGTGAAAAAAATTATCGAATTTCTAGAAAATGAACGAATGAAGAAAAAAAGTTCAAAAAAGCACGCAGAAGATATTATGACTCCAAAGATAATATCTATAAAACCAGATTCGACCATTAAGGATGTTATTACTTTAATGAGTAAATACAATTTTTCACAGATACCGATTTTAGAAAAAAACCATAATTTCGGAAGTATAACAGCTAAAAAAATTCAGAAACATATAACTAAAAATCCAGATTTAATAAACGCAGATATTTTGACTATAATAGAATTGCCCTTTCCAGAAGTTGAAAAAAATTGGAGCGCTAAAGACATATCAAATTTATTAATTAAATATCCTGCCGTATTAGTAAAAGAAAATAATATGTTTATTGGAATTATAACTGATGCTGATTTCCTTAAACTTACAAGTAATTAAAGGTTAATCTTCATTTAGAGAAATTAAAATAACAATTAAATTAATTAAGTTCGAATATAATATCACAATAAAAAAAATTTAATTAACTATTTATCTTTTAATCAATGGGAATTTATGATTGAAACGGCACTTGAAAAAATAGATAATATGCTTAAAAAGGCTAATTTTGAGACATTTATTTTAGATTCCTTTTCTAATAAAAAAAATAAGTTTTGTTTTGACTTACTAGTAAAAAAGAATGATTTAGTTTTTAGCGTAAAAATTTTTTCCAATATTGATAATTTAAACATTGATATAATAAATGATATAAAATCTTTATCCTTATTGTTAAAATCTAAACCCTTGTTAATAGGAATTAGAAATCGTTATCATAAATTAGAAGATAACACTATTTACATTAGAGAGGGGTTGCCGTTTATAACTTTAACTACATTAGAAAACATTCTCAGTAAAGAGTTATATCCGTACATTCTAGCGAGAAGAGGAGGGGGTGTTATGTTTTTAAACGGTAATTTAATGAAATCTTTGAGAGAAAAACAAGCAATCTCACGAAAAGAACTATCTGGAAGACTTGGAATTACTAAAAGAACTGTCTGTGCGTATGAAAATGAAAGTATGCGACCTTCTGAAAAAATAGCTAATAAAATCTCATTAATACTAGAATGTAATGATCTTTTTAGAAGAATTAACATTTTTGATTGGAATTTCAATTTTAGTATGGATCGAAAAGACCTTCAAGAATCTATCAATTTGAGCTCTTTTGAATCTCATCTTCAAGAAGTTTTGAATGACATTGGAATATGTTCTTATTGGTCTAAGAAAGGTTCAATTCCTTTCAAACTATCGTTATATTCAAAATCTGTTGATGAGAATAAAGAAAGTAGCGTTTACCCTCTCTTTTCAGGAGTTTCTGAAGAAGATAAAAAAATTAACGAGCTTAGTTTTAAATGTTTGAAAATGTTTACTGAACTGTTTCAAAAAAATTCTATTTTTATAGTGAACAATGACATTAAAATACCCGATTCTCTCAAAAAAATTAAAATTCCCATCATTAAAATTAGAAATCTAGAAAAAATTGATGATGAAGAGGAATTCGTTGAGCTCATCCAAGAATCAGGGAACTAACCAAGAAGTTATTTGTGGCATTGACGAAGCGGGTAGAGGACCTGTCTTGGGGCCTATGGTAATTTGTGGCGTGTGCTTCCTTAAATCAAAATTGGGGCTTCTAACAGAAATCGGGGTTAAAGATTCAAAAAAATTATCTACTAAAAGACGAAGTGAATTAGCTAAAATTATAAAAGAAAATTGTAAAACATATATAGCAAAAATTATTGGAGCTCAAGAAATAGACGCGAGAAAAAAGAAGAGAATCACCCTGAATAGACTTGAAGAAGTGAAAATGGCAGAAATTATTAATGAACTGAAACCAGATGTAATTTATATAGACGCGGCAGATGTTATTGAAGATAGATTTAAAACATCTATTCAAACATTATTAAATTATTCACCAAAAAAAATAATTTCTAAACACAAGGCTGACGATTTATACCCAATAGTTTCAGCGAGCTCAATTATCGCTAAAGATATGAGGGATAGATTCATTGAAGAACTAAAAAAAGAATATGGAGATTTTGGCTCAGGATATCCCTCAGATATACGAAGTACTACATTTCTTCGGGAATGGATAATAAAAAATAAGAAAGCTCCACCTATCGCGAGAAAATCGTGGGAAACTACGAAAAAAATAATCAGAGAAGAATTAAATTCGAAAAAAATTACTGATTTTTTATAAATTTGTTGTAAAATGAATATCCTGATTTACAACCTTTAAGTTATAATTCAATTTAAAACCAGTGTCATCATCGCCATTATCGTCGTCTCTAAAACCTTCAAACCGCGTTCTCATATTGAACGTAGCTAAAATTAAAAGCGATGTTATTGCCACAAACCCAACGATTATAAATTATAAAAAAAAAATATTGGCTAAATTATTTGTGGGCAATTAAAATGACATGATTCGCTGCGTATTTGTGTATATTAAAGCTTTCGCTTATTTTATAGCCCGCTTTTTCTAAAATCTTTTTCTCTTGGATGTAAATTTTTTCAGGCTTTTGAACGCTATCTATTGATTGAGATTTAATTGCAAGAATAAGAGTTCCTTTATCCTTTAGATAATAATTACAGTTCGCAATAGCAATTTGTGCTTGGTTTGGCTGAGCAATATCTTGATAAACTAAATCAATATTAGTAAAAACGGAATTAGCATATTTTTCCGGAAAATTAGCGTCTCCTAATATTGGAACAATATTTTTTCTATTTTTGGTGTTTTGAATTAATTGGCGCATACTACGCTCAGCAAATTCTACTCCATAGATAATTCCATTGTAAACTATGTCTGAAAGATGAGATATTGTAGTACCCGATGACGCTCCTAAATACAAACATTTTAATTCGCTAGATAAGAAATCCACTGAAGGTTTTTCCAATATCATTGCAGCTAATTTACTTCTATGAGGGTCCCATTCTCGATATTCTTCTCCTTTAAAAGTAATTAACTTCTCACCGTACACTTTGCTACCAAGAACTAGGTTTTTAGAATAAAGTTTTAGGTTATGTGGAGGGCCAGATATATAAACATTGGAGTATTTTGGATGTGTTCTGATATTGATATTGCTCAAATTAACTTTACCCTCCTCTTTTCTTATATATTTGCTTTTTATTTGATTTTATTTTGGGCTCACTTTTTTTTATAGGAGGTTTAGGATATTTTTTTTCAATCTCTTTTATTTTTTCTTCAATCTCTCTTGCTAAAGTATCTCCTATGAACTCACCTTTAAAAAAATCTACTTTAGTAGCAATTCCTATTTTCCCTGAAATCACTCTAGAGATCTTTCCACGGTGATACGCTTTACTTCCTCTAATCAAATTCCACTGAAAAATTAACCCGTGTTTTGGTCGCTTTTCACCCGTTTTAAGGAATCTATACAAAGCTTTTTCAGCTCCTAGTAGTTGAACCCTCGAAGCGGGCATATAAGCTAAATCTTTTAAACTTCCCGCTTTTGCTATTAATTTCGCCCCAACTAAACCTCCGACTAAAGCATAGAGATTTGGAGCAACTTGTTCCATTAATGAATCTAAATATTTTTCCAATTCTTGCCTAAACTCGTCCAATGATAAAATTTGATTAGCGTAGTTTTTTACAATATTAAGACTAATTTCAGCTCCCATTGATTGGGAAGCCAACTTTTGTAATGTTTTAATTCTTCCTTCCTTAAAACTAAAATTTTGAGTAATCTTATCATAAGTAAAGTTATCTCGACTTCCTAAAATTGAAACCATTTTTGCAATAAGAACATTTTCTTCGATTAATTTATCAACTAGTTCCGGAAAATGCAAACCATACCATTCTCTAAGCCGACTTGAGAATAGGCTTATTGATTTTTTAAGAATATCAAGTGCTTCTATGATTTGGACGATTTCTACATCTCCTCGAGCTCCAGCCTCACTTATTCTCTTCTTAATTAATTGAACTTCAACTTTCTTGAAAATAGAGAGAATTTCTTTTCGAGTTTTATGAATCCCTACTCCTTTCAGTTGATCTTCTAAATTAAAGCGAAAGTTTTTAAACTCGAGAGAGTGACTTTCAAAAGAAGTGTTACTTCCTAATTCTTTTGATGTTAAAATCTGTAGCTTTTTATTATCAAATACGAACTCGTCAAAACCCGAATTTCTCAGCTCATTGATAAAATCTGAATACTCTTCTGAGAGAGTATCGCTATTTAATGAATTATAAAAATTTATTGATTTTTGAATGTCGTCTAAAAAATCTACATAATTAAGGAAATTTCCTCCATCATCAATGGTATATACTCCTATTAATGTATCAATGATATAACATTTCATTTTTCTAAATCTACGCGTAAATAAAATTTCTCAAATAATAATAATAATAATTTCTTACATTATAATAGTAATGCTTGAAGTAAATATTTCTGGTTTAAAGTTAAACTCTCCTTTGATTTTAGCTTCTGGCATTTTAGGAGTGTCTTATTCTACGATGTTAAGATTGATTAATGTCGGAATAGGGGCTATAACAACCAAATCTATTGGACCTAGACCTAGAAAGGGATTTAAAAATCCTTCTATTATTGAATTATATCCAGGGACTTTTCTAAATAGTGTAGGGCTTGGTAATCCGGGGATTGATAACTTTATCTCTGAAATTGAAGAAATAAAATCACATAAAATACCTCTGATTGTTAGTGTTTTTGGAGATAATAATGAAACATATTTAGATGTAGCATTAAAAGCTCAGAATGCAGGAGCAGATGCAATTGAAATAAATATATCTTGTCCTCATGCTGAAGTATCTTCCATAGGAATTGATAAAGGTTTAACGTTTGAAATTGTAAAATTTCTAAAAAGAAAACTTAAAGTCCCACTTTTTGTAAAATTGAACCCCAATGTAACAAATATAGTAGAAATTGCCCTAGCAGCAGAGAAAGGTGGTGCTGATGGAGTAGTTGCTATAAATACTTTGTCAGCATTGAAAATTGATGTGAATACCAAAAGACCAATCTTATCACATGGAAGTGGTGGGCTTTCTGGAAAGACAATCCATCCTATTGCTGTAAAGATAGTATATGATTTATATAAAGTTTTAAAAATCCCAATAATTGGATGTGGAGGGATAGATTCGTGGCAAGATGTAGTAGAATTCTTTTTAGCTGGAGCTTCAGCAGTACAAATTGGTACAGCTTTCTATAAAGGAACCGAAATTATTACTGAAATTAATCATGGTTTAACTCAATATCTTAGGGATAATGATTGTAATTCTATAAATGACATAAAAGGATTAGCTCATCAATTTAAGACTCAAGAGGTGCCAGATTTTGACTGAAAATACAATTAGGACAGTGAAAGTACAAAACATTATTGATGAATGTAAAGATGTTAAAACACTTGTTTTTAACATGAAAATTAGCATGAACGAAAATTATATTATTCCTAAACAAGGACAATTTGTTATGGTATGGATACCTGGTATAGATGAAGTTCCAATGTCTCTCTCTGGATGTGATAATGATGGAAATTGGTCAATTACAGTAAAAAAAGTTGGAGAATGTACAAATGCTATGTACGACTTAAAGATTGGAGATTATCTTGGAGTTCGAGGGCCTTTAGGAAATCATTTTAAACTTATAAATCAAAGTGCAAAAGAGATCTTTTTAATTGGCGGTGGAATAGGGATGGCTCCTCTAAAGTTCCTCTCTAACCAGCTTACAAAAATGAATACAAAACACACGATCATAGAGGGCGTAAAAAATGAGAATGACTTTATGTTTAAAGATTTTTTCAAGGGAACTACAATAAACATTAATGATATTCATTATTGTACTGATGATGGAAGTTATGGAATAAAAGGAGTTGCATCTGATTATTTTAGAGAAATAATAAATAATTATGATAAAAAAGATCTTAGTAATCTGGTAGTTTATTCCTGTGGACCTGAAATTATGTTATATAAATTATTTCAAATATGCCAAGAACATAAAATTGAGTTCTATGCAAGTCTTGAAAGAGTAATGAGGTGTGGCTGTGGATTATGTGGGTTATGCGCTTTGGATCCATTAGGTTTACTAGTTTGTAAGGATGGACCGATTTTTAATTTGGAAACTCTCAAAAAAATTCAAGATTTTGGGAAGTATAAAAGAGATTTTGCTGGTAAAAAGATATCATTAGAGTGATTTTTGAGTTTCTTTTACAGCCTGTCGGAGCCCTAATATGTATTCGCTTGTTTTATTACCATGCTTAAGAATTCCTAGCATATTAAGCAAGATATCAATGTATAAATATGGCTTCACAGGACTATCATCATTCTTTAGAACTTCATCTAATTTCGAATGAAACTCAATGCTTAATGCCTTAATCTTCTTGTATTGGTTCTCAGATATAAACTGATAATGTATCAAGTTGTTCTCTAGTGCCTCCATAAGTACATTAATTGTCTCAATCATTGGTAAATCTTCCATTGCTACAGAAGTTAAGAGGTGATTCTCTGTTGCTTCTAAATAACCATTTATATGGTCTGAGATCATCTTGAGTTTTTTATATTCATAAGAGAATTTAGGTATATTTGCCAGAAGAGGTTCCCAATTATTCTCTTTTATTGCTTTTTCTAAATCAAATTCCTTTTTCTCCAATAGCAAATCAAAATCTTTACTTAACTTATAATATTTTCTCTTGATATTGCCGGGTTGTACCTCATCCTCTTTTGTGTATGATTTAATTAGTCCCAATCGAATTAAATCTCTTGTGCGACGAGAAAGCTGTGCTTTACTTTTACCTATATGATAGGATATTTCTTTAAGGCTTAATTCCTTATAGATTTTCAGTAATATGATTAATCTAATGTCTAATTCATTCCGAAAAACATCTACAAAATGCCTTTTAGGATATACTCTCTTAATTATTTTCGCAAAATTATTAAAAAGATCTCCTATTTCTTTTTCATTTTCTGAAGATATTTCTATCGCTCCGATCAGATTTCTTGTGGAGGCTAACTTATTAGCATGTTCGATAGAGATCTCCCTCTCATCTTGAAGATCTGCTTTAGTTCCAACCATTAGAATCGGAATACTCACATTTCTTTTGGTTTTTTTAAATAATTTTAGCCACCATTCTAAATCGACTAGACTAGATTTATCGGTTATATCATAAACAAATATCGCCCCCGCAGCACCTACAGTAAAAGCTTCAAAATAAGGCCGTGGTTTTTTTAATTTACCTTCCCTTTTTGTTTTTTTAATTTTAAGATCCTTAAATTTTTCTGCACCTGTGAGTTCCCAAACATGCAATATTAAGTCTACATCATCTATTTTTAATGTATTCTGATAGAATGTTACTCCTAAAGTTAATTTTGGGGGGGCACCTAAACTTTCATTATCAGCTTCTCTAAAATATTTACTTAATAATGTGGATTTTCCCACTCCACTTTCTCCAAAAACACATATTTTATAGATTTGTGGTTTTTTCATTTTTAATTTCACTTCTAAAAATTTTTTGAAAAAAAACCTTATAGATTAAAGGATTTGAATCAAAAAATATTTCTTTGATACCTAACATACATTAATTGACATAGAAAGAACTTTTAGAGAGCATCAAAATATTTTTATTTATTAAATTTAAATGACTTATTTAGAAACTTAATTTCTATTCACCTTATATTAAATCTGAATACTAATGATAAATCCAAAAACTATTAGTTTTAAAAACATTAACTAAATTTAAGCCATAATGAATTTATGTTTATTACTATCAGATCGAATTAAAAAATGGGATATTCAGAAGATCTAAAATCAGACACAGTTAAACTGATCGCCAGAGAAATTATTGATTACTTGATAAAAAACCCAGACTTCTCTCGGGAGAAAATTACGAACCTAAAAGGGCGAATAGGTAGCAAATATAAACACCCTAAAGTAATAAAGAATGCTACTATATTACATTTTGCTTCAGAAGAAGAAAAATCGAATATCAATAAACTATTAAAGAGGAGAACGGTAAGAACATTGTCTGGGATATCAACAATTGCAATCATGACTAAACCCTTACCGTGCCCTGGAAAATGTATCTATTGTCCGGGCCAAAACTCTCAACCGGGAGAAAAAGTCGCCCAGTCTTATACAGGGAGAGAACCCTCAGCTATGCGTTCTATCCATAACAATTATGACCCTTACAAACAAGTACAAAGCCGAATACGAGATTTAGAAGCTATTGGACATAATGTAGACAAAATTTCCTTAATCATTCAAGGCGGTACATTCTTGTCAACTGCTCGGAAATATCAAGAACAATTTATCAAAGGAGCGTATGAAGGGATTGTAGATAGGAGAGCGAATACTTTAAAGGAAATAAAAAGAATAGCAGAAGAATCAAAAAGAAGACTAATAGGATTGACAATTGAAACTCGACCTGATTATTGTACAGAGCCATATGTAGATATGATGCTGAAATATGGAACCACAAGAGTAGAAATTGGTATACAAACCGTTTTCGATGATGTTTACAAAAAAGTAAATAGAGGTCACACGACTCAAGATAGCATCAACGCTATAAGGATTGCTAGAGATGCCGGTTTAAAAATAAACGCCCATATTATGCCTAATTTACCGGGCTCTAACTACGCTAAGGATCTAGAAATGTTTGATGTTCTATTCTCTTCTCCAGATTATCGCCCAGATATGTTAAAAATCTACCCATGTTTGGTAATTAAAGGGACTAAATTATATGATTGGTGGAAAGCAGGTGAATTTACGCCATATTCATTAGATGAATTGATAGATTTAATTTCAACAATGAAACAAAACACTCCTTCTTATGTGAGAATACAGAGAATTATGAGAGATATACCTGCTTTTCTAATTGAAGCAGGATGCAAAAAGAGTAATCTAAGACAATTGGTGCAAAAACGTATAGAAGAACTTAATTTTAAATGTAATTGCATTAGATGCCGAGAATATGGAATTGCTAAGAAATCTCTATTTATTGATGAAATTAAAATTGAAGATATTAAATTATATCGACAAGATTATGCGGCATCTCAAGGGCACGAAACTTTTCTTTCTTATGAAAATAAAAAGGAAGGTTATTTGGTAGGTTATTTGAGATTGAGAAAACCTTCTGAGTTTGCTCATAGACCTGAGTTGAGGGATGGTAAAACGACGATTATAAGAGAAGTTAGAGTAGTAGGTGAATTAGTTCCTAAAGATGCAAAACCACTTAATAACACCCAACTTCAGCATCGAGGTTATGGGAAATTGTTAATGGAAAACGCTGAAAAAATTGCTGTTGAAGATTATCGCTCCAAAAAGTTAGCAGTAATAAGTGGTATTGGAGCGAGGGATTGGTTTTATAAAATGGGTTATAAACTTGATGGATGCTATGTCTCAAAAAAATTATAATAAGAAATTTAACTATACTTAAGAGTGATAAGATTTCGCCCTGGATAAGCTAAATCCTAATAATCCTCCTAACCCTATATTTGGTTTTTTTGACAGGAGTCTCCCTTTTAATAAATTAAAAGCTTTTTTTTTCAGAGTTATGTTCATTTAAATTATTACTTTTCTCTTTATAAAACATACTACTTAAAATTTTTTTATCAAAAATTCAAAAATGTTGATTGAAATTGGTATTGTTGAATATAGTAATGATTTCAACCTATTATTGACTCAGATGTACTGTACTATAAATAAAACGGATTAATATTTTATATATACATTTAAAAAGAGCTTTCATTTTTGTAATTTTACATATATTAAGTTGAAAATCCAGATTTTTGCTCTATATATGGCAGAATTGTACTTTCAAAAAAATTCAATCAATCAATAAATTCTACTTAAATTTTAAATACTTTGATATTTTTATAAATTAGTATATAATGAAATTTATACATATTATTATCTAAAAAGGGTTTGATAAATGACTACTAAAAAATATCTATCTAATAAAAAAACAGCTCAACAAACGATATCTTTATCCCCTGCGCTTAAGGAGTGGATAAAAAGATACGTTAAAGTGAATCAACGAAAAAATCCAGATGACAAGAGATTTAAAAGCGTATCGGCTTTTTATAACTATGTTATGGAACAATCCATGGAAAGTTTTAAAAGCGGAAAAACTTTAGATGATTTTAAAAGATTTATTGACGAGGAAACTAAAGATTTTTTCGATCAGTTTACCTTCAAGGGAATCATTCCATTTTACGAGTTCATTTTAAAATCGAATAGATACACAAACTTTACTTTTCATGAATTTCCTCGATTTTTGTTTGGAATTAGAAAGTATTTTACAGGTGGTTTAAAACCATTTGACTATCGAGAGTTAAAGGAAAGATTCGAGAGAGCTAAAAAATTCTATTTAAAGAATAAATTAACAAAAGAAATAAGAATAGATATTTTCACAGAGGAAAATTCTAAATACGCTAAAGGTGTTTTTGAATATATTGGAGCGCATAGAAATTTGTTTTTCGAGAATTGCAAATTTAACGCGGCTTTATTAGCTATATTGGGCGTCAAAATAACAGATATAACTTTTTCTGAGACAGATTTATATTGCAGATTCGATATGATAGCAACAGATTTACTTTTTCAAAAAGATATAGCTCGAAGGGAACGGTTTAAGCTTATAGAACATAACTTATCATTTTTGACAAATTATTATAAAATTATTAACAATGAGGATTTTTACCTGTGGATGAAAATGGCGAAGGATAAGGGTGTTTTTATTGGCTTTAAAGATGATAAAGTTAAAAACAAATGGTTTAACCTAATTATAAAAGAAGTGGAAAACCATTCAAAAGATTCTAACTTTATTTTAAACATTCTGAAATATTTTGAGAGATTACATTGGATAGATATAGAAAGTGAAGAAGAATTAAGTTTCGTTATTAGACTCTCAAAACAAAAAAATAACGAAGATAGAGAGTTTTTATTAAATTTTCTTTCGCAACATTCAACAATTTCAAACATTGATGAAAAATTTTATTTAGAATAATTATAAATCTTGATTAACTAAATTCCTTTTGATTCGTTTATCAAAATTTGTTTTTTCTTTTACATTTGTGCTTAATTAATTATTTAATAGCATTAATTCGAGTTATTTTATATAATAATTAAAGATTTAAAAGAAATAAAATTAAATCTTAATTAATTTATCAAGTTATTATCGTAATTATCTGTGATTTATATTGGAAGTTAAATCGTTAAACGAGCTCGTTCGGGGCACCCCTCATCTTTCGTTAAAAGTACCCTTATCGTATACATTAGTATTGAAAGAGACCATTGGGAAACCAATGATTATTAGACAGGCATTGGGTTTAAAGCATACTTTAGAGACTTTACCCATTATTATTAGACCTGATGAACTCATTGTTGGTACTTTTGACAATAATATTCCCGTCGCAATTCCTAGAATGGAAGGCAGTGGCTTTAGAATTATGAAAGAACTCGAAAATCTTCCACATAGAATTGTAAATCCGATAAATGTCAAAAAGAAAGATATAAAAATTTTAAGAGGAGAAATAGCGCCCTTTTACGATAATTTTAAAATTGATACTTACGCCAGAAAAATCGCACCTAAAAGTGTTTTTGAGACATCATTTAGTGGGTGTGCATTTGTTGCTACTGAAATAGGGGGGATTGCTCATGTTGTCGCCGATTATCCCAGACTAATTTCTTTGGGTTTAAAGAAGTACATTAATTTAGCTCAAGAAAAATTAGCTAATTATAAGCAGGAAATAATTGAAGATACCAAAAATAATGAGAAAATGGCTTTTTATAAGGCAATGATAATTATTTGTAAAGCATTGGTTAATTATGCTCATAGATATTCAGAACATGCAAAAATACTTTCTGAAAGTGTGGATAATAAAGAAAGAAAGCTAGAATTAAAAAAAATCGCTGAAACTTGTAATAACATTCCAGAAAATCCCCCAAAGAATCTTCAAGAAGCGATCCAATTTATTTGGTTTATCCACATGGCGCTCCATTTAGAAAATTTCGAACATGGAATTTCTTCTGGACGAATGGATCAGTATCTATTGAAATTCTACGATGGGAACGAGGAATTTGCTATAAAATTGATTAAAAATTTATTTCTAAAAACCAATGAAGTAATTGCATTATACGACAGTGTTGCCACTCAATATTTTGGAGGTATGGCTACTACTCAAAATGTCCTAATTGGTGGTATTGATAAAAATGGTAAGGATTCCACTAATAATCTTACCTATCTTTTTCTTGATGCGTTAGATCAAGCAGCAGTTCCAAGTCCAAACTTGGTTGTGAGATTAAATAGAAATACTCCTACTGCTATTATTAAAAAAATAGCTGATATATTAGCAAAAGGTAAAAATGTCATTGGTTTATATAATGATGAATTAGTAGTACAAAGCTTACAAAATTGTGGCATAGAATTGGAGGAAGCGCGCGATTATGGTGTAGTAGGTTGTGTTGGATTATCTACATCAGGGACTTCCTACGATAATACCGGAGCAGTTTTTTTAAACTTACCAAAGGCTTTAGAACTTGCTTTAGGGACAGATAAATCAATTGTTAGTAAATATATTGATAATAATACTGATTCTAACAAATTTAAATCAATAAAAGAAATTTTAGATGTTTTTGAAATTAAACTTAAAGCTTTGATGAAAATGGCAGCAACAGCTGCTAATGCTTACCAGCAAGCACATAAAATATTAAAACCAACCCCATTGATGTCACTTTGTATTAAAGGAAGTTTTGAGGAAGGAATTGATGTGAATAAAGGCTCTGCTAAATATAATTTTTCAGGTATTCATGTGACAGGCTTTTCAGACGTAGTAGATTCAATAGCTGCTATAAATTGGGCTGTTTTTAAAGAGAAGAAAATAGAAATGGAAGATCTAATCAATGCCTTAAAGAATAATTTTAGGGGGAGTAAGGATATCCAGAGTTATCTTATTTATAAGTGCCCGAAATATGGAAGCGATGATGATAACGCAGATATTTACGCTAAAAAAGCTATTGAAATACTTGCTCAATCTGTAGAGGGGTTAAAAAGTGCACGTGGAGGTGTTTATAGAGCGGGAATTCATGCAATGACAACTCACATTGGTTTTGGTATATTCACGGGAGCTCTTCCATCTGGTAGAAAAAAAGGAAAACCATTAAATAGGGATATTGCTCCTGGATTCACGGGAGAAAAAGGGATCACTGCCGCTATTAATAGCATAACCAAAATTAACCACGCCCTTCTTACAAATGGTGTAGCGTGCACTCTTAATATTAATCCTAATATTGTATTATTAGACCATGGAAAGATTTTCGAATCAATACTAAGAACGTACGTAAAATTAAATGGTTCTCATTTACAGTTTAACTCAATTTCGCTAGAAACGCTTAACGAAGCTCAAAAGTATCCAGAAATATACAAAGATTTGATGGTTAGGGTATCAGGTTACAGTGCTAGGTATACAGAATTACCAAGAGCTGTTCAAGATGACATCAAAGCACGATATTGCTATTCTAAATTCTAAAGAATTGCACCACTAAAGTCTTACTATAACAAATAAGCTTTCTATCAGCAGTATAAAGACAATAAAAATAAGTTTGATTTCTTATCTTAATGTATTTACATACAATATATTAAAATTATAAAATGAATTAAACAGTTTATAGTAGTAGTATATTATTCTTAAATGATTTAATATGTACAATTTCGATTATGAAGAATTAGGATTAAAATGTGGCTTAGAAATTCATCAGCAGCTTGATACAGAAACTAAACTGTTTTGTAGATGCCCAAGTAAACTTCAAGGAACTAGAGAGCCCGATTTTAATACAATGAGGTATATGAGGCCCGTTTTGGGCGAAATGGGCACATTTGATAAAGCTATGCTGACGGAATATAAAAAGGGTAAGACTATCATCTATGAAGGTTACAACGATGTAATTTGTACTTATGAGTTAGATGATACGCCCCCGTTTTCTTGTAATGAGGAAGCTAGAAAAATTGCCTTAGAATTAGCTTTACTTCTTGATGCAAATATTATTGAAGAGATGCATGTAAGTAGGAAAAATTATCTTGATGGAAGCGTCCCTTCTGGGTTTCAGCGCACAATGATTTTGGGAACAGACGGATACATAACTTTGAAGAACGGTAAAAAAATCAGAATCGCTATATTAAGCTTAGAAGAAGAAGCTGCTAGGAAAATAAAAACTGAAAATAAAACTAATTTTTACAGATTAGATCGCCTTGGAATTCCATTAGTAGAAGTAACAACACAACCAGATATAAATACGCCTGAAGAATGTAGAGAATGTGCTGAAAGGATTGGATTATTACTTTGGATGACAAATGTAAAAAAAGTTCTTGGCTCAATCAGGCAAGATATTAATGTAAGCATTAAAACTGGAACTAGGATTGAAATTAAAGGAGTTCAAAAATTGAGTTGGATACCCTTATTGATTAATCATGAAATTTCACGTCAAGTTAACCTAATAGAGATTAGAGAAGAATTAAAGAATCGAAAAGTAAGTGAAGATGACATCCCTCAGGAGCCCGTAGATTTAACTAAATTAATGGGAAAAACTGGATCAAAGTCCATTGCAACTGGTATAAAATCGGGAAAAAAACTCTATGGTTTAAATTTTAAAGGTTTCAAAGGTATTTTTGGAAAGGAGCTAATGGAAGATTATAGATTCGGTACCGAAGTAAGTAGTAAGGTAAAAATTATTTCAGGCCTAAAGGGGATTATTCATTCTGATGAAAAATTAGAAAATTATAATTTTTCTCCAGACGAAATAAAAAAAATCCAAAATAAGTTGAATTCAAAAGAAAAAGATTGCTTTGTTTTAGTTTTGGGGACTATTAAAGAACTTAAAAAAGCAGCAGATGTAATCATTAATCGGATAAAGTATACTTTTAAAGGAGTTCCGCCTGAGACAAGAAAAGCACTTGATAGTGGAAATACGGAATTTTTAAGAGAATTACATGGTGGAGCACGTTTATATCCTGATACAGATTCACAAGCAATAATGAATCCAGTAGAAGAAACTAAACAAATTCAAAAGACTTTACCTAATTATCCTTGGGACATAATTGAAGATTATGCTAAAAAGTATAAAGTTGAACAGAGTTCCATTAAAAAATTAATTTTTAAAGGGAAGTTATCTCTATTTGACAGCTTAATAGATATTTACCCTGCGAGACCTTCAATAATCATAACAACATTATTAAACACAGCAAAAGCAATTAAGCGGGAAGGAAAAATAATAGAAAATATAACTAATAACGATTATAAAAAAATCTTCCTAGAATTGAAAAATAAAAAAATTGGAAAGGAAGCTATCGAAGATATAATGAGATTAAAAACAGATTCTCCAAATCTCACTATCGAACAATCAATCGAGAATCTAAATCTTGAAAGTCTCTCAATTGAAGATTTAAAAATAATAATTAATGAAATAGTAAATAAAAGCTCAAAAATCATTAAAGAAAGAGGAATGAGATCCATGGGACCACTAATGGGAGAAGTTATGAAAAAAGTACGGGGAAAAATAGATGGTGAGATCGTTTCTAAAGAATTGAAGATACAGATATCAAACAAATTAAAGGAGATGAAATAAGTGGAAGATAAACTAAAAGGATATAAAGGCAAATCTATAGATATTTTAAAAAAGTATACAATTGAGATCTGGGATATCATTCAAATCACTACAAAGAAAACACAATTAGAAGGAATAGTAATGCCAAGAAGCGAATATTCTGCTCCTGATTTTATAGAAATCAAGTTAGAAAACAACTATAATGTTGGAATAAATGTCTCTGAGATACAAAATATAAAAAAAATTGGAAAAAGAGAAGCTAATTACAAACTTCCAGAAAAAGAATTTCCATACAATAAAGATTTGCCTAAGCTTCAATTATTAGGAACTGGAGGAACTGTTGCTTCAAGGTTAGATTATACGACTGGGGCGGTTATACCTTCTTTTACCCCAAGTGAGTTATTTAGTTCCGTACCTGAATTGGCAGAAATTTGTAATCTTGATTGCGAAATTGTTTTTGAGATATTATCAGAAAATATGAAATTTGAATATTGGCAAAAATTAGCAGAAAAAATTAAACAAGCCGTAAATTCTGGTTTTGTTGGAGTAGTTATAGGACATGGAACAGATACTATGTCATTTACTAGCGCCGCTTTATCTTTCATGTTAAAAGATTTATCTATTCCAGTTGTGTTAACAGGGAGTCAAAGAAGCTCCGATCGCCCCTCTTCTGATGCTGCTTTAAACTTGATAAATGCTGCTACTGTAGCTACTTCAGATATAGCTGAGGTTGTAGTAACTATGCTAGGTTCTCCTTCACATGATTACGGATTAATTCATAGAGGAACAATAGTAAGAAAAATGCATTCCTCAGTAAGAGATACATTTCGTACTATTGATGATATTCCGTTAGGAATGGTAAGGGATAGGAAGATTAAAACATTTAAAAATAATTACAGAAAACGAAGTAGATCTGAAACTATTATCAATACGAATTTTGAGAAGAAAGTAGCTCTCATTTATTCTTATCCCGGAATGGAAAACGAACAAATTGAATTTTATATAGATAAAGGTTATAAAGGAATAGTATTTGCTGGAACAGGGCTTGGACATGTCAGCACAGATGTTTATACTGCTATTGAAAGAGCCATTCAAGAAGGAATTACTATTCTTATGACGACACAAACTTTACATGGTTTTGTAGGGATGAATGTGTATTCCACTGGGAGAGAATTACAACATTTAGGCGTTATTCCAGGTAGGAACCTCTTACCAGAAGTTGGATATGTTAAATTAGGTTGGGTACTAGGCCAAACAAACGATCTAAAAGAAATCAAAGAGCTGTTGTTAACTAACATTGCTGGGGAGTTTATCGATAGAGAAGTTCCAATCGCTTTCAATTATAATATAGACGAGTTATTAAAAAATAAAAAATTATAATTTGTTTCTATTGTTTTATCTCAAAATTAAATAAATTCTAACTAAAATAATAAAAAATTTAAACTTTTATTAATTAGATATTACTAATTCGATAGTAAGTGATCTTTATGGGAAAGCGAATTTTAGCTCAAAGAAAAGGATACGGCCATTTATGGGCTCGATCTCCAAGTCACCGACATGTAGGAAAGGTAAAGTATCGTCCCTTCAAGAAAAATGAAAAATTGTTAAAATTTAAAGTGATTGAATTCGTTCACGCTCCAGGTAGAGGAGCACCAGTAGCTAGAATTAGTTACGAAGATGGGGAAAAAAGTTTATGGTTACCTCCAGAAGGAATTTATGAAGGACAAGAATTTATTCAGTCTAAAACGGGATATGGCCAAGAAGTGAAAGTAGGAAATATCTTACCTGTGAAAAAAATCCCCTTAGGGACTCTTGTATTTAATATTGAGGGAACTCCGCAAGATGGTGGTAAATTTGCGAGAGCATCTGGAGTAGGCGCAATTGTGAGGAATAAATCGGGTAAAAACATTGAAGTGTTATTTCGATCCAAAAAAACTAAATGGTTTAATGAAAATTGCCTTTGTACGGTTGGAGTTGTTGCTGGTGGCGGAAGAACCGATAAACCTTTTCTAAAAGCCGGTAATAAACACCATTATGTACGATCTAAAGCTATAAAATGGCCGGTTGTTCGCGGAGTCACGATGAACGCAGCAAGTCACCCCTACGGAGGTGGTGCAAAACAAAGTCCTCATAAACCAACAACAACCTCGAGAAATGCCCCTCCCGGTCGAAAGGTGGGTCAAATAGCCGCTAGGAGAACAGGTCATCAGAACTAAAATCTTATTTTTAAAACTTTTTAAATTTTCGTAGATATTCGTTTTTTAATAAAAATTTAAAAAAAGAATAATATTTGATCATAGATTATTTCTATTATAGAAATAAAAGATTAATAAGTTAGTTAGCTATGGATCATAAATCTATTAATCCAGTTGAAACTCGTTATCGAACTAAAATAGCTGAAATTTTTACAGAAGAAAAAAAATTAGAGAATTGGTTAAAAGTTGAGGCAGTATTAGCAAAAGCACATGCTAAATGGGGCAATATTCCTCAAGAGTCCGCAGAAGAGATATGTAAGAAAGCTAATTTGAATTATGTTAAATTAAATCGGGTAAAAGAGATTGATAACGAAATTCATCACGATTTAATGGCTATGGTTAAGGCTTTATCAGAACAATGTGAAGGAAATGCTGGAAAATACATCCATTTGGGGGCAACAAGTTACGATATTGAAGATACAGCAACAGGATTACAGTTAAAAGAAGCTATAACATATATCACTAATTCTTTAAAAAAGCTATTAATAGAACTAATAAAAGTTATACAAGATAAGAAATCGCTTGTTTGTATAGGAAGAACTCACGGACAACACGCTATTCCAACTACATATGGGATGAGATTCGGCGTGTGGGCATATGAAATAGATAGACATTTAGATAGGTTAAAAGAAACTCTAAATCGTATATCATATGGTAAAATGTCGGGTGCCGTAGGAAATATGGCGAGTTTCGGAGAGAAAGGTATTGAAATTCAGAATTTCATAACGAAAGAGCTTGGATTATATCCAGCTTTAATCACGAACCAAATAATTCAGAGAGATCGTCATGCTGAAGTTCTCTTTTTAACAGCGTTGATCGGACAATCACTAGCTAAAGTCGCAAGGCAATTTCGAGTGCTCCAAAGAAATGAAATCGCTGAAATGTTTGAACCTTTCAAAAAGACCCAAGTAGGAAGCTCGACGATGCCTCATAAGAGAAATCCCCATAAATCTGAACGAATTTGTAGTTTAGCTAGGGTTTTAAAATCCAATATTATGCCTGCTTTAGATAATATTATATTAGAAGATGAAAGAGATTTAACGAATTCTGCTAACGAAAGGATAATTTTTGCTGAAAATTTCATACTGTTAGATTTTATGATAATACAATTAACAAGTATTATCCAAGAAGTTGAATTTGATGAGGAAAGAATAGAAGAAAATTTAAATCTTACCAAGGGAGCTTGTTTATCTGAAAAAATCATGTTGAATTTGGTTGAAAAAGGTATTGGAAGACAAGAAGGGCATGAAATTTTAAGAAAAGCAGCAATAAAAGCAAAAAAAGAAAATCGTTTTATTAAAGAAATCTTATTAGAAAATGGAAATATAACGGAAAGTTTTACAAAAGAAGAAATTGATGATTTGTTAAATCCACATAACTACATAGGAAAATCTCTTGAGATTTTAGAAAATTTATTAAAATTTCTGAAAAATAAACATAATTTGTAAAAATGTCTGACGAAAAAGATATATATTCTCAATTAGGGGTTTCCTCAAAAAAGGAAGATGTTCATAAAGCAATCCAATCGATTGATAAAGGATTATTCCCCGGAACATTTTGTAAAATAGTACAAGATGTAGGTAGGAGAGACGATTATTGTTCAATATTTCATTCAGATGGAGCAGGAACAAAAGCAAGCTTAGCTTATATGTATTATAAAGAAACAGACAAAATATCTGTTTTTAGGGGGATTGTAAGAGATGCTATTGTTATGAATATTGATGATATGTTGTGCGTTGGAGCTACTGAAAATTTTTTTATATCTAATAATATCGGTCGAAATAGACGGCTTATCTCGGGCGAAGTAATTAGTACAATAATTAAAGAATATTTTACTTATAGCGAAAAGTTGTCTGAATTTGGTCTAAATGTCGTAATGTGCGGAGGCGAAACTGCTGATGTAGGGGATATTGTAAAAACTCTACTAATTGATGCCTCAGTTTTTACTAGTATGAAAAGAGAAGATATTATTAATGCTGAAAACATCAAGGCAGGAGATGTGATAGTTGGATTAGCTAGCGATGGAAAAGCATCGTATGAAGACGAATTTAATAGCGGAATAGGAAGTAATGGATTAACTTTAGCCAGACATGGAGTTCTATCCCACGCATATTATAACAAATTCCCTGAATGTTATGATCAAAACCTTGATGAACAATTTATCTTTTTTGGGAATTATCAACTTACGGATAAGATCAAAGGATTGAATTTGACTGTCGGAGAAGCTTTATTGTCTCCGACTAGAACTTATGCTCCATTATTGTTGGACGTACTAAAAAAATATCGAGAGGAAATTCACGGAATAATACATAACACGGGAGGGGGCCAGACGAAAATTCTCAATTTTGGTAAAGGTATGACTTATCTTAAAAATAATCTCTTTAAAATTCCCAAAATATTTGAAATTATAAAAAAATCTTCAGAAACTTTATGGAAAGAAATGTATCAAGTGTTTAATATGGGTCATAGAATGGAAATTTGTTGTGATGAGTCAATTGCTAAAGAAATTATAGATATTGCTAATAAATACAACATCGAATCAAAAATCATCGGACAATGTGAAAAATCGTCTCATAAGAACAAAAACCAACTAGAAATAAAATCAGAATTTGGATCTTTTAATTACTATTAAATTCATTTAAAAAATAAATAATATGATTGAGATTTTTGATGTAATTTGTATAGGGGCCGCCCTTGTTGATATGATCGCTCAAGTAGTAAGACATCCTGCTAACGATGACGAAGTATTCGTATCAGACTTAACTTTATTATCTGGTGGAGCCGCCGCTAATACTGCTTATGCTTGTGCGAAAATTGGATTATCAACAGCGTTCATTGGAAAGTTAGGGTGTCACGATACTTTTGGCGACAAAATACTTAACGATTTCAAGGAAGTAAATGTTACTACTAAGTTAATTAAATATTCTGAGCACCATGGAACTGGTTCTGCCTATATTGCTTTAAATGAAAAAGGAGACCGAAGAATATATGCTCATAGTGGTGCCGCAAATTATCTTTCAAAGGAAGATCTTTTAGAAAAAGAATTGATAAATACAAAAATAATTTTCTTAAGTAGCTTAAAAAATATAGAACCGTTTATTGAAGCCGCTACTATTGGTAGAAATAACAAAATACCCGTTATTTTAAATCCTGGTATGTTAATCAGCGAACAAGGTTTAAAGAACATTAAAAAATTGCTGGAGAAAATTGATATATTAATTCTTTCTCAAAATGAATATGCAACTCTTTTTGATATAGAACAATGTGACCTAAACGAAGATTTAATCCAAGAAAAATCGAGTACCCTATTTAATTTAGGTATACAAGTTATTATTACTACATTAGGCAAAAAAGGAGCATTTTTACTAACCAGCAGTAGAGCAGAACTTTTACCTCCCGTAAAATTAAGTAGTTTAATTGATACTACTGGAGCTGGTGACGCATTTTCAGCGGGATTCATTTATGGATTTATTCGAAATATAAATTTAAAATTTGAACACCTTAAAAATAATGTAGAAATTGGTAATTTTGTAGCTGGAAATTGTATACAAGAATTAGGGGCAAGAAATGGTATTCCAAATAGAGAGGACTTAAATTTTTTTTTGAATGCTTTAAATAAAAAAATTTAAAATATTTCGATTTAATTATTTGTTATTCATTGAACTTGTTTTAGAGATAGATAAATTATGAGAAGACCTAAAAACCCTTTAAAAACAATATTTATGCAACGATTTTATTATTTATTCGAAGTTCTAATTGTTTTTCTTGGAATTTTTATTTTTATGTTAATTCCTGCTTTATTACTACCTATCTTAATTGATTCTAATTCTGTAATTTTTGAACCTCTTTTTTTTATTGTGAGAGCGGCAATTATTATCGTTGCAATTCCTTTATTTCTATATTTGGCCAATTTTATAATGGTGCCTCAAAGAAAAAAATTAATCTTAGAAGAGGATGTCAGCCCTTCAAAGAACTTTTTATCTTTATTTAATGTTACAAAAAAGAATTTTAAATATCAGTTTTTATATGGGATATTATTACTTTTTTTAATTTTTATACCGTTAGATTTTTTTGGATATTTATTTTTACCTGAAACATTATCTTATTTGTCCATAGTTTTAAACCCTACGGGGGAATATTCTTACAACTCTTACTTTATGGAGAGTTATTACGTGTTTCTTCTATCTGTTATTATAATACAAATTTTTATCGCTATATATGAGGAAACATTAGTTAGAGGTTTTTTAGCTAATAGAGGAAGTGTTTACTTTAAAAAAATGTCTGCCGTAATTGTTTCTTCCTTTTTTTTTGGTTTAGGACATTTTAGTTATATTTTTACGATACCTGGTATCGGTTTACCAATAATTTTTCCTATTATCTGGTTTTTACAGACTTTTTTAGTGGGAATTATACTTGCGATACTGGTTTTAAGACGATGTTGGATATTTCCAGTAATTTTTGCTCATGCAGTAAATAATATTATTTCAGCCCATTCAATTTGGAATTTTATACACGGTAACGATTTTTCGTTAATGGGTTTCATTGTTTATGTTCCCTTATTAGTTACTAGTATAATTTTGTTTGTTTGGCAATTCTCTCGAATCAAAGAAAGTTTATCAATAGGTTTTAAAGAATTTTTTTCATATTTCAAAAATAATAATGAGATTGGAGAGAATTGGTTAAAAAAAATTGTTAGGATAATGATGGATTTTTTATTCGGTTTGATTATTTTTATTATTGGAGTAATTATATTATAGCGAAAAAAAAAATGGTAAAATTAGGGATAATTTCAGATACTCACATAACAAAGAATGACGAACCTAATATAGCTGAAACTTTAATTAATCAATTAAAAGAAGTCTTCAAAGATGTTGACGAAATCATACATGCTGGAGATGTATGTGAACCTTTTTTCTTAGAAGATTTGAAAAATATCGCTCCAATTAGATGCGTAAAAAGCGATTTAGACGAAATAACGGGATTAGAGACATTTATTAAATTCCATGTTGAAAATTATAACATTGGCGTAATTCACAAGAAACCTGATAATTTAGAAGACTTTTTTAAGCGAAATAATCTTCACATCCTTATTTTTGGACATACACATCAACCACTCATAGCAGGTACACCGTACAATACTTTATTAATTAATCCGGGAAGCCCTACAAAACCTAAAGCACCTATTCCAAAAAGGGGCTTTGAAAAACCTATAGCGAGGCCAAGCGTAATAACATTAAAAATCGATGAAGATAATATTTTATCCACATTTGTAATAAACATAAAAAAGACATAAGGTAAAATTTAATACTAAATTGTTCATAATATTTATAATATTAAAGTTAAGCGAGAATTTTTATAAAATTGTTTAATAATACTTAACAAGTGTATATTTCTTATGGTAAGCAGACTTGACCAAGTTCTCAAAGAATTAAATAATAATGGTAATTTTAGGGCTTCTCTTCTTGCTACAAATGCAGGATTAGTTTTAGCATCGCAAAAATCAGAAGACATTGATGAGCGGGTTGTTGCGGCTATGGGTTCATTATTAAGTGATGCTGCATCAAACGCGTCTGAGGAGATGAATTTATCTTTACTTTCTAGTATAAAGATTAAATATTCAGAAGATTTTATTATTTGTCGAAATATACTTATGTCAGATAAAAAAACGCAATTCATTTTAGCGGTACTATCAAAAAATCCGGAATCTAATGAAATTGAATCTTATTACGACCAACTCCTCGATTGGGCAGTTGAAAATGCTAGACCTGATTTAGAAAAGTTATCTTCCATTTAAGAAACATCAGTTTTCTAATACTTCTCTTTTCTTATTAAAAATCTTATAATATCTTATTTTGTAATCGAATTGTAGAATTCGCTTACTTCGTGTGCGACATTTTCTTCAAATCCCGAGTAAAAGTGGTCGGCTCCATTAATAATCTTATACTTTTTTGGTTCGAAATAGAAATTATAATGGTTTTCAAAGTTTTCATAGAGTGCTATAGTATCTCGATTCCCTTGAATAAACAATTTTGGCTTTTTAGTTTGAGAAAGTTTTTTATATTTTAAGCCCATAAAATCCCAAGGAAAAGAAATCGCACAATAACCAATTATTTTCTCAGAAAAATTTACGACGGAACACCCGATAGCAGCGCCGTAGGAATAACCACAGATTATTATTTTTTCATTATTTTTCTCGTTTATTAAAAAATCAATACAAGCTTCCACATCACTTAACTCACTCTTTCCACTAGTATGACTTCCTGTCGAACTTCCTACTCCCCTGAAATTAAACCGTAAACATGAAATTTTATTTTCAACACACATGTTAAAAACGCCAGATACGACATTGTTGTACATATTGCCCCCATATTTTCCCTTTTTAGGGTTTCAAACCCAGAAAAATTGAGGATGTGGGTGGCAAATTAAAACAACAAAAGGTAAATTTTCTGTGTTCGATAGAAACAACTCGGCTTCAAGTCTATCTTCATTATTATTGATAAATATTTTATCAAATCCATCCATAATTTTAATTAGTTTTTAATCTATAATAATAATACTGCTTAAAGAATCTGGTAAAAATGAGTTTTAATCGCGTTTTAATTGAAAAAAAAATAAGAGAGTTTTTGTACGAAGATTGTATGTTTATTGATATTAGTTCAAAATCAATCCCTAAGGATTCAATTTCGTCTGCCAAGATCATTGCTAAAAGCGACGGGTATTTATCGGGTATAGAAGAAATCGAGATATTATTTCATATTTTAGAAGTTGGTGTTACTCTCAAGAAAGAAGACGGCGATCAAATCCAAAATGGAGATGTAATAGTAGAATTACGTGGAAAAACTAAAGATATCTTGTTAGGCGAAAGAGTGGGTTTAAATCTTATGAGTCATATGAGCGCAATTACTTCAACAACGCGTAAATTTGTTAAGATAATTGAAGAATCCGGGAAAATAGTTAAAATAGCTTGTACTCGAAAAACCCTTCCTGGTTTACGATTATTTGAAAAAAAAGCCGTAGATTTTGGAAAAGGAGATACACATCGTTTTAACTTAGATGATATGGTGCTTTTAAAGTCAACACACTTAAAATTTTATAACGGAAATGTCGCAGAACTTCTCAAAAATGTGAAAAACAACGTTAGTTTCACAAAAAAAATAGAAGTTGAAGTGGAAAAAGTTGGGGACGTTCTAATTGCTGTACAAAATGGAGCAGATATAATAATGTTAGATAATATGAATCCTGATAGCGTACAAGATGCGATAAACTTACTAAAAAAGCATAATTTACGCAAAAATGTCACTATTGAAGTTTCGGGAAATATCACGCAAGATAATATAGTTGATTATTTAATTTCGGAGCCCGATATAATAAGTACAAGCGTGCTCACGCAAAAGCCTACCGAATTTGTAGATTTTTCACTTCGATTTGATTAAATGTGAATTAATTAATCGATTATGACTTCGTGGATTGAGCTTATTATGTCTTTGATCTTAGATATAGCCTGATAAAGATCTTTTATAACACCAATTTCACCCACGGCTAAAACTATTTCAATTTTTTTTTCTGCAATTCTCCAATCGGTAACGGCCTTGATTATAGTGTGAAATTTGTGATAAAGTTCAGAAATTTCATCAGCAATAGGTTCTTTAAATGGATAGACAAGATTTATAGTCATAATTCGATATCCTTCTAAGTTTTCGAAACTTTCATGAATTTCAATGAATTTTATTATCGAATCTCTTAATGCTTCGCTTTTTGAACTAAATCCACTCTGATTTCGAACTTTTTCAAACCTATCTAACAAGTCATCGCTAATTTGAAGAGATATGATTTTCATTATATATTTTATAAGACTATTTCATAAATAAGTGTATAAAATTTCTGTTAAACAAAATAATCTAGTATAAAAATAAAAAAATTTAGAACTCTAAAAACTTTAGAGGATAACTCAACAATTAGAGCCCCTTTATATCGATAATACTTTATAGTTTCTAAAATCCATTTAAAGTCAACTTTTCCCCGATCTCAGTGGTGGATGATTATCGGAATACCGACAATAAAAGTAAAAAAGAAAGAAAAATACGGGATGTTCTTATATATTACATCCGATTATGGTATTGCATTTGATTGACCAGGCATTTTTATTCACGTTATTCGTTAAATGAAATATAATTGGCATATTCTTCTTTTAAATTCGAAACCGAAAGGAAATGTTTGTACCTAATTATTAACTAATGATATTTATTTAAACTCCTACAAAAATGGAAAGTGATTAAAATTGAATCTTTAATTGTTTCATAGAATTCTTGAATTAACATAAAGTCCCATGTAGAAAAAACTGTAAATCTGTAAATTTTGTCTTATAAAAATCAGGTCATGGAATTAAATTAGCTTTACAGTAAATCTGAAGGCAAAATCGGGTTTACGAGCAGATTCCGAAAGTTTTTAACCGATGGAAATTCACTATATTTGTTTTTTATAAGATTGCTACCAAGATTATACGAAAAAGCAGTTGTTGAATATGTTGGGCTAGAAATTAATTTTAGTAGATTTCTTATGTCTTTTTGGCTAAAGATTTCATAGTTACTTGCGTATCGAATTAAACCTTCTTCGCTCCATTCGTCTATAAGCGCGTGATAAGCAAGATTATACCATAAAAGCGATTGTTTTCTTTTTGCTTTGTATTGCATCGTTAATACATCAAGAGAATCTTCCTTTGACGAGTCTGAACAAAAATTTTCCAATCCAATTTCTGCTTGGTCTCGATAAGAGAAGAGCACATTAGCAGCGATTTCTGCTATTCCTTCACTAATAATGAGCTTTGGTGATTTAAGCATTAATATTGAATGTTCGAATTGATTTAACTCGCGATAAAACCTCTGTTCTTTAACGGAAAATTCCGTATGGTGCCCAGGATACCCCTCGTGAGCGGCAGCAGACAAGAAATTGGTCCAATATATGTTATAAGATGGATTGATCTCTAATCGGGAACGAAAATCACCCAAATACCACTCGTAATAAGGCCATTTCAAGTCATCGCTATTGGTATTTTTTACTAATTTTATAAAAATTTTCTCTTTTTTTGGCAAAAGATCCGCAAATAATTCTTTGGTTCGCTTTTCTGTAATAATTAATGCTTTTTTAAAATATATAAAAACTTTATTTTCAGGAACCTTTCGTCGTACTCTTAAATCGTTCATGCGTTCTTCTAGACTTCCTACTCTTCCGTAAGCCTCACTAAACTCTTCTTTTAAGTTTTCTAATTCAGATTCGTTGACTGGTCGCAAAGTCACATCATATAACCCTAAAAACTGCTCTTTGAAAGAAATTTTGACTCCATCTAAAATTTCGATTGAGGTTCTCATCGATATTAATATTTTTTCTAAATATCGTTCACGCTTTTTATCGTAACCTTGTTTAAACAAATCTTTTTGTAGTGCTTTGCAATCGGTTAATAGTTTGTTTGGTGAAGTTATAACCTCATTGTCAACGATTTTGCGTATTTTTTTTGGACCAATATAAAAATCAACATATCCCTTATTGTGTTTGTCTATACGATGCGCTAAAAATAAAAATCTTTCTCCAAAAGCAGAAAATTTCATAATCAAACACAATAATTTTGTCTTTAAAAAAGTAAACTAAGTATTTTAATTATTAATAAATATTTAAGAATTTTCTCCAAGACTTTATTGCGAAGTTAGATTGTAGATTATTGATAGAGTATAGACCTTAAAAATTACGTAGAATAGAATGTAAAAAAAATTAAAGCTGTTCTAAAAATAGTAGTTTCGTATAATGGAAAATTCGCATTTGCTTAAAAAAACCGGTTAATATAATCGATGCTTTCTTGTAATTTCTTATTAGAGGATAGTTCAATAATTAAAGCTCCTTTATAGTTGTAGCTGTCGATAATCTTTAAGATTTCTTTAAATTTGACTTTTCCACTGCCTAGAGGAGGGTGTGTATCGGTTTCTTTAGTGAAATTATCAACCAGATGTACGTTCTTGATAATGTTATGAGATATTTCCCATAAATCCTCTACATTTCCGTTGTTAGTATAAAAATGACTCGTATCGTAGGTAAGAAAAAGATCAGTTCTATTAATTTTCTTTAATATCTCGTAAATATTATTTCCATCTAACATGATATTAGTATTTTTGGGCATGTTTTCCAAGCAAATCGTTAAATTAAGGTTTTTTGTGAAATCTAATAAAGTCTCAATCGCCTTTGCTAACTGAATTTTATTATATTCTCTAATTGATTCTATCATAAAGTTCGCTAAACCGGGATGTATTGTCATTATATCAACATTTACTTCTCTACAAAGTTTGGATGTTTCAATATAGGCTTCTACTGAAGCTTGAGAAATCGAATTATTGTGAGAACATAAATTTACATCGATAAAAGGACCATGAACTTGCTTTTTCATAGAATAAGAACTCATCAAGTCAACGAATTTTTGTTTAATCTCGTCTATAAATATATTTTGTGGATCTATAACTATTTCTACCACAGCAATGTCTTGTTCTTCGGCAAAATTAAGACACGCTTCTGTGGATTTAAACAACAAATCATCAACATTCTTCCACTTGTTACTAAGTCCAAAATCGATAATATCCCCTAAAGAACTGATACCCAATTCCATAAAAATCAACTATCTGGTTTTTTACTCCTCATTTTTCGTGGATAACAAGCAAATAATCCGTTAAACATCTTCTCGTGTTCTTCAAGGTTTTCCTCAGGGATAGTTAATGGGTCTCCAATTTGCAGTGCACCCCAATACACTTTTGCCAACTTTTCTAATATTACAGCAAATCGAACTGCGTGATCAACAGATTTTCCGCATATGATTGCCCCATGATTTGCGAGTATCGCTGCGTTATTTCTATCTAGCGCTTTCAACGCACTTAGTCCCATCTCTTTTGTGTGGGCTTCAGTAATTTCAGTACATCTAATTTCTCCACCAAGAAAAATCAATTGTTGTTCCATTATAATTGGAATGCCTCTTCTTAGAACTGAAAGCATAGTAATATAAGGAGAATGAGTGTGGATAACACATTTAACTTTAGGTCTATCCTTATAAACGGCAAGATGCATTTTAACTTCCGTGGATGGAATTTTACCTGAGCTTAAAAGATTTCCATCTAAATCCATATGAACAATTAGCTCGGGACTTAATAACTTATATTTTGTTGAAGTGGGAGTACATAGTATTTCATTTTTATTGATTCTTACGCTAACATTACCTTCGCCATCCTCAACTAACCCTTTGTTATAAATCTCTTGAGCTCCTTGAACGACTTTTTTTCGAAGTTGTTCTAACTTATCCGTTTCCATATAGTTTTTAAATTAAAGATTGATTAAAAATTTATTTCATATAATTAGATATTCATTAGAATTGAATTATATGATTTTGCAATTTTAAATTAATAATTCAACATAGTCTAACTTTTTTTATTTTATTTGGAAATACTAACAATGACTAAATTAATGCGATTTATTAAAAACGATTAAAAATGAGCCATTTTATCTTACATTGCGACTTAGATTGTTTTTTTGCTGCCGTTGAGGAACGAGATAACCCAATATATATAGGAAAACCTATAGTAATAGGAGCAGACCCAAAAGAGGGAAAAGGAAGAGGTGTAGTTAGTACCTGTAACTATGAGGCCCGAAAATTCGGACTCCATTCAGCAATGCCTATATCCCAAGCTTATAAAAGATGTCCTCATGGAATCTATCTTCATCCCAATTTTGAGAAATACCATAAAGCCTCAAAAGAAGTAATGGAGGTTGTTAATTCCTATTCAGATATGTTTCAACAAGTAAGTATTGACGAGGCATATCTAGACATATCAGATAAGTGTATAAATTATATAGAAGTTAGAGATTTAGCTGAAAAATTAAAAGACGAAGTTCAAAAAAAAGTAGGTATTACAATCTCGATTGGATGCGCTTCAACTAAATCTATAGCAAAAATAGCTTCTGATTGTAATAAACCTAACGGAATTACCGTAGTTGAACCTGGAAATATAAAACTTTTTCTAAAAGATTTGGATATTACTCGTATTCCCGGAATTGGAAAACAAACTAAATTGTATTACAATAAAAAAGGCATTAATACGATTGGTGATATTATTAATATTCCACTCCATAAAATGATTCAATTGTTTGGTAAAAATGGTGAATGGGTGTGGAAAGTTGCTAATGGTTTTGATGATAGAGAAGTGAAAGAATTTAACGGTGATAGAAAATCTATTAGTAAGGAACGAACTTTTTATGAGGATACGGATGATTTCAAAGTAATATTGACTAAACTTGAAGAATTAAATAATAAAATTCATAAAAAAGTAATTAAAAATAAGATATTTTATCGAACGGTAACTTTAAAAATAAGACTTGAAGGATTTTTAACGTACACTCGCTCAAAATCTTTTGCTCATCATATTCAAGATAAGAATAAAGTAATGAGAGTAGTTGTTGATTTATTAAATCAATTTTCTATAATGAACAAGAAAGTTAGACTCGTTGGCATTAAATTGTCAAATCTAGAAAAAGCTCCAAGTGCAATACAAACTACATTAATAAATTATTTAACAGTTTAATTCGGATTTTTTACTACTTTTTATGATTTTGCTTGATTTTATTATCATATTCATCAATCAGATTTATTTCTTAGAATCTTAAAATATAAATACTTCTACTTTTTAATAATTTATATGACTGACTTACAATTCGTTGGGATGGTTTTTGAGACTTTCATTATATTAATAGCATTGATTTTTCTAGTCTTAATCCTAATGAAATATTACGAAAAGAAACACCAGTTAACTTTGTATCTCTTCTTAATTTTCCTAAGCTACATAATTGCAATTGTATTTTCTTGGTTATCGAAGGTTTTTATACTATATTCTGGAATCGATTATGTATATAACTCCATCCTTCCAGATCCTGGTACACCTTTGTCTTGGATTCTACTTAGAATAATTGATTTTAGAATAAGTTTTGTTTTCTTGTCTATTGGTATCTATCTCTCGTACATTTTCAAAGTAAAAGTTTTCGGAAAAGGATATAATAAGGTTTTGAGAATTATCATAACACTTTATGCGATTTTTACCGCAGGATTTGCTTTATTTGTATATCAGAGAGGAAATACGCTATACGATGTTTTTGCTTTTCTATTTATTTCCATATTTATGGCATTAATTTACATACCCTTTTTCATTGAATCCCTTAAATCTTATAAAGGGACAGATAATAAGGTTTTTAAAACAGCCTTTTTATCTTTAGCAATAATGGCTATATTCTTTATTCTTGTGCCATTAAGCTTTTTAATTGATCGAATACTTATTTTAGCAGGAGGACCGGGATTTTCGTTATTCTACTTTTTAGCTTGGATTTTTGTTATTTTTGCCATTTTAGGCGCTTACTTTGGATACATTAGACCAAAAAGCGAAAAATAGATTAAATTTAAACCTTTTTTTTCTTATAATATTATAAAAAGACTAACATTTGAATTTGGATGTGATGATTACCCATTAAAGTATTACAAGATATTTGGATTCTAACCGAATCTGGAATCGTTCTTTATCATCGCAGATTTGACGAAAATATGGACGATCAACTTTTTGGTGGGTTAATGGCCGCACTAAATTCATTTGCTGAAGAACTTGTTAGTAAAGGGTTGTCTAATTTTGAATTACAAGATAAACGATATACTCTGTTAAAAAAAAATGAAATACTATTTATAGCAAATTCAGCGAAAAAAGTTAAAGAAAAAAAAGTTATGCAAGAATTGTTATTTATTGCTAGCAAATTTTTCGACCTATACTCAGAGGACATTTTACTTAACTGGGATAATGATGTAAGCGTTTTTATGAATTTTGAAAAAGAAATCGAAGATAGCTTAGAAGGAACGATTAAAAAATTCCAAGATGCTTTTTGGTGAGCAATTTTCTTTAGCTTCTCAATCGAATAACTTTCATTATATCTATTTATAAATTCTTCCATAATTTATAATTATAATGCGAATATGTTTAATCTTTTATGGAATATAATCTAAACTTATAATAAAGATAATTAACTCGATGAATTAGTGAATTTAAAAAAATGAAATCGATTGGTCTTGTGTTTTTATACGATAGAAATTTAGGTGCTCCAGATGAAGTCTCAAAAAAATTTAGTGAATTTTTCTCATTTGTTTCTGAAAACCTCGTACTAGAAGGTTTAGTTGAGTTACCAAAACTAAAGGAAATTATAGATTCAAGAAAAATATATTGGGCGGGAATTAAACAAAATTTTGAAACAATTCTGGAAGATCATGATGTTATTGGTAAAATTGCCTGGAAAGTATTTAGTGATTATTCAGGAATCGAACCTTCTGAGGAAGTTAAATCACTGGTTTACGGTAGTGATAAAGTACCTTGGAAATTTACTTTACTAGCATGTGTTCTCTATGAATAAGTTTAGGAATTAATAATTCTTTCTATTTCTTTAGTATATGAAATATTTAATTTGTTTCTTTCATTAAATGAATTAGACCCTTTTAAATTGGCTAAATTATCATATGATGAATTATAATTCTTTAAAAACCATAATAATGAGTAAATATCTAGTTTTTTGAAAAAATCTTGCCCAATATTACAATTTTTCTTATACCCTTTATAAAAAGATTGTCTAATATCAATGTTATTTATAGGTTTTAAGGTATAAAATTCCATTTTTACAAAGTCTTGTGCCCTAACACCAACTCTCCAATCATCAAAATCTATTATCCCATTTATCTGGATTTTGTTAGGGGAATCTTTTACTATTAGATTTGTCCATTGAAAATCGTTGTGAAGTACAACTGGTTCGTTTTCTTCTTCTAATAAAGATAAATTATCCTTTAAAAATGTCCTTATTTCATTATCATAACCAAGTTTTTTTCTACTTGCTTCTTGGTTCTCCATTTCAAATTCTGAATTAATGTGTTCTAACCAATCAATTTTTGATATTTTACCTATATTATAAATGTGCTTTTGAAATGAATCAAAAGATATTGTATGCAATTTCCCTAAAAGTTCTCCTAAATTGTTAAACAGAGTTAAGAATTTAGACTTGGAAAAGCTTAAATCGTCTTTGTTATATTGATTAAACAAATCTTTTAAAGACTTGCCGTGAACATATTCTTGGATAGTAAAAATGTATGGTATAACTTCTTTAGTTTCATCAAAATAAACTAAATTTGCTACTGGTATAATAGGGGGTTTATCGCTACTAAATTTGTATTCTCCTTTCCTGATCGAAAGGATTTTCTTTATTTTTCCTCTAAGATCAAAGGAATTGGAATTTAGCGACCCGTCTAGGAAAGGAAATAGAAGTTTTTCTTTTACAATATTTTCATATTGAAAAGATTTTAAAGTCCGGAATTTGAAGATTAACTGACTCTTCTCAAAATTTACTCTATATATTGTGTTAATATCAGCATCGAAAGGACCAATAACCTTCTTTATGTTCCCTTGAGAAAGGAGGACTTCTACATTAGAAAATATGTTTATCATGTCATCTAATTGATATATATTATCTTTTCCTAAGGAAAATAGTTGATAAATATGCTTTTGGTTTATTAAATAGTTCACATATGCTTCTATTCTTTCTTTTGTGATATCATCGAGGTTCCCTTCTAAATTTGGACTTAAAATATTCAAATCTTCTATCAAGTTTGGTGAAAAACTTTTATATAAATATAAAAACGCGTATTTCAAGCCTCGTTGTTCTTTTCCATCTTGAGCTTTAATATCGTATAATTTATTTCTAACATCATCTATTTGTTCTTGAAGTTGGTGTAACTCTAAAATCTTTTCCTCAATTGCACAAAAATATAACTTTGAACTTAAATTAACTAAGTTGCTTACACAGGGAACAATTCCAACATATTTTCTTAAGTCTAAAGGAACTAGTTGAAGGAATTTTTGAAAAGTTTCCTCGTTTTCACACAATAATGAAAAGTTTTCATTTATTAGTTTTATATATGATTTGCAATAATTTATGTTATCACAAGAGTCAATAAATCCAGAAAAATTATCATAAACGATCAAATCCTTAACAATAGAAGGGTTAATTTCATTTCCAGCAAATTTCTCACGATTATTGTGGATGTAAATATGGTTATCGATGTTAACAGTTCCTAAAATATATTCGAAATAGGAATTAACATCTTCAATTTTTTCTAAATAAGGTGGGGCTATTATAAAACTAAGTATACCAAATTTTTTTCCTAACTCATCTAATTGGTCGATTATTCGATCTTTATTATTTCCAAACATTCCTACAATTAACGGAGTTTTTTTACCAGTGACTTCTAATGTTAAATTTAACAATTTAATTTTTTCTTCTAACTTATCTGAAAAATAAAACCCAGCACCTTTAGTTCCAAATAAATAAATTGAATCCGCTCCGTTCACGAGTAAATGACGAGTTAGTAATGAATGAAGCTCAGTATTAACCTTTAAATCTTTATTAAAAAATGTGAGTGATGGAACAATAACACCACGGATTTTAGTCATACTGATATCCTCATTTTGAAAAAAAATAATTTGAAATCGTAAATTTTTTAGCTATATTGATTTAATGTTTTTAGTCATATTGAATTTCTCACTTCCCTTTGTCCCTGTAATTTTACAATTTTTCTATTTAAGTAACATTAAATGATATATTTTTAATTATGAGTTTCAGATTAATAAAGTTAATAAATTTTTTTTATAATAAAATTACTAAAAAATACATAAAAACGAGTTTAATAACGGATTATTGGCAACTAAATCTTTTTCGAATCTTTGAAAATATCAAAGATATCCATTTCATAGTCAATTACATCTTCGGGTAAAAGGTATGGTTCTTTAATTAGTTTAGCAAGATAATAAATTTTAGATCCTCTTTCTAAGTATTGTAAAACAGTATAAGCGCCTTCTAAATGACTTCCACAGCACAAACTTCCGTGATTTGCGAGTATTACTGCATTTCGATCTTCTAAACTTTTCTTTACATTATCTGCTAATTCTTCACTACCCGCTTCTCCATATTCTGCACACAAAACCTCACCACCTAAATAGGGAACAATTTCTTCCATTGCGGGAGGTAACGATAACTTGAGTGTACTAAGTATTGTTGAGTAAATACCATGTGAGTGAATGATTGCGTTAACATCTTCACGGTCTTTATAAATTCCTAAATGTAAGTGTTTTTCTACTGAAGGGTTTCTTTCTCCTTCTACTATTTTTCCCTCAAGATTAATAATTAAAATATCATCTGGTTCCATTTCTTCATAATTTACATTACTAGGGGTGATTAAAACGAATTCTTCTTCTCCACTTTTAATTCTAATACTCACATTTCCCGCTGATCCTATCACATGCCCATCATTCAATAATCTCTTACAAGTACTAACAATTTCTTTCTTAAATTTTTTGATTGGCTGGTCTAAAAACTTATTTTTTTCTTTAAATCCTTTGAAAACTTCGGGATTCAAGATATGTGAAGGAATACCTTTATCTAACCAAATTGTAATATCTTTCAGTAGCATATTTGATTGTCTATTAATTACTTCAACGGTATTTCCTCCAATATGAGGCATTACTAGAACATTTTCTAATTCTAAAAATTCATTATCTTCATCGATAGGCTCTAAAGGAAAGACATCTAAAGCAGCTCCCGCAATTTTATTGGTTTTTAAAGCATCGTATAACTTTTCATAATCTACAAGACTTCCTTTAGCTAAATTAATTAAATAAGCCGTACTTTTCATCATTGCAATTCGTTCTTCGTTAATAAGATTATCGTTTTCATCAGTTGCAACAGCGTGAATGGTTATAAAGTCGGATTCTTTCATTAACGAATCTAAATCTGTTTTTATACCATAATTTTCAATAATTTCGTTAGAAACAAAAGGATCATAAATAAGAACTTTTACTCCAAATGGCTTTAATCGATCAGCAACTTGTCTTCCGATCTGACCAAAACCAATAATACCGATATTCTTATTTAATAACTCATTTCCCATAAATTTATTATAACATTTTATCCAATCTTCGAAATCGATAACTTCAAATTCATCACTGTGTAAAAATCGATCTAGCTTTATCAAATTTCTTGCTATTGAAACGATTAATCCAACTGTCAATTCAGCAACAGCAACGACATTCCTAAGAGGAGTATAAATTACAGGGATGTTATTTTTGGTAGCAGCATCTAAATCGATGTTAAATGGATCGCCCCGGCAAGACACAATCAATTTTAAGTTAGTTTGTTCAAATAATTCAGCTTTCTTTAAATCGTCTGCGGTCGTTATAAAAATATCATAACCTTTTAATTTTTCAATCATTTCTTTGACATCAAAATAAATATTTCCTGTATCTCTCCAACTCTCGTAAGTGACATCCATTTTCTTTTTTAATTCTTTTAAAACTTCATCAGATATACTTGCGGTAATAAGTGCTCTCATAATTTCTCAACTCAATAATATTATATAAACTAAATAATAACATGTAATAAGAATTTAAAACCAATAAAAAAAATGATTATTTTTTTTAAAACATTAAACTTTTAAGTTTCATTAAATTCCTAATTTTTCCTTCTACTACCTTTATTTTTCCCGAAGAATAAGCTTTAACAGCACCAAGCTCTTTATTGAATAATTCCAACATCACTTTTTCTGATAAAAACTCAATTTTAACAGGAGCATTTTCATCACCGAAATTATCCTTTATCTCGATTCCTAGATCCTTATCTACTAAAAGTAAAACACTCCTATTTGTGTCTAAGAAGGTTATTTGTATGGCTTCATCATAATTAGCTAACTTCTTCCGCACTTTTTCAGTATTTGTATAGCGGTTTTCAATTTCCTTTAAACACGATTCTATACTTTCAAACTTTGACAAAGTTTCGCACCCGTAAATTACATAAACTAATCTTGAATTAAATAATTTTCTTTTGCTTATAAAAGTATTATTAAAAATAAGACATTCAAATTATAGATCATCAATTTTATTCTTCATATTTTTCCATTCGAGATAAATAGTTTTGTAAATATCTGAGATGGTAGGATTGCTGAATTTTTTTTCATAAGTTAAAAGGTCTTTTATCATAGATTTATAATCCGAATAGTAATTTAAACCTTTTAATGTATTCATCGCTACTCCAATAAAAGCTGAGTCTTTAGTATATGGAACCGATATTTCAGTGTTTAAAACACTAGCTAATATCTTACAAAATTCTTCTGATTTGGCCATGCCACCAGCACAATAAGTTCTTGTACTTAAATCAGTAAACATCTGTATAACTTGATAATTTTCGAATATACCAAACGCTATATTTTCTAAAACGCTTCTAGTAAAATCTCCTATTTTAGGAAGTTCTTCAGATACCATTGTAGGCGGTTGAAAAACAAATACGCCTCTTTTAATAGAAGTTTGGTTTTTAATATTCATTTTTTCGGGTCCTAAGAATGCAAAAGTAGAAAAAGCCCCTGGCGTTGAGTTCTTTAAATATTGCTCTATCGAATAATCTGAATTATTAGTTAAACCTGATAAAAAGCATTCTTTAAACCAATCATACACGGCACCAGTGCTCCCTGCATGGGCTTCAATTAACCATTTTCCCTTTATTGAGTGGCACGATGTCCAAAAATTATTATTGGGATCAAAAATAGGTTTATTTACGACTAGATGAAGAGGGGCGGTTGTCCCTAAACTAATACCAATGTCTCCATCTTCAATAACACCCATGCCTAATAATGTAGCTTGCGTATCACCACCCGATTTTATAACAGGAATAATATTTTGACTAAAGTTGAATCTTTTTACTAGTTCAGGTTTTAATTCGCCAACGATCGTCCCAGATTCCACGATTTCAGGAAAGAAATCTGGATCAAAATCAAATGTTTGAATTATTTCCGAACTCCATTCTCTCTTCTTTATATCTAATATCTGAGATTCAGCAGCTGATGATAAATCAGAAACATAGTTTCCAGTAAGACGATAAACCAACCAATCATCTAACATTAGTACTTTATTTATTTTTTCATATGTTTCTTCCTCTTCTTCTCTGAACCATAATAATCGTGCTAGACAAAATAATAAAGGGGGACTATGACCAGTTATTTCAAACAAATCTCTTTCTGAAAATTCATCATCTATCATATAAGCAGAATCTATTCCCCGTACATCAGTATTGGGACCCCCATAGATTACTTTGCCAGCATTGTCCAAAAAAACCGTAGCTATTCTTTGAGTACAAGTAGAGATTCCAATAATATTAACGATAGATTTGCATTTTTTCAAAATACGATTTATTCCATCGTTTACTTTATTCCATAAGTCATCCATATCAAGTCTTTTAGCAAAACCATCAAGATCTTCATTAATTATGTTAATATTTTGAGAATCGACGAATTCTAATTTTAACTGCTCTGAAACTAATCCAATCTTTACAGAATTAGATGAAATGTCAATTGATATTATCTTATTTTCGTTATTGTCCAGGATGCTCACTATTTTTAAGTAAATTTTAGTGTGGTGTGAGATATTTCCTAATAACTTCTCCCCTTGGTTCTTTTTCTTCAAACAGAATAGCTTGAAATGAAGAAATTTTTGTTTTATTATCTTTCCAAGCTTGTTTATCTAACCAAGCTTTTATTTTTGGGATTTATTAATATTTTTAATTTTAATTGATTACAATACAGTAGTTAAATTATTTAATATTATTTTAGTTTTAAGATAAAAATACTTAATACTACTGTCAATAAATATGAATATTATTTAGTAGTAGTTTGACGGGAAATATCAATAGAATTAGAATTAAAATAAATTGATAAAAAGACATTCAAGCTTTTTTTTCAAGTATTTTTTTTAATCTAAATTTGATTAAATGTCATTTTTTATGTAATATTATCAATAAGTCCTAAATTTGCAGAAATATTTGAAAAAAAATTGATTATTTTAGGTATTTTCTAACCACTTCGCCTCTTGGCTTTACTTCTTCGAATAAAATTGCTTGAAACGAATAAATCTTCGTGGATAAATCTTTCCACGCATCTTCTTCTAACCACGCTTTTTTTGCCGTATGACCTAAGAATGTTTCTACATCCCATTCTCTCCCATGATCAATTGGTACTTGAGGAAGAAGCAATCCTCTCCTCATACCTTTTTCAGCTATAAGTCCATCTCTCCCAATAACAATTTTATCAAGATATTCTTTTGGATGATTTACTTTGATTAATTTAGGAGGTGTTAATATTGAAAGCTCAATAACAATATGGTTCATTTCCTCGAGTGAAACAGATGAAAAACGCGGATCCTCAATTGCTGAACTAATTGAAACTCTATGAATTACATCATATAAGGGAAAAGTTGGTTCAATATAACCTATACAGCCTCGTAAATGGTTGCTTGGTGCATTTACTGTATTTAAAGTGACAAATGCTCCATATTTCTCTGAAAATTTATTTTTAATGTCATCTGGAACGGGTATCCTTCGATCGTTTTTAAGAAAAAATTCAATATTATCTCGAGCAAATCTTATTAACGATATGCCATCTTCTAAAGTAAAAGCATTCTCATCAGTCAAAATTTCTACCTCAAGACAGAATTATTATTATATAATTATATTCTTCTTACATTTATATTTTACATTCTAATGATTTTACCTTTTGGTTCAGATTTTTCGGTATTAACCTCATTACCTCTTAGAAAAACTTTCCAAATCTGAACAGCGGTTTTGTAATCTTCGAAGGGGGAAAATTTTGCTTTTGTTTTGAATTTTTTTGATTTAATAGGGTATTCTGGAATTTTATCGACTATTACTAAATCGGCATCGTATCCCTCTTTGACAAATCCTTTATTTTTTAAGTTAAAGATCTTTGCCGGGTTTTCTGAAGTAATCTTAACAAATTTTTCAAGAGAGAGTTCATCTCTATAAACTTTGTCTAATAGCGTTAACGGATACGTTTCAAATCCGGGAAATCCTGAAGGTGCATCAAGATATCCTCGTCCTTTCTCTTCCAATGTGTGCGGTGCGTGATCCGTACCTATGAGGCTTATACGCCCTTCTTTAAGTTCCTTAAATAAATATAAGGAATGTCCTTCATCTCTTAAAGGGGGTAAAACTTTACCATAATTTGGATTGCTTATTTTTATTTTATTGGTTAAAAATAAATGATGTGGTGTTATTTCGAAGGATATTTTTAAGTTATTATTCGTGTCTAAAGCTTTTTGTATTAAAGAATAACTATTCTTGCAACTTATATGACAGAAATGGACGATTGGATAATCTTTCGGGCTTAAATCTAGATCTACTATAATCTTATAATAATTTTCAAGAACAAAATTCACGTATTTAGCTTCCATAGAAACGGGGTAAAGCTTATTATGCAATTCTAAGGTTGGAAATGGTTCCAATGTGTAATTCTCGTAAATTTTTTCTTTTTCTTCAGATGAAAGAAGCCAATCTGGATGTATAAATATTGGAATTTGCAATTTAGATGAAATATTAAGAATCTTTTGTACATTTAAGTAATTTATCCAATCGATCTCATTTAATGGACCTATCGGATAAATTTTGAATCCAATAACGCCTAAATCAATAATCGAAATAATTTCATCGAAATCAAATCCTCTTGGAACTCCAGCAATAAACCCCACATTCACATAAATGTTATTTTGTGCTTTTTCCATCCATTTTTTAACTTGATAAGCATTTATAGCAGGAGGTATCGTATTCGGCATATTAAATACTGTCGTTATTCCAGAAAAAGCTGCTGCTAATGTACCTGTTAAAAAAGTCTCTTTTTCGCTCTGGCCCATATCTCTTAAATGAGAATGAATATCAATTATACCCGGTAAAACCATTCTTTTTTCGCAATCTATCTCTATTCCATCTTCGTTATGGCTTCGAATTTTCTTTAAGTCTTCCTTCGATTTTTCATTTACAACTGATTTAATCGTTCCATTATGAATTAATAAAGCTCCCTTCCGAAGCGAGCCATCAGTATACATGAGCGCATTTTTTAAAATCATTTTTCTATTTCCTTCTTAATATCCTTAATTTGATCAATTCGAAAATTAATATATAAGATTTTATTTTCAATCCCTTTAATGTTTGAAAGATTAATGTATTTTAAATTGTAGTTTTCTTTAATTAATTGTAAAAATCTCAATGAACTCTGTAAATTCTGAGAATAAGGAAAAACATAGCAATATTCGCCCATATCGTCTAAATCATCTAAATTGATGACATCGGGATAAAGATTCTTATCTTCAAATTCAGTAATAAATACTATTTTGTTATGAAGAATATTGTTAATATTTTCTAAAATAGAACTATAATTTGATAATCTCTTAACAAAAATACCCGGAGTAGATTTTTCCCATTCTTGAGTTTTTACTTTTCCAACCCCATTTATTTTCTCTAATGCTCTTTTTAAAAGTAATGCTTGAGATCTCTCATCAGAACCTAGAAATCTCAACTTTTTACCATCATACTTCATTAGAAGTTGAATTGATTCAAAATATAGATATAAATTATTATTTTTTCTGATTGAATAAGATAAACAAAATGATTCCCGTATTATAGAACATAAAATATACACATAATTGGGAGTTTTTCCTACATCTATATTGCTTTTAGAAAATTTAGGGAATTTCTCAATTAGTATTAGAAAATTAACCAAATTTATCAAATTCTAATTTTATTTAAAATTTAAAATCCTTTCCTAATTTGTTCATAAATTGTGCTCCTTGCTTTCCCATTCCCGGTATACCCGGCATTCCTTTACCTTTCTTTTGCATTTGTAAGGCTTTTTTGAAGAACTTTTTCATTTGGTTATATTGGTCGAGCATTCGATTTATTGTAGCATAATCTGTACCGCTTCCAAGAGCAATTCTTCTTTTTCTGGTTTTTTTTATAATTTTTGGGTCGAACTTTTCTTCCGAAGTCATAGAATCTAAAACCACGCGCCATTTTTCTAAATTCTTCTCGGCGTCATCAGTTAAAGCCTCAGGAATATTTCCTCCTCCAATCATAGATAAAATATTTTTCATTTTACCTACTTTTTTTATGCTTTTTAATTGTAGGTACAGGTCATCTAGAGTAAACTTACCCTTCATCATTCTTTTAACCATATCTGGGTCTACATCAATTTCAGCTTCCTCAACTTTTTTCACTAAGCCTTCTATATCTGGTATACCTAATAAAGTGCCTACAAAAGTACTCGAATTGAATTCTTCAAAATCATCAATTTTTTCACCAATACCAATAAATCTTATGGATTGATTAGTCGCAGCGCAAGCAGAAAGAGCACCACCCCCTTTAGCGGTTCCATCTAATTTAGTTACGATTATGCTACCAATATTTGTGGTTTTTGCGAATTCTTCTGCTTGCGAATAAGCTTGCTGACCTATACTTCCGTCAATCACGAGGATTACTTCGTTAGGCTTTAAATTGTTCTCAATTTTTTCCATCTCTTTCATTAATTCTTTTTCTTCCTTATGGCGACCAGCAGTATCCACGATAATTATATCGTGTCCATCATTTACCGCTTTTTTAGTTTCTCTTACGGCAAGTTTAATTGCATTTTTTTCATTAGGGTTTCCATAGCATTTAACCCCTATTTGTTCTGTTAGTTGAACAAGCTGTTCATAAGCCCCTGGACGCCATGTATCCGTTGTGACAGTAGCTACTTTATACCCTTTATTTTTATAAAAGCGCGCCAACTTACCAACAGTAGTTGTTTTACCTGATCCCTGAATTCCGACAAGTAAAATCACGTTACTTTTTTTTGGTTTTATTCTAATGGGCGCAGATTTCCCTCCGATGGTTTTAACTAATTCGTCATGAACAAGTTTAATTATGAAATCTTTTCTTCTTGCTCTTTTAAGTTCAGTATTCCTTGCCTCTTTTTTAATCTTTTCAGTCATCTGAAAAACTAACTCCACTTGCACATCCGCCTCTAGTAGACTTCGCTGTAATGATTGTACTATCATGTTGATTGCGTCTTTATCGATCTTTGGTAAACCTCGTAATTTTCGCATTAGGTCCTCTAGATCTTTTCCCAGTTTCTTAAACGCCATAACAAATCTATTTTTACTTTTATGTTTTAATAATTAATATTAACAAAAACTAATATTTTTTTTTAAATAAGGATATTATTATATAAAAAAAGATATGTGAAAATAAAAAATATTTCATATAAACCTAATATTGGAAAAAAAAGGAGAAAATAATTTATGAGCATAAGAAGAACAGAAGTTCAAAAGCTTAAAACTGGTCAGTATATTATGGTTGATGAAGAACCGTGTATTATAAAAGCTACTGAAAGAAGTAAGTCTGGAAAACACGGGCACGCCAAAGTCCGAGTAATATGTGTAGGGATGTTCGATAATAACAAGAGATCTCTCACCATACCATCGGGTCACGTTGTTGATATTCCCGAGATAATCAAAGGTGCAGCCCAGATTAACTTTATTGAAGATTCATCAATTAATATTATGGACCTCGAATCCTATGAATCAGTGGATGTTGCTTGGCCAGCAGAGGAAGATTTAAAAGCGAAAATAAAGGATTTACAAGCCGATCCCGGAAAAATGTCGATAGCACAAGTAGAATATTGGCAACTTGCTGGAAAAACTTTGATAAGTAGAGTAATTATTAATTAGAATGTTATTATAAACTTTTTTGAGCAGAATTAGAATTTTATTTTCTTAAAATTTATTCATTTTGTAATATAACAATAAAAGTAAAGAAAAATAAAAAGGAAGTCTGAGTTCGATGGGAAAAATGGCAATTTCATTAGCTTGTAGAATGGATTCAGAGCGAGCGATAAATTTAACTAAGAAAATTTTTGATTATTTAGTGAAAAAAGGCGAAATTGTTCAATTGGAAACCAGAATCGCACCTAAAATCTTACCTCACAATGGTATGGATCTTAAAGAGATGACAGCAGAGAATACAAAATTTATCGTATCCATTGGTGGAGACGGAACTATTCTGAGAGTGGCAAGTTCCCTATCACAACGCACCGCACCACCTATTTTGGGAATAAATATTGGGTCTATCGGCTTTTTAGACGAAACTAATGAAAAAAACGTTTTTAATGACATAAATCGTGTATTAAAAGGCGAATACATAATTGAAAAATGCTCTAAATTAGCCCCATATGTAATTAAAGCTTCTGAAGAAATTAGATTAAATAATGCATTAAACGAAGTTCTAATAGTTTCATCAAAAAGCTCTAAAGTATTATTAGCATCAGTTAAAATAGATGGTTGTTTTCTAAATCGAAGTTATTTAGATGGTATTATTATTTCAACTTCAGTAGGCTCGACTGGGTATAATCTAAGTGCGGGAGGGGCTATTGTGAAACCTACGATGGATATTATGCAAATAACGCCTATAAATAGTTTTGCGAGATCAGGATTGAAACCAATAGTGCTTCCAATTGATAGCGAAGTTGAAATTCAACTTCTAAGGCCAAGACTAAGCGCAAAAATTATAATTGACGGCCAGAGGACTATTAAAAATATCCAACCAAATACAACTATCAAAATCCGCAAAGCAAATTCCCATACTAAATTTATCCGTCTTTCCAGAAGCATAAGCGATAATTATATTAGACGGCTAAGGAAAAAAATTATTGTTGGATTAAAACCTCCGAGAGATGACAGCCCTGAAGAAGAGTTCAATTCTAGTTTTTGATACTAACATTTTTTTAAAAGGTATCGATTTCAATTTTTTTAAGGAGATAATTTTCACCACTCCAGAAATTATCGATGAGATTCAAGTTAAAAAATATAAAGATAAAAATAGAAATATTATACATAGAATAGAAGTAGCAGTTGAACTTGGAAAATTAATTATAAAAAAGGCTAACGAAAATTACATTAACAAAGTAGAAGCAATATCTAAACTAACGGGCGATAAAAATGCGTTATCTAATGCTGATATGAATTTGATTGCATTAGCTTTAGAATTGATGGACATATATAACCAAGAGATTGTTCTCTACACAAACGATTATTCAATGGAGAATTTATGTAGCGAATTAAAGATAAAATTTATGCCTATGTTTAAGGAGGGTATAAAAGAAAAGATATTTTTTGAGATATATTGCCCCTATTGCAAAACAATTTTCAAACCTAAAGATTTTAATAAAATTTGTGAAATGTGTGGATCTAAACTAAAAAGAAGACCACTAATAAAGGAAAAAATATAGTGCAAAATAAATAGGAAAAAATCTAAATAATTATTGGAAAATAACAAGGTAAAACATGGGTACTAAAATAAATGAATTAGTGAAAGATGTAAGAAGGACTATTACATTTGATAACTTATTAAATAAACAGATTGCCATTGATGCATTTAACACGATCTATCAATTTTTAGCAATTATTAGGCAAAGAGATGGCACTCCTTTAAAAGATTATAATGGTAATGTGACTTCTCATCTATCTGGATTATTTTATCGAACAATAAATTTTTTAGAGTATAACATCAAACCAATTTATGTGTTTGATGGGGCTCCTTCTGAATTAAAATTAGAAACAATAAGAGAACGAAGGAGAATTAAAGAAGATGCTAAGGAAAAAATGATAAAAGCTCAGGAGAAGGAAGATTTTAGAGGTGCGAAAAAATTCGCTCAGATGACATCCAAATTAGATACGAATATGATTGAAGATAGTAAAAAATTATTAAAAAATCTGGGGATTCCAATTGTAGAGGCGAGCTCTGAAGGTGAAGCTCAATCTGCCTTCCTAGTTGAAGTTGGTGATGCTTGGGCGTGTGCGTCCCAGGATTATGACACATTATTATTTGGAGGAAAAAGGTTAATTAGAAATTTTGCAATAAGCAGAAGTAAAAAGGTTAGAGATACTACAGTCACTTTAGATATAGAATACATTTCATTATCTAAACTTCTTGAAAATTTAAATATTACTCGAGAACAATTGATAGAGATGGGGATTTTAATAGGAACTGATTTTTTCCCTGGAATTAAGGGAATCGGCCAACACAAGGCTTATGACTTAATCAAGAAATTTGGTTCGTTAGAAAATATTTTAAAAAATAATGTAAAAGTTGGTAATATAGAAATTCAACTAGAAAAAGAATTGATTGACGCAATAAAAGATATCTTTTTATATCCAGATGTAAAAAAAAAATATCCAAAGATAATGTGGGAAAAAATTAATTACGATAAAGTTAAAGAATTACTGATAGAGCAACACAATTTTTCAAAAATCAGGGTCGAAAACGCAATTGAACGGTTGAAAAAACAAGAATCTTCTAAAAAACAGGTGTCTTTGGACAACTTCTTCAAATAAAATTAAAACTTAATATTAAAAAAAAAAGGAAAAATTTTTACAAAATTATTACTTATTATATATTGAAAATTAAACTTTATTTATTCGATTTAAAATGTCAACTAAAGAGAACGATAAAAAGGGGCCAAATAGTAAAGATTCACAAATAGTTGCACTACGGGTGCAAGAAGCTAAAAAAAGGGATATTGGTCGTAATATTGCTAGAATTGATCAAGAAACTATGGAAATGTTAAATATTCAAACTGGCGATGTCATCGCTCTTTCTGGAAAGAAAGAAAGTGCGGGAATCGCTTGGCCGAGTTATCCCCAAGATAGTGGATTAGGCATTATTCGCATCGATTCTAGATTAAAAAAAAATACGGGAGCAAGTATAGATGAAACAATCCAAATTCGGAAGGTCAACGCTCATCCCGCTCAAAATATTGTTTTGGCCCCAATAAGCGTAAAAATAAAGTCCAATCCCAGATTCGAAACTTTCGTCAAGCGAAAACTAAATAATTATCCTGTTACAATTGATGATTTTATATTTATCTCAATAGGAATAAGTCGAGAGATTACATTTAAAGTTATAAGCATAAGACCAAGTGGAGTTTGTATAATCAAACCCGAAACAACTCTACATATTAGCGAACGTATTACTGAAGACGAAGAAAGGGGAGCTGATTATGTTACTTATGAAGATGTTGGTGGATTAGATCGCGAGATACAAAGGGTTAGAGAAATGGTTGAACTCCCACTAAGACACCCCTCTTTATTTAAACGTATAGGTATTGATCCCCCAAAAGGAATTTTACTAAGGGGGCCTCCTGGTTGCGGGAAGACTTTGTTAGCGAGAGCTGTAGCTAATGAAAGCGAAGCTTACTTTATTTCAATTAACGGTCCAGAAATTATGAGCAAATTTTATGGCGAATCTGAGAAAAAATTACGTAAAATATTTATTGACGCAGAAGAAAAGAGCCCATCAATAATATTTATTGATGAGATAGATGCAATTGCCCCAAAAAGAGAAACTGTAACTGGTGAAGTAGAACGAAGGGTTGTTGCTCAATTATTAGCCTTGATGGATGGACTACATAGTAGAGGAAAAGTTATCGTTATTGGTGCAACAAATAGACCTAACAGCTTAGATCCCGCTTTAAGGCGCCCAGGAAGATTTGATCGCGAAATTGAGATAAAAGTGCCAAATGAAAAAGGAAGAAGAGAAGTTTTTCAAATTCACACAAGAAATATGCCTCTCGATAAAAAAATATCTTTAAAAGATTATGCTAACATTACTCATGGATTCGTTGGAGCAGATATTATGGCGGTGTGTAGAGAAGCTGCGATGGCAGCTCTTAGAAGGTATCTACCAAAGATAGATTTAGATTCTGAAATGATAGATCCAGAATTACTTGAACAAATAGAGGTAACTGAAGCCGATTTTGAGGAGGCTTTAAAGGAAGTAATGCCATCTGGAATAAAAGAAGTATTTGTTGAAATACCAAATGTCTCTTGGGATCAGATAGGCGGATTAGAGGAATTAAAACAGAAACTAATTGAGGCTGTAGATTGGCCTTTATCGCATCCAAAAATTTTTGAGCGTATGGGAATAAATCCACCTAGAGGAATCTTATTATATGGGCCACCTGGGTGTGGAAAAACGCTTTTAGCAAGAGCTGTTGCACACGAAAGTAAAGCTAATTTTATCTCTATTAAAGGACCTGAATTGCTATCTAAATACGTAGGAGAAAGCGAAAAAGCAATTCGCGAGGTTTTTCGAAAAGCAAAAATGGCGGCACCATGTATTATCTTTTTTGATGAATTTGATTCAATAGCTCCAAGTAGAGGTAGGCATACTACAGATTCGGGAGTATCCGAAAAAGTTTTGTCACAATTTTTAACTGAATTAGATGGGTTAGAAGTCAAGAAAGATATTGTGGTGATTGCTGCTACCAACCGCCCTGATATTTTAGATCCTGCCTTAATCCGACCTGGAAGAATTGATAGGATGCTATTGGTACCCCCACCTGATGAAATAGGAAGAGTTGAAATATTAAAAATATTTACTAAAGGTATGCCACTTGCGACTAATATAGATTTGGGTATCTTAAATAAGACATTAAATGGTTTCTCTGGTGCTGATATTGAGACATTATGTCGCGAGGCGGGTATGATTGCCCTTAGAGAAAATATAAGAGCAAGAAAAATTACGAAAGAGCATTTTAAGCAAGCAACGGAATTAATTAATCCTAGCATATTACCCGAAGTAATTAAATGGTATGAAAAGTTTGGAGAAAAATTTAAAAGTAGAATCATTGAACAATCTAAAGAAGATCAAATGGTTATGTAATATTCACAAAGTTAATTTGAGAAAAATCATTTTAATAACAATATACTTTTTTTATAAAAGGTGATTAATAATCGAAACACAACGTTGGAATCAAAAGCCTGTAGTAAATTCATTAATCGATATTCTGATTAAAAATAAAGGAGAAGTATTAAATAAACGATTGGAAGAACTACTTAAAAAGGAATTCCCTTACATCAACCCATTGAATTTAGAAGAATTATTGATGAAATTAGAAAGCCGAACTATTATTAATGTCTTCCGAGTCTCAAAAACCAAAAAGATGATTGTGCTTAACAAACAATCTCAAAAAATTAGAGAAGAAATTCTAGAAGACCTAAACTGATTGGAATTTTTTCCAATTTAAACACACTTGAGCTAAAGATATATTTTCAATTTGAGTTGTAAATTTTCTCTCCCTTATTTTCAAAAATATAGGATAATTTACAGCATTCCCCATCAATAACATTTCACCTACTCCTAAACTTGAAATCATATCAGCGTATTCTTTAGTGATAGCCTCTGAGCTATCCATTAAATGCTTTAAATCGTATGGGTTCTTAATATTTAGAATTAACTTTGAGTTAATTTGAGATAGAGCTGTTGTGCTTAACTTTTTGGGTCTCTGGCTTATTAAACATAAACACGCCATGAATTTCCTTCCCTCCCTGGCGACGGTTTCAATTATGTGTTTAGATAGTGCCTTAGAATGAGCCGCTTCAGGAGCAAATTGGTGAGCCTCTTCAATAATTAGTAAAAAAGGGGGAATTTCATTCATTCTTCTTAGATAAAACAAACGACTACAAATATAATCAACCATAATTTGTTTTTTACGAATCGAAATTTCGTTTTGAAGATTAAAAATAGTAATTTCTCCTTGGTTTATGACTTTTTTTAAAATTGGATTTTCTTGCGAGCCAAAAAGGGTTAAACGTTCTAATTCAGAAAGCCATCCCACTAAAGCTTGCTTTGTACTTTTATTACCGTCAGGTTCTTTCTCAATTACATCTATAATGTTATTTAGATTATAATTATTCTTTAAATCTTTATTTTTTCTTAATATTTTAATGTATTTAGATAATTCTCTTATTTGTACATTAGATATTTGCTCTTGGTATTTTTTAAAGGAATAAGCACTCAATCTAGGTACTGAAATTTGAAAATATGAAGTGTCTATAACTTTAACTTTATTTTTTATCGTAGAGGTTGCACTTAGATATTTGTATTCTCCATGGACATCAATCATAATAATTGCGGGCGTTCCAAAAGTTTTATTTCTTGTTAATAATTCTTCAATAATAATAGAAGTAAGATAACTTTTACCACCTCCCGATATCGAAAGAATGGCAAGGTGCTTATTCAATAATCGATTCATGTCTATATAAGCATCGATATTTGATACCCTTAATTTTCCTAAATTTAAACCATACACTTTATCGAAACCTATAAAATTATTGAGAATGTCTTCTTCTACCAAATAAACTTCTTTGCCGGGACTAGCAGGATACGTCATTCTTGTTATTAATCTAATTTCTTTTTCGCTATCCTCTTTAAACTCTATAATCCCTAAATTCTTAACGATAGCTATAGCATATTCAAAATCGTCACTAGGAAATAGCCCTTTGAGAATATTGGGATTGTTTTCGCTATTGTAAGATTTAATTGTTAAGGCATCCGAGAAATATTCGTTTACTAAAACAATTTTCTCAATTATGCCGATTAAATAACCCTCAATTGTTCTAGTGGATACAAACAATCCCTTTTTAACAATTATTTTGTCACTTCGTTTGTTAATTACGAATGGATACTTAGAAACATCAGGTAATTGAAGAAAATTAAAAACAATACCAACCTTAAAGGGCATTGATTTTAGATATGACGCTTAATTAATAAAAATAAGATAAGAGAGAGAATTTACTGATTTGATTGAAGTAAAAATTTAAAATAAAAAATAAGTAGTAAAAAAAGTTTGGGTGTATATTATTTTTCTAAAACGCCCATTATTTTTAATATGAGATAATAACCATTCTTCCACAAATAGATTAAAAACAATGTGACTGCTAAACTTACAAATACCGAAGCTCCTGTGAATAATATCCAATTACCTGATGAAAATGATGCCAACAATCCAGAAAAGGGCGAAGTACTACTAGAACCCCCTAATATCTCTTGAATTACAGCGATCATAATTCCAATAATAATTGCCATTAAACTTAATAGCAAACCTCCAGCTGCGATTTTAACGTCCAAACGATTTTTATACTTTTCTTCGATTTCTTTTAAATTAAAAATAAACAACAAAACCCATTTCCTTCCTTTCTTGAATAACCCAAAGAAAAATATTAAAAGAAAGAACAATCCTGCTAAAAATCCAGCGATTATAGCGATTTGGTATCCTATATTAAGGAGCAAAAAAGCATCAAATTTCCCATGTGGCATTATAAAGTCAAATAATGACCAAATCCCTCCTGTAACAGTAATTAAGCACGCAATAACAATAAAAATATAAAATAATTCTCCTACTGCCCTTTGTTTTGAAGTAAAATTGCCTCTATAATCAATATTTGATTCTTCCATTTTTTTCACTTAATCTATTTTATTTAAAAAATGTATAGCAAACCAAATATATAAAATTGTTTATTGTTGCTTGATTTTAGAGAACACATATAAAAAAGATTTAAACTAATTTTTTATTTTGAAGCGTATCGATGTAAGTTTTGTAAAAATTTTTCTCATTTAAAATCTTGTATAAATCATTCGATAATTGGTAAATATTTTGATAAAACTCCTGTCGGTTTAAATCAGGATTCCATTTATGTTCTACTTTACACACATTTTCGGCAGCTTTAGCGATATCTGAAAACAAACCCGCTCCCGTAGCCGCTAATATTGCCGCTCCCAACGATGTAGCCTCTTCAATAACATTTCTGACGCATGTTACGCCTAATACATCGGAAAAAATTTGATTCCAAAAATCTGAGCGAGAACCCCCTCCAGTTAGCCTTAATTCTTTTGTTTCAATCCCTAGCTTTCCAAAAACTTCAATATTCTTTTTAACTTCAAATGCTACTCCTTCAAGAATCGCTCTAACAATATCTCTTCTTTTGTGACCTAAAGATAAACCATAAATTATACCTCTCGCATATGGATTCCAATGTGGCGCTCCAGCACCAACTAAGTGTGGGATTGCTAATAGCCCATTAGCACCAATAGGAGATTTTTCAGCTTCTTCCGTTAGAATTATGTAAGGATCTTGATTTTGTTCTTCAGCTTTTATGCATTCATCTCTTCCAAGTTGGTCCCTAAACCACCTTAGAAAAGCCCCACTTGTAAAAATACTCGCTTCTTGGATCCAAGCCCCCGGGATTGCGTGACAACTACACAATACTCGTTTTTGTGGGTCGAAATTGGGTTTTTCCAAATAGGCTATAACAAAGCTTCCAGTTCCAGTCGTTAATTTTATCCTCCCAGGAGAGACGACGCCTACTCCTAGGGCCGCTGCTTGTTGGTCTCCCGCTCCTGTAATCACCAAGGTTTTTTTATCGAATAAAGTCTCTTCTGTAACTATCTCTCCTATATCAACTCCGCTTTCAATAGCATCTGGCATTTTATCCAAATCTATTTCTAACTCAGAGGCAATATCTTCTGAATATTTGAGTTTATTGATATCAAATAACATCGTTCTACTTAAATTACTAAAATCACTAACATATTTTCCTGTTAGTTTATAGATTATAAAATCTGAAACTAGCAAGAATTTATGTGTTTTCTGATAGATGTCTGGCTTTTCGTCTTTAAACCAAAGAATCTTTGTAGCTGAAAAATACGGATCTATTGTTAAACCCGTAGTACTATAAATTTTATCTGTTCCTATTTTATTTTTTATAAAGGCTACTTGTTCAGTTGTCCGTCTATCTTGCCAAACTAACGCGTTATGTAATGGAGTTCCTTCCTTATCAACAGGTACGATTGTTTCTCTTTGACCTTCCAGAAATTAAATTTCTGAAATTTGGTTGGTAATTGAGCAACTTACAATCTCGCTTTTATCTACCCCGCTCTTCTTTATTGCTCGCTCAATCGTACTTTTAATTGATTTCCACCACACATTAGCATCCTGTTCCACATAGGAAGGAGTAGGGTAGAAACTCTCCCATTCTTGATAATCGTTTGCGACTATAGTTCCAGCTAAATCAAAAATAAATGTTCTACAACCAGTTGTTCCTAAATCTAATGCTGCAACAAACATAACTGAAAAATTCTCCTTTTATATTTAGGTTTAATATTATGTTATAGAACATCATGTAATAAAAATCATTATTAAAGGTTTTAAGAAAAAATTTGTTTTATCAAGAAGATTTTTTACTTAACCTTTATTGGATTAATAGAGAAAGTGGTTACTTCACTTTTTTAAATCCACATCGTGGACACACGAATCCAACTTTATAATCACTTACTTCTGTTAATGGTCCCTTACAAATTGGACATTTTACTTCAGATGTAGGGAACCATTGGCCCTTTATGTTGGGCATTTGCTTTAGTTTATTAATACGTTTTAATTTTTCTAAAGTCTTTTTATCAACTTGAATTAATTGTTGTTCCTCAGCGATTGATTTACCTTTAGGTGCTAAAATTATCAAAAATTTCATCCTTTTCGGATTATTTAGTAAAGATAAAGTTCTTGAAATGGCTCCTTCTTTATATTGATTAAACAATTTACCTAATTCTGGAGGGGCTAAAGCTACTAATGTTGCCTGTGAGTCTTTAAATTCATTTTTCTCTTTTTGAATTAAGAATTGAAAAATTCTTCCTTCATTATCCATTGCCCATATGAAATTCCAGGGGGCTATATCGTAATCTTCATTATTAGGACCGACAATTCTTTTAATACATTGAACCCATGAATAATGTTTGAAATTATATAAGTTTGAAAGAAGGTCATCAAAAAATCCTGGTTCAATCACGGGAAATGTTTTAGTTATACTTTTAAGCGATAATAGCTTGACTTCAGTCAACAACTTTGTATTAAGATTATCCCAAGGAGTATATGTAAAAACTGAAAAGAAATCATTCATATTCTTGTAAAAATGGTTATATTATTTATATTATATTATAAAAAGAATTTTTAAAAATAATTTTTACCTTTTTAAACATAGCATAGTTTAATTTAATAATAATTTCAAAAATTTCTAATTTTTATTAAATATTAAGCAGGTTTCTTTAATGAATGGAATTTGGGATATAAAAGCCGATGCAGTAAAAAAGGGAGATAACCTCAGAGACGTTTCACCCCTATTAGATAAAACTTGGAAAGATAGTAGCGGTGTTACTCATTACATTTTTAGTAAAGCTACTTTTAATAACCCTTGGTATTCGATTCCAGAAAATGATTTTGAACTTTTTGAAAAATTTATTGAAGGAGGGTCAAGAGCTTATCCTTCCGATGGAAGCATCCCATGTGATATTATAGCTGAAGAAGCTCGTAAAATTCTTAAGAAAATAGAAGAATGTTCAAATGATCCTAATCACCATTATTGTGAATTAGCCCTCGACGCGTTAAAACATGGAAAATTTTCTTTAGTAAGGGGCACATTGAAACTCTATTTAGGTAAGTATACTACTAGAGATTGGAGAAGGAAAAGATTCACAGACGACATAGATTTTTGGATGTTTCAGGTAATGTTATTAGATTCAACATTGAGAGATTGTGGTTTCATAAAAAATAAAAATACAGGAGAATGGGAAAAAACAATTGAATGGAAAAATCATAACACTAAAGAATTTAGGCGCGAAACATTATTTGCTGCAAACGATCTTAATCTATTACTTGATTTTGGGGCGGGGAGCTATCTTGAAGGGTCAAGCCTTAAGGAAATATTTGATAAAAAAATTAAAAGAGGTCACGATGTAGATTTGAGCGATATTATAAATGTAGCAATGGTTAACAATAACATTAATGGTATTCACAAAAATGAATGGTTAGATGCATGGAATTCTTTTAAACAGGCAGCCAATACGCGAAATACTAGAACTACATCAAACTTAATAAGCCTTTGTCGTAATTCTTTTGCTATTGCGGAACACCTTAAAAAAGTTGGCGAGGCTATTAAAAAATATAAAGATATCATTTTAGATAAATCTAAATACTCAGACGAGAAGATAAAATCACTCTGTAGAATCTCAACTCATTGGGAAAAATTTTGTGCTGCTAACGGAGTAGATGAAACAAGAAAGATGATTCATGATTTCTACGACGAACAAGCAGAGGAGAAACCATTGTATGCGCAAAACTTAAGAAAAATTGCGAAAAATATACTAAAATTACTCAATTCCAAATACGAATATCTTAAGGTTATATTCGAAATTGAGCATTAATTTTAAAATTAATATTGAAGATCGTGAAACTGAACTTTCACGCTTTTTCATACATACCTCAATATTACCCTGGTATAGTTCTTAGTCGTACTAAAAGCTATTCGTTTAAAAAGTATTTTATGATGAGATAAATATAGTAATTATCTTCTCTTAATTGAACAAAAATCTATGCTTCAAGAACGTCTTCAAGTACAATTTCCTTTTTTTTTGAAAATCGTTTATTTGTTACCCCATTAAGCGACAAAAATCCTACCACGGAAATGAGAGATAAAATACCAGCGATATACCAAACCCAGTTTGGTCCTATATAATCCATGATAAGTCCAGCAACTAAAACACCAAATAAATTTGGAATCCCCCAAGAAAAACCATACATTGCCATATAGCGACCTCGCTTATCATCAGGCGCAAAAGATGCCACAGCAGTTTGTTGAATAGGTGTCACAATCATCTCCCCTATCGTGATAATTATCATAGCGATAAAGAATAGGAAAACAGCAGAAATAAAACCGTACATACCAAACCCAACTACATAAAACAACGCTCCTATGGCCATTACCTTCATGGGAGCGTACTTTGAAATCCTTTTAGTTATCCAAAATTGGAACACCACCACCATTAATGCGTTCATGCTTAATAATAACCCAAAACCCTGCGGGGGGAATCCATGAACTTTCCATAGGAATACAGATAGAGTACTATTCATTTGCAAATAAACTATTACCATTATGACAGAAACGGATAGAAATAGGATAAAAACTCCATCTTTCAGAACCTCCTTGTATCCAATTATAGTGCGTATAACAGATTCTTCCGGTTTGTCTTCTGGTTTTTCAGGTTTTGTTTCTGGAATGATAACAAATACAATAACAGCTGTAAGAAAGCTGCTTACGGCATCGGATAGGAATAGCCACATATAAGATTGGGTCGCTAAAAACCCACCAAGGATAGGGCCAGCTGTTACCGCAAGATTCATTGCAATTCGCATTATCCCAAATCCTTCTGCTTGCTTTTCCTTTGGAAGCAAATCCACAACCATTGCTTCTCGCGCAGGCTCCCCAATACTACCAACCAAACCTAAACTTGTCGCAAGAATGAAAAAGACATTCAGATCGTCCACTAACCCCATGAAGATACTGCCTATCCCACTTACGACCAAACCTATTATGATCATTACGCGACGTCCATATTTATCGGCTAACGCACCTCCGACCGTGCTACCAATTATATTTCCAGCTGAAAACCCAGCAAATAGTAATCCCACTTCGGTCATCCCCACCCCAAAACGCTCGGTGATGTAGAGCGCAAAAAAAGGATATAACACAAAGCCTCCTAACAAGTCAACGAAAGAGGCAAGTACCAGCACTTTGAATGCGTTGGGATATCCTTTATAGGCAATTTTTATTTTTCCTAACATAGGTATTTCATACTCTTAATAGTGTAATTTTCTTAAACACACTTTATTAGATTTTAAAAGTAACACATCCAAAAAAGTTATTCAAAATTAGGATATTGATTGTAAATTTGGTGAAAAAATCAAATTTATTGCGCTTCTTCAACTAGTAATTCCTTTTCTTTTGAAAATCGAGCTTTTGTAATTCCATGAAGTAGCCAGAATCCTATCGCTGCAAAGAGCGATAAAATACCTGCGATATACCAAACCCAATTTGGTCCTATATTCTCCCAGATAAGTCCAGCAACTAAAATCGCAAATAAATTAGGGATCGCCCAGTGGAAGCTAAACACTGCCATGTACCGTCCTCGTTTATCTTCAGGAGCAAAAAATGCAGCTGCAGTTTGCCCAACAGGCATTTCAATCATTTCCCCTATAGTAATAATTGCCATAGCGAAAAAATATAGGTACGGCTCTGAAACAAAACCGTACATGCTAAATCCAACCATATAAAACAGTGTTCCTAAAGCCATCACCTTCATAGGAGAATATTTTGACACTTTCCTAGTTATCCAGAATTGAAATACCACAACCATTACTGCGTTCATACTTAACAAAAAACCAAAATACAGAGTAGGAAATCCATGGATGTCACGCAAAAATACCGACAAGGTGGCGTTCATTTGCATATATACAATCACCGTTAGAGCAGACACAGAGAGAAACAACATATATCTCCAATCTTTTAAAACTTCTTTGTATCCTATCACGGTTTTCACAACTGTTTCCTCCGCCTCGCCTTCTTTTTTTTCAGGTTTCGTTTCTGGAATGACAACAAATACAATAATAGCTGTAATTATGCTACTTATAGCATCTGCAATAAATAAAAACAGATAAGATTGAGTCGCTATAATTCCGCCAAAAATAGGACCGATCACTGCTGAAAGATTAACAGCCACCCGTAGAATCCCAAATCCCTCTGCTTGCTTCTCTTTGGGAAGTAAATCTGCCACCATTGCTTGTCTCGCAGGACCTCCAAAATTACCCATTAAACCCATAAACACAGCGAGGATGTAAAAAATATTCAAATCATCGACTAATCCCATAAAGATACTGCTTACACCGCTAGAAATCAAGCCAACAAGTATCATAGCACGACGCCCATATTTATCGGCTAACGCACCTCCGACTACACCACCGATAATATTTCCTGCCGAAAATACCGCAAATAGAAATCCTACCTCGAGCATTTCTACATTAAAATGTGCGGTTACATACAATGCAAAAAAAGGATATAACAAAAAACCTCCCAATCTGTCAATGAAAGTGGAGAGCACCAACACTTTAAACGGATTAGGATATTCTTTATAAATATTTTTAAATTTTGTAAGCATAATTAGATCACTAATTTACGAGTTCAATAATATATCCAATATCTAATGATCAATTTAAATAATGGTAAACTAATAAAGATAGATTTATCTATTGTTTTTATTGGACCTATCATTACTTAATTGTAGTATAAATCGTCTAAGGAGAATCGAAAATGTATGATTATTTGATAAGCGAAGAAAATAAAAAATTTAGAGAAGAAGTTCGAGAATTCGTTAAAAATGCTGTACCACCTTCATTATTAAAACAAATGGATAAAGACGAGATTCAATATCCAAGTGAGTGGATGAAGGCACTAGCTAAACAAAACTTGATTGGAATAAGGTTTCCAAAGAAATACAGTGGCCGTGGATTAAATTGGGAAAGCGAAATTATTGCCCAAGAAGAAGTTGGTATACTAGGAAGTTCCCTAACTTGTCTATTTTCGTTACCGAGTATATGTGGGGAAGCACTTAATAAATTTGGCACAGAAGACCAAAAGTTAAATTATTTAAAGCCCATGTGTGAGGGTAAGAAATTTACTGCTGAAGCGTTAACTGAACCAAGAGGAGGTTCGGATTTTTTTGGAGCCACATCTACTGCTGTAAAAGAAGGAGATCACTACATATTAAATGGAGAAAAACGATTCGTTGTTGGCGCTGAAGGTGCTGATTTCTTTTTGGTTTACGCTAAAACTAATCCTAAAGCCACTCCTCGCGATTCTTTAAGCTTATTTATTGTTGACAAAAGCGATGCAGTAGACGCAGCATATATCTACGGTTTGTTAGGTACTAGAGGCGGGGGAGCAGGCAGGTTAGTTTTCAAAGACGTAGAAGTCCCTAAGGAGAATTTAATTCTGGGAGAAGGAGATGGGGGTAAAATATTTTACCACATGATGGTTCCAGAACGATTAACTACAGCTTCTGGTTTTCTCGGATTGGCACGCGCTTGTTTTCAAATAGCAACCAAATATACCACCAAAAGAAAAGCATTTGGACAGATCATTAAGAATTTTCAAGCTATTAACTTCATGATATCGGATTGCATTACTTATTTAGATGCAACTAGAGCAATTGTGTTTAATACTGCGAAATCTATAGATGCAGGAGCGCCACCCGCTCTTCAAAGAAGATTAGTTTCTGAATCCAAAAAATTCTCAACTAAAGCATGCTGGAAAGTTATTAACAAATCAATGCAGATAATGGGCGGTATCGGGTATACAACCGTATATCCAATAGAACGCCTTTTGAGAGACGCTCGTATAGGAGAGATTTGGACCGGAACAACGGAAATAATGAATCTAATAATACAACACGAATATTACAAAGAGAAGTTAAGCGAAAAATGGATCGGTCGCGATGTGGAAAAAGATGCTATTGATAGTGATGCAGAAGAAGAAAAGCATTTTGGTTAGATAAAAAGATATCCCCTTTTTTTTATTTTAAACAATTTTAGTTTATAAGAATATATCAGAGTTAAGAAATTGGATATTGCAAATGATTGAAATTCGGGAAAATGATTAGACGACTTCCTTGTGAGAATAATTTAGTTGTCTAAGAATTTCAAATCCAATTATAATTGCTGCTGAATTAAGCGGGAGAGATCCTGCAAATTCACGCTTATAAGGAATGGTAAACCGTAAATCTGCTTTATCTAAAAAAGTACGATTAATGCCTCTTTTTTCGCCCCCAATTACTATAAATATCGGGGGTTTCAGATTACTTTGATATATTGACTGACCTTTATCTTTAGCAGTACAAGCAATGGTGTAATTATTAGATTTGAAGAAGTTAGCTGTTGTTTCTAGATCTTCAACTAATGCTATCGGCATTAATTCTGAAGTACCTGCGGATGACTTAATAATAGTTGCCTCCCCATCAAGCCAACTTCTCCGTTTCATCACGATTCCATCTATTCCTGCAGCATATAATGACCGTATTGTGTAACCAAGATTATAAGGGTCTTCAATTCCATCTAAAAAAAAAATAAGACTGAGTTTTGATTTCAATAGTTCAGGTAATTTTTGGTAGGTTCTTTCACTTACAATAGCAGCAATTCCTCCATGAGTCTTCCCATTTGCATTTTTTTCAAACCATTTTTGATCCACTGCTTCAATCTTGATTTCCTTGGAATTTACTGATTCAAGTATCCGCTTTAGAGATTTTGCCTGCTTATTATTCCTTTTTCTCTGGAGTTTGGCAACATCATAAAATAAAGTCAGAACCTTACGATATTTTGAGTGCAAAACTGCATTTACAGAGATTTTTCCCTCAATTACAATAGAAGCTGTCATTTTCTTCTTCCTTTATGATTCTAAAATGAATGCACCTTATTGTTTTATGTTTGTTTAGATAGATATCTAATTTTCACTAATAAGTCTCGTAATTCCATTTTATCACTATCCGAGGTAATGTATTTCTTTTTTACACCTTCTGAAAGTGGTATAGTTTCAATTTTATTTCCTTGAAGCGAAACCATGTTCCCAAATTTACCTTCCAAAACAAGATTCATAGCTGCTAATCCAAATCTCAACCCTAAGATTCTATCGAACGAATTAGGAGTTCCTGCTCGCATTGTGTGTCCCAAGACTACGCTTCTACACTCAAAATCAACACCATTATTTTGAAATACTTCTTTAAGATCATCTCTTATATTTAGTTCATCGACAATAATTTTTGAGATATTTAATTTCGCGAGGAGAGGATTACCATAAGTGTCTTTAGGCAATTTATCAATGGTTTCCTTTGAAATTGTTTTAAAATCTCGTTCTAACGATTCATTCTTAGGATAAGCTCCTTCTGAAGTTGCAATTATATGATATTTATATCCTGCTTTGGCTCTGTTTTTTAAATCCTCAACAATATCCTTTTCTAAATCGAATGGAGTTTCAGGGATTAGTATTATATCGGCACCGGCAGATATTCCACTATACATAGTAAGAAAGCCTGCATCTCTTCCCATAATCTCTAC
>Ga0209121_10000150_pt1 | contig 69509 bp, 78 predicted proteins | sample Cruoilmetagenom3_FD_187292 | JGI IMG/M metagenome (GOLD analysis project Ga0209121, IMG submission 187292) | Oil polluted marine microbial communities from Coal Oil Point, Santa Barbara, California, USA - Sample 3 (SPAdes) (version 2) | ecosystem: Environmental > Aquatic > Marine > Oil seeps ...
CTAGGGTCTTGGCTCTTTGCGGCGCGGCGGTTAGCGTGCTGGCACTGTTTTTCACAAGGATGCCCAATATGCGCACAATCACTTTTTCAATGCTGGCCATGGCCCTGCTGGCTTTGCCCGCCTCGGCCCAGACGCTGGAGCGGATCAAACAGACCGGAGAGCTGAAACTGGCCTATCGCACCGATGCAGCCCCTTTGTCATTCTCTGATGAACGGGGGCAACCGGCAGGTTATTCACCTCTGGTATGCGCCGGAGTTGCCCAGGCGATCGCCAACGAGTTGCAAATGAGCGACCTGCTGGCCACATTCCACCCAGTCGACGCCACGGATCGTTTCGACAAGGTCGCCAGCGGCGAGATTGACCTGTTGTGCGGAGCGGCGACAATTACCCTGAGCCGTCGGGAACTGGTTGATTTTTCGGTCCCGACCTATGTGGACGGAACAGCCGTAATGCTACCGAAAGAAGCCGGAGAGGATCTGTCGGCATTGATTGGTAAAAAGGTTGGCGTGCGCAGCGGCACAACCACTTTGGACGCGCTGAACAACACCATGCAAAAAGCCGGTGTCGATGCAGACGTTGTCAGGTTCGCCGATCACCAAGCCGGGCTGGCCGCCATGCAGAAAGGCGAAATCGACGCCTATTTCGCTGATCAGTCGATTCTGTTTTATCTGGCGTATTCCTACGACGCCACGCAATCGTTCAAGGTGACCAGCGAAATCCTGACAATTGAGAAACACGGGTTGGCCATGGCGCGGGGCGATGCCGATTTCCGTCTGCTGGTCGACAGGGCGATTTCCGGATTGTTCGAAAACGGAACGATGGCCGACTTGTTTCAACAAGCATTGCCCGGTGCAAAACCTGGTGCCGCCATTCAGGCAATGGGCCTTATGTCACCAACCGTTCCCTGAACCAGGGCACAATTACAAATTGAATTCACGATGTTCCCCGATTTATTGGGGGACGTCATATTTTTGAACCGCAAATTCTCGGGTTCTTCACCAATTTCACCATTTTTCCACCAGAGAAAATTCTGCGAATTTTCAGGGCTCGTTTTGTGCTGGGAACGGACTGGTCTCAAGGCACCTGAATGCTCTCGAGATAGGCCAGCAATGCCGCCAACGGACGCGGCGTGGGGGTCAGGGTTTCGTCCACCTCAACCGGGACCAGTTCGCCGCCCAGCAGGGCACCGAATTCCGGCATGACCTCGGAGGGCACCTTGCCACGGCCGTAACCGTCTATCTGGCTCAGCACTTTGGCGCGCGGAAACACGCCGTTGTTGCGGGCCGCAATCCGGGTCAGGTCTGGGGCTGCCTGCCCCCCGACCAGAACCTCGCTTCCGGTGCCACGATAGTCGTGACAGGCCGTACAGTTATCGGCAAACAGCGCTGCCCCTTCGGAGGGTTCGGGCATGTCGTTGCTGACACAGGCAACCGCCAAGGCAAGGATCGGAAAGGTGGTCAGTATCGCAATGCGCATTTCCGGGGCCTCAACTGGCTTGCAGTGATTGCAGATAGGCCAGCAGATCAACAATCGGCTTGCTGGTCAGGATCGGCTGGCCGCTGGGGGTCTTGATTGCAACATCGTCGCCCTCGAAGAAATGCCCATAGACCGGCATCGGGCTGCCGTGGCTGACCAGCGCATCGCGCCCGTCTATCCGTTTCACCACTCTTTCCGTTGGGAATGTACCGTCGTTGCCGGCCTGCAGCGCTGTCAGATCTGCCGGTTTGATCACCAGCACCCCGGCCATCGGTCCCTGGCCTGTGGCTTCGATACCGTGGCAGGTGGCACAATGTACGCGATAATGCTCGGCCCCCTCTTTTACATCCTGCGCCTGTGTCTGCATCCCGATGCAAGTCAGCGCCGCGCAGGCAATCATTTGAAGTAACTTCATTTTTCTCTCCTAGATTTCAGGCAGATTCACGGGTCCTGTATGGTCTCAAGATAGCGGGTCAACGCCAGCAAAGCAGATGGCGTGGCGACCTCCTGCCCGTCAGGCGCGGTCCAGATCACATCCGGACCGTCAAGCAGGGGGCCGAACTCCGGCATCAGCCCGGCATAATCCTTGCCGCGATAGCCATAGATCGTCGCCATCACCGCCCCGGTCGGGAAAACCCCGTCATTGGCCGAAGCCAGGTGGCGCAAATTGGCGGGTTGCACCGGCAATTCACTGGCCTGCGCCCCGTCCCCTGCCCCTGTAGACCCGTGACATATAACACAGTTACGCTGGTAAAGCGCCGCGCCGAAATTCGCACTGTCGCCAGACACGCAGGAAACAAGCCCCGCCAGCACAAAAGCGCAGCCCGAAACCAAGGAAAGGTTGATGGAATTCAGGCGCATAAGGCTGAACTTTCTGTCGCGGTTCTGTTCTCAGGCTTGTGCAATACATCTGCACGCGCAATGATCCAGATCAAGGGATTTATGAGATGAAAAGGACTGTGACAATGAACCACTATGCGTTGATCATGCTGGCAGCCGGAATTGGTATTCCGACTCTGGCGGCACTGAATGCGGCATTGGGGCGCATCATGGGCTCTCCGGCGGCAGCCGGGGCAATCTTGTTTGCGGTTGCGCTGACGGTTGCGGCTGTGGCCACGCTGGTGACCGGTCCGCAGGCGCTGGCCCGCGCAGCCGGTGCCCCCTGGCACCTGTTTCTGGGCGGGGTTCTGGTGGCGTTCTACGTGCTGTCGATTACCTATATCGCGCCGTCTTTTGGGGTTGGCAATGCGGTGTTCTTTGTGCTTATCGGCCAGCTGATCAGCGCAGCAGCCATTGACCATTTCGCCCTGTTTGGCGCGCAGAGCAACCCCCTGACAATGACCCGGGCAGGTGGGCTTGTGTTAATGGGACTCGGCGTGTGGGTGACGCAGTTGGCCTGACCGGACCGCCAGGCTCTGGCGGTTTCATCCTATTCCCCCGCCAACCCGGTCAGGGCGGCGGCAAATTCCTCGGGGTCGAAGGGGGCCAGATCGTCGATCTGTTCGCCCACCCCGATCGCGTGGATCGGCAGGCCGAACCGATCCGCCAAAGCGACCAGGATGCCACCCTTGGCGGTGCCGTCCAGCTTGGTCATGACCAGGCCCGACACATCTGATATCTTGGAAAACACATCGACCTGATTCAGCGCATTCTGCCCGGTCGTGGCATCCAGAACCAGCAATGTGTTATGCGGTGCAGTTTCGTCCTTTTTGCGGATCACCCGGACGATCTTGGCCAGTTCCTCCATCAGATCCGCGCGGTTTTGCAGCCTACCCGCAGTGTCGATCAACAACAGATCCGCACCGGTTTCCTGTGCGCGGGCCATGGCGTCGTAGGCCAGGCTGGCCGGGTCCGAGCCTTCCGGCGCGGTCATCACCGGCACCCCGGCGCGTTCACCCCAGACCTGAAGCTGTTCCACCGCCGCAGCACGAAAGGTGTCGCCGGCGGCGATCATCACCGATTTTCCCGCCGCCCGAAACTGGCTGGCCAGCTTGCCGATCGTCGTGGTCTTGCCCGACCCGTTGACCCCGACCACCAGCACCACCTGCGGACGTTTGGGATAGATCGGCATCGGTTTGGCAACCGGCTCCATGATGCGGGCGATCTCACGCGCCAACAAGCGCTTGATCTCGTCGGTTGACAGTTTCTTGCCGAAATTGCCTTCGGCCATGTTGGCGGTAACGCGCAGCGCCGTGTCGACGCCCATGTCAGTGGTGATCAGCAATTCTTCGAGCTGCTCCAGCATGTCATCGTCAAGGGTGCGGCGCAGAACCGTTTTGGCCTCACTCCGTCCGAACAGGCGACCCAGAAGACCGGGGGAGGTTGCCGGACTGGCAGGCTTTGGGGGCGATTGCGGGGCCAGTTCCGGGATCAGTTCCGGGCTCTGTTCCGGGGGCGTTTCTGGCGGCGCTTCCGGCGTTGGTTCGGGGGTGTGTTCGGGGACATATTCCGGAACCGGGGCCGGCGCGGGTATTTCCGGGGCGGGAACTGGCGCGGGTATCTCGGGAACCGGGACCGGCGCGGGGGAGGGATCGGGAATGGATGGGGGCGGGCCCGCCGATACGGGCTCTTCGACCCCGCCTTCCTCGATGATCGCATCCAGCCCCTCTTCGATTTTGGAAGAAGATCTGAGCAGCCTGTCCTTGAGTTTCCTGAAAAAAGCCATCGAAGCCTCCACGCGGGGTGTTTTCAATCACTTAATGCGGATTGCCGGTGGTTGCAAAGGGTCAGGTGAACGCAACAGGAAAACCGGCCGCGCGCCCCGGGATTTCAGCCAGTATTGCGGCCAGTATTGTGAGCAGGCCACACAAACCGCTGTGCCGGGCCGGCAAGGGTTTGACAGGCCAAACCAATCCGGGGATTGTTGCGCATCACGGATCACCAGAGGTCGCAATGTATTGGTTCGCAATCGCCAGCCTGACCCCCGCCAGCCTGTTGCTGATGGCCTGCATTTTCGGCGGACCGTGGGCCTGGGTGGCGTTGGTATTCATTACCGCTTTGGTGGCGCTGGTTGATCGGCTGAGCCTGCGAACGCTGCCGCTGCGCGAGGACGGTGCGGCCGAACGGTTTGCCCGAACGTTGGGGGTTGTTCTGGCGCTCGTACATTTTGTCCTGCTGGCAGCAGGGGTTCGTGCGATTGCCGTCTCGCCGGCGCTGAGCGGGGCCGAAGCGCTGGCGCTGGCGCTCGCGCTGGGGCTGTTCATGGGACAGGTTTCAAACTCCAATGCGCACGAGTTGATCCACGCCGCCAACAGGCATCTGAGGGCGCTGGGGGTTTGGGTCTATATCTCGCTGTTGTTCGGGCATCATGCTTCGGCCCATCCAAAGGTGCATCATGTGCATGTGGCCACCGCGCGCGACCCCAATTCGGCGCGTTTGGGTCAGGGGTTCTATAATTTCTGGCCACGCGCCTGGGTCGGGTCATTCCGCGCCGGGTTAAGGGCCGAGAATGCAGCAAGGGCACGCTCAGAGGGCACGCCAGGCGCGCTGACGCATCCTTATGTGGGCTATGTCGTCGGGGCAGCTCTGGCCATTGCGATGGCTTGGGGGCTGGCCGGTTGGGCCGGGGTGGCGGTTTTTCTGGGGCTGACGGGGTATGCGCAGATGCAGCTGATCCTGGCCGATTATGTCCAGCATTACGGGCTGCGACGCCGGGCTGGGGCGGATGGCAGGCCGGAACCTGCCGGGGCGGGCCACAGCTGGAACACGCCGCATTGGTTTTCCTCGGCGATGATGCTGAACGCGCCGCGCCATTCGGACCACCATATGCACCCGATGCGACTGTTTCCGGCGCTGCGGCTGGACCGGCGCACGATGCCGGTGCTGCCGTTTTCTTTGCCGGTGATGGCCGGCATTGCGATGGTGCCGCCCTTTTGGCGCAAGGTGATGGACCCGCGCGTGGCCCGCTGGCAGGGCACGCACGCTGCCGGTGGCGCGCAGGCCGGCGATCTGGCATTGTCGGTGCATGCGAATGTCCTGGTTGATTCCCCTGGCCCTGATGGCCCTGCCGGCGGCGGGCGAAACGCCCCTGACCTCTGAGGGCTTTGACGCCTATACCCGCGGCAAGACGCTTTATTATGGCTTTGAGGGCGAACCTTACGGGGTTGAGCGTTATATGGAGGGAAACCGGGTCATCTGGTCGTTTCTGGATGGCGATTGCAAAGAGGGTGTCTGGTACGAAGAGGCCGGGCAGATCTGTTTTATCTACGAAGACCGGCTGGATCCGCAATGCTGGACCTTTGCCGAAGGGCCAGGCGGGCTGATCGCCCGTTTTGAGAACGACCCGAAAGCAACCGAGCTTTATGAGGCTCAGGATATTGGCGAAGATATGCTGTGTTACGGCCCGGATGTCGGGGTTTGAGCGGTCGGCAAGGTCCGGATTTTTGAGTATTTGTGACGAGAAGAAAACGGGGGACGTTCCTGTCTTTCAAAACAGTGACCCCTGATCCGGAGGCGCGTGCTTGGAGGGTTTTCTGGCTGGCTTACCGCCGGTTTCAAGGCGACCGTCAGCGAATTCAATTTCCAACACTCCGGCCATTGCGGCTGCGGATTTGCTTGTCACGACCTTGCCTTCTGCACGCACCACCGCATAGCCGCGTTCCAGCGTCGCCTTGTAGCTTAGAGTTTCACGCAGCCGGTCGGTTGCGTCCAGTCGGGTTTTCAGGCGGGTAAAATGCGTGGTGCCGGCAAGCGAGAGGCGTTGGGTCAGCGCCTGGAGGGCGTCGTTGCGTTGTTTGATGTCCCGTTTGAGGTGGCGGGGGTGCATCCGCGCGGCTTGGGCGGTCAACCGGTCGCGTTTCGTGTCGAGCATGCGCACGAGCAGCAAGGGGCGCAGGCTGGCCGAGGATTTGGTCAGGTGCAAGCGCCGGGTCTGTGTGCCATGGCGCAGAGCATTGGGCAATCGTTCGGCAATCAGGTCGAGCCGTTGGCGCGGCACGTCAAGAAGGGTGTCGCGCCGGGGCAGCGCGCGGGCAAGGTCGGCCAGTCTCTGGCGGCGTTGGGTGATGGCAGAGGTGGCGGCGCGGGCCAGGCGGGCGGCCTGATCCTCGGACCAGGCGATGAGTTCCAGGCGCACCGGCACGGCCAGTTCCGCCGCCGCCGTGGGGGTCGGGGCACGCTGGTCCGAGACAAAGTCGATCAGGGTGGTGTCGCTTTCGTGGCCGACGGCCGAGATCAGCGGAATGGCGCTGGCGGCGGCGGCGCGAGCGACGGTTTCTTCGTTGAAACCCCAGAGGTCTTCGACCGATCCACCGCCCCGCGCGACGATCAGCAGGTCGGGCCGGGGCAGCGCGCCGCCCGGTGTCAGCGCGTTGAAGCCATCAATGGCGCGGGCTACTTCCGGGGCACAGGCCGCCCCCTGCACCGCCACCGGCCAGATCAGCACCTTGCGCGGGAACCGGTCGCGCAGCCGGTGCAGGATGTCGCGGATCACCGCCCCCGAGGGTGAGGTGATGACGCCGATGACCTGCGGCAGGTAGGGTAGTTTTTGCTTGCGGGCGGCATCGAACAGCCCCTCGGCCTGGAGCTGTTTCTTGCGTTTTTCCAGCAGCGCCATCAGCGCGCCCTGCCCTGCCACCGCCACATCGTCGACATTCATGTTGTATTTGGACTGCGCCCCAAACGCGGTCAGCCGGCCCGTGACTATGACCTCGAGCCCTTCTTCGGGAACCACGGAAAGCCCCGACACCTGCCCCTTCCAGGTGGTGCAGGACAACACGTTGCGATCGTCTTTCACGTCGTAGTAGAGGTGGCCGGAGCGGGCCTTGAACACGCGCCCCACTTCGCCGCGCACCCGGATGCGGCCAAAGGCACTTTCGAGAGTGCGTTTCACCTCGCCCGAGATTTCCGAGACGGTGTATTCGGGGGTGTTCTGTCCCGGTTGGGGCCCGGATTGGGAATCGTCGATCAGGTCGGACATTTTGGTGCCTTGTGATGGGTCTCGCGCCAGCCTAGAACACGGGCGAGCCAAGGCCAAGCAGATCGGAGCGCCCCCATGAACATTCTCATTCTCGGCAGCGGAGGGAGGGAGCACGCCCTTGCCTGGGCTGTCATGCAGAACCCGAAATGCGACCGGCTGATCGTGGCACCGGGCAATGCCGGGATTGCCGAGATCGCCGAATGTGCGAGTGTCGATATTCTGAATGGCGGTGCGGTGGCGACCTTTGCCGAGGAAAATGCCATTGATTTCGTGATTGTCGGCCCCGAGGCCCCGCTGGCCGCAGGTGTGGCGGACCGGCTGCGGGATGCCGGGTTGCTGGTGTTTGGTCCCTCGGCGGGCGCGGCAAAGCTGGAGGCATCGAAGAGTTTCACCAAGGAAATTTGTGCCGCCGCCGGGGCACCGACGGCTGGCTATGCGCATTTCACCGATGCGGGCGCGGCAAAAGAGTATGTTCGCCAGCAGGGCGCGCCGATCGTGGTCAAGGCCGATGGGCTGGCCGCCGGCAAGGGGGTGATCGTGGCGATGGACGAGGCAACCGCGCTGGCCGCCATCGACGACATGTTCGGCGGGGCCTTTGGCGGGGCCGGGGCCGAAGTGGTGATCGAGGAATTCATGGAGGGCGAAGAGGCGTCGTTCTTTGTGTTGTGTGACGGTGAGACTGTGCTGCCGATTGGCTCGGCGCAGGACCACAAGCAGGTGGGTGAAGGCGATATCGGGCCGAACACCGGCGGCATGGGGGCCTATTCGCCGGCTCCGGTGATGGACGACGAGGTAACGCAGAAGGTGCTGGACCGGATCGTGCGCCCGACCATGAAGGAAATGGTGAGGCGGGGCATGCCGTTTCAGGGCGTATTGTTTGTTGGCCTGATGATCAGGGACGGTCAGCCCAGGCTGATTGAATACAACGTACGGTTTGGCGATCCGGAATGTCAGGTGCTGATGATGCGTCTGGGGGCGCAGGCGATGGACCTGATGCACGCGACGGTCGAGGGGCGATTGTCCGGGATGCGGGTGAACTGGGGGGATGATCACGCGATGTCAGTGGTTATTGCCGCGGACGGGTATCCGGGAGCCTATGAGAAGGGCAGCGTTATTGGCAGGCTTGAGGCGCTGCCGGAAACCAGCAGCGAGATGTGTTTTCACGCCGGGACGGCCAGGCGCGACGGGCAGGTTGTGGCCAATGGCGGGCGGGTTCTGAATGTGACCGCGCGGGGGGTGTCTTTGGGCGAGGCCAGGCAAAAGGCCTATGCCATGGCCGAAGCGGTCGACTGGCCGGAAGGGTTTTACCGGAGTGATATTGGCTGGCGGGCGCTGGAGCGGGGGTGATCCAATTGTCGGGCTGCGCCCGGCTTGATACATTGGGGGGCGTTCCGCCCCCATCCCGGACCTGGCGGTCCGGGCTTCCCCCTGAGAGTATTTGTAACGAGAAGAAGCGGCGGGTCAGCGACAAACCAAAGCGGCGCTAAAGCTGGCGGGGCCGGTATGCGGGCCGATGTCGCGGGTTGTGATTCTACCATTTGACAGGGCGCTGACCATCAGGCGAGTCCAATCGGCGTTTGCGGTGATGATCTCGGGTTGGCCATTGCAGGTGCGGATACCGCCGGAAATGTGATCTTCGCCGATACGATGGTTGGTCAGGCCGGGTTGATCCGCGACATGGGTCAGGGTGTTGTTCGCGAACCGTCAGATGCGCAGGGTTCTGGCTAGGTGCGGGCGGTCGACATAGGCGATTTCAATATGCCCGTCGCCATCCAGATCGACCGCGCCCACCGGAGCCAGCCAGCGATGGGTGCGGCCGATATGCGGGGTTTGCGCGATCTTGACCCGGCTACCATAGATGGCGAGTGCGGCACCGCGGCGCACATCGGTTTCGACCACCATGACTTCGGGCAGACCATCAACGGTGACATCGGCAAGCCGGGGCGCGATGTCTTCGAAAACGTGGTCCAGCGGCAACCGGTAGATAAAGGTGGTATTGCGCAGAAGCAGTAGTTGGGTCTGACCGTTGGGTGGGCCGCCAATGGTAGCATCTATTTCCAGCGCGCCCCACTCTTGGGTATCGCCCAGCACGCCATGGGTATAGTGATATGTCGGATCGCTAAATCGCGCGGCGGTGATGGTATCAGCCGCGCCGGTGGTTGGGATCAGCGCCAGGAGAATGGCGCTGAGTATACGCATCAGATCTGTTTTTCGGGCATCTGCACGATCAGACCGTCAACCGCATCCGTCACCTTGATCTGGCAAGTCAGGCGCGAGCGGGCCGGGTCGGGTTCATAAGCGAAATCCAGCATGTCCTCTTCCATGTCATCCTTGGCCGGCAGTTTCTCTACCCAGGCAGGATCAACATAGACGTGGCAGGTCGAACAGGCGCAGGCTCCGCCACAATCGGCCTCGATCCCCGGAATGTTATTGTCGCGCGCGCCTTCCATTACGGTCAGCCCATTGGCGACATCCACGGTATGTTGAGTTCCATTGTGTTCGATATAGGTAATTTTTGCCATTCCCGGTGCTCCTGCCATCGGTGTTCCGCAGAGAGGTCTAGCCAAGCGACCTGAGCGGCGCCAGCCCCATTTTGCCTGTCCGGATGGCAGGGCTGGACAATATTTATCAATGTTCTATGTTTGTTCCTGATGTTTGTAGCCCCTGTGCCCCTCGCCCCTGCTGATACCGACTGGCCCCATCCGCCGTCCTGTCTGGTGGCCGCCCGGCTGGAAGAGCCGCCCGAGGGCGCGTGTATCGCCGTGGCGGGTCTGGTGATCCTGCGCCAGCGGCCGGGCACCGCCAAGGGGGTGATCTTTCTCACGCTGGAGGATGAGACGGGGATCGTCAACGTGATCGTCTGGCGCAAATTTTATGAACGGTTCCGCCGGGCGGTGATTTCCGGGCGGATGTTAAGGGTAACAGGGCGGTTGCAGCGGGCGCATTCGGTCACCCATGTGATCGCTGAAGAGATCGAGGACATTTCGGATATGCTGGACATGTTGTTGCAAGAGCCGGGGTAATGCACTTTGCGCAGGCACATGTTTTACGCTAGGATGCCGCAAACGCCCATCAGAGGCCCGAGCATGACCCCGATACGTTTCCTTTTAGGTGCCACAGCCCTGTCCGGTCTTGTCGCCTGCGGCCCCTCCCGTACCGATCTGGGCGCGCTGGGAGAACCCGAGGTCACAAGATTGAGCCAGGTAGCCCCGCCGGGGGCTGAGCCAGGCACATGTTGGGGCAAGAATGTCACCCCGGCAATCATCGAAACCGTCACACATCAGGTCATGCTGCAACCGGCCCAGGTGATGGCAGATGGCACGGTAACACAGCCGGCAGTTTACAAAACCGAAACCCGGCAGGATATTGTCCGGGAACGCAAGGAAACATGGTTTTTGGTCCCCTGCGCCAACGAGATGACGCCAGAATTCAATGCCAGCGTACAACGTGCGCTGGCTGCACGCGGCTTTTACAGGGGGGATATTTCGGGAGAGATGAACGCCGGCACCCGCGCTGCCGTGCGCCGGTTCCAGAAGCCACAGGGGCTGGATTCAGGCATCCTATCGCTGGCTGCGGCCCGTAAACTGGGACTGGTGGCGGTGGAAGGGGCTTAAGAAAACCGGTGGATTGCAGCTGACACCCTGAGCCAAACCGAGTTCACATACCAATCATGATTTCCGGTCGTAATTTGGTCCGCCGGTGTATCGCGCCTTGATCAACCGCAATCCGAAAAGTGGCACCCAGCTTTCGGATTAAATTCCAAGTAAGAGCAAAAGGCCAGACCCGCATCACCGATTCAAAAAAGGGCGCGGCCCTGACAGTCATGCGGAAAACGGATGACGCGCCCTGTTGCACTCTGAGATACCGGTTCGGTCAGCGGGTCCAATTTCGCCCCATTGCCTGGGGCTGCTTGCCACGAACGTTGTATTCGATGTCCAGCGGATGTGGCACCTGTGGAGGAATGAGAGCGGCGTTCCCGGCGAAACGGTCCTTTCTGAGCAGGGTTATTTCAAGAACCCTGGGTATCCAATAGCCGGAATTGCCGATCTCGACCTGTGAACTACAGTTGTTCGGGTGCAAATGGACGCAATGATGATGCGCGGCCAGCTTTTCGAAGAAGGGTAACATGAACTGAAGTGGCCCGTGCCGGTTTAGCCGGCCTAAACCGTGCAGTTCCATGACTATGAAACGGAACCGGCTCAGGACATCGTTCGCTGTCGCAAGGATCGTTTCATATTCCGCTCCTTCGATATCCATCTGAAGCAGAAGGTCGGGATTGCCAGAGGCCTCGGCTTTAACCCACGAGGACAGGCTAATGTTCTCGTCGTTGTCGGCGGGTCCAAGCCAGATTTTCCTGAACGTCTGGCCCGGTCTGAGCGGTGTTCTGAATCGCTCCGGGCTGCTGGACCGGTCACACATATGCGAACCAATGCCGAAGTTGTCGAGCAATTCGTCCTCGAAGTCCTTGCGGTCGGCGGTCCCCGGTGAAAAACAGTCGGTGATCCCGTTCAGATCATCCGGAACCAGATACGCGCCATCCAATTCGCCACCGATGCGAATGAGCGGAAACGGACAGGGTTTCGGTTTCAGAAATTTTACAATGTCCAGCGCGGATTTCACAAGTTCACTGATATTTCTCAAGTAGATACGAGCTTCGTCACGGTTACCATTTTCAAAGTGGAACTACAACAGTTTCGGTGTCTGCTGCTGTGATACGGCCACCCGGCAACAGCCGCTCAGGCCAGTCCCGGTCTTGGCAACAGAAATAACTGCAAGCGTCATCTGGATTGATCTTTTAGTCAAATAATGCCGCTGCACCATCGAGCCCCGACCGGCATTCGCCCAAAAGAGCGTCATGGGTACACACAAGGGTGCCCGCAGCCGGGCACCCTGTATTACTCACGCCAAACCTTGTCAGCCCTCAAGGCCCAGCGCCACAAAGCGCGGCTCGCCGGCGCGGCGCACCAGCAGCAGCAGGGATTTGCGCCCCGCCTCCTTCGCCTCGTCGATACGGTCATCCAGATCGCTGAACGACGTCACCTTTTGCTGCCCCGCCTCGGTGATCACATCACCGGGGCGCAGGCCCTTTTCGAACGCTTGCGAAGTTTCGTCAACAGCCATCACCAACAGGCCGCGCATGTCTTCAGGCAGGCCCATTTCCGAACGCATGTCGTCACTCAGCAGGCTAAGCGTCAGGCCCAGGATCTCTTTTTCCTTCACGTCTGGGTCGCCCCCTTCCATGGCGGCGGGCACTGCGCGCTCGGCCTCTTCGCGTCGGCCAAGGGTGACCAGAACCGTCTGGGTGCCGCCTTCGCGGTAGACCACCACGCGCACGGCCTTGCCGACCGTGGTGTTGCCAACCTGGCGCACCAGAGCACGGGTGTCATCGACATCGACCCCGTCAAACGTGACAATCACATCGCCGGCCAACAGTCCGGCCTCTTTGGCGGGGCCATCCGGAACATCGGTGATCAGGGCACCGGCGGCCTTTTCCAACCCCATTGCCTCGGCCACGTCATCGGTCACGTCCTGAATGCGCACACCCAGCCAGCCACGGCGGGTTTCGCCGAATTCCTTTAGCTGGTCGACCACGCGAGAGACCACGTTCGAGGCCATCGAGAAGCCAATGCCGATCGAGCCGCCATTGGGTGACAGGATCGCCGTGTTCACGCCAACCACATCGCCTTCCATGTTAAACAACGGTCCGCCCGAGTTGCCCCGGTTGATTGCCGCGTCGGTCTGGATGTAATCGTCATAGGTGCCCGAAAGTGCGCGGTTACGCGCCGACACGATGCCGGCTGAGACGGAAAACCCCTGACCCAGCGGGTTGCCCATGGCCAGCACCCAATCGCCGACCCGCGCGTTGTCACTGTTGCCGAAGCTGACAAACGCCAGTGGATCGTCAGCCTCGACCTTGAGCAGGGCGATGTCGGTGTTGGGATCGGTGCCGATCACCTTGGCCGGCAGTTCCTTGCCCGAAAAGAACTCGATCAGGATTTCGTCGGCACCTTCGATCACGTGATTGTTTGTCACCACATAACCGTCCTCGGAAATGACAAACCCCGACCCCAGCGCAGAGGTCCGGCGTGGCCGGTCCTGGTTGCCATTACGGTCCTGAAAATCGCGGAAGAAATCCTCGAACGGAGAGCCTTCGGGCACGATGCCCTGAGGGCCGGTGCGCCCTTCAATTACGGTTGTTGTGGTGATGTTGACCACCGACGGGCTGATCTTTTCGGCCAGCGGGGCCAGGCTTTCGGGGCGGGCTTGGGCGATGCTCGCCTGAACCAGAACAAACATCAGTGTCAGCGCACCCAGTACGAAAAACCTGAAACGGGTGTTCAGGGCCTCCTGCGGGGATGGCGATAAGGTGACGGCCTGCGATTGTAGCAATGGACTACTCCTTTTGGAAAGACTGCCTTGTTTTGGTCGGCCAGAAGGGCCGGAAGTTGGACTTCTGTGGTCAATGTAGTGTCTTTGCCGTCACAGGCAAAGAGTGTTGCAGAAGATCAATCATTTGTGATTCTGCGTACGGGTTTGCGCTACACGTAAACCTCGTCACGCCCCAAGCGCATGGGCGATCCACAACAGGATCAACCCAAGAACCAGCGCCAAGGCCCCGGCTTGTCGGCGCGCCGGTTCTGGCAGGTCGCGCAATGCTTCAAGCAGGCGCTCGACAAGCGAAGGGGCCAGTACCCAGACCAGCCCCTCGACAATCAACACCAGCCCGAAGGCCAGAAAGATCGTTGCCATTATTGCGCCGCAGCCTCTCCGCTTGGCGATCTGAGATAATTGAAGAACTCGGAATCCGGCGACAGGACCATCGTCGAGTTATTGCCTTTCAAAGCACGGGAATAGGCCGTCAGAGACCGGTAGAATTCAAAAAATTCTTCGTCCTCGCCAAAGGCTTTGGCAAAAATCGCGTTGCGCTCGGCATCGGCCTCACCACGGGCGATCTCGGCCTCGCGCTGAGCCTCGGACACCAGTTCGACCACCGTCCGGTCGGCCTGGGCACGCACCCTTTGGGCCGCCTCGTTACCACGCGCGCGTTCGTCAGTTGCCTCGCGCTCACGTTCAGCCCGCATCCGGTCAAAGGTGGCGGCCAGGTTTTCGCGCGGCAGATCAGTGGCCTTGAGACGCACGTCGATGATCGTCAGCCCCAACCCGCGCGCCTCGGCGATGGCACCGTTGCGGATGCGCAGCATCAAAGCCGCCCGGTCCGAACTGAGGATGTCGTTGGAACTGACAGAGCCCAGAACTTCGCGGGTCTGTGCGCGCAGGATCGAATCCAGCCGGTTTTCGGCTATGGCAATCCCGCCAACACCAACCGCTTGCCGGAACTGAACCACGTCCGATATCCGATAGCGGGCAAAGGCATCGACAACCAGGCGACGGTCATCCAGCGGCGTGACTTCCAAGGGCTCCACATCACGACTGAGAATACGGTCGTCATAGCTGACCACCTCTTGAATCAAGGGGATCTTGAAGGTCAGACCGGGATCTTCCTTGACCGAGATAACCCGGCCAAATTGCAGGATCAGAACCTTTTCACGCTCGTCAACGATAATGACCGCAGACATGACGGCGGCGATTGCGATCACCAGGATCGGCAGAATGAATGTCGTTTTGCGCATCAGTTCGACCCTCCGGTGCCAGGTTGCAATTGGTTCAGCGGCAGATAGGGCACGACGCCCGATCCGCTGGCGTTTTCATCAAGAATGATCTTGTTCAGCCCTCCCAGGACTTCTTCCATGGTTTCCAGATAAAGCCGTTTGCGCGTCACGTCCGGCGCTTTGGAATACTCTGCCAGAACGGCGCTGAAGCGGCTGGCTTCACCCATTGCCTCGTTCACCACCTGGGCGCGATAACCTTCGGCCTCTTCCAACAACTGCGCGGCCTGACCGCGGGCTTCGGCCAAGGCCTTATTGGCATAGGCGTCGGCCACGTTTTGCAGGCGGTCTCTCTCTTGTGAGGCGGCCTGAACGTCGCGGAATGCGGCGATCACCGATTCCGGCGGATCGGCCTTGTCAAAGTTGACCCGGACAATGTTCACGCCACTGTCGTAGCTGTCCAGTGTCAATTGGATAAGATCGTGCAACTGATCGGCAATTGCACCACGATCCCGGTTGAGGATCGGGGCCAGTTCTGATTGTGCGATAATCTCGCGCATGGCCGATTCTGACACGGCGCGGATTGTTGGCCGCGGATCGCGCAGGTTAAACAGGAATTTGTCCGGAGAGTTGATGTTCCAGACCACCTGATAGTCGATGTCGACCACGTTTTCGTCGCCAGTCAGCATCAACCCGTCATTGGCACCACGCGCGCCACCCATGTCCTCGGTCTGTTCGCGGGTGACAGGGATCACCTCGGCGGTGACCAGCGGCCAGGGGGCAAAGTTCAGCCCCGGCTCGCCAATGGCGGAAAACTCGCCCAGAAACAGCTCGACAGATTTTTCTTCGGGTTTGACGGTATAGAAACTGGCCATGCCCCACAAAACCACAGCCGCGATGATGCCAAGACCAACCGTGCCCTTGGTAAACGCAGGCCTGCCACCGCCGCCACCTTGACCGGTGCTGCCGCCATTGCCTGAACCGCCGCGACCGCCCATCAGCACGCGCAACTGTTCCTGACCCTTTTTCATCAGCTCTTCGATCTCGGGGATCTGCGGACCGTCGCCGTCGGGGCGCTTGCCACCACCACCCGAACCGCCGCCACCATTGTTACCACCCCGATTATCTCCTCCACCACCGGAAGAGCCGCCGCCGCCCCATGGACCGCCGTTATTACCCGCCATACTTCTTCTTCCCTTTCTCAGCCGCCCTAAGTGCCGCTGTATCATATCTTGTGTGTCGTTACGATCAATTCAAGCACGCCGAACAGGCGTTTTCATCGTCACGATCTCTTCGGACATTGTTGGGTGTACCGCCACAGTCCGGTCAAAATCTTCCTTGGTTGCGCCCATCTTGATGGCAATACCGGCCAGTTGGATCATCTCGCCTGCCCCCGGCGCGACGATGTGACAGCCCAGCACCTTGCGGGTCGCCTGGCTGACCAGCAGCTTCATCAGCACCCGGTCGGGTTTGCCGGCAAACGCTGTCTGCATCGGTTTGAAGCTGGTGGCGTAGACCTCGATCGGTTCCTGTTCGGCCGCCGCTTCTTCGCTCAGGCCAACGGTGCCCATTTCCGGCTGGGTAAAGATCGCCGTCGGGATCAGATCGTGATCCACCGGGGTCGGATTGCCCCGGAACACGGTTTCGACAAAGGCCATGCCTTCGCGGATCGCCACCGGGGTCAGGTTGACCCGGTCAGTCACATCGCCAATGGCGTAGATAGACGGCACACCGGTCTGGCTGTACTCATCCACCACGATTTGCCCCTTGCGGCCCCGCGCCACACCCAAGGCTTCCAGGCCCAGATCGTCGGCATTGGGCACGCGACCGGTGGCAAACATCACCTGATCGAACAGGCGTGTATCGCCGTTGGTCGCCTTGACGCGGATGGCGTCGCCCTCGCGGTGCATTTCCAGCACGTTGGTGCCCAGATGCACATCAATGCCGTTCTGGCACATCTCTTCGCAGACCAGCCCGCGCGCCTCGTCGTCAAAGCCGCGCAGGATCTGCGCGCCGCGGTAATACTGGGTCACCTGCACGCCCAGCCCGTTGAGGATGCCGGCGAATTCGCAGGCGATATAGCCACCGCCGACGATCAGGATGCTTTCAGGCAGCTTGTCGAGGTGAAAGATATCGTTCGAGGTGATGCCAAGATCGGCCCCCGGCACCTCGGGTTTCACCGGATGCCCGCCGGTGGCCAGCAGGATGTGTTTGGCTGTGTGCCGCGTGCCGTCGGCCAGTTCGACGGTGTGCGCATCCACCAGCCTGGCGCGCTGATCAAACGTCTGAACGCCATTGCTTTTGAGGATGTTTCGATAGATCGCTTCCAGTCGGTCCAGCTCAGTGTGCATCTTGGCGCGAAACAGGCCCCAGTCGAACCCGCCATTGGCAATGTCCCAGCCATAGGCGCGTGCATCGTCAACCATGACCGAATATTCGCTGGCGAAAACCATCAGCTTTTTCGGCACGCAGCCCCGGATAACACAGGTGCCGCCATAGCGATCCTGTTCGGCCAGGGCCACCTTTGCGCCGGTTTCGCCCGCCGCCACACGCGCGGCGCGTACACCGCCCGATCCGCCACCGATGACGAAAAGGTCATAGTCAAAGCTCATTGCTGGAAATCCCTAATCTGCAAGGTCGGTGAACAGATTGTCGCTTTCGACAAAATCCAGCCGGTCATGTTCAATCGTACCTTCGTTGATGTCACGCACTTCGACCCGGCCATCGCCGAAACCGATTATCACCTTGTCACAGATATCAATGAACAGCCCGTTTTCAACCACACCCGGCATCTGGTTCATCACCAGCGCCAACTGGCGCGGGTTGCCGATGCGGTTCAGGTGCAGATCAAGCATGTAATTGCCCTCGTCGGTGATGAACGGCACCTCGCCATTCATCCGCAGGGTGGCGATACGGCCCAGAACATCCATGGAAATCAGCGTCTCTTCGACCAGCGCCTGCGTGGTCTGCCAACCAAACGGAATGACCTCGATCGGCAGGGGGAAAGCCCCGAGGTTTTCCACCTCCTTGCCAATATCGGCGATCACAATCATCTGATCGCTGGCCGTCGCGACGATCTTTTCCTGCAACAGCGCCCCGCCACCGCCCTTGATCAGGTTCAGGTCACCGTCGAATTCATCCGCGCCATCAATGGTCAGATCCAGCCAGCGCGCCTCGTCCAGCGAAATCACCTCGATACCCGCATCGCGGGCCAGTTCGGCGGTCCGGGTCGACGTGGGCACGCCGCGGATCTTCAGGCCCTCGTTGCGCACCATCTCGCCCAGACAGCGCACCAGCCAGGCGGCAGTACTGCCGGTTCCCAGCCCCACACGCATCCCGTCCTCAACAAAATCGGCCGCGCGTTTGGCGGCAACGAATTTGGCCTTGTCGATGGGCGACAATTCTCCGGACATGGCTGCAGCTCCCCTGTTTCGCTGGGGCGGTTATAGGTAAGTATCATGCAAGGTGCGAGAGGAAATGCAGATCATGGGGCCGGATGTGACTTTAGCAGTCACAGGGCACGCTCAGCGTCTGCACACCTTGCAACATCTCTTCCAGGGTAACGATCCCGTCCTTGTCCTGATCAAAGAACAACAGCTTGTGCAAATCCTTGGTTTGACGCATGTACAATGACAGGTCGTCCGTCTCGGCAATAATCGTGCCGGTCATTTCTTCAAGACTCAGCCGACCGTCCCCGTTCCTGTCCGCCTTGAGCACCCTGAAAACAATCTGCGAATCCGGGCGGCGGCTCGCTTTGTTGTACCGTTTCAGGTCGATAATCTCTTCGGCTGAAAGAACGCCATCCAGATTGAGATCATGTATCAGGAACCTCTCCAGTTCGGCGGCCCGAAAGACGGCACGTGCACGTATCGCGTGTTTGGTAATGGCCTCCTCGCTCAGGTTTCCATCCGGATCGACATCAAGCATCCGCTTGGCAAAGTTATCGACAGCGCGGTCCTTATCGTTTTCAACGGCTCTTGCGATGAAATCGGGAACTTCCGGTTCCGGCACCCCTTCTGCCGTGGTGGATTCTGTCCAAAGCAGTGTCGCGGCAATCGCGCATATTACGAATTTCATTCCGGTGTCCCTGTTTCATGGCATTGATAAAATCTGTTGTTTCTGAGTATCCGGGAAAGTTGTTTAAATTAGGACCATTCTGCACCGACCCACACGCCCTGGCTTCGCCAAGACCACCGCCCGGCACGCCGGCCTTAACCCCGCTGCATTGCCGCGATGACACGTTGCATCATGTCGATCAGTGCCGTCTGTTCGGCTCCGCTCAGCCCGGCCAGCGCGGCCCGGTTCTGTTCTTTTGCCGATGTTATCGCCTGGTCCTTCAATCCTTGTGCCTTGTCAGTCAGACAGACCAGCCGCGCGCGTCTGTCTTGCTTGCTGGGATGGCGTTCGATCAACCCGTCGCGCTCCATCCGCCGCAAGGTGTTCGCCATCGTCGCCTGTTCGACATCCAGATGTCGGGTCAGGTCGCTTTGCGTCTGCCCGTTCAGATTCCACAACTCAAGCAGCACCATGAACTGCGCCGGGGCCAGGCCCAGCGGCTGGATACGCTTTTGCAGCCCCGACGCAAACAACCGGGCCATGTGATTGGCCAGATAACCCGCCGATGTTGATTTGGTAAAACTCATGCCCGGCATGAAAGCATTTGCATAGCGCGCTATTCAATGCTTATTTACATAGCGCGCTATATTAATGGAGCCTATCATGAAACCTAAGTTCCACGCCGCCGCAGGAATCCTTGCCCTGATCACCATTGCCCTGTTCTGGTCTTCAACACTCCTGACAGAACTGCTGGGAACCCACGCACAGATCGCCGTTCTGAAAACCGGGATTCTGTGGGGAATGCTGATCCTGATACCGGCCATGGCGACAGCCGGGGCAACGGGGGCGGCTTTGGGCAGGAAATGGCATCTGTCGCAGGTTGCCCGCAAATCCAGACGAATGAAGATCATCGCGGCCAATGGGCTGCTGGTACTCCTGCCAAGCGCAGTGTTCCTGGCTTTGCGGGCGCGCAGCGGGCAAATCGACGGGTTGTTCTATGCGGTTCAGGCGATCGAACTGGGGGCAGGCGCAGTAAACATGACCTTGCTGGTCAGGAATCTGAAGGACGGCCTGGAAATCGCCGCCCGGCGGCGCGTCAACGCTTAGCGCCTGTCGCAATTGCGCGAAAACCGCAACAAGTGTCGTATTAAGGCTGACCTGACCTGACCACTTGCCCTAACCTGCACCAATTCACGCAACACCACCCGAAGGAAGCCCCCTGAATGTTTCTGTCTGTCTTTGATATGTTCAAGGTCGGCATCGGCCCGTCTTCGTCGCACACAATGGGGCCGATGGTTGCTGCTGCCCGGTTTCTTGACCTGATGCGCGCCTCGCCGTTCGACTTTGCCGGTTTGCGGGCCTCTTTGCACGGGTCACTTGCCTTTACCGGGGTTGGCCATGCTTCCGACAGGGCGACGACCCTCGGGCTGGCCGGGTTTGTGCCTGAAACCTACGATGCAGATGCTGCCGACAGGGCGCTGGCAGATATCAAGTCCTCGTTTAGCGTGTCGCCAGAGGGACTGGGGGTGCTTCGTTTCAACCCGGTCAAGGATCTGACGTTCGACTATGATCGCATCCTGCCCGGCCATTCCAATGGAATGATCCTGATGGCAACAGATGCCCAGGGCGATGTGATCCTGCAACAGACATATTACTCGATCGGTGGCGGATTCGTGATGACCGAGGACGAGCTTGCCGCAGGCAAGGCGACTGACGAGGGCGCGCCGGTCCCTTACCCGTTTCAGTCTGCCGCGGAAATGTTGAACATGGCTGCTGCCAGCGGAAAATCTATCGCCGCAATGAAGCTGGCCAACGAAGTCTCTCGCTGTAGCGAAATCAGCCTGGCCAGAGGATCGGCGCGATTATGGGGCGCAATGAACGCCTGTATCGAACGTGGCATGCAGGCGAAGGGCGTGTTGCCCGGTGGTCTTGGCATCAAACGTCGCGCCAAATCCATTCATGACGCCTTGCTGGCCGAGTCCGGCGTGAACCAGATCGCACCGCACACAATCAATGACTGGATCTGCGTTTACGCCCTGGCGGTGAACGAAGAGAACGCTGGCGGCGGCCAGGTTGTCACCGCCCCGACAAATGGTGCCGCAGGCGTATTGCCTGCAACTTTACGCTATTATCTGGACCATGTGCCTGGTGCCGCGCCGTCGCATGTCGAGGAATTCCTGCTTACCGCCGCCGCCATTGGCGGGTTGATCAAATACAACGCATCTATCTCGGGGGCCGAGGCCGGGTGCCAAGCCGAGGTCGGCAGCGCCTCTGCCATGGCCGCCGCCGGACTGTGTGCGGTGATGGGCGGCACGCCGGCCCAGGTCGAGAACGCCGCAGAGATCGCGCTGGAGCATCATCTGGGCATGACCTGCGATCCGGTCAAGGGGCTGGTGCAGGTGCCGTGCATCGAACGCAACGCGCTGGGCGCGGTCAAGGCCGTCACCGCCGCCAGCCTGGCGCTGCGCGGCGACGGCAGCCATTTCGTGCCACTGGATTCCTGCATCGAAACCATGCGCCAGACTGGTCTGGACATGAATGAGAAATACAAGGAAACCTCGCTGGGCGGGTTGGCGGTGAACGTGCCCAATTGCTGATCAGTGGCAATTGCCCGCTGCGCGATTGACCTTACCTTTAGTCAGCGCAACCTGTGCTTGCATCGCACGCGCTCCGCACCTAGCGTGCGGATCATGCAGGCTGACAAACCCATTGTGGGCGTTCTTATGATGTTGGGGTTTTGCGTTGTCGCGCCGATGGGCGACGCGATAGCAAAACTGTTGGGCCAGCTGGTTCCTCTGGGCCAGTTGCTGCTGGTACGGTTTGCGGTTCAGGCCGTGGTGCTGATCCCTCTGGTCATCGCCACCAGGCGGGCCTGGCGGATGAACGGCCGTATCCTTTTGTTGGTTACGGTGCGGACCGCGCTGCATATCGCCGGCATTGGTGCCATGTTCACCGCCCTGCAATATCTGCCGCTGGCCGATGCGGTGGCGATTGCCTTTGTCATGCCGTTCCTGATGCTGCTGCTGGGCAAATACGTTCTGGGCGAGGACGTCGGTATGCGCCGCCTGCTGGCCTGCATCGTCGGATTTATCGGCGCGCTGCTGGTGATCCAGCCGAGCTTTGCCGACATTGGCCCCCCGGCGCTCTGGCCGCTGGCGGTGGCCGTGATCTTTTCGCTGTTCATGCTGGTCACCCGTCAGATCGCCAAGGAAACCGACCCGGTCGGGCTTCAGGCCGTCAGCGGAGTGATGGCATCCGTTGCCCTTGTGCCTGCCTTGCTGATCGGGTCTGAACTGGGGCTGAGACCTCTGACAATGATCACGCCGACGATGGGTGAATGGGTGCTGCTTCTGGGAATCGGGATCCTGGGCACGGTGGCGCATCTGTTGATGACCTGGTCGCTGCGTTATGCCCCGGCGGCAACTCTGGCCCCCATGCAATACCTGGAGATCCCCTTTGCCACCGGCATCGGTTGGTTGGTGTTTCACGATCTGCCGAACGCAACCGCCTCGATTGGCATCTGCATCACTATTTCTGCCGGATTGTATATAATTTTCCGGGAACGCTCACAGAGCCGGAGAATTACGACAAATCCACCGCTGTCCGACCCCGGCAAGCCGGTGCAAGCGCCGTCATAACCGCATCCAGCGCCGCCCTTGGTGCAATCATCAAAAGCCCGCCTGCGCCCATGTCAAGGCGCACCGGCCCCAGTGCCCGGTTGGACGTACCAATGCGTTTTCCCGGTGCCAGTTCCAGCCCGTCAATTGGCCATTCCAAGCCAACCGACCGCCCCTTTACCGGCAGCAACGGAAACAATGACACGATGTCGCCGGGGGTCATCGCCACCTCCAATACCGCAGGCACATGAAAGATCACCTCGTGCGGGCCGATCAGGATGCACCGTCGATCCGCGTGCCGCACCAAGGTGTTGAGTGTCGCAAGCTGGTGATCCAACCGCGCGCCCAGAAACCCCACGGCCAGCACCAGCGGCGCGACGATGTTGCCCAGCGCCTTGTCGAAATCGGTGCTGTTCTGTTCGCGTATCGGAAACTGCCGCTCTGGCGGGATTTGCGCCCGGACGGCTGACGAAAGACTGTCAAAATCGCCAATCACGGCCTCGGGATCATGTCCCGACTGCAATGCCGCAGCGGCCCCGCCATCGGCGGCAACAAGTGTGGAAGCCCGCTCCAGCGCATGTTGCAGGTCATCCGGGCCCAAATCGCCGCCGCCAACCAAAGTGATTGGATCAACTGAGTGAACAATCGGCGTTCTCATGCCATTATTAATCCCATTTTTGGAAACTGGTCACATTCTGAACACAAAATGATACGTTCAATTGCACAGATTCGGACCGCTTTTGTCGCTCTGGACATGGTAAACACTGCTCAATAAGACTGTAGAGGACGAGCATCCCATGGTACATAACAATAAGGTTCTTACCGTATCTTACGGTACCTTTTCCTGCACATTGGAAGGGTTTGACGACTCTTTCGGTACAATGAAAGCCATTGCCGAGTATTTTCGCGATCTGGCATCGGACGACCGGTATTTTGGTGCGGAACCGCCGCAACCGGACGCCGAAATGCTGGCCCGAATCGCCCAACGCGAGATTACCCGCCAGGTTGAGGCACACAGCACCGACACGGGCGGCATTGTTCTGCGCGCTGCCGAACCCGCGCCGATCCCGGATATCGCGCCCCCTGTCGAGGACGCCCCCGAGGAACAGGCCCCAGTTGAAGTTGCCCCGGTTGTGAGTCCCTTAGCGGCGGTCGAACCGACCCCGGAACCGACTATTGAACCTGATCTGCCGGTAGAGGAAGCCGCCGAGGCACAGATCGAAACGGTTGAAATCGCGGAAACAACTGAAGACGAAGTTGCGGTTGAAGAGATTTCTGCAATCTCGCCAGAGCCTGCCGTCACACCCGAACCGGTCGAGCATATTCCCGAGGCCGAAATCAGGGACGAGATAGAGGTAGAGATTGAGGTCGTAGCCGAAGTTGAAGGCACGACAGAGGTTGAGGTTGAGGCAGAAGTTGAGGTTGAGGTCACGGATGTGATCGAAGTCGAAGCGGGCGTGGAGGATCTGGCCGAAGTTGATGCCGGGGCCGAGACCGAAGCTGCGACAGCGGATGCTGCGGAAACTGTGATCGTGCCGGAACCCGAGCCCGCCGCCGATTCTATTGCGGCCAAGCTTCAGCGCATTCGTGCCGTTGTCTCGCAAAACGACTCGTTCGTGCAATCTGACGACTACGCCGAGGATCAGGACGACTATACCGAGGATCAGCATGCCGACGGCTTTGTCGATGCGGCGGCCCAGGGCATCTCGCAGGCGCTTGAAACGGACGAGGAAATTGACGAGGAAGTCCATGAGTCCGTCGAAGAACAGGACGCTGACAACGAAATTTTGCAAACCCTGAGCCAGTTGGACGTCCACGACGAGGCCGACAATGAGCGCCACGACACAGGCGATCAAAGCAACGACGAGGCCGAAACACCCTCAGACGAAGACATGATCGCGGATACTCTGGAAACGCAGTCCGAATCGCTCGAGAATCAGGCTGCCCAGGACGACGATTCCGACATTGGCGACCAGGCGGAAGAACCGGACCCGGTGCGGGCCAAGGTTGTCAAAGTCAAGCGTGCAGACCTGGAGGCGGCAATTGCCACCGGTCAGATGGAACAGATCGAAGCGCCCGAAGACGATGACATCTTCGCTGATCATGCTGCGCCTCAGGACAGTTCGCTGTCGCCCGAGGACGAGGCCGATCTGATGCGCGAACTGTCTGCTGTCGAAGACGAACTTATGGTTGGCGACGCAGATAACGCGGGTCCTGACGACAACATTTTCGGTGATGACATTGCATCCGAGGTCGCCGACGAACACGATCACGAAGAGATCGCAGGCACCCTGCAAAAATCGGTCAGTGAGGACGGGGACGACCTGTCGCGCCTGATGGCCGAAGCGGACGAAAAGCTGGAAGATCCCGAAACATCCTCGCGCCACGAAACCTATAGCCAATTGCGCGCAGCCGTCGCCGCCGCCGAGGCCGAGCGGTCCGCAGGAGGATCTGTTGGAGGCCCGGAATCGGACGACGCATACCGCGATGATCTGGCAGGCGTGGTGCGCCCGCGCCGTCCGTCCCGGGACGGAACCCGCGCGAGCCGCCCTGTCGCCGATGCCCGCCCTGCCCCTTTGAAACTGGTGGCCGAGCAGCGCGTTGATGATGGGACCAGCATTGCCGAGCGTGGCCCGGTACGCCCACGTCGCGTCATGACGGTGCCGGTTTCCGAAGCCAGCGCACCGGACACCACCGCGGCTGACAGCGCATTTGCGGATTTTGCCACGCGTGTAGGGGCCACGGAATTGCCCGAACTTCTGGAAGCGGCTGCGGCCTATCTGTTCTTTGTTGAAGGGTACGATAAATTCTCGCGCCCGCAGTTGATGGGCAAGGTACGCCTGGTCAAGCAGGACGATTTCAATCGTGAAGACGGGTTGCGTTCGTTCGGCCAGCTTTTGCGCGATGGCAAGATCAAAAAGAAAGGCGGCGGCCGGTTCGCTGCCGCTGGCGATATCGGGTTCCGCCCCGACGAGCGCGAGGCCGGCTAGAGTGTAGTGCGTTTGATTGGATTCGAGCGGTCAGCGTAAACTCACCGAGTATCAAATCGGCGGCCACAAGTTGGTCGCCGATTTTGTGTAGGGACACCCGCCACCCAATCAGCGCTTGTCCTCATCCGGGTCTGCCTGCCCAACACCACGAAACACCGATTTGAACGGCACGATCCAGATCACGCCGAGAACGATATAAACCAACAGTTCCACCAGGAACGGCGGATGGCCCAGTAGGTTCAGCACCGTGACCACGGCGATGATATAAAGCGGCAGACCCAGCAGCAGGATCACCAGCGACCAGCGCTTGCGCGCCTTGTAGCTGAGGTTCGAACCAATCCCCATCAGTCGGCAAACGGGTCGGTGACAAGGATCGTGTCTTCCCGCTCGGGCGAGGTTGACAAAAGCGCAACGGGGCAGTCGATCAGTTCCTCTATGTGGCGCACATATTTGATCGCCTCAGCCGGCAGATCGGCCCAGCTGCGTGCGCCTTCTGTCGAATCAGCCCACCCCGGCATTTCCTCATAGATCGGCGTACAGCGCGCCTGTTGGTCGGCCGCCGTCGGCAGATAGTCCAGCCGCTTGCCGTCCAGTTCGTAGGCAACACAAATCTTCAGGGTCTCAAACCCGTCCAGCACATCCAGCTTGGTCAGGGCGATGCCGTTGACCCCGGATGTGGCGCAGGTCTGGCGCACAAGAACCGCATCGAACCAGCCACAGCGCCGCTTGCGCCCGGTGTTGGTGCCAAATTCATGGCCCCTCTCGCCCAGTCGCTGGCCATCCGCGTCGTCCAGTTCCGCCGGAAACGGCCCTTCGCCGACACGGGTGGTATAGGCCTTGACGATGCCCAGAACAAAGTCGATCGCCCCCGGCCCCACGCCCACGCCCGTCGCCGCCTGCCCGGCAATCACGTTGGACGAGGTGACAAATGGGTAGGTGCCGAAATCAATGTCCAGCAGCGCGCCCTGTGCGCCTTCGAACAGGATACGTTTGCCGGCTTTGCGCTTTTCGTTCAGCACCTTCCAGACCGGGGCGGCATATTCCAGTATCTTCGGCGCGATGTCGCGCAACTGCGCGATCAGTGCGTCACGGTCGACCGGCTCCAGCCCCAGCCCCCGGCGCAGCGCATCATGATGCACCAACGCCCGGTCCACCCGCAGTTCCAGCGTCGCTGCATCGGCCAGGTCGGCCACCCGGATCGACCGCCGACCCACCTTGTCCTCGTAGGCGGGGCCGATGCCGCGCCCGGTGGTGCCGATCTTGGCAACCGAATTCTGCGCCTCGCGGGCACGGTCCAGCTCGCCGTGGATGGGCAGGATCAACGGTGTGTTCTCGGCGATCATCAGCGTCTCGGGGGTGATGGTCACGCCCTGTTTGCGGATGCCGTCAATCTCTTTGACCAGATGCCAGGGGTCCAGCACCACGCCATTGCCGATCACGCTCAGCTTGCCGCCACGCACGATGCCGGACGGCAGCGCGGCCAGCTTGAAAACCTCGCCGTCGATGACCAGCGTGTGCCCGGCATTATGCCCGCCCTGGAACCGCGCGATCACATCGGCCCGCTCTGAGAGCCAGTCAACGATCTTGCCTTTTCCTTCGTCGCCCCATTGGGCACCGACAACCACAACATTGGCCATATCCGGTCCTTTGATTTGATAGAAAACCCGCGCCCGTATAACGACACACGGCGCACAGGGAAACCGGTAATTGGGAAACCGGTAATTGGCCGCACCCTGACACTGCACGGTGTATTTTCAGAGCCGCACCGGTTCTCCGTGCGGGGTGCCGAGATAGGCCGCCTCCCACGCCGCGCGAACCTGTTCGACCCGATCCGGAGTTACCTGCCCCCGTTCGGCCAGCAAAGTCTCAAGCGTTTCAAGCCATGCGTTGAAGTAATCGTCGCCGCCATCAAGTTCCCGGTTCAGCCCATGCGCCGCCAGGGTGGCCGAGAAACGCGCAGCCCAGTCGGGCCAGTCGAAATGCCCGGTTTCGTTCATATGCACGGTCAGCGCAAAGACCTGCGCGTGCCAGGGTTCACAAAATGCCGGTTCGGGGGCGTCTGTCATGCCGGCTCCAGATAGGATTGCCACAGATCAAGCGTTACTTCGTCTTTGGGATGTTCAGGCGCGGCCCAAATTTCGCCAGCGGGAAAGACTACGGTGTAAAGCGGCTCGGGCGCTTCGCCCAGACCATGCGCGTTGCTGTCAGGCAGCACATGGCACCCGTGCAGCCGCAGAATGCGGCCCCGCGCCCCGGCCGCGTATTGCGGTAATCGCGTGTGGCCGCCGTCGACCAGCCGGTTGGCCGCTGGTCGGGCTGTGCGTACCGCCTGCCCGACCTCAAAGGCAGGCATCTGCGTATTTTCACGCAAGGCCGGGCTACCCTGTGCCAGCATCCTTGTCACCGCATCGCAGGTTAGTGTCGGGGTATCGCCGGGGGCGGCCCCGGCCTGTCCTGCGGCCAGTTCCCGGCGGGTGGCGACCCCGGTTTCTACCAGCAGATCAGCCAGCGCGGCAATCCATTTCTCGTAGTAGGAAAACCGGCTGTAATCCCTTGGGGGCAGCGTTTCACGGGCATGGCGCGATATGTCGATGTTCCATTTGCCCATCCCCCCGGCAGCAACCGTCAGCGCCAAAGCACCGCGATGCCAATCCTCCTTGAACGGCACGACCCCTTGCGGTTCCGGCACCACAGGCCCGTCGCCGAACCGCCCACCCATGTCATGCACGCGGGTCATGACGGGGCCTGCGGCAATCCGGTACCGATCATGCTGTCGCGCGTAACCAGTTTGGCCAGATCATCCACGCCCATGCCATCGGTCCCTTCGGGGCGCATCGGTAACACCAGATAGCGTATCTCGGCGGTCGAATCCCACACGCGCACGGCCGTATCGGGTGGCAGTGTCACGCCAAAATCTGCCAGCACCTTGCGTGGTTCACGCACAGCACGGGATCGGTAGGCATCGGATTTGTACCAGCCAGGCGGTATGCCCAGCAACGGCCAAGGGTAACAGCTGCACAAGGTGCAAACGACCATGTTGTGTTGGATGGGCGTATTTTCGACCACCACCATGTGTTCGCCCTGACGGCCAAAGAACCCAAGATCGGCCACCACCGAAGTGGCATCTTCAAGCAGAGCCGCACGAAATCCGGGGTCGCTCCAGGCGCGGGCAACCACATGCGCGCCGTTCTTTGGGCCAATACGGTTTTGGTAGGCGTCGATGATCTCGTCCAGCGCATCAGGCGCAATCAGCCCCTTGCCAGTCAGGATCGTTTCAAGCGCGCGCACCCGCAAGGCAGGATCCGGCGGCAACAGGGCATGGGGGTGATCATGGTCTGAATGGTCATGTGGCATGGGCGTAACCTTGCACGCACCGGCCCTCGTTTGTCCAGCCTCAACATCGTCCCTTGCCCCTGCCCGCAAACCCGCCTACATACCGCGCGGATACAAGACAAACCGCCGCAGGTCTTTATGGAAAACGTTGTTCTAATCATCCATCTTCTTCTGGCTCTTAGCCTGATCGCCGTTGTGCTGTTGCAGCGCTCTGAAGGCGGCGGGCTGGGTATGGGCGGCGGCGGAGGTGGCGCGATGTCCGGTCGCGCAGCCGCAACCGCTCTGGGCAAGCTGACATGGGTACTGGCAACCGCCTTTATCATCACGTCGATCACGCTGACCATTCTCGCCGCGCAGAAAGCCTCGGGCAGTTCGGTGATTGACCGTTTGGGCGACACGGCCCCGGCAGAAACCGAACAAAGCGCGCCGGGAAGCCCACCAGAAAGCCCACTGGGAAGTGACCTGTTGCCACCCAGCGAAGGCGACAATGCACCCCTGACGCCAAAGGCCGACTGATCCACTATACCTTGACCAACTGAAAGGAATCGCAACAGCATCTTGCGGTTCCCTTGCGCAATCCGCGCGAATCCTTTATATGCGAAGTCCCGTGAATGGGCGGTTTTTTGAACCGCTTTGGGCACATGAATTCTGGCATTTCACGGGGGCAGCCGACAGCTATGGCGCGATTTGTTTTCATTACCGGCGGCGTTGTGTCCTCATTGGGCAAGGGATTGGCTTCGGCCGCCATGGGCGCACTTTTGCAGGCGCGCGGGTTCTCGGTAAGGCTGCGCAAGCTGGACCCATATCTGAACGTCGACCCCGGCACGATGAGCCCGTTTGAACACGGCGAGGTGTTTGTCACCGATGACGGGGCCGAGACGGACCTGGATCTTGGCCATTACGAACGCTTCACCGGTGTTGCCGCGCGCAAGACGGATTCAATCAGCTCGGGACGGATTTATTCGACCGTTCTGGAAAAGGAACGCCGCGGCGATTATCTGGGCAAGACCATTCAGGTCATTCCGCACGTTACCAATGAAATCAAGGACTTCATCGCCATCGGCGAGGATGAGGTCGATTTCATGCTGTGCGAAATCGGCGGTACGGTCGGCGACATCGAAGGCCTGCCGTTCTTCGAGGCGATCCGCCAGTTCAGCCAGGATCGCCCACGTGGCCAGTGCATTTTCATGCACTTGACCCTGTTGCCCTTTATCAAGGCCAGCGGAGAACTCAAGACCAAGCCGACCCAGCATTCGGTCAAGGAATTGCGCTCGATCGGCATTGCGCCGGACATTCTGGTGTGCCGGTCTGAACACCCGATTCCCGCCAAGGAACGCGATAAACTGGCGTTGTTTTGCAACGTACGCCCGAAGGATGTGATTGCCGCCAACGATCTCAAGTCGATTTACGAAGCACCGCTTGCCTATCACCGCGCGGGTCTTGATCAGGCGGTTCTGGATGCGTTTCAGATCACCCCGGCTCCGCGCCCAAATCTGACCCGCTGGGAAGATGTGGCCGACCGTATCTATAACCCCGAGGGCGAGGTCAAGGTGGCCATCGTCGGCAAATACACCCAGCTTGAGGATGCCTATAAATCCATCGCCGAGGCGCTGACCCATGGCGGCATGGCCAATCGGGTCAAGGTCAAGATCGAATGGGTTGATGCCGAGATTTTCGACAGCCAGGATCCGGCTCCGCATCTGGAAGGGTTTGACGCCATTCTGGTGCCCGGCGGCTTTGGCGAACGCGGCACCGAAGGCAAGATCAAGGCGGCGCAATTTGCCCGCGAACGCAAGGTTCCATACCTGGGCATTTGCCTGGGGATGCAGATGGCGGTGATCGAGGCGGCCCGCAATGTGGCCGGGATCAAGGGGGCCGGATCAGAGGAATTTGACCACGAGGCAGGGAAGAAGCGTTTTGAACCCGTGGTTTATCACCTTAAGGAATGGGTGCAGGGCAATTACACGGTTCAGCGCGCGGTCGGGGATGACAAGGGCGGCACCATGCGGCTGGGGGCGTATGACGCGACCCTTACCGAAGGATCGAAAGTGGCCGGGATTTACGGTGCCAACAAGATCGAGGAACGCCACCGGCACCGTTATGAGGTGGATGTCAGGTATCGCGACAAGCTGGAAAAGGCTGGATTGCGGTTCTCGGGCATGTCACCGGACGGGCGGTTGCCCGAAATTGTGGAATGGCAGGACCATCCGTGGTTCATTGGCGTTCAGTTTCACCCCGAGCTGAAATCGAAACCTTTCGCCCCGCATCCCCTGTTTGCCGATTTTGTACGCGCAGCAATTGACAGTTCGCGTCTGGTGTGACGCGGTTTGGAAATCCGTATTCGATTTCGCCGACTTCGTTTCGCCCCGCTCTCTACCCTGTTCACGACCCTCAGCCTTGCCCTGATCCTGCCGGGCGGTGCTGTATCGGCGCAGGTGCATCCCGAAAGCTATGCTGCCCTGTCCCGCCAGCTTGACGGGCGGATCGGGTTTGAAACCCTGCCCCGGCACCCGGAACCCGGGATCAACCTGAATGCGCCGATGCGTTTTCAGGGTGCCTGGCTGGGCGAGCGGCTGGCCGGGCAGGAAATCAGCGGCGCGCGCCATGATGTGGCCCGGGGTCGACCTGACCTGCCTTTGACTGTCAAACCCGGCGTTGAGGATCAGAACCTGTCCGTTGCACACCATCGCGGCTTTGACTCTAACGCGCTTCTGCCGGTCGGATCGGGTGGATTTGGCGCAATCAGCGCACGGGGCGAAGGGGCCGTCACGGTCCTGTTTGACCGCGATCAGGCGGCAATTGGGCTGCGGGTTCACGCCGATTACGCCGATCCTCTGGGCACACGTCCTGCACCGGGCGTCCTGAAGATACAGCTTTTTTCGCGCAAAGGCGTGCTGATTGGCCAGACGGAACACGGGCTGAACCAAGGCATTACCGGGATCGGGGTACGCCGGGATGGCAACATTCCCGACATTGCCGCGATAGTCATCACCAATACCGACCCGGGCGGGATTGCCATTGACGACATTCTGTTCCAGCTTACCGCTCTTAGTGGGTAAATTTGAGGGATGGCCATGGCCAAGGGATACTGGGTTGCACATGTCGATGTGGATGACATTGAAACCTATAAGAAATATATCGCGGCAAATGCAGCGCCCATTACCGAACATGGGGCCAGGTTTCTGGTACGCGGCGGCGATCAGGAGGTCCGCGAAGGTTCGGTCCGCAAACGCACCGTGGTGCTGGAGTTCGACAGCTACGAGGCCGCCATCGCCTGTTATGAAAGCATCGGCTATCAACAAGCCAAGGAGATCCGCGATCCTGTTTCGACCGGCGATATGGTCATCGTGCATGGCTATGACGGCTGAATTTGCCTTGGCGCGGGGTCATTCCCGCGCTAGGTTCCCCGCATGTTAGGCAAGTTTTTTCAATCCTTGCGCACGCCCAAACCGGGTGAGTTGCCTGATCCTGACGCCGAACTGGCGCTTGGGGCATTGCTGGTGCGTGTGGCAAAGTCCGACAAAGAATATCAAATTTCCGAGATCAGCCTGATCGACCGCATTCTGGCACGGCTTTACCAGCACAACGCGGTCGAGGCGGCAAAAATTCGCGCCACCTGCGAGAAACTGCACGCCGCAGCGCCGGATTCAGACACGTTTGCCAAACTGATCCGCGAAACCACCGGGATCGATGAGCGGCTGGCAGCGTTGGACGCCCTGTGGGAGGTGGTTCTGGCCGATGGCATCCAGAACGAGGAAGAATTCCGCATCGTCGAAGAAGCCCGCGCGGCCATGGGCCTGTCACAACTGGACAGTGAAAAATCGCGGGAACGCGCCAGCCACAATATCTGAAGCGCTTTTCCCGGTTGGCGCGCCGCATCAAGCGCCCTATATATACGCCATGTTTGGTGATTTCCTCAAGCGGCTGACCCAGCCCGAACCTGAACCCCTGAAAGACACTGACGCCCGGCTTGCGCTTAGTGCGCTTCTGGTGCGCATTGCCCGTGCGGATGGGGATTATGCAGCGACGGAAATCGACCGGATCGACAGGATCACCGTGGCACGCTATGGCCTGTCCCCGTTCGAGGCAACTGCCCTGCGCGCCGATGCCGAAACGCTGGAAACGCAGGCCCCCGATACGGTGCGTTTCACCCGCGCAATCAAAGAAGCCGTGCCATACGAGGATCGCCGCGCCGTGGTCGAGGCCGCCTGGTCCGTGGCGCTGGCCGACGGAGAGCGGGCCGGAGAAGAGAACGCATTGTTACGCCTGGTGTCGTCATTTCTGGGGGTCAGCGATGTGGACAGCGCCCGGGCACGGCAAAGGGCCGCCCGCCAGTGATTGCCGTGCTGGGCATGTATGATCCTCCTGCTTTGCGGGGGGCCAATGACCGGTTCTGGCAAGGCATCCGGGATCAGTTGGGATTTGGCCCTGAAACCCTGACCCGAGACATGGATTTCACGCGGGCCTGGCAATCGCCCGACCTGTTGTTTTCACAGACCTGCGGCATGCCGTTTCGCACCCTGCTGCACCCGGATGTCACGCTGATCGGCACGCCGGATTACGGCCTGGAGGGCTGCGGACCGGGCGAATATCATTCGGTGCTCGTCGTGGCGGCGGACAACACAGCAGACGCGCTGGCCGATTTTTCCGGAGACCGGTTTGCCTATAACGGGCCCATGTCGCAATCTGGCTGGGCCGGGCCAATGGTGCATCTCAATCAGGCCCACGTTCAGTTCGATGAGTTGATAGAAACCGGCGGTCACGGGGCAAGCGCGCTTGCCGTGGCCGAAGGGCGCGCCGATATGGCCGGGCTGGATGTGCTGACTTGGGAATTGCTGTGCGAACACGACCCTGGCCTGACTGCAAGACTGCGGGTGATCGACACCACCACGCCCACGCCGACCCTGCCCTATATCACCGCCGCCGGGCGCGACCCGGCTCCGATTGCCGCCGCCGTACGCGCCGCCATTGACGCGCTTTCGGTCGCTGACCGCAAGGCGCTGCATCTGAACGCTTTGGTGGACATTTCTGCCGCTGATTATCTGGCGGTGCCGACACCGCCGGGGCCGCAACAGGCTGACAATTCAGAGGTCTGACCCAGCAATTCGCGACTTAGGCGCTTTTTGCAAGTTGCATTGTTCAACAAATTCAGCCCTATTAGCCGCCTGAAACACCTTTGAATGAGCGAACCCGCCTTGCCTGACGACACGCCTGTCATCCAGATCGCCAATCTACACAAAAGTTTCGGCACGCTTGAGGTTCTCCGGGGTGTCGACATTACCGCCCGGCGCGGTGACGTTGTATCGCTTATCGGCTCGTCCGGGTCCGGAAAGTCAACGCTGCTACGCTGTGCCAACCTGCTTGAGGACAGCCAGCAGGGCGAGATATTGTTCAAGGGCGAACCGGTGAAATGGAAGGGCCGCAGCCACGCGCGCCGCCCCGCGGATGCCAAACAGGTGCTGCGCATCCGTACCAACCTTTCCATGGTGTTCCAGCAATTCAACCTTTGGGCGCATCTGACCATCCTGCAGAATGTCATGGAGGCCCCGGTGACCGTTCTGGGCCTTGATCGCACCAAGGTTGAAAAGATCGCGCGCCACCACCTGGACATGGTTGGAATCCTTGACAAATGTGATGCTTACCCGGCGCAGCTTTCCGGCGGCCAGCAACAGCGCGCCGCCATTGCCCGCGCCCTGTGCATGGAGCCCGAAGCGTTGTTGTTCGACGAACCCACCAGCGCGCTTGACCCCGAACTGGAACAGGAAGTGATAAAGGTCATCAAGGATCTCGCCGCCGAAGGGCGTACCATGCTGATCGTCACGCATGACATGAATCTGGCTGCCGATGTATCCGATCACGTGGTGTTCCTGCACCGTGGCCTGGTCGAGGAACAGGGACCGCCGGACGCGTTGTTCCACCATACGAAATCCGAACGCCTGAAGGGCTTTCTTTCCGCCACCAAGGCAGGCTAATCTGTAACGATCAAAAACAAGGGAGTACTTAACATGAAAAAACTGATAATCGCCGCCACTGCTCTGGCGCTGAGCGCCGGCATGGGCCTGGCCGAAACCGTGCGCATGGGCACCGAAGGGGCGTACCCTCCCTATAATTTCATCAATGACGCCGGCGAAGTCGACGGGTTTGAGCGCGAAGTCGGCGACGAGCTGTGCAAACGCGCCGGGGTGACCTGCGAATGGGTCAAGAACGACTGGGATTCGATCATCCCCAACCTTGTGTCGGGCAATTACGACACGATCATGGCCGGCATGTCCATCACGGACGAGCGGGACGAAGTGATCGACTTTACCCAGGACTATTTCCCGCCCACGGCGTCTGCCTATGTCGCCGCCAGCGACGATGTCGATCTGAAAGGCGGAGTGGTTGCCGCCCAGACCGCCACCATTCAGGCGGGCCATGTGGCCGCAAGCGGGGCCACGCTGGTTGAATTCGCCACCCCCGAAGAAACCCTTGCAGCTGTGCGAAATGGCGAAGCTGACGCCGTGCTGGCCGACCGGGATTACCTGGTGCCACTGGTCGAAGAAAGCGCCGGAGCGTTGGTGTTTGTCGGTGCCCCGGTGCCGCTGGGCGGTGGCATTGGTATAGGTCTGCGTGAAAGCGACGGCGAATTGCGCGGCAAGTTTGACGCGGCCATCACCTCGATGAAAGGTGACGGATCGCTGAATAAGCTGCTGATCAAATGGTTTGGCGACGACACCCAAACCTACTGATCCTGATATGGCAGGCCCGGTCATTGCCGGGCCTGCCCCTCGCAGCCAAGGCGATGAAAGCCCATGACGGCTTGAAAAGCACGCACACGGACGGCCATGTTTTCATACTGTTCTGACCCAGAAACACTCGGTACAATTGGCTGGTTCTCGTGCTACCTGACGAACGGCGTACACATGTCGTTCTATATCTCGTTCCTGAAAGTCCTGCTGCTTCTGGCCATTACCGCGCCTGTTGCGCTTGGCTTTGGCTTTCTGGGGGCGATGTCGGCGCGGTCCCGCATTGCGCCGGTAAGCTGGCTGGGAAAGATCTATATCGCTCTGGTGCGGGGCATCCCCGACATCGCCTTTTTCCTGTTCTTCGTGATCGCCCTTGATCAGGCGTTTGAATGGATTCGCCACAAGATAAAATGCCCCGACTGGGACCAACCGATCCGGCAAGGAGCCGATTTTATCGTCTGTTCGCAAGCCAAACTGCCACTGGGCAGTGCCGCGCAATGGGTGCACGAAAGCTATGGTTTTTTCCTTGCTGTGATCACATTCGCCCTCGTGTTCGGGGCTTTCGCGGCCAATGTTCTGTTTGGCGGAATGCGCGCCGTCCCCCGCGCCCAGATCGAAACCGCCGAAGCCTATGGCATGAGCCACACACAAGCATTCTGGCGCATCCTTGTGCCGCAAATGTGGGTCTATGCGCTGCCCGGCCTGTCCAACCTTTGGATGGTGCTGATCAAGGCCACGCCGCTTTTGTTCCTGCTGGGGATCGAGGACATCGTTTATTGGGCGCGCGAGCTGGGCGGCACCAAAACGCCGAAATTCACCAGCTATCCGCATGGCGACTGGCGCATGTGGTATTTCCTGTTCCTGCTGGTGTTCTACCTGGCCTTCACCCGGGTTTCCGAAGTGGCACTGGAACGGCTGATGGTCAAACTGACCCATGGTCAGGCCACAGCCGGTGGCAAAGCGCAGAGGCAAGCGGCCGCATGAGACGGGCACCTGTATATCGTCGCTTGGCTGAACTGCCCTTGGCGTTCTGCGCTCGACACCCGCGTGCGCAGGTGTTTGCAGGGCAACCAACGCCGCTTTGGTGCCGACCTGTCCAGGGCCCGCATACATGAGTTGCTGGCAGACGATACAGGACTATGGCCTGCGCTCGGTCGGCATCGGCGAGCGGCTCTTGCCGCGCGAGAATTTTACTCTGTGCGAACATTTCACCCTGATCGGTTCGGGCATGATCTGGAACATCTATTTCGGTGTTCTGGCCCTGCTCACCGGGTTCTTTCTGGCCACCGTGCTGGCCGTGGCGAAAGGATCGGGCAACCGTTGGGTCCGCAAACCGGCAGAGTGGTTCATCTTCCTGTTCCGCGGCTCGCCCCTGTTCATCCAGTTTTTCTTTGCCTATTTCCTGTTCCTTAACCTCAAAGGTGCTATCCCGTTCTTCAGCCCTTTCACCGCCGCCTGGCTGGGTGCGCTGATCGTGCTATTTCTGAATACGGCAGCTTATACCGGCGAAATCTTCTATGGTGCGCTGCGTTCGATCCCCAAGGGCGATACAGAAGCGGCTGATGCCTATGGCATGTCCGGTTGGCCGCGCTTTCGCCGCATCGTCTGGCCTACCATGCTGCGGCTGGCCTGGCCGGCCTATACCAACGAGGCGATCTTTTTGTTCCACGCAACCACACTGGTGTTTTTCAGCAGCTTTCCGGCGTGGCGGCAAAAGGGAGACGCGCTGTATTACGCCAGTTATTTCGCCGACAAGACCTTTAACCCCTTTATCCCCTACCCGATCCTGGCGATGTATTTCATCATCGTCACGTTGATCATCGTCGGCCTGTTCGCTCTCGTCAACAAACGCCTGAACCGGCACCTGCCGACAGAACGACGCGCCCGGTTGCATATCCGACCCAATCTGTTGCGTTGACGGCCAAATGCAAACAACTTGTTCACCCCTTTGTGGCATTGTGCCGCGAAACCGGGTTCTGATGCTCCAGGTGCCCAGATTTCGCTTGCCAAGCCGACAGGGTCGTTTATCCGGGGTGTGTAAAAAAAAAAGCAGGCGCATGTCCGACAGTTCCGATTTATCCGAAACGCCGCCCTCGGCGCAGCCGGTCGTGGCCATCCCGCGCGATTGGATCAAGATCCTTGCCAAATACCGTGAGCCCAGCGAATTGCGTAGCACATTCGAACTGGTTATCAGCGCGGTTCCTTTCCTGGCTTTGTGGGCACTGGCCTGGTGGTCCTTGTCCATCAGTTATTGGCTGACGCTGGCGATTTCGGCCGTCAACGCCCTGTTTCTTGTGCGGTTGTTTGCGATTCAACATGATTGCGGCCATGGCGCGTTCTTTCACAACCGCGCGCTGAGCGACTGGGTAGGCCGGGTTTTGGGGGTCATTACCCTTACGCCTTATGATGTATGGCGGCGCACCCATTCGGTGCATCATTCGAACTCGGGCAATCTGGACAAGCGCGGTATGGGCGACGTGCATACGCTGACAGTGGCCGAGTACAACAATCTTTCATGGATCAGACGCCTGGAATACAAGGCATACCGCCATCCTGTGACCCTGTTTGGGCTGGGACCGGGGTTCTTGTTTTTTCTTCAGAACCGCATTCCCTACGGTCTGATGACAAGTATGAAATACTGGGTCAGCGCCATGGGCACAAATCTGGCCATTCTGACAGCCCTGTTTCTGGTCTTCTGGTTTGGCGGGCTGCCCCCTGTGTTGCTGATCTTCCTGCCCTCGACCCTGATCGCCGCCTCGGCCGGGGTCTGGCTGTTCTATGTGCAGCATCAGTTCGAGGATACCCACTGGGCCTCGGGTGACGACTGGCAGTTGCATGATGCCGCCCTGAACGGCTCTTCGCATTATGACCTGCCAAAGGTACTGCAATGGTTCAGCGCCAATATCGGCATTCACCATGTGCACCACCTTTACAGCCGCATTCCCTTCTACCGCCTGACCGAAGTGCTGCGCGACCATCAGGAACTGGCCAACGGCAGCAAGAAACTGACGTTGCGCCAAAGCCTGGTCTGCGCGCGGTTGCATCTTTGGGATGAAAACAACAAACGGCTGTTGTCGTTTTCACAGGCGCGCGCGCTTTACGGCTGAACCAGCCTGACACAGCCCGGCCATGATTTGATCAAATCATGGTGACAGCGCCCCCGATCCTCCTGTAGACCGGCCCCGACCCTTTGCGGCAATGCTGCTGCTGATCGGAGCATGACATGGACCTAGCCAGCTATCCCACCTTCCGCGTTGCCACCTGTGACCTGAACGGGCAAATGCGTGGCAAACGCGTGCCGGGTGCTTATGCGGACAAGCTGGTCAAAGGGGCGGTGCGCCTGCCTTTGTCGGCATCCAATCTGGACCTGTGGGGCCGCGATATCGTCAACAGCCCGCTGGTGTTTGAAAGCGGTGACGCCGATGGTGTTTTGCGCCCGACCGCGCGTGGACCGGTGCCCATGCCGTGGATCGCTACGCCAACCGCGCTGGTGCCGATGGCGTTATACACCGATGAGGGGGCCCCTTTTGACGGCGACCCGCGCCATGCCCTGGCGGCGGTTCTGGACCGATACGCCGCACGCGGATGGCAGATCATGGCCGCCACCGAGATGGAATTCACCCTGATCGACGATAGCGGCAAGGCCCCGGCCCCGCCCCGTAACCCGCTGACTTCGCGCGCATTGAGCAATGAAACCATCCTGTCCCTGTCCGAACTGGACGCGTTCGACAGCTTCTTTACCGCGCTGTACCAAGGCTGTGCCGCCATGGGCATCCCGGCCCAGACCGCCATTTCCGAAGGCGGCATCGGCCAGTTTGAAATCAACCTGACCCATCAGGATGCCATGCGTGCCGCCGATGACGCCTGGCTGTTCAAGGCTCTGGTACGCGGGATCGCCCGTCAGAACGGGTTCGCCGCGACCTTCATGGCCAAGCCTTATCCGCAGGACGCCGGCAACGGGATGCATCTGCATTTCTCGGTTCTGGACGGCGACGGGCGCAATGTCTTTGACGATGGCGGGCCGGACGGGTCTGACCTGTTGCGCCACGCGGTTGCCGGGTGCCTGGCGGTAATGCCCGACAGCACGCTGATCTTTGCGCCATTCGCCAATTCCTATGACCGGCTGGTGCCCGATGCCCACGCCCCCACAGTCGCGGCCTGGGGGTATGAAAACCGCACTGCGGCCATTCGCATTCCCGGCGGGCCAAACATGGCGCGGCGCATCGAACACCGGGTCTCGGGGGGTGACATCAACCCTTATCTGATGCTGGCCAGCGTACTGGGGTCTGCGCTGATCGGGATTGAGGATGCGCTTGCCCCTCCGGCCCCGATCACCGGAAATGCCTATGCCATGGCGAACCTGCCCAGGCTGGCCCCCGATTGGGGCGCGGCGATCTCGGCGCTTGAAACCAGTGACCTGATCGCCCGCATTTTCCCCAGACTGTTGATCGACAATATGGCGCGTACCAAGCGACAGGAACTTGCGCGCTTTAACAAACTGGCGGCGGAATCCCATTGGCTTAGCTATCTAGAAGCGGTCTGAGCCCCCTTGCCCCGGCCAATCGCCTTCGATAGCATTAATTTGATCAAATTCCTGGTGACTTATGGAAATCGGTATTCTTCAGACCGGACACGCCCCCGACAGCCTTGTTGGCGACACGGGCGAATATGATGCCATCTTTGCCAAAATGCTGGGCGGGCATGGCCTGACATTCCGGAATTTCGCAGTGGTAGACGGGCGATTCCCGGACGGGGCCGATGCCGCCGAGGGCTGGCTGATTACCGGGTCGCGATTTGGCGCATACGAGCAACACCCCTGGATTGCCCCGCTTGAGGATCTGATCCGCGACATTCACGCGCGCGGACCGCCGTTGATCGGCGTTTGTTTCGGGCATCAGATCATCGCTCAGGCGCTGGGGGGCAAGGTCGAGAGATTCGCGGGCGGCTGGGCCGTGGGGCGCACCGAGTATAGCCAGGGCGACCAGACCCTTGCCCTGAATGCCTGGCATCAGGATCAGGTCACCGAACGCCCGGAAGGTGCTAGGGTACTGGCCGGTAACGATTTTTGTGAAAATGCCATTCTGGCCTATGGCGACATGATCTGGACCATTCAGCCACACCCCGAGTTCGAGTCTTCCTTTATCGACGGGCTGATCCGCACCCGCGGGCGCGGCGTGGTTCCCGACCAGATTCTGGACACAGCCGCCGGTGAACTGAGCAAGCCAAACAATAACGCAGATATCGCCGCCTTCATGGTCGATTTTTTCAAGAAGGAGAGGGCCTGATGGCCACCTGGACCGAAAGCCTGCCGGAAGCGGCGCAAACCTATCTGACCGGCAAGCGGCTGGACGAGGTGGAGTGCATCATCTCGGACTTGCCTGGCATTGCGCGGGGCAAGGCGGTGCCGGCCAGCAAATTTGCGCGGCAGGATTACTTCCATCTGCCTGACAGCATCTTTTACCAGACCATTACCGGCGACTGGGGCGAAGCTGCGGGCGATGAGGGGTTCATCGAACGCGACATGATCCTGAAGCCGGACATGTCCACCACCACCGCCGCCCCCTGGACCGGCGACTGGACCTTGCAGGTGATCCACGACGCCTATGACCGCGACGAAAAACCGATTCCGTTCAGCCCGCGCAATGTGCTGAAACGGGTGGTGCAGATGTATCGCACCAAGGGCTGGGAGCCTGTTGTAGCCCCTGAGATGGAATTCTTTCTGGTGGCCCGCAACATTGATCCCGCACACGAAATCAAACCGATGATGGGCCGCTCGGGGCGCCCCGCAGCGGCGCGGCAAGCCTATTCGATGACAGCGGTGGACGAGTTCGGGCCGGTGATTGACGACATTTACGACTTTGCCGAGGCGCAGGGGTTCGAGATTGACGGCATCACCCAGGAGGGCGGGGCCGGGCAGCTTGAAATCAATTTGGCGCATGGTGACCCGGTGAAATTGGCAGATGAGGTGTTCTATTTCAAGCGGCTGATCCGCGAGGCGGCGCTGAGGCACGATTGTTTTGCCACGTTCATGGCCAAGCCGATTGCCGACGAGCCGGGGTCGGCAATGCATATTCATCATTCGATTCTGAACATTGAGACGGGTCAGAACATCTTTTCCGGGCCTCAGGGGGGCGAAACGGACGCGTTTTTCCACTTTATTGCCGGTTTGCAGAACCATCTGCCGTCAGCCATCGCGACGATTGCGCCCTATGTGAACAGCTATCGGCGCTACGTGAAGGATCACGCCGCCCCGATCAACCTGAGCTGGGGGCGGGATAATCGCACCACTGGCATCCGAATTCCGCTTTCCGGACCTGAGGCGCGACGGGTCGAGAACCGGTTGGCTGGGATGGATTGCAACCCGTATCTGGGCATCGCCGCCAGTCTGGCGTGCGGGTATCTGGGGCTGACCCGGGAGCTGCGCCCAGACAAGCAATACAAAGGCGATGCCTACGACGGGCAAGAGGATATTCCCAGGGATCTGAGCCGCGCGCTTGATCTGTTTGACGAGGCAGATGCGTTGCAGGGGGTTCTGGGGGAAGAATTCGGGCGGGTTTATTCGATTGTGAAGCGCAAGGAATATGATGAGTTTTTACAGGTCATTTCGCCATGGGAACGCGAGCATCTGCTGATGAATGTGTAGGTGGTCAGGGCGTATTTTGAGTATTTGGAACGAGAAGAAGCAAGGGGTCGGTTCACAATGGCAGGCCGGGCGATGACATGAATCTGTTGTATTCCAATGATCGCCGCGGCGAATACCCCAATAGCTGGTACGCCGCGACGGCGCATGAGCTGGATCGGTTTGATCCGCTGCGCGGTGAGACAAGGGCGGATGTCTGTATTGTTGGGGCAGGGTATACCGGGTTGTCGGCGGCGCTGCATCTGACTGAGGCGGGCCTGGATGTGGTGCTGGTCGAGGCGCACCGGGTAGGCTTTGGTGCGTCGGGGCGCAATGGCGGGCAGTTGGGCAGCGGTCAAAGGATGGATCAGGCTGGGCTGGAAAAGCTGGTGGGGCAGGCCGAGGCTGGGGCCTTGTGGACACTGGCCGAGGATGCCAAGAAACTAGTCAAGTGGCTGATAACAAGTCACAAAATTGACTGTGATCTGAGGCCAGGGGTGGCCGAGACCGGGACTTCGAAGGCACAGGTACGCGAATTGCACGAACATGCCGCGCATTTGCAGGATCGCTATGGCTATGATCAGATTGAGTTGCTGGACAGGGACGCGTGCCATGCGTTGTGCCCGTCGCCGGAGTACCAAGGGGGGTATCTGGACCAGGGGGCAGCGCATTTGCATCCGCTGAATTATGCGCTGGGCTTGGCAAGGGCAGCCGTGAAAGCCGGGGTCAGGATATACGAGCAGACCCATGTACATCATATCAAAGAGGGTCAGCCGGCCATTGTGCGCACTGACAAGGGGCGGGTCCGGGCCGATCATGTGGTATTGGCCTGTAACGGGTATCTGGGCGGGCTGAACCGGAAGGTGGCCGCAAGGGTCATGCCGATCAACAACTTCATTGCCGCAACCGAGCCGTTGGGGGATGAGGCCAAGCGCGTGCTGACCGAAGATGTGGCCGTGGCCGACAGTAAGTTCGTGATCAACTATTTCCGTCTGAGTGCGGACAAGCGGCTGTTGTTCGGGGGCGGTGAAAGCTATGGTTATCGCTTTCCTGGCGATATTGCCGCTGTGGTGCGTAAACCGATGGTTCAGATATTCCCGCATCTGGCTGAGGTCGGGATTGATTATGCCTGGGGCGGTACCCTGGGCATCACCATGAAGCGGATGCCGTATCTGGCAAGGCTGGGGCCGAATATCCTGTCCGCATCGGGCTATTCCGGTCATGGGGTGGGCACCGCCACCCATGCCGGAAAGCTGATGGCGCTGGCGATACAGGGGCAAAGTGACGGGTTTGACACCATGGCCCGCATCCCTGCCCCGGCTTTTCCAGGCGGGGCGATAATGCGGTCACCGCTGTTGGTTCTGGCAATGAGTTGGTTTGCCATTCGGGACCGGCTGGGCATTTGACTCCCTCTTTTTGGCCCGAGATAGTATTCCGGGGCTTGGCAGGGCCGCTCGGCTGATTTATGTTTCCTTAAGTACCGGTTAAGGAAATCGAAATATGCCGCTGCCACCAAATGTCCATGACGCCGACCCCATCCCCGAAGCTGCGAGAGAGGCGATTGATGCGCTGCTGCAATCGGGGGATCTGTTTCGCTATACGGCTGCGCAGGACGCGCCGGTGGCGTTGCTTGAGGGTGAGTTTGCCAGGCTGATCGGCAGCAAATACGCATTGGCTGTTTCATCCTGTTCAGCGGCGTTGTTCCTTTCTCTTAAGGCGTTGGGCCTGCCGCGGGATGCGCGGGTGTTGCTGCCGGGGTTTACCTTTGCCGCTGTGCCGTCGTCAGTCGTGCATGCGGAATGTGTGCCGGTTTTGTGCGAAGTGGGCGACGATTACCGCGTCGATCTGGCCGATTTCGAAGCCAAGTTGGACGGCAATATTGGCGCGGTCATCATCAGCCATATGCGCGGCCATACCTCGGACATGGATGCGATCATGGCGTTGGCGGATGCACGCGGTATTCCGGTGATCGAGGATGCGGCGCATTCCCTGGGCACGACGTGGGGCGGGCAGAATATCGGCACGATCGGGCGGATTGGGTGTTTTTCGTTCCAGTCCTACAAGATGATCAATGCCGGTGAAGGCGGGATTTTGGTGACGGATGACGCGGATTTGGTGGCGCGCGCCATCATCATGTCCGGGGCCTATGAACACAACTGGCAAAAACATGCCGTTCTGCAAAGCGCCTTTGGCCGCTGGCAGAACAAATTGCCGCTTTATAATCTGCGCATGTCGAACCTGTCGGCGGCTGTCATCCGCCCGCAATTGCCGGAACTGGCGGGGCGCGTGCGGGATGGACGGATTAACCACGATTATGTTGCGGCGCGGTTGAATACATCGGCCTTTATCACCGTCCCTGACGCCCTTCCCAAGGAAGTAAGGGCACCGGATTCGATCCAGTTCAACCTGCTTGGCATGGACGAGGCCGAGATTCGCGCCTTTGCGGAAACGACAGCGGCGCGTGGCGTAAAAGTGCAGGTGTTCGGATTGAGCGATGACAACGCGCGGGCCTTCTGGAACTGGCAATTCATGCAGGAAGTGCCGGAATTGCCGAAAACCCGGGCGATGCTGATGCGGGCGTGCGATGTACGCCTGCCGGTACGCTTAAGCCGTGAAGAACTTGATGTGATTACCGATGTCCTGCTGGAATCAGCAGACGCGGTAACCGGGCCGGTGCGGGCTTACGGAACCTGATAACCCACGCACCGCATCTCACTTCAGTTTCGACAGCTTGTCCTGAAGATCGGCCAGTTGTTTCTTGATTTCGTCCAGATCCTCGCTGGTCTCGTGTTCTTCCGGCGCGTCGTTTTCCTCGGACGGTGCCGACCAATTGCCAGACAAACCACCGGTCATCGCCTTTAGAAATGCCTCTTGCTGGGCTTTCATCGCATCGAAACCGGGCAATTGCGCCATCGGGTTCATCGCACTCATTTTCTCGACCACGTTAGACTGGCTTTCACGCAGCATGTCGAAAGAACTTTGCAGGAATTGTGGCATCACGCCGCCACCCGGCACCATATAGCTGCGCACCAGATCGTTAAGCACATCCACCGGCAGGATATTTTCACCCCGGCTTTCGTGTTCAGCGATGATTTGCAGCAGATATTGCCGGGTCAGATCATCGCCGGATTTCAGGTCAATGATCTGAACCTCGCGCCCGGCGCGGATGAACCCTGCGATATCTTCCAGCGTGACATAGTCGCTGGTCTCTGTGTTGTACAAGCGCCGGCTGGCGTATCGCTTGATCAGCAATGGTTTTTCCTGTTCGCCCACGTGGTTCCCTCCCCGGAAATGCAGCGTTGCAGCAAAGACTATGCGAGCGCAGAACAAAAAGAAAGGGCAGGCACTTTGTGCCCGCCCCCCCGCAATTGCACCCTCTGGGAGGATCAGGTGCAGATCTGCGTATTCCTTGGCTTACTTGGCAGTTGCCTTTTTGGCCGCGGCAGTCACGTCGTTCGTGGCTTTCTTGACCGCAGCGGATGCACCTTCGGTAACGTCCTTGCCAGCCGCCATCATCAGTTCAACTGTGTCCATCTGAACTTTCTTGGCGATCTCGGCAAATGCGGCCAGGTTCTCGGCGGCAACCTCGACAGAGGCCGATGCGAAATCGCTCACGGCCTTGGCATAATCAGCGGGCTCGGTCTTGGCTTTGGACATATCGCCCAGCTTGGCAATGGTTGTCTGCGCCCATTTGCTGGAAACCTCGGCTGACTTTTCAGCCGCCGTCAGAGCAACGCCCGACAGCTTTTCGTTCAGCGAAGCGGTGTTTTTGAAGGCGTCTTCAAAAGCAGCGGTATCCACGGGAAATGCGCCCATGATGTCTTTCATTGCGGCGTTGAAATCTTGTGTCTTGGCCATTGGTCAAATCCTTTGTTGCGAAACCGGGGAAGCGGTTTTGGTTGTCAACTGAGGAATATATGTATTCTGCGTCGCAGCAAATCAAGGTTTTTCTTGCTGCAACGCAGAAAAAGTTATTTTATTCTGATATTTCATCTATTTGCCTTGACCTTAACATAGCTCCCCGGTGCAGGCTCCAACACCGAATGCTGCGAATCCCCAGCCTTGCGGGCGGGAATCTGTTTGCCCGAGCGTTTTTTCAGCCAGCCCTCCCAGCGGGGCCACCAGGACCCCTCGTGGAACGAAGCGCCCTTCAGCCAGTCGGCCGGATCCAGAGTCATATCGGCATTGGTATAATGCCCGTATTTCTTTTTACTGGGCGGATTGACGATCCCGGCGATGTGACCGGACTGGGTGACGATGAAGGTCCGGGACCGCCCGCCCATCTGCTGCACGCCGCGATAACAATCTTTCCAGGCGGCGATATGGTCGGTTTCACAGGCAATCGAACACAACGGCACATCCACGTCGCCAAGACGCAGCGTGTGACCCATCAGGTCAAACCCACCCGCGGCGAATTCATTGCGCTGACATAAGCCACGCAGATACTGCACGGCCATGCGCGCCGGCAGATTGGACCCGTCGCCGTTCCAGTAAAGCAGATCGAATGCAGGCGGTGTTTCCCCCAGCATGTAGCTGCGGATGGCCGGCGTATAGATCAGGTCGGTCGACCGCAGATACGAGAATGTGCGCGCCATGATATAGGAGCGCAAAAAGCCCTGTTCTTTCACTTCTTCCTCGATCCCGTCGATGAAATCATCCTGAAGGAACGGCGTGAATTCGCCCTGATCCGAAAAATCGGTCAGCGTGGTAAAGAAAGTGGCGGATTTGATCGACTTGTCGCCGCGTTGTTTAAGCAAAGAAAGAGTCATGGCCAGCGTGGTGCCGGCGATGCAATATCCTACCGCGTTTACCTGTTTGACACCGCAAATCTGTTTCACCTCGCGGAACGCGGCCAGATAGCCGTCCTCGATATACGCCTCAAGCCCCACATCGGCATAGGTGGCGTCCGGGTTGACCCAAGAGACCACAAACAGCGTATAGCCCTGTTCAGTGATCCATTTGATCAGGCTATTCTGCGCCTTGAGGTCAAGAATGTAGAATTTGTTGACCCATGGCGGAAACAATACGATAGGAATCTCGTGTACTGTTTCGGTTACGGGCTTGTACTGGATCAGCTCCATCATCCGGTTGCGATAGACCACCGCACCGGGCGTGGTGGCGATGTTGCCGCCAATCTCGAACGCGGTTTCGTCGGCCAGGCGGACAATCAGCTCTCCGTCATTAGCCTCAAGATCGGCCACAAGATTCTCAAGCCCGTCAACCAGAGACTGACCTTCGGTTTCCAGAGCCTTTTCCAGAGCGTCCGGGTTGGTGGCCAGAAAATTGGTTGGGGCCATCATGTCGACGACCTGTCGCGAGAAATAGGTCAGGCGGCGCTTTTCCTTGTCGTCAAGGTCGCTGATGTCCTGCACCGCGTTGGTAATCGCCTCGGCGTTCATCAAATATTGCGATTTCATATAGCTGAAGTAGGGGTTTGTCTCCCACAGGGGGTTGGTAAACCGGCGATCCTTTGACCTGACCGCTTCTGCGTTTGCATCCTGACCGGAAAGCGTCATCGCCTTTTGCGCTTGTGCAAAATGCTCAACGGATTTGCCCCAGTATTCGACCTGCTTTTCCATCAACCGGGCCGGATCGGCGATGGCCTGTGCCCACCAGGATGTTGCCGCGCGGGCAAACAATTCCTGATCCGGGCCATCCAGTGCCGAATTGTGGCTGGTTCGGTTCGACATCACCCCGACCAGACGCTTTGTCAGCGCCTCGACCTTGGCAAGATTTTCGGTAAGACGTTCGCCCGGCACATTGGAGAAATCGCCCGATTCATCTTCGCTGGTTGTCATCTTAACGAATCCTCCGTATTTATGCTGCTATGCAGAATAACTGTGTTCCGGTCAAAACGCAAAGCGGCGATATGGCGGATCCCAGGCCAACGAAGGAGACCTGATGTGCGCTATATGATGACCTACGACCTGATGGAAACGGCCCGCAACACAAATCAATGGATGGGGGCATCGGCCAAGGCACTGGCATCATATCCGGTGTTTTCCATGATCCCGAACCCGGCCCTGAACTGGATGGCTGCCTGGGGCGAAGTCACCGAACGCACCTTTGAACGCATGGTCGTCAAGCCCGACTGGGGCATCCGCACCTTCACCTGCGAAGATGGCAAGGACCATCTGGTCGAGATCAACAAGATTGTCGAACGCCCCTTTGGCGACCTGATTCATTTCAGCGTTCCGGGCCGCGAGACCCAGGACCGCAAGGTTCTGCTGGTGGCACCGATGTCGGGCCATTACGCAACGCTGCTGCGCAGCACGGTCAAAAGCCTGATGGTCAATTGCGAGGTGTACATCACCGACTGGCACAATGCCCGTGACATTCCCGTGTCCGCCGGCAAGTTCGACATCGAAGATTACACGCTGTACCTGGTTGATTTCATGCGCGAAATGGGGCCCGAATCCCATGTGATCGCCGTCTGCCAGCCCGCGCCGCTAACGCTGGCCGCAACCGCCTACCTGGCCGAGCAGGATCCCGAAGCTCAGCCCCGGTCGCTGACCTTGATCGGCGGGCCGGTCGACCCGGATGCCACCCCCACCGAAGTCACCGACTTTGGCCGCCGCGTCACCATGGGCCATCTTGAAGAAACTGCGATTCAGCGGGTTGGCTTCAAATATCCGGGCGTCGGGCGCATGGTTTACCCCGGCCTGTTGCAACTGGCGTCGTTCATGTCGATGAATTCTGAACGGCACGGCGATGCCTTCACCAACCAGATGCAGCGTGCGGCACAGGGTGAAACCTCGGATCATGATGCGCATAACCGGTTCTACGACGAATATCTGGCCGTCATGGACATGACTGCCGAATTCTACCTGTCCACGGTCGAACGGGTTTTCAAAACCCGCGAGATCGCCCGCAACGAATTTGTCATCAACGGGCACAAGATTGATATCGGCAAGATCACCAGCGTCGCGGTAAAAACCGTCGAAGGCTCCAAGGATGATATTTCCGCCCCCGGCCAGTGCATTGCGGCGCTTGACCTGTGTACCGGGCTGCCGGACAATCTGAAAGCCAGCCACCTGGAACCGGGTGCCGGCCATTACGGCATCTTCGCCGGACGGTCCTGGCGCGATAATATCCGTCCGTTGGTGATCGACTTCATGAACGCCAATTCGGGTAAGCCCGCGCCGAAAAAGGCGACAAGGAAGTCGAAAAAACCCGCCAACAAGAACGCGGCGGCCTGATCCGGTGGCGCGGATCAATAACAATGACGCGCCGCTTGATTTTTCCTGTTCCTGCGGCCAGTTACACGGTCACATCGCACCAGAAGCGGCTGAATCCGGCCTGCATCTGGTGTGCTATTGCCGCGATTGTCGCGCGGCGGAATTGTACTTCAAACAGCCCGACCCGGCCCCCGGCCCGGTCGATCTGTTCCAGATCACACCGGATTCCATCACCGTCACGGCTGGCGCGCAGAACCTCGGCCTGTTCCGGCTAAGCCCGCGCGGAACGATGCGCTGGTATGCGACCTGTTGCGACACACCGCTGTTCAACACCACGCCCAGCGCAAAGTTCCCCTTTGCCGGCATCAGAGTTGCAACCATGGCAGAGCCTGACCGGATCGGCCCGGTTGTCAGCAAGGCCTTTGCGCCGCGCCCCGGCGGCAAGAGCAAGCATGAAGGCATTTCTCGAATGGCTTGGGGGGTTATCACGCGCATGCTGGCGGCCCGCCTGTCAGGACGCTGGCGGCAAACACCGTTTTTCGACATTGAAACCGGTAAACCTGTGGCCAATCCGACCATTCCCAGCAAGGAAGAACGCGCCGCGCTTTATCCGGATCAGCGCAATATCAGCGGCTGATTCAGCCAGTCACGCAGGATCAGGGTGGTTTGTTCCGGTTGCTCCAACGTCGGAATATGTCCGCAGTTTTCAATAATCGTCAAGGTTGCTTCCGGAATCAGCTGGGCCATGAATTCATGCCGCCGCACCGGCGTCATAGGGTCGGATTCACCGCAGATCAGCCGGGTCGGCACTGCACATTTGCGCAGCGTCCCCTGTTGATCCGGACGCCGTTGCAATGCGCGTGACTGGCGCACGTACACATCCGGCCCCAAATCACGCGCCATATCGGCCAGAAGGGTCTGGATTTCAAGCCGGTTATGCACCGGGGCCAGGAAATCGGCGGGCATGGATTCGCGCAGAACCTCTTCCAGTCGCCCGGTCTGGGCACCCACAATCAATGGTTCGCGCATCGCGGCAAAGGCCGGCGTTTCAGGCAGCGGATTGGTATCCATCAGGCACAGGCGGGTGATGCGACGGGGAATACGCTTTAGCACCTCCATTGCCACAATGCCGCCCATACTGTGCCCGACCAACGCAAAGCGTTGCGGCAATTGATCAAGCAGTCCGGCGGCGATCTCTTCTATCCGTTCGCCTTGGCTAACCGGCGCAACCATGATCGCCCGTTCCGCCCCAAGTGCGCGTATCTGAGGTTCGAAAACCCGGTCGTCACTCATCATGCCGGGCAGAAATACCAGTGGTTCAGTCATGCAGCCAAGCCTCGAAAACACCCGATTTAGTCACCTGCCCTGCCCTTCCTTGGTCTTGGACCTAGTTTGCGGATTTACCGATCCGGGGCAAGCGCATTGCATTTCACGGGTACATAATTCCACGAAATAGTGGGAAATCTGCATAGCGCCTTTGCCGCACGGTCAGAGGTTCTCTCGGCGTGGCTCCAGCGGCCAGCAACGTGCCGCGCGGTGCGATATAGCTATCAATACGGGCGCGCGGACTTGGCCGCCAGACCAGATTGAAGGCGCAAAGTTTGGGAAAGAACCAGATTTCAGAATACTCCAGATGATCATGCAGCCACCAAGCCAAATCGCGCCAGTCACGTCCCTTTTCATAGCGGTCGGCAAACCATGGGATCACAACCGAGGCCCCGGCCACCCGCGCGGCCCCCCGCCCCCAATCCCAGATATGACACTCCAGAGGATTGTCGTTGCGCGCACAGTTCAACCGGTTTTCGTTGCCAAACCGGTTCAGTGCCGCCGAACGATAGCCCGAGCGCACCGCAATCCGGCCAAAGGTCTCTTCCAGAGGGTCCAGCAATGTCTGACAAAACGCGCGACCCGTTTCAATTGCCAGCTTCGGGTCGTCAGGAATGTTTTGTTGCTGATGAACATTGCCGATTTCCGAGTATAGGAAATCGCGCAGGAAAAAATGTCGCGAAAGACGCACTCGCCCCAGGTTTTCAAGGCCCCGCATGGAACCGGGGCGGCGCATCAACTGTATCCGTTCCAGCGAAATGCCCCATCAGCCCCAAGCGGCGAATAAGGGTTGAAGGCCACTTCCCAGATGGTCCCGTCAGGCGCACGGAAGTAACCGTGATGCCCGCCCCAGAACACATCCGCCGCAGGTTTCAAAATGTCCGCCCCTGCCTGTTGCGCGCGCGCCAATATGTCTGCCACGTCAGCCTTTTCACGGGTGTTATAGCTTAGCGTCAGGGCACCGTGGCCCAGATCGCTGATGGGCAGGCCAATGTCCTCGGCCAGCTTTTCCAGCGGATAAAGGCCCAGCGTCTGGCCAATCAGGTCAAAACCGACCACACCGTCGGTTGTCTCAACCCGGTGCCACCCAAGGGCTTCGTAGAACGCCGCCGCCGCATCCATGTCAGTAACCCCCAGGGTGATCAGGCTGATCCGCTGGTCCATCATTCTATCCCTTGTTTGCCCAACCATTCCAACATGCCGGCAATGGCCGCTTCGGTCTGGCCGGGCGATTCAATATCCCCGGCGATTACATGCGAAGATTCGTCATCCCCCTCGCCCATGGTCACGGTCCTGATTTCAACCGGCCCGCCCCATTGCCCGGCGATCCGGCGGGTGATATCGGGGCGCACCACCTGATCCTCGTCGGATATCCAGAACAGGGCCGGTACGCTCGCCGTGGAAAAATCCAATGCAGCCACTGACTGAACCAATGTGCCCATCGGCGGAAGTGCCGTCCAGGGGTACGACATGGTCCAGTATTTCATCTTGTCAGGATCCGTCGAGGACGATTGGTATTCGCCCCCTCCCAGAACCCAAGGCAACCAATAGCGCGCCGCTGGCCAGGTCATCAGAAAGGCCGCCGGGTTGTTGACCCCGAAATTCGGGCTGACAAAGATCGTCGCTGCCACCTTGTCCGACATATCCGAATCCAGCATCGCCGCCCCGACCAACGTCCCACCCGTCGAGGTCGAGATCACCACAACCTTGTCACCCACAGCGCGCGCCGCCGCCAACCCCTCGGCTACATCCCGCATCCAGACACTTGGCGAGGCAGCGGCCAACGCCTTGCCGTCCAGGCCGTGCCCCTCCAGGCGCGTGTAGACCAGATTGGCCCCCAAAGTGATGGCAATCCGGTCCGGCACCGGGCGGATTTCCTCGGACGTGGCCGAAAACCCGTGCACATAAAGAACCGATACCGGCGTGCGCCGTTCCACAAAACCCGGCTGCCAGATCACCCGTTTCTGCGTGCCGGGAACCACATAGGGATATCTTTCCTCGACAGACTCGAAATAGACCTGAACACCCTCGCCAAATTTGCGCGTATCGAACGAGGTCTTTAGATCAACCTTTTCATAGGGGCCAAACACCCACAGAACGGCCCCCACGACAATCAATACGCCCGCTAACCGTCCCAATAACCTGCCAAACGCTCGCACTAGCTTAACTCCCTACAAACACTCATTAACTGCCGCTTCGATCATTGCCAGACATCGCGCATCCGAAAACCGGTGGTCCGCCCCCTTGACCAATGTCAGACGCATATCCGGGCAATCGGCGTGGTTCAACAGACGCAGCGCGGTTTCGCTTGTTACAGCGCTATCTTCGGTGCCCTGCAAAGCGCGCACCGGAAACGGCAGCAACAGGGGCGTGCGCAGGACCAGGTGCGCGCGCCCGTCCTCGATCATCCGTTTGGTGATGATGTATGGCTCCATGTAATCCGAGGGCAATTCGACTTGGCCTTCGGTTTCCAGCGCAGCTTTCTGTGCATCCGTGAACGTATTCCAATAGCCGTCTTCGGTGAAATCCGGGGCCGCGGCGATAGTGACCATCCCGGCAATGCGCTGTGGCATGGCCCGCGCCAAAAGCAACGCCTGCCAGCCACCCATGGACGATCCGACCACCACCAGTGGCCCGTCGGTCAGCGCCGAAACGGCGGCAATCGTATCCTCGGCCCAGTCGCCGATACAGCCCGCCTCAAAGGTACCGCTGCTATGCCCGTGACCGGAATAGTCAAACCGCAGAAAGGCCCGCCCCTGCGCCCGCGCCCAGTCCTCAAGGTGAAGCGCCTTGGTGCCTTCCATGTCCGACTTGAGCCCGCCCAGAAAGACGACGCACGGCCCCTGCCCGTCGGTTTTGTGATAGGCGATGCGCCGGCCCTGATCGGTATCGAGATACTGTAACACCCAATGTCCCCTTTGATTAACGGTCGCAATGTAACCGCAAATTGCCAGAGGTTGAAAGGCGCAGTTCCGTGCGCCAAACCGGCCGTGACGTGGGGCAGCACGGTCTGGCCTAGGGCACCAGAACGTTCAGAACGGGCACCCCGTCAAGCACCTCGACCAAAGTCGGCGACCGGGGCGGTTTGTTGAAATTGTCCTGCGTCAGACTTTTGCCGATCAATTGCACCACCTCAGGCGATCCGGCGAATTTCGAATGGGTGCCTGAGGTCGAATCCTCAACCTCGCTCAGGTCGATGACCGTCACGCCAAGCCCGGACAGTTCTTCGTCATTGGCTGATCCTGCCCTCTCGACCCCGCCCGAGATGCGCCGGGAAAAGCCCAGCGCCTTGTCGTCATGCGAGACAAAGACAAATATGTTGCGCCGATCCTTTGGCAGGCTGGCAAGCTGTGTTTTAAACAGGTCCAGGTCGATATCCGGTGCCGCCAGCATGATATTGTCCAGCCGCCCGGTATTCTGATGATAGTCGTTCGCCAACTGGGCCTGAACAATTGCCTCCATCGTCAGGAAGGCACCCATGGAATGGGCAAACAGGCTGACCCCAGTGGCGTTTGAACGTCGGATGATTCCGGCGGTATCCAAAAGCTTCGGCCGCGCAATCAGCGCGCTGTTCAGGTCATAGACATAGCGCGACGTTTTGGCCGCCGAGGCCCAGGAAAACAGCACCGGAACGCCGGCAAAATCGGTATCCTCGGAAAATTGGGCGATCCGCAGCAGGGAATCGCTGACTGTATTGTTATAGCCATGCACGAAGAACAGTATCTGCCGGTCCTTGGGCGGCAATTTGGCCAGTTCACGGTTGAGATGCGCGATGAACACGTCGTCCGACCCGAACGTCACCGGATCGACGATGGCAAATTCGGTTTCCGGGTCCGGCGGCAGCTTCTTGGCGCGCTCCAGGTTTCCGGCCACATGGTTCGGCGGGATCGACACGGTAACAGAGGAAAACCCAAGGTCGGGCGCGCGTTCATGCGAGTAAAACACGCCAATCACGTCCGAGGCCTCGCGGGTGGTGACCATGAAAACCTTGCGCTTGGAGGCCGTCGCAACCGAGGCCACCGGTATCAGGGCATTATCGACACCAACCAGTTGTGGCAGGCGCGTACAGCCGTGCAAAAGGCCAAGGGCAAAAACGACGGCAAAAACACGTAAAACAATAACTGGCATCTGCGCACTCTGTAAGGAACCGGGAATTTTCGCCAATCTACGCAAGGCGCACCGCCCGTGTCGACCCCCGATATGCGCCCTGAAAACAGCGCCGGGCACCAATTGATACCGAATGACACCGGGGGCATGCCCGCTCTGATCGGCGTTCCTTGACTTGTCTGGGCGCACCTGCGAAACGCGGACGCAACAGATAACCCGCAACCGGGCGTTCAGTAGGCGCCAAACCGACGAGGAGTGCCTGATATGGCTCAAATCTCACTCACCTTCCCCGATGGCAATGCACGCAGCTATGACGCGGGCGTCACCCCCGCACAGGTGGCCGCCGATATCTCCAGTTCGCTGGCCAAAAAGGCCATTAGCGCCACGGTGAACGACGCACATTGGGATCTGCAATGGCCGATCAACGCCGACAGCACCATCGCCCTGCACACCATGAAGGACGAGGCTCAGGCGAACGAACTGGTGCGCCACGATCTGGCCCATATCATGGCCCGCGCGGTGCAGGAAATCTGGCCCAACACCAAAGTGACCATCGGCCCGGTGATCGACAACGGCTGGTACTACGACTTTGACCGGGAGGAACCGTTTACCCCCGAAGACCTTGGTCTCATCGAGAAAAAGATGAAGGAGATCATCAACAAACGCGAACCCGTCACCACCGAAGTCTGGGATCGCGACCGGGCCATCAAATATTACGAGGCCAATAACGAACCCTATAAGGTCGAACTGATCGACGCCATTCCCGGCAATGAGCCCTTGCGCATGTATTGGCATGGCCATTGGCAGGATCTGTGCCGGGGTCCGCATCTGCAACATACCGGGCAGGTACCGGGCGACAGTTTCAAACTGATGTCGATCGCCGGGGCGTATTGGCGCGGCGATTCCGACCGGGCCATGCTGCAACGTATTTATGGCGTGGCGTTCACCAACAAGGAAAAGCTGAAAAAGCACCTCTTTATGCTGGAAGAGGCGGCCAAGCGCGACCACCGCAAGCTGGGCCGCGAGATGAACCTGTTTCACATGCAGGAAGAGGCCCCCGGCCAGATATTCTGGCACCCGGACGGTTGGTCCATCTACACCGAATTGCAGGATTACATGCGCCGCAAACAGCGCGCCGATGGCTATCAGGAGGTCAACACACCCCAGGTCGTCGACCGCAAGCTGTGGGAGGCATCGGGCCATTGGGACAAGTATCAAGAGCATATGTTCATCGTCGAAGTGGACGAGGAACACGCGCGTGAAAAGGCCGTCAACGCACTGAAACCGATGAATTGCCCGTGCCATGTGCAGATCTTCAACCAGGGCCTGAAATCCTATCGCGACCTGCCGTTGCGACTGGCGGAATTCGGATCGTGCAACCGCTATGAACCATCAGGCGCGCTGCATGGCATCATGCGGGTGCGCGGATTTACCCAGGACGATGCGCATATTTTCTGCACCGAGGACCAGATCGAGGCGGAATGTGCCAAGTTCATTGATTTCCTGTCCTCGGTCTACAAGGATCTGGGTTTCGAGAAATTCGAGATCATGTTCGCCACCCGCCCCGAAAAGCGGGTCGGCAGTGACGAAAGCTGGGATCACGTTGAAAACGCATTGGAAAACGCGATCAAGGCGACCGGAAACGACTATACGCTTGATCCAGGCGAAGGTGCGTTTTACGGGCCGAAACTGGATTTCAAACTGACCGACGCGATTGGCCGCGAATGGCAATGCGGTACGTTTCAGGTCGATCCGAACCTGCCCGAGCGCCTGAACGCCAGCTTTGTCGGCGAGGACGGGGCCAGGCATCGCCCCTATATGCTGCACCGGGCCTGTTTGGGATCGTTCGAACGCTTCATCGGCATCCTGATCGAAAACTCGGCCGGCAAGCTGCCGTTCTGGCTGGCACCGCGGCAGGTTGTCGTCGCCTCGATCACCTCTGAGGCGGATGATTACGTGGCCGAAGTGGTCGCTGGTTTGCAGGCGGCAGGCGTGCGCGCCGAGGCAGATACCCGCAACGAAAAAATCAACTACAAGGTCCGCGAACATTCGGTCGGCAAGGTGCCGGTGATCCTGGCCGTGGGCGGGCGCGAGGTCGAAGAACGCACCGTGACTGTGCGCCGGTTGGGTCAGAAACAGACCTCGGTTCAGCCGTTGTCAGAGGTAACAATTGCGCTGGCACACGAGGCGACAGCGCCTGACCTGCTGTAACATTTGGCCGGTTTGCCAGTCCTATCCGGCCCGAAACAGCGGGCCGGGCTAAATGAGCCTTAAATTATACAATTAATTTCAACACGTTAAAGTTAATTTCCCCGTAACATGGGCTGACGGCCACGTGAGGCACAGAGTCGTGTCTTTTCATACCGGCCAGAGATGGGTTAATCTTTGACATAACCACCTGACACGAGTTTCATTCCGAGAGGACCATAAAGATGTCGAATGCCGCCAAAACCCTAGCTGTTGCAAGCGCCGTTGCCGCAGCCCTTGCCGCACAGTCCACCACCGCATCCGCCCAGTCAAAAGAGAAATGTTACGGCGTGTCTCTGGCAGGTCAGAATGATTGCGCCGCCGGTCCGGGAACCACTTGTGCGGGAACATCCGTGGTCGATTATCAGGGCAACGCCTGGACGCTTGTGGATGCCGGTTCCTGCGCAGATCTGGACCTGCCGGCGATGGCGGATGGTACTGCGCGAAGCGGATCTCTGGAGATGCTCGAGCGGGACTTGCCCGCTTAGAGCAGACGGGACATTGCGGCAAATGCCGGACAACGACCCGCGTGCCAATCGTTTGCCCGCGTCTGCCGGCGTCGGGTATAAACCACAGCATTTTACAGCAATGACGGATGACCCCGGTGCCGTCGCCTGGCTTGAGGTTCACGCCGAAAACTACATGGGCGATGGCGGTCGCCCGCTGGCACAACTGCGTTATTTAATGGATCGTTTTCCTATTTCCGTGCATGGGGTTGGGTTGTCGATTGGCGGGCATGAGCCGCTTGATCCCGACCATATGGCGCGACTGAAAAATCTTCTGGGCTGGCTGAAACCGGCCAGTTTCTCGGAACATCTGGCGTGGTCCACGCATGAGGGCCGGTTTCTGAATGACCTATTGCCGTTGCCGTACACGAATGACACCCTGAACCGGGTTTGCGATCACATTGATCAGGTGCAGGCATTTTTGGACCGTAGAATACTGTTGGAAAATCCATCCAGCTATCTTGGTTTTGACGCCAGCACCTGGAGTGAACCAGATTTTCTGGCCGAGATTGCCGGCCGGACCGGCTGTGGGCTTTTGCTGGATGTGAACAATGTTTTTGTTTCAGCCACCAATCTGAATTTCTCGCCGCAAAGCTATATCGACGCCTACCCAACTGAAAAGGTAGAGGAAATTCATATGGGCGGATATGATACAGACAGCGACGATCATGGTGCGCCCCTGCTGATCGACAATCACGGGCACCCGGTGGCCAAGCCGGTGTGGGCGTTGCTGGACTACGCATTGGCCGCAACGGGATCGCAACCGGTGTTGGTTGAGTGGGACAATAACGTGCCCGGCTGGCCGGTTCTGCAAGCCGAAGCCGCACGTGCCATGACCGCCCTAAGCCAAGTGCCGGCTTGAGCGGATTGACGGATAAATTCGCCTTGGCGCTGCTTGATCCCAAGCAAAAGGTGCCCGACGGTCTGTTCGACGGGGCCGCGCAACCGGCTGGCCGGCGGTTCAATGTGTATCGCAACAATATTGCCGTTTCCCTGACCGAAGCCCTGCGCATCGGGTTTCCGGTTGTCAGCAAACTGATTGGCCGGCAAAACATGGACGGGCTGGCTGGGATATTCCTGCGCGCGCATCCACCGACCAGCCCGTTGATGATGCAATATGGCGCGGATTTTCCGGATTTTCTGGCCGGGACAGCGCAACTGGCACATCTGGGTTATCTGCCCGATATTGCCCGGCTGGAATTGGCTATTCGCCGTTCTTATCATGCGGGCGACGCCGTTGCGATTCCACCGGAATGCTTGGGCGAGATAACAACACAAGCGATGATGAGGGCGACATTTACCATGGCCCCGACGGTTCAACTGGTCCGGTCGGATTGGCCGATCTTTGATATCTGGCGCAACAATACCGACGAAAGTGTCCCGAAACCACAGGCCGGTGTGCAGGCCGGTGTGCGGGCCGGGGCGCAGGACGTTCTGGTCACCCGGCCTGATTTCGACCCGCTACCGCAGCTGCTGCCGCCCGGCGGTGCGGCATGGATAACCGGCCTGATGAACGGCCTGAATGTAGAAGAGGCGCTTGACGCCGCCCTGACAGAAACGCCGGGTTTCGACCTGACCACCCCTCTGACGCTGCTGCTGCAAGGAGGAGCCCTGACCTCTCTGAACCAAAATGGATAAGCCATGACCATCCTTGTCTCACTTTACGACACCATTTTTGGCCTGATCGAACGTATCGGCGACTGGCTTTTGCCGCTGATCGCGCGCTTCGTTGTTGGCGCGACCTTGCTGGTATATTACTGGAACTCGGGCCTGACCAAGATTGGCGACGGGATATTTGGCATCTTCCACCCGTCCGTCGGGGCCTATGCCCAGATTTTTCCGAAGCAACTGGAGGCGGTTGGCTATGATTCCTCGCAATTGTCGGATTTTCACTGGCTGGTGGTGATTGGCGGCACATGGGCTGAATTCATCTTGCCGGTAATGATCGTCATTGGCCTGGCTACGCGGGCAGCGTCCCTCGGGCTGATCGGCTTTGTTGTGGTTCAATCGCTGACCGACGTCTATGGCCACGCCATGACCGACACAAAAACACTGGGGGCGTGGTTCGACCGCTTTCCTGACAGCGTCATCATGGACCAGCGCCTGTTCTGGATTTTTGTCCTTTTGTATCTGGTTCTCAGGGGCGCGGGGGCGATCTCATTTGATGCGCTGTTACGCCGCCGGATGGAACCGGACTTGGTTTAAAGCCCAAGGCCCGCGCGAGTCTCGGGCGTCCAGCCCAACCACATCTGGTCGCCCTTCACGATCAACGGGCGCTTCATCAAAGCCGGATACTGCTGCAACAGCTCCAAAGGCGGGCGCGCGCGGTCACTTTCCCCCAACTCTCGCCATGTGGTCGAGCGTGCGTTGACAAGTTTCGCACCAAATACGTCCAACGCCCTGGTTAAGATGTCAGGCGGGACACCTTGGCCACGGACGTCAACAAATTGCGTACCTGGCAACGATTTCATAGCTTTGCGGCAAGTATCGCAGGTTTTCAAACCGTAAAGGATCATTTGTTATACCTTCCTGAGCGCCAGCAATAATCCAGCCCCGGCGCACAACACAGCCCTTTTTCTTGATTTTTCGCCTGACCATGCGATCTTGTCACCCGGTGCAATCGCCGGTCACACGCTGACCTTGTGGTTTGATGCCGGCCGTGGAAGCGCCCGGTCGCGCCGGTAATGGCCCCGCGTAACATGGGGTAACGTGCAAGAAAGAAGGAGACACGGGACATGCCAACAGGCACCGTGAAGTGGTTTAATACGACCAAAGGTTTTGGGTTTATCGCACCTGATGATGGCGGCAAGGATGTGTTTGTGCATATCTCGGCTGTCGAAAGTTCCGGGCTGACCGGGCTGGCCGACAATCAGAAAGTGTCATTCGAACTTCAGGACGGGCGGGATGGCCGGCAAATGGCCGGTGATCTGAAACCGCGTTGAACTAAGAACCTGACCAACGGACTTAAGTCGACGCAGGTCGGGTTTACCAAGTGTCTCTTTGCCACAAGGGCGCGTATCTTCACGCACCCCAGCAGGAGTTTTGCGGCATGAATATCGCCGGGCAGTTTGGCCAAGTCGCTACGGGTTATCGGCTTTGACAACCCCTTCAAATTCCCGCCATTCGCGCGCCGACATGCCCGAGGTCTCTTGCGTCACCGCCTCGCCTTTCAGCATCCGGCGCATGCAATCGACCATCTGCGCCGACAGGGTCACGGACCCAAGTCGGTAATCTTCGAACGCTTTATAGGCAAACGGCACCCAATCGGCAGCAATCTGACAGATCGCATCGGCATAGACGCGAATTTCATATTGCGCGTGGGCGTCCGCGCGCAGGCGCAGAAAATGGAACAGGTTGTGAAGGTCAACCTTCCAGTACCATTGCGTATAGATATTCGCCGGCAAGTTCATGCGCGCCAGTTCACGTGCCAGGCCGGACTGGCCGTCCTGGGAAATCATCGCTTCGTAATTGTCGTAACACCGTCCGGCATCGGCCTTGAGAATATCCAGCACCCGCGCCGCCTCTTCCCCTTGCAACGCCGCACCCCGGCCCTGATTGTTGATCTCGGACTGCGCCGCTACGTGCTCGGGGGCAGGAATATAGAATTCGCGGTCCAGGATCGAATAGCGGGCGGAATATTCGTTCACATTGGCCGTCCTGTGGCGAATCCATTGACGGGCAACAAATACCGGCAGCTTTACGTGCAGCTTCAACTCGCACATCTCGAACGGGGTCGAATGCCAGTGGCGCATGAGATAGCGGATCAGCCCTTCGTCGTTCTGCACCGATTTGGTGCCTTTGCCATAGCTGACCCGCGCCGCCTGACAGATCGCCGCGTCGTCGCCCATATAGTCGATGACCCGCACAAACCCATGATCAAGAACGGGGCTTGCCGTATACAGGTGTTTTTCGATCCCGGGTGCAACCGTACGTAGCGTTTCCTGCGGCGTGCTGCGCAAAGTGTCAATCTCGGCCTGTTGATCTGACGACAGCGGCATGGGCGAATCCTTTCACGGAAGAATCTGATAAGGCCTCCACTATATATTGAGGAAAGCCAGTCGTGAACCGCTATATCGGGGTCACACATAGGACACGCTGAGCAATATTGCCGCGCATAAACGTTGACTTTGCAGACAAACACGCGGAGTTTGTCTGCAAAACCTGATAAAAACTAAAGGTTGAGGCAAATGAGACGGTTTTGGCTAGGAGTCGCTGCGGCGACTGTGGTTTCTGCATGTAGCGGTGGCAATCCTTGGGTCGAGGATGGTGGCTCAGGCTCCGACCCTGACACAACGGTTCCGGAAGTACTGCAGGGCGATCTTGACTCCGTCACATATGATTCGACGGCTCAGACACTGACTGTCAAAGGCATGACCTTCGATGGCGGCCCCGAGACAACCGTCTATACACGCAATGCCGCGCTGGACCGGGTCGGCTATGAAGCCTATACATCGCAGAATTCGTCGCTTGACCGGCATTACACGGCTTATGTCAAACAGATGGACGGTGCGACCGCGTCGATTGTCGTCGCCGGTGGTCAGTTCGGCTATTACTTTGGTGGCAGCACCTATTCGCGCAGCGGAACCTACAGCGCCCCGGCGAGTGGGCAGGTTACGTATATTGGCAATTATGTGGGCCTTACGAATAGCGCCCGTACCCCGTCGACCGACCTGTTGGTTCCTCCTGCCGGAACAGACCCTCTGAATATACCGCATCAGTCTGGCGAGGTGACAGGCAGGGTGACGATAACGGCCAACTTTACCAGCACATCAATCGAAGGGTCTGTGACTGATCGGGTGCTTGTGGACAGTGGTACCCCCATCGACAATCTTGAACTGCAAAACGGCGAAATCGCCGCAGATGGTACATTTTCCGGCAGTGTCACCCAGGGTGTCACGGACACTGTTGGCGACTACGGCGGCATTTTTGGCGGAAGCGGCGCGACCACCGTAGCCGGAACGCTTTATGTTCAGGGCCATGTCACCAGCGCGACAGACCCAGAGGAATATGGGCTGTTTGTTCTGGCCCAGTGCGGCACCGCCAATGCCGACCCGAGCTGTCCGTAACCGGCTTCATACCCTTGCCAGGGCGGTCGCACTTGTCTTTCTCCTGACCGGATCCGCACTGGCCGACAGCAGTGTGGAACTGACGCTCGAGCAGGCGCGCGCCATTTCCGTCGATGCCCTGCAAAACGGTGATCCTGAGCTGGCAATTCAAATGTCCAGGGGCTTGTTAAAGGCAAACCCCCGCGACCCGACCGCCTATTTTGTAATTGCCCATGCCCATGCCAAGCTGGGCCAGCCGAATTTAAGCCGGCGCGCCGCCGCATTGGCCTATCGCTATTCAGATACCGGTCCAGCACGGTTTCAGGCAGCCCAACTGGCCGCCAGAATGGCATTTGAAGAGGGTAAACCATCCCTGGCACAGGTCTGGCTACGCCGCACTGCCGTTTATGCGCCGTCCGAACGGGAAGAGCTGCTGGTGGCGCGGGATTATCGCGCGTTGCGCTCTATCAACCCGTGGTCATTCCGTTTGCGCACGGACTTGCGCCCGTCCAATAATGTCAACAATGGTGCCGATACCGCGTTGCAGATCATCGACGGCGTTCCGGTCACTGGCACATTAAGCGGAACAGCGCGGGCATTGTCCGGTGTGATTGGCTCGCTTGACATCGCCACCAGCTATCGGCTGCACGCCGACGCGCGCAGTGGCACATCCCTTGGCGGGCGGCTTTATATCCAGCGGGTGGGGCTGTCGAGCGCCGCGAGGGATCTCGCACCCAAAGCGCGAAACTCTGACTTTGCCTCGACTTACGCCGAACTGTCACTGCGTCATGGCTTTGCGGTCGGGGCTGGCGAGAGTGGCGGATCCGCAGCGGTCGAACTGGCCCTGGGGGAAAGCTGGTATGGCGGAGAGCGCAGCTATCGTTTTGGCCGGTTAAAGGCAGAACGCAGGTGGCGGTTGGCCGAGGGGCGTACCCTGCTGATGGTGAAAGCCCTGGCGGAGAACCGGACAAAGGCCCGGTATCGCACCAACGACGCGCGCATTTTGGGGCTGGGTGGCGAGGTCTTCCGCACATTGGGCAATGGTGACACGCTTGGGCTGACAATTGCGCTGCGGGATTCGGCGGCAGATTACCACAACGGCACCTTTGCGTCGGCCTCGGTGCGTACCAGCTATACGTTCGCAAAGCCGGTTGGCCCTGCCAAACTCAGCGCCGGTCTGGTGCTGGGCTATTCCGATTATCCGGTTTACCGGTCGGGTTTTTTTCTTGTCCCCGGAGGGCGGCAGGACAAATCCGTCTACGGTGATCTGAGCTTGTTTTTCGATCGGTATGATTATGCCGGTTTCGCGCCGATGCTGCGACTACGAACCGGGCGCAAATCCTCCAACGACAGCCGGTTTGATACGCGCGAACTCTCGATTTCCCTCAGCGTCCAGTCGAAATTTTGACCGATCAGGCGATCTTGGCGCTGGTTCTGCGCGCAGAGATCGCTAATCTGACGTCCGAAACGGAGGAACACCATGACCATCAAATATCTGCACACAATGGTGCGCGTGAAGGATCTGGAAAAGGCACAAGCCTTCTTTGAGCTCCTCGGACTCAGGGAAACCCGCCGCTATGACAATGAAGAAGCGCGGTTTTCACTGGTATTCATGGCCCCGCCGGGACAAGAAGAGTGCCCTGTCGAGCTTACCTATAACTGGGATGGTGATGACGGGTTGCCATCCGATAGCCGACATTTCGGACATCTTGCCTATAGTGTCAGCGATATTTACGCCACGTGCCAGCACCTGATGGACAATGGTGTGATCATCAACCGGGCACCACGGGACGGACGCATGGCCTTTGTTCGCTCGCCGGACAATATTTCGATTGAACTGCTACAGGACGGAGAAGCGCGGGAACCGGCGGAACCCTGGGTCAGCATGAAACCCGTCGGCCATTGGTAGAGCCGGTCGGGGATGCGCTGCAACCGGGCGGTCTGGCCACCGCGCTGATCTGCTGAGCACGCCAGCGATCATCGCTTGTTCTGGGCACAGTCATGGTAGTTTCCCCCGGCGATGGGGTGTATGTCGGCCATTGGATTCGCCTGTTTCCCGCCAGCCCACCTCAGTAGATGTATCTGATCTGATCGGTCCAGTACCGCTCTACTCGTTTGAGCGAACGGGTGATATCTTCGATCCCCTCGGACCCGATTACACCCTTTGACTGAAGTCCTTCGGCGTGGCGCCCGAACAGGGTTGAAACCACATCGCGAATTTCACGCCCGCGCTGGGTTAGCCTGACCCGCACCGACCGGCGGTCAATTTCACAGCGCTGGTGGTGCATGTACCCCATTTCAACCAGCTTTTTCAGATTGTAACTGACATTGCTGCCCTGATAATAGCCGCGGCTTTTCAGTTCACCTGCCGTAACCTCGTTGTCACCGATATTGAACAGTAACAGCGCCTGAACCGCGTTGATCTCCAACTCGCCTACCCGTTCAAATTCATCCTTGATCACGTCCAGAAGTAGCCGGTGCAACCGTTCTACCAGTGCCAGTGCCTCAAGATAGCCTGATATGAACCCTTTCTGGTTCACCCCGGCCATTTGCATTTCCATACTCATCCGTCTCTCCGACTCGGTCTGCCTGAACCAGAGAGTGACGGTAAATTCCGAAGAATCAGTTAAGCAAAATATCTGCTATTTTTTAAGCGCTTGCGAGATATCAGCAATCAGATCCTCAAAAAGCGATGGGGCCGCAACCTGGCCTGTCACCCATTGATATAGGTCCTGATCATTCTCATTCAAAAGCGCATCATAAAGCACCAGCGCCGCGTCGCTCATCGCATCAAGGTTGGAATCGGCATACGCCGTCAGGATCAGATCCATCTCTTTGATCCCGCGCCGCATCGAGCGCATCTTCAACCGTTTGATCCTGTTTTCATCCGTTTCGCGCATGGGAATGGTCACAACGATTCTTGTTGCAACAACTGCCGCAACTTCTTTTCCAACCGGGCCGTGCGCTCAGTATTGGCGCGCATTGCCGCACGAATTTCGCGTAACTCGGCCAGAATTCCGGAAAAATCCGGTGCGCCCTGCGTGTCGACTGCGGGGCCGGTCATGCCATCGCCTTCGCCGGTCAGCAACCACATGATCGACACGTTTACCAGCCCGGCCATCATCGACAGCTTGTTTGCGCGCGGCTCTGAAAGGTCCTGCTCCCAACCGCTTAGCGTGGATTTCTTAACCCCAAGACGGCGCGCCAGTTGCGCCTGAGTCATCCCGGCCGCCTCGCGCGCACCGGCCACCCGGTCGCCGAATGTTGCCGCATCAGGCCCGAACCAGTCGAAATCGTCCTGCGTCATGGTCCTATCCCTTTGAAAGCCACCTGTTGCCGCTTGATCGGCAATCCGGCGCACCCTATGACAGTCACGCCCGACATTCAAACAAGGCGGTCCCATGAGCTTTCTGTCCGAAACACTTTCCCGCGTCAAACCTTCCCCCACCATCGCCGTCACCGCCAAGGCGCGCGATTTGAAAGCCGCCGGGCGTGATGTGATCGGGCTGGGCGCAGGCGAACCGGATTTCGACACACCGCAGAACATCAAGGACGCAGGCATTGCCGCGATCGACGCGGGCAAGACGAAATATACCGCGCCCGATGGCATCATCGAGTTGAAAGAGGCGATCTGCGACAAGTTCAAGCGCGACAACGGGCTGGACTATACCCCGGCGCAGGTCAGTGTTGGGACTGGTGGCAAGCAGATCCTTTACAATGCGCTGATGGCCACGCTGAACCCCGGCGACGAGGTGGTGATCCCGGCACCCTATTGGGTCAGCTACCCGGATATGGTGTTGTTGGCGGGCGGTGAACCGGTGGTGGCCGAGGCATCGTTGCAGACCGGGTTCAAGCTGACCCCGGATCAGCTTGAGGCGGCAATTACCCCAAAAACCAAGTGGTTGATCTTTAATTCGCCCTCTAACCCCACCGGCGCGGGCTATTCACGCGCGGAACTGAAGGGGCTGACCGATGTTCTGATGCGCCATCCGCATGTCTGGGTGATGACGGATGATATGTATGAACACCTGGCCTATGACGGGTTCGATTTCTGCACACCCGCCGAGGTCGAGCCGGCGCTTTATGACCGTACGCTGACCTGTAATGGCGTCAGCAAGGCCTATGCCATGACCGGCTGGCGGATCGGTTACGCGGCGGGGCCGGAACCACTGATCGCGGCGATGCGCAAGATCCAGTCGCAATCGACCTCGAACCCCTGTTCCGTCAGCCAGTGGGCAGCTCTCGAGGCGCTGAACGGTCCGCAGGATTTCATTGCCTCCAACAACGAGGTGTTCAAGCGCCGGCGCGATCTGGTGGTGTCGATGCTGTCTGACATCCCCGACATGGCTTGCCCGGTGCCGGACGGGGCGTTTTACGTCTATCCCTCGATAGCCGGGCTTATTGGTAAAACAACGCCGGCTGGCACGAAAATCACCGATGACGAGGCCTTTGCCACCGCCCTGCTGGAAGAGGCAGATGTGGCAGTGGTATTCGGGGCCGCATTTGGTCTTTCACCGAATTTCCGCATCAGCTACGCTACATCGGACCAAGCCTTGAAGGAGGCCTGCACGCGCATCCAGAAATTCTGTGCCGGACTAAAATAGGGACGGCTGAAATTAGGTTGGCAGACATAACGAGGATTGAGGCATGAGCGCTCAGCTGCCGGACTATTATTTTCGTGTTCGTGAAAACGGGGCATTTGTGTTTCGCGTTGACACGCAGAACCGCCAACGCCGGATCGAGATGGACCAGATTGCCGTAGTCAACATCCGCAACGGCGAGATCAAACCGCATGGCGGCCGGCCCCTGACGGACGATGATTTGCGACAGATCAAGGAATGGATGGCTGAACGCACGGCGCTGATAGCCACGCGTGACATGGACGACATTCACCGGGCGGTGGATTACCTCAACACCACGACCCATTGGGTGCAATCCAAGGCGCGCGATGACCAGCTTGAAGATATCACCGATGATCTGCTGCTGGCGATGCACGATCTGCGGTCGGTGCTGGTGCGCAAGAAGGCGGATCGGATGATGAAGGGGCAGAAGTAACCCGGACTGGTGTGAATGTCCGGTAGAATGGCGCGGGGACAACCCAAAGCAGCTTAGTCAGAGACAGGCACTTCGCCTATTTTGGTGATCGCCCGCCGCCAGAACCGGAACATCAGAAAAGCCCCGGCGCAGGCCAGCCCAACCGCCAGCCCCAACCAGATGCCGACACCACCAAGCCCAAACACAAATCCCAGCAGATAAGACGACGGGATGCCGATAACCCAGTAGGACAGCGCCGCCATCACCATCGGCACACCGGTGTCCTGCACCCCGCGCAACAGGCCCAGCGCAATCGCCTGCGCGCTGTCGACCAGCTGAAACAGCGCGGCGGCGGCAAACAGGCCGATGCCGATGGCAAGGATGTCGGCACGGGCCGGGTCATCCGGTTCCATGAACAGCGATATCAGAAACGCCGGGGCCGACAGGAATACCACAATCGTGGCCAATGCCACCAGCAGGGACAGCCCCGTGACAACGATGGCCCCGCGCGCCATATGCGTCCTGTCCTGACGCCCGAATGCGTTGCCTGCGCGGATCGTGGCGACATTGCTTAACCCTAGATGCACCATGAAAGTCCCGCTGGTCACTGTGATGGCGATCCCGTGCGCAGCCAGTGGAATGGTCCCCAGCCAACCCATCATGATGGCCGATGCGGTAAACAGGCTGACCTCGCTCAGGGTTGTCAGGCCGATGGGCAGACCAAGGCGGAAAACCTTGAAGAACATCTCCCGGTCGGGCCGCCAGAGGCGTTGAAACAGCCGGTGCTCTGACAGGGCAGAGGCCGCATACAGGATGATCGCCAGCAACGACACGGATTGCGACAGGATCGAAGCGATCGCCGCTCCCATGATCCCAAGTTCGGGGGCACCCCAGTTGCCAAAGATCAGCGCGTAATTTGTGACCCCATTGGTCAGCGCCGCAAGCAATGTGATCCACAGCACGGTCTGGGTCCGCTCCAATGCGGCAAGATACGACTTGAGCACCATCACCAGAAGCGCCGGGATCAGCCCCCAGCCGGCAAGCCGCAGATAGCGCGCCGCCAGGGCCGCCACATCTTCGTTCTGGCCAAGCAATTGCAGAATTTGCCCCGACCACCACATGACCGGCATCACCAGCAACGCAAAACCCAGCGACAACCAAAGCCCCATGCGCGTGGCCCGCCGGATGCTGGTTTCATCCTCCACAGCCGCAGAGGCCGCCACCATCGGCATCACCGCAAAGGCAAAGCCCGACCCCAGCAGGAAGAACAAAAAGAAATAGCTGCCCGCCAGCGTCACTGCCGCCAGCGCCTCGACCCCGTACCAGCCCAGCATCACCGTATCGGTCAGGCCAATGGCGAATTGCGCCAGGTGACCGCCGATCAGCGGCAGGCCCAGCACGGCAATGGCCCTGGCATGGCCGGGATAACTCATCAACCCACTCATACCCAAAGCAGTAAAGGGATTGATTTTTCCCCGCAAGGGCGACCAGTATTCGAGTGAACACCCACCCGCCCGCAGCACCGAAAAGAAAAGCGCGATGCCAGATCCCTTTGCCCGGCTGATCCCCGATGCCCGCGCCTTTCTGGGTGAACTGGCGGCCAATAACCGGCGTGACTGGTTCGCCGAACACAAGGCAAGATATGAAAGCGACCTAGGGTCTGGACCCATTAATCCTGCGCCATCAGTTCACTCTGAAAGCCCTTAATGCTATGAATTCAAACGAA
>Ga0209121_10000151_pt1 | contig 69434 bp, 62 predicted proteins | sample Cruoilmetagenom3_FD_187292 | JGI IMG/M metagenome (GOLD analysis project Ga0209121, IMG submission 187292) | Oil polluted marine microbial communities from Coal Oil Point, Santa Barbara, California, USA - Sample 3 (SPAdes) (version 2) | ecosystem: Environmental > Aquatic > Marine > Oil seeps ...
TGGAGGAAAGCTATGGAGTTCAAAGACATCTTTCGTGAGGAACGCCACTTCTGTAACCATCTCTTTCGCCTTCTCTGCCACAAGAAAGAGGATGGGGGCGAAGATAGCGGTTTGGCCCAGTTCTTGTCTTTGACCGATCTGCCCATTAAACTCAATGTCAAAACGGTCTCTGCTGCTGAAGTGTACACTGAAGTTGCCGTTTTCCGCGACTTTTATCACTACCACCCCAATCGTCAAGGGTTTCTTGTGGCCTTGCACGATGTATTCTTGCCTATGATGCGGGAGCAATACAAGGGTAGAATCGCCAACCCAACGCCCATCGGTAGTTTGTTGCCACAGCTTCAAGGCATCCACCCAAAGGACTTCTCGCAGTACCTGGCAGATACGGAAGACGACAAACTGTACTATCGCGAGTTTTCGGCATTGTTCAACGCAAAGCCAGATTTCCTACTGATTTGCGGCGGGTTGATGGTCTGGCTCGAAGTCAAGTTCTGGGTTTCCTTCGACCGTAAGCAACTGCGGCGTACCCAAAACATTGCCGACCTATGCAGTTCAGACTTGTTTGCTCCCGTATTCGGCAACCAGCCCAACCGTGTTGTAAAACTGGGAACCAAGCGCCATATCCATGCCCAGCATGACGGTGATTTTATTGATTGGGCTGATGTGGCCCAAATTGCTGAGAAACTGCTTCCGCATGGTGCTAACAACTACACTGCGCAAGCACTGAAAGTGCTTGTAGAAATGGATGCAAGTAAGACACGCGGCGATCTGAGATAACCCGCGCTAACCAGCTTCTAGTGACGTCAGGTGGCAACATTTGACGCCACAAAGGATAACGGTGTCATGACCCACTACCACATTTGGACCATCGGCTGCCAAACGAACGATGCCGACTCCCGGCGCGCCGCTGAGGAGTTACAAAGGCTGGGCTACCTCCCCACCCCGAGGGCGGAGGAGGCCGACGTCGTTCTCCTGAATACCTGCGTCGTTCGCCAGAAGGCGGAGGATAAGGTCTACGGCCGCCTGAGCAGCCTAAAGCCCCTAAAAGAACACCGCCCAGAGGTCACCCTGGCTGTGATGGGTTGCCTGGTGGCCCCAGAGACCCGCCGAGACCTAGAAGCGATAGCCATCGGCCTATGGGAGAGGCTCAACGAGGAGTACCTAACCTATCGCATCGGCCAAACCCGATATTTAGGGGATCGGTTGCGAGAGAACGGAGTTCCCATCTTCGAGCCTGTGGGAGGGCACGCGGTCTACATAGATGTCAAGCGGTTCTTGTCCCATATCCCTCAGAGTCGATTCCCGGGGCAGGCTCTGGTGGCCCAGTTATATCTGGAAGGGGGCATCAGAGCGGTGGAGTTAGGGAGCGTCGCCTTCGCCCGCAAGGATGAGGCCACGGGGGAGATGATCTATCCAAAACTGGAGTTGGTGCGCCTGGCTCTTCCTCGGCGGGTCTACACCCAAAGCCACCTGGACTATGTGGTGGAGGTCATAGCCCGACTCTATGGGGAGGGGGAGAAGATAAGGGGCTTAAAGATAGTTTACGAAGCACCTCGCCTTCGCCATTTCACCGCCCGGTTCGAGGTGATCTAGATAACTCCTGAGCGTAGGCGAAGAGGGCAGGGGTGCCACCGGTATGCCAGAAGATGACCGCCTCATGGGGTCGAAAGGTGGCTCGTTGTATGAGGTCTAGGAGACCAGCCATAGCCCTTCCGGTGTAGATGGGGTCCAGTAAGATGCCCTCCGTTTGGGCCATCAGGTTGATGGCCTCCACCTCCGGTGGCCCTAAGACGCCATACCCCTCTCCCAGATAGTCATCGTAAACTATGAAATCGTCCCTATCTAGAGAAATATCGAACCCCCAGCGGGCGACGGTGGCCCGGGCCAGGTTTATCAATCTATTGAGAAGGGCCCCTTTCTTTAGATCAACGCTTATACCTATGATTTTCCCCTCATACCCGTAGATCTTGGCTCCCAGCACCAGTCCCACCTGCGTCCCTCCGGAACTGGAGGCCAAAATCATATAGTCGGACTTCTTGCCCTTCTCTTCCAGTTGTTCCAAGAGTTCCTTCATCGCTTGGATGTAGCCCAGAACCCCTACCTCATTGGAAGCGCCGTAGGGAATCAGATAGGGTTTCAGGCCCCTCTCCCTCAGTTCCTCCATGACGGGCTCCACGTCAATTCTTCCGGGATGGGTATCGCCCAGCCACCTTACCTCCGCTCCCAGTAGGCTATCTAACAGGAGGTTGCCGCTGCGCTGGGGTGGCTCTTCCCCCCGGAGGAGCAATACCGCCCTGAGACCCAATTTGGCGGCTGCGGCGGCGGTCTGGCGGGCATGGTTCGATTGAGCGGCGCCCAGGGTAACTACGGTATCGGCCTCCTGAGCCAGGGCGTCAGCCATAAGGTACTCTAGTTTCCGGGTCTTGTTTCCCCCCGTGGCCAGGCCGGTCTGGTCATCTCTCTTGATGAGAAGGCGCGGCCCTTTGAGTCTCTGCGTTAGATTCGACATCTCCTCTAAGGGAGTGGGCAGATGGGCCAGCCTTAAGCGAGGGATATCCTCTGTCAACATAGGGTACACCTCCTCTAAGGGAAGAGCGGCAACTGCGCCTCTGCGCTCTCTATAGGGGGTAGGAGGCCCACGATCTTCTTCAGGTCGTGGCGGTCCACCTCCTCTTGGGCAGCTACCGACCGGAGGTGGCCGAACTTCACGAAATCCCAATCGCTTTCTATCAGGCGCTTTCGGATGAGGGGAGAGCCCTCCAGCCTGAGTCGTAGGAGCGAGGCCCGCTCATCGGGGATGAGGATTAGATGACGAGTCTTGGGTCCCTCCTCCACCCACCGGCAGAGATCCCCTAGCGATACTTTTTGGCGGATAAGAAAGAGATAAGAGGTTTCCCCCTCCCGCCAGGCCGCATCTGCATAGCGGGGCGACCTCGCACCAGCCCAGGCTTGGAACCCCAGGCGCTCTCCCAGGCGAAGGAGGAGAGCGATCATCTCCTCTCGCACCTCCTCCGAGGGGCTCCCCTGGCCATAGGAATGGAGAGCCTCCTCCACCAGCCCCGGATCAGGGGTTAGGAGCCCCGGAAAGAGGGAATAGACCTCCTCTCTCACTTGTTGGAACCCTTCTACCTCTTGGAGCAGTTGACAAGTCGCCTCCTCCACTTGGTCGCCAATGGGGGAGGGAGAAGGCGCCTCTTTTAGCCACCAGAGGGAAGAGTTCCAATCCGCTTCCGCATCCTCCCTGATCTCCCCTCTCTCATCCAGCAGGATGAAATTCCCGGTATCCAGACTCTCCCTCAGAGTCTCTTCCATCTGCTCCGCGGCGAATTGAGCCAGAGATACCCCTTCTAGGAACGTCGCCTGGCGCAGGAGGTCCTCTTCGCTCCATCTCTTGAGCATGGCAGCGTGGAGCCACTCGAGGAGCAATGGGCCGCCACGCTCTCGGAGGAGTTTCCGGCAAGCCTCGAAAGCAGACCTTCGCATCTGGGAAGCGAGGCCAGGGGCGGAAGGGGACTTCTTTGGGGACCGATTCTTCACCAGGGTGAGGCGATAACGGCTTGCTCTCTCTTTTCGCAAGAGGGCGCTCGTGTCACAAGGTTGGAGGAAGAGCCCTTCCAACTGCAGACCCACCTCTGCTCCCGCCAGGACGAGGCGCTCGGCTTGGGGGAGTTCGCCACGCTCCAAGATAAAGACTATCCTCCCCTCGGGGCGCAAGAGGCGCACAAGATATCGCATGGCGGCCGCGGTGGCCCTCTGGTACCATGACCAGTCCAAGGACCGAGGCCGTAAGAACGGCTTAAAGACCGCTGTCTCCTCCTTGCCCAGGAGCCAGCCGGTCCAGAGATAAGATAGGGCCCAGAAGGGACGATCGAGGGGTGGGGGAGCGGTTATGACCAACTCTAGGCTCTCTCGCTCCAAGCCCGAAGCCAAGCCGCGAATAGAGCGCTTGACTATGGCCTCAGTAGGAGGTGGAACGTTACCTGAGAGACTGGATTTCGAGGAGAGGGAGCGCAGTTGAGTGTAAGCCTCCTCAAAAGCGTGCCAGACGTTTCGCTCCCTAAAACTGCGCGGGGGCCGAAGTCGGGCTCGGCCTTCTCCTCCCAGTTTACGGCACCTATCAAGGCAGATGAGGAGTATCAGTTGGAGTGTCTCCAAGATGGGAGAACCGGAGAAGAGAGCCTCCACCTTCATAGAGAGGTTCACCAAGGCGTATAGGTTGCGGGGGGTATAGAGTTCCAGGAGGCTTTGGGCCAACTCCCGCTCCTCCTCACCGGGGGAGGCTAGGCGATCTAGAAGATACCAATAGTGGACGCCTCGTTCCTCTATCTTGGCCAGGGTCTCCAGGTCGGATTCCTCTATGGGAAAGTCGCCTTGGGCTTCGCAATGGGGACAGCGATACCTTTTCTCTACCGGTAACCCTCGTTCCCTATCCCAGACAAAGTGGTCAGCCACCACGGGATTTCGGCATCGGTGACAGGATGTGGCGTAAAGTTGGGTGATGTGCTCTCGCAGAGAGGTTCCCAGTTTTGGAGCGTCGCCAAGGCGGGTGGTGGCGGCATCGATCTCCTCTGGTGGAGGGAGCCTGAAGGTGCCCTGCGCTATGAGCACGTTTAGGGGGCTGAAGTGAGCGGCGAGGGCTGATCTCCCCTTCCGCACCGCTTCCTCTATCACTACCGCCGTCTGGCAGAAGGGGTCTAAGATCATACCTCCAGGGCGGGAATAGGCCTCGATGTATCGGGAGACCACGTTTCTCGGCATCGGATCCAGGTACCGCTCCAGAGGGATCTCTTCCTCTCTTCCCTGGCTGGGGATGAAGTGGTCGATCATAGTCCCGCTCCTCGTTTTGCCAGTATATCATGAGATGGCCATTTCAGCCACCTCTGAGCAATGATGATCTATATAGCGGTTGCCATCTTGACATCTGGCCCTTCGCCCCCTAGAATACCCTAAACAATTAAAGGGGAATCGAGTGGAAGGTTCTATCACTATCCTGGTGGGCCTGGTCATTGTTGTCCTAATAGCGACTTGGCTCTTCGGACTGATTAAGAAGATCGGCGGTTGCCTCATCCACCTTCTCCTCCTAGGAGCGGGTTTGGTTCTCCTGGCTTATATAATTTCCGCGTTTCTCAGGCAAGGCTCTTAAATAAAGGGAGCATCCCAAACGGTTCTCTTCGTGCCCCTTCAACTCTGACATCTAAGGCTATCCGATACCCTTGAGAAAGCGGGATAAGTTCTTCAGCCATCCCTAATGTCTCCCCAACCGACTAAAAATTGACCGATTGTAAGAAGCAGGAAGAGATACTATGCATGCCTTTTCTTTGCCACTACGCCAAGCGGCGTATGCTTTTCCACATATCGCAACCCTTTCTTTGACTTTGGCTTTGCGAGGGGCTAGAATGGATATATCCAGGAAGTGAGGCGATGGGTAAGAAACTGGTTCTTGTGGACGGGCACGCTTTAGCCTATCGAGCCTTCTTCGCTCTCCCCATAGATGCTTTCTCCACCTCCCGAGGGGAGTTGACCAACGCGGTGTACGGCTTCACCCTGATGCTCCTTCGGGCTTTGGAGCAAGAGAGGCCTGACTACATCGCCGTGACCTTCGATGCGGGGAAGGAAACCTTTAGGCACCAAGAGTTCAAGGAGTATAAGGCTCAGCGGGCTCGTATGCCCGAGGAGATGCGGGACCAGATGGCTCGCATAGTAGAAGTGATCGAGGCTCTAGGTATCCCCATCTTCGAGGTGGAAGGGTACGAGGCGGACGACCTCATCGGCACCCTCTCTAAGCAGGCCCAGGAGTTGGGGGTGGAGACCCTCATCCTCACCGGTGATTACGACGCCTTTCAGTTAGTATCTCCCCAGGTAAAGGTCTTGACCACCGGGGGCCACCGACAACCTTTCTCCGAAGCCAGGCTCTTTGATGAGAAAGCCCTCGAGGAGAAGTACAACTTACGACCTTCCCTGCTGGTGGATTACAAGGCTCTGGTAGGAGATGCTTCGGACAACATACCCGGAGTTCGAGGGATAGGGCCTAAGTACGCCACCGATCTCATCACAGGGTATGGCACCCTCGAGGATATCTATGAGCATCTAGAGGAGATCGAACCAGCCAGAGTCAGAAACGCCCTCGTTGAGGGCAAGGAGCAGGCTTTCTTGAGCAAGCGTTTGGCAACCATCGTCACCGATGTTCCCATTACTCTAGATCTGGAGAAGTGTCGCACTAGCGATTACGACCGGGATCGGGTGGTGGAAGTTTTCAGGGAGTTAGGGTTTCGGAGTCTGGTGGATCGGTTGCCCAAATCGGAGCAAAAGGCGGAGCAGTTGATGCTCTTGACCCCTGAGGGGAAAGCAACCGTTGATGGTCAAGTGGTGACCACCAAAAAGGCGCTGGAAAGGGTGGTGACCGAGTTATCCCACTCCTCTCACTTAACTTTGGATGTGGAGACCACAGGCAGAGACGCCATGTCCGTAGATCTGGTGGGGCTGGCCCTCACTACAAAGCCTGGAGGGGGGTATTATATCCCCCTCGGTCACTTGGAGCCGTCCCTATCCCTATCCCTATCCCTACGGGATCCCGAGGGACGGGATCCCGAGGGAAAGGGGCAATTGCCTTGGGAGGAGGTTGAGGCCGCCTTGGCCCCTATCCTCAAGGACGATGGGGTAGCCAAATGGGCCCATAACGCCATATACGACTTAATGGTCTTGCGCCGTCATGGTCTGGAGGTTCAGGGGCTGGCCTTCGATACCATGATCGCCGCTTATCTCCTCGACCCCGGGGGAAGGGGCTTCGGCTTGAAGAATTTGGCCTGGCGGAAACTGGGGGTAGAGATGACCTCCATCAGTGAACTGATCGGCAAGGGAAGAGATCAAAAGACCATGGCCCAGGTCCCCATCGCCGCCGCAGCCCCCTACGCTATCGCCGATGTGGAAGCCACGGAGCGGTTGGCTAGGCTCTTGGAGGCGGAACTGAAAGAGCACCAACTTTGGGATCTCTTCGTCCAAGTGGAGATACCGCTGGTAGAGGTCTTGGTGGCCATGGAGATGGCCGGGGTGGCTTTAGACATAGAGCACCTGAAGGAGATGTCCCGGGAACTATATCTGCGTATCACCGCCCTGGAGAAGGAGATCTACGAGATGGCCGGTCACCCCTTCAACATATCCTCCACCCAGCAACTTAGTACCGTCCTCTTTAAGGAGTTGGGGCTCCCAGCCAAAGCCAGAACTAAGACCGGATATTCTACCTCGGCTAGGGTCTTGGAGGAGTTGCGGGGTATGCATCCCATCATCGCACTGGTCTTGGAGCATCGGCAACTCAGCAAACTGAAATCCACCTACCTCGATGCTCTGCCACTTTTGGTAAACCCTCGGACCGGCCGGGTCCATACCTCCTACCATCAGACGGGAACGGTGACGGGGCGGATCTCCTCCAGCGATCCCAATTTGCAAAACATCCCTATCCGTACCGAGATAGGGCGTCAGGTGCGGCGAGCGTTCATAGCGGAGGAGGGTTGCCTGCTCTTGTCGGCCGATTACTCCCAAGTGGAGTTGCGGATCATGGCTCACATCTCCCAGGATCCGGGACTTTTGAGCGCCTTCAAACGGGGGGAGGATATCCATGCCAGCACCGCGGCTACCGTTATGGATGTCCCCCTCTCCCAGGTTACCCCTGAGATGCGGCGCGTAGCCAAGAGCATCAACTTCGGCCTTTCGTACGGCATGGGCGCTTACGGCTTGGCTCAAAGGACGGGGCTCTCGCAGGAGGAAGCCGCTGAGTTTATCGCCAATTATTTCGCCCGCTATCCCAAGGTGAGAGAATATATAGAGGAGACCAAGCGGATGGCTCGAGAGAAGGGGTATGTCTCCACTCTCCTCGGTCGGCGTCGCTACTTCCCGGAACTTCGATCTACTAGTCGAGCCCATGGCCGGGTGAAACGAGCGGCGGAGCGGATGGCTATCAACATGCCCATCCAAGGCAGCGCCGCTGATATCCTCAAGATAGCGATGATCCGTCTTCACGGGGCTCTCCAAGAGAAGGGGTTAGCCAGCCGCTTGACCCTCCAGGTGCACGATGAGTTGGTCCTGGAAGTGCCGGAGGGGGAATTGAAAACCGTGGCTCCCCTTGTCCGCTCAGTCATGGAAGGGGCCTATGAGTTGCGGGCTCCCCTCAAGGTGGATATAAAGGTGGGGAAAAATTGGGAGGAGATGTCCTTATCCTTGCAGGATCCCGTAGGGAAGGGAGTATAGGTCTTAGATGAAAAGGGAGATAGCCCAACTCTTAAAGGGTGCGGTGTTGAACGCTCAGGGGGCTGGAGATCTGCCACCCTTTGAGTTGCCTCCGCTCATCGTGGAGCAGCCCCAGCGGGAGGAGCATGGGGATTATGCTACCAACCTGGCTTTGCAGATAACCCGCCAGGTTGAACTCTCCCCTCGTCAGTTGGCCGAGGTCATCGTCAGGTACCTGTCTGAAGCGGAATTCATCAGCCGGGTGGAGGTGGCCGGGCCCGGTTTCATCAATTTCACCCTAGACGACGGCTGGCTGGCTCAACAGGTGGAGACCATATTAGCCCAAGGCCCTTCCTATGGTCGCTTGGATCTGGGGCGGGGGAAGAGAGTCCAGGTGGAGTATGGCAGCGCCAACCCCACCGGCCCCTTGCATGTGGGTTTCGCGCGCAATGTGGTTTTGGGGGACGGTTTGGCCAACCTATTGGAGGCCGCGGGATACGAGGTGCAGCGGGAATATTACATTAACGATACCGGTACTCAGATGCGCCTCTTTAACAAGACCTTATACGCCCGCTACGCCCAGGCGCTGGGGCAAGAGGAGGAGATACCGGAAGGTGGCTATCGAGGCCGATATATGGTGGAGTGGGGGCAAGAGATAGCCGAGGCCGAGGGCACGAGATACCTGCGGATGCCGCGTGAGGAGGCGCTGGAGGCCATCAGCGAGGTGGGGCTATCTAAGGTCTTAGAGGGTGTCAAGGAGGACCTGGAACTCTTGGGCATCCGGTACGACAACTGGTTCTCAGAGCGAAGCCTATACGAGGATGGCTACTTTGCGGAGGTTATGGAGATCCTGCGCCAGGGGGGTCACATCTTTGAGGAAGAGGGGGCTATCTGGTTTGCGGCTGCCGCCTTGGGAGGCGACAAGGACGAGGTGGTCGTCCGCTCCACGGGGGAGCCCGGCTATTTCGCTTCGGATATCGCCTATCATTACGAGAAGTTCATAAAGCGAGGCTTTGATGGGGTGATAGATGTCTGGGGGGCGGACCACCAGGGGCATGTTCCCCGCATGAAGGCTATGATGCGGGCTTTGGGGTTGGACCCGGAGCGGCTAACGCTTCTCATCTACCAGTTAGTCACCCTGAAGAGGGGCGGGGAGGTACTGCGCCTCTCTAAGCGCACGGGGGAGTTCGTCACCCTGCGGGAGGTCCTTGATGAGGTGGGCCCCGATGCGGTTCGCTTCTTCCTCCTCGCCCATGCCGCCGATAGCCAGATGGACTTCGACTTAGAGTTGGCCAAGGAGCAGTCGGAGGAGAACCCGGTCTACTATGTGCAATACGCCCACGCTAGGATCGCCAGTATCCTCCGCTACGCCGGCGACCTAGATTACTCAGACGGCGATCTCTCCCTTTTGACCCATGAGGCGGAGTTGGCTCTCCTCAGGCAGATGGTGCTTCTGCCGGACATCGTGGAGTTGGCGGCCACCAACCTGGCTCCCCATCATTTGACCTACTACGCCCAAGATTTAGCCAGCGCCTTCCACTCCTTCTACAAGCAATGTCGCGTCGTCTCCTCTTATCCTGAGGATATGCCCCTCAACAAGGCTAGGCTCAAATTAGTGAAGGCTTGCCAGATCGTGTTAGCCCAGGTTCTGGGGCTCATGGGCGTCTCTGCGCCAGAGACGATGTAGATGCTTTTGCGCTTGTGCTGGATTTGAAATCCAGCACAAGCGGACACTTACTGACAATCAGGGCGTCAGATGGTAACATCTGACGCCACTAGGAGTTAAAGTAAGCAGCAGGCTTTGATAGAGGTTCCGGCATGGACCCTGCGGAAGTCCTCTTTACTGTAGGCTTGACCGTAGCAGGATCAATTGCGATAGCTTACACAACTCAGTGGCTCCAGACAAAGAAGAGAACACAGAGACTTCGCCGTTCCCTGCGCCACGAAATCGCTGCCAATCTTTCGCTGGCAAAGAGCAATCTTGAGGTGATCAGTGCGCTGGAGCACGATAGAGAAGTTGTGATCAAAGGTGAATGGACATACTTTGATATCTCCTCTCTTCGCGCGGTGGCATACCACGATTTCCGACTGAGTGGAGAGAGTGCGAACCTTACCGAAGAGATTAGAGCAACGCTGGATGAGGTCTACGACCTAATAGATGGACACAATCGTCAAGTGTCGTTTCTGACTATGGAACCCATCCCAAGAACGAGGGGTATGTCGGCAAGGCTCGGCCGAATAGTTGAGAAACTTGGATTCCTGGAGCGAGAACTACCAAGGAGCAAGAGCTGACCAGTTTAGTGCTGTCAGGAGTTACCTCCTGACAGCCAAAAGTGAGTCGCAACGAGATTCAGGGTGTCAGATGGTAACATCTGACACCACGAAAAGACGGTGCTATGAAAGTCAGTCCCTACAAACTCAGCATCTTTTTGCGTTGTCCCCTCCGCTACAAGTTCCAGTATATCGACTACCTGGGGCCCAAGTATAAGAGGGAGTGGCCCCATTTCATCTTCGGGCGAGCCATCCATAAGGCGCTAGCCGATTTCTTCCGCGTGCCTCCCGAGGGGCGCACCCTGGAGGGGTTGAAGCATCTTCTCCGCCAGCATTGGCTGCGGCAAGATCGGCGGGTCTTTAAGTCGGCAGAGGAGGAGAGGATGTGGGGGGAGAAGGCTCTGGAGGTCTTGGAGATCTACTACCACTCAGAAGATATGAGCGTTCGGCCGGAGGTGATCGAGGAGCGGTTGGAGGTGTCTATTGCCGATTTCATACTCATGGGCCGCATCGATCGGGTAGATCGCCTCCCCGATGGCACCTATGAACTCATCGACTACAAGACCGGGACTTATCTCCCTCCCCAGGAGGAATTCGACCAGGACCTCCAGATGAGCATCTACTGCCTAGGGCTCTACCACCAGCGGGCCATCTTCGCCTCGAAACTCACCGCTCACTACCTCCAAGCGGGGGAGAAGTTGACCACTACTAGATCGAAGGAACACCTAGACGCGGCGGTGGAGAAGATAAAAGAGATCATCGCCCAGATTGAAGGGACGGAGCAGTTCAAGCCGCGGGTGAACCCCTTCTGCTCTTGGTGCGACTATCTCGAGATATGTCCCTCGAAAAAACAGGCTCAGTTGGTTGCGGCTGAGCAGGTAGAAGATCTGCCCTTCTAGCCTGCAAAGGTATCTGTTCCGTGATAGTTATTCGCTTACCGTCTAGGTGGACTACGATGTCTCGGCTGGCCCGCTCGCAATAAGCCTCTATGCTGAGGCGATTCTTCTGTATCTCCCCCCTCTCACCCTGCCGCGGAAGAGGTGGGCAACCGCCAACGTACGTGTCAGGCGACATTGCGCTGCCCTAAGCCTCCGCTTCTAGGATGTCCTTGAGTCTGGCCAGATTGGCTTCCACGTCTCTTTGAAACATGCGGATCACAATCCGCTCGGCCATGCCTAAGGACCCGCCCGTCTCCCCTTCGCCGACGATGGTGAGCCTTGTGCCGCCCTCAACGGGTTCGAAGGTCAAGGTCTCCTCGAGTGAGATGGGCCCTCCTGAGATCTTCTCCGTCACCCTCCTGTTGGGCTCGTAGTCGGTAATCTCTGCGGTGAATTCTATTCGCTGGCCAAGAAATCGGCCCACTCCCCGGAGCGTCGTGCCCACGCCCTTAGGGCCCTCGGACGTCTGCTCCTCTTCAAGAATATACGATTCCCACTTGGGCGCATTCCCTTCGTCGTCCACATACGCGAACACCTCTTCAACGGGTCGATTGATCACCACACTTGCTTCGATTCTTGCCATCTTGATATCTCCCTTCTCCCTCTCACCCTGCCGCGGAAGGTTAGTGGCGCTCCCACTTTTCCTTAAACCTTGATATGATTCCAATGATCGCATTCCTAGACCAACTGTTGAAAAAGGTCAGGTAGGCCAACATCACAAGATGAACTAAGCTCATGATCGTCTTGTGTCCTTCTAGCACCTCTGCGACATTTATGACCTGCAAAAGGACAACCGACACTATCCCGTAAGCGAGGCTGAGATAGCCCCAGCTTATCTCGCCCCTCTTTACCCTGGCAAATGCTTCTCTATCCCTGGGCAACCAACGACATTCCTTAGCCACTGCGCAGAGGAATAGTGCAAAGAATAGAAGTTCAAAAAAGGGGAAGATGACTCTATCGCTAAGCACCATCCGTACAATTGCCAGAATCGAGAATAGTGTTCTCATGTCTCTGATCTCCGAACTACCCGGTGCTCGTGAAGCTAGTTCCTTTCCTCTCACCCTGCCGCGGAAGAGGTGGGGCTAGTACATGCCGTCAAACATTGCTGATATGGTGACACCCAAGCCTCTGCTCCCCGGCCCTGCTGCCGTTCTACATCCAGCCCTTGGTGTACCTGCAATAGTTGTATTCATCTATAGCCTTGAGTGGATTCCTCCTAACAGCCTGTTCCCCACCCAGGGTCTCCCACTGCTTCTTGGCAATTCCCATGAAGCGGCAATACCGGTCCGCGTTTCTGCCTCGCTCTCGCAAGGCAACACCGTACCGCTGAGCTATAGCATTGTCCCAAAGCGGGAAGAAGCGAGGCGCCAATAGGTGCAGGGCCTTCGAGGCACCAACCCGGCCAAGGACTTCCTCAAAGCTATCGAACACCCTTCTGACCCTTGCTTCATCTTCGTCACCGAAGCTTTCTATTGATCGCCGTCTGAAAGTTGCGAGGACTTGCTGGTGCGTACTGACGACCCGCTCGATGTCCAAGAAGTGCTGGCTGTCGAACGGTCTGGATCTATTATAGTACCGCCTGTTCCATGTCTGGAGGAGTACAGCTATTGCCTCAGCCACGCTCAATGATGTTTCTCCGCGCATGGCTAGATCGAGCAATTCTGTCGCTGCGCGATAGAAGAGGTCACGGGGTTCGTTAGCCTCAAACAGCTTTCGTGCTCTCCTGATTTCCTCAATTGTTGGTGTAGGAAATCTCATTCTTCTCCCCCTCTCACCCTGCCGCAGAAGAGGTGGGCTCAGATGATGGAAACCTGGCCTAGTTACTTTCCGCGGCCCGGCGTAGCCCCAACAAAGCTTCTTTCAGTTCTTGTCTGACTGCGCTGTCTGGCTCTTCAAGCACGAGCTCTTGATATGTATCTAAGAATTGCATGCGTAACCGATGGAATAGGTGTAAGAAGTGGCGTAGAAAGCCAATACAATCCAAGACCACGACTTCAATGCCTCCCGTTCTTTCATAGATGCCTGCAGCATACTCCTTTACATCGTCCTCGATGACATCCGTAGTGATGAAAATGTAGTTGTCAATTTGCGCCCCACTCTCGCTTACCTTTTCTAGAGCATGGTCGATGTCACCTCGCGTGACCCGCCTCGTTTTCATCTCATAGCTAGTTATGACATCATCGTCGTCTATCAGTGTAATCTGTAAGTCACCTAATGCCCCTGTCTGCTTGTCAGCAGCAGTATGGACTTGAAGTGGTAGGACTCGTTCGCCAAGGTGCTTTTCCGCCGCCTGATAGGCCGCAGCTACAACCAGAACCGGAAGGCGGCTTGATCGTGGACAATTCAAGTGTTGCTGAATAAGCGTCACCATACCTTCAGCAGATAAGGGCATTGCGCCTTCTGAGGCCCTTAATCCTTCGAGCAATGTTTTCATCCGCTGCCGTCTCTCGTCTCTATAAATCAGAAGACATCTCATGGTTTCTACGAGAAGATCTTCTGCTGAAACCGCATTTGTATGCACATCGGCCAGCAGTTGAAGCGTTCTTTGATAGAGTTCTCTAGGACGTCCTTCTATGACAAGATCAGGTGTCAGAGTTGTGTTTATCGTTCGAAAGGCTGGAGTAAGAAAGGCGGTCGTCACATTACATGGTAAATCGTGTTCGCTGATGAATCCTGATATGTAGCGTTCGTCGTATGTGCGGCCTGAGTAACAGTCAGCATCTCCGATTTCAGTGTATGGCTTACGAATATCTACCGCTGGATCCTGGGTTTTTGCCAACAAGCAAGCCATTAGAAACCGAGCCCCCGCTCGATTCGATTTGTTGCGGCATACAAATCTGACCCCGTTGCGAATCCCGGGATCATCTACGACCGGTTCCGCAATATGCGCGGAAGCGCGCTGCAAAGCTGCATCAAGTATTTGTCGCGGAGATGGCATTAGCTTTCCTCGTGGACCTCATCAAAAAGTTGTAAAGTTTCCCCTTCGCCATGAGTGGAGGGTAACTCTAGCTCATAGTTTACCCAAAGCACCTCCTGGCGGGGTCTCTTTACGGAGTGGCAGTTTCTTACGGATTCTTCGACGTATTGCCAGACCCCATATAGCTCGTCCATCAAACCGCAATGGTAACCCGACAAGGCGACTTTCCCCTTGACATTATGGAGAACTGCAGCAAGCTCACGGTGCTCATCATCCGTCATCTCATATCCATACGCGTTACTGTCTCCCCGGGAATCGTGAGGATAAGGGGGGTCACAGTAAAACAATGTATCCTTGCTGTCATAACGCTTGATAACCTCAATTGCGGGACGATTTTCTATCTGGACACGTAGAAGCCGTTGTGCAATTTCAGAAAGACCGTCCACGCTCCCAAGCCATCTTGAGACAGCCCCGGCCATTCCTGCACGACTTGTGAGTCTGCAGTGGGCCCACCTGCCGGGCGAGGCCGTTTGAGCGAGGCCGGTTCTTACCTGTCTTGCGCGTACAAAGAAGCGCCTAGCTCTCTCCAAGTCTGACAAGTCTTCGCTGGGTGCAGAGCATGCGATCTCGAACTCTTCGCGGGAGAAAGGTGTTAGGCCAACCGCTTCTATCAAGGCATCCTTCTGGTCACGCAGTACGCGGAAGAAATTTACAACCCCCCCATCAATATCGTTATATGTTTCTACGGGTGAGGGCTCTCTATTAAGCAGAACTGCTCCCGCGCCTCCAAATGGTTCGCAATAGTGCCGAGTTTTGGGCAAGAGAGGCAAGAGCCAATCGAGATGGCTGAATTTCCCACCGTACCAACCAAAAGCTATGAACCTTCGCTTCTTCAAGAATTTCCTCCTTAGCTCTGCCAATGTCTGACTGCAGTTAGACTAAACGCATCTACGTAGTCCTCGCCAAATCAGGCCGCAATTTCATATAACTGATGATATGCCCATCACTTCCTCGATTTTCACTGGAGCAGCTCGACAATCCTCCCCCACAGCCTTTCCCTCACCACCACGCCTGCCTCCCCTCTCACCCTGCCGCAGAAGAGGTGGACTTCCCCCCATACGACCCCACCACCCTCTGAGCCTCTGCACCCACGTGAGCCGTTCCGGGTTCCTATCCGTCCCGCGCCAAAGACAAAGCCGACCCCGTCCCGCCGCCCCGGAAATACAGTCGGCCTCACCTTCACTCTACCGCCTCCCGCAACGCGCTATTGCGACGATGCTGCGATGTGGGCACTTCCTTCGCCTTCTATCCTATTCTACCATAGCCACCAGGACAGGTCAATAGCCTTACAACTCCAAGAGCCCCTCTTCGCTCCATTCGCGCTATTCGTGATTCAAACCCCCCTTGACAAACCCCGCCACCTCACCCATACCGCTGGCGCTGGATTTGTAATCCGGCGCTCATCTCTTGACCCTCAGCGAAACCGATTAGCCATACAACCCCAACAGCCCCCCTTCGCGCCCTTCGCGCCCTTCGCGATTCAAAACGGCCGGTTGACCTCCGCCCTACCCTGGTATATCATCTCCTAGACATCGCAAGGGAGTTGCCGATGATCGAATGGAGACCTAGAAGGTTAGTAGGGGTGGCTGTGACCTCGGCGGCTATGGTGGGCATCCTGCTCATCGATACCACCCTCATCCTCTCCCTCATCGACCGCCCCACCTCCTTCACTTGCTTCCTTCTGGGCTTCCTGGTTTTCCTCAGCCTAGCCCCCCTGCTTTTCCTAGCCTACCGAATCTACCAACTCTTAACCCTCCGCTATCTCATGGATCGAGATAGCGTGACTATCGCCTGCGGGGGAACTCGCCAAGTAGTGCCCTTGAGCAACCTCTCATCCGTCGTCGCCCCTACGGGGTCCCGTGGGAAGGGACTCAGCGAACTTCCTTCTCCCAAACTCGTTTGGCTCGGCTGCTGGCTAGGGCGCAGCCAGAGTGAAGATATGGGGCCTCTCCTCTTCTACGCCACCGAGCCCCCCAAAAAACAACTCTTCTTGGTCACCTCCAGTTCCGCCTACGCCCTCTCTCCCTCTAACCCGGCCGGCTTCCTCGCGGCCTTGGAATCCCGCCGCCAGATGGGCCCCACTGTAGCCTCAGAGGAGAAGATAACCTACGGAACCCTCATCTCCTTACCCTTCTGGCGGGACCGCTTGGCCCAACTCCTTCTCGCCCTGGGAGCCCTGGCTAACGCGGCCTTATTCGCCTACCTCCTGGTTCGCTACCCCACCCTGCCCCGTATCCTCCCTCTCCATTTCACCGCCTTCGGTGGTGTAGATCGGATCGCCCCCAAAGAGCAGATATTGAGGCTCCCCACTATCGGCCTGATAACCTTCATAGCGAACGCCCTTTTGGGTTTCGCCCTCCATCGTCGGGAGCCCCTAGCCACCTATCTTCTCGCCGGAACGGGGCTCTTAGCCCAGTTCCTCATAGCCATCGCCCTACTTCACATCATCTTTTGAGACGCTTGATCAACCTATCCCCCAACTCCCGAAGATGAATCAAATAGGGGGAGCGGTCGATATCTTGAGCGGCCATGACCACCGCATCCTCGTTAGCATCGGAATAATATCCCCTCCTCCGACCCACCACCTGGAAGCCATATTTACGGTACAGGCTTTGAGCGACCAAGTTAGAGGCTCGTACCTCCAAGGTTATATGGTCGGCTCCTATAGTTCTCGCTTTCTCGATCATGGCTATGAGGATGAGTTGTCCGATCCCCTTTCTGCGAAGGCGTGGATGGACCGCTATAGTGCTGATATGAGCCTCCCTGGCCGAGCACCAAAAGCCTCCAAACCCTACTATGGGCGGTCGCTGGTCAGTGGAGCGGAACCGAGCCAGAAGCCCCCTACGTGCCTCCCTGCACTTTGCCGCTCCTTCCTCCTGAGGGCGAACCACAAAATAGTAGGCTCGAGGGTTGTGGTGGATCTCATATCGGTAAGCGCCCATAGGCCAGGGTGTAGGAAAGGAGAGCCGCTCGATGGCCATCACCTCTTGGATATCGCTCACCTGCATCGGCTCTACCTTGTAGGCCAAACCGTCATAATCCATCTTTTTCCTCGGGATACTTTACGTAGGGATCTCCGGACGGGGTAAGTAGAGAGGCTCCAGCGTCCGCGGGTCGTCTACCTCCCCTCGCTGGAGCCGCTCCCAGCCCAGTTCAGCCAGGTATCCCGCTCTCCTCAAAGAAGCAGCCGGCGATATGACCACGGCGCGGTCCCCCAGCCTCTTGCGGAGGATAGCCGTCCCCGCTTCATCTATCTCTCCGCAGATGAGGGTGGGATGAGTGATTTCAGAACATAGTCCCTCTATAGTGGTGAGGAGGTAATCGGTAACCCGATGGAGGGGCACCTTTTCATAGAGGGCAGCACAGATCCGCCCCCTCCCCGCCTCCAAAAGGGCACAGATGGGAAGGGGTTGATGGCTTTGAGAGTAGGCCAGAGCATCGAGGGTAGGGATACCGATTAAGGGTATGCCCTGGGCCAAAGCGAACCCCTTGGCCAGGCTGAGTCCCACCCTCAGCCCGGTGAAGGAGCCGGGCCCCAGAGCCACGGCTATCCCGGCCAACTCCTTAGGATACTGTCTCAAGAGCAGGGCCAAATATGGTGCTAGTTCCACGGTATGATGGCTGGAAGAACGCCAGGTGAGTTCGGAGACCACCCCCTCTTCTCTCCCATAGATGGCGATGCTAGCGGTCTGCGTCGAGGTATCAAGGGCTAATATCATCTCCGCCCCCTCGCCAACTCTCCCTCTAAAGAACCCAATAGATCCTCATAGCCTGGGCCCATAGCCTTCATGGAGATGAGCCGCCTTCTTTCTCCCCCATGTCTGAGGATGACCCATAACCTCTCCAGAGGCACCATCTCCTTCGCCTTCTCCGCCCACTCGATAGCACAGACCCCATCCCCAAAAAAGAGGCCGTCCAGCCCAGAGGCTATGATCTCCCGGCGGCTCTCTACCCGGTAGAGATCGACATGATAGAAGGTCAGATTTTCCCCCCGGTACTCGTTGACCAAGGTGAAGGTGGGGCTAGTGATAGGTCCATCTACCCCCAGGCCCTGTCCGATGCCCTGAATGAAGGTGGTCTTGCCCGACCCCAGTTCTCCTTCCAGGCAGATCAACTCGCCGCCTCGCAAGAGTTGACCCAAGGAGGCTCCCATTTCTTGTGTCTCCTGAGGTGAATCACTGATGAGATCGATCCTTGCCATAACCCTGCTCGGCCTTTCCATAACCATTATAATTCCAGCTAGAACGGGGAGCAAATCGAGGGGTAGCCCCCTAGGAGGCTACCCCTATCTTTAACCCAAGAAAAGCCTGAAGAGATCAACACTGTTTGAGAGCAAGGGTCATGCCGTACCCCTCGATGGAGTAACTCTTGGTGGCACACCCCGGAGGGGCTCCTCCCTGCACCAAGACTGTGGAGAGGGTCTCTCGCTTGATGTATTCCCCATGCTCCTCCATCACCTGTGCGAGGATAGGATGGGCTTCAAAGTAGGTGACTATCGTATCTTCGATCTTGTAGTCAGCCTCTTTGCGCAAGGTCTGGATGCGCCGCACCACCTCCCGGGCCAACCCCTCCCGCCTCAACTCTTCGGTGAGGGTAGTGGTTACCCCCACCAGATACCCCCCTTCCTCGGCCACAGCCAAACCCTCTCTAGGCAGCGCCTCTATCTTCACTTCCTCGGGCAAGAGATTTACCTTTTGGCCCTCAACGGTGACTTCTACCTCCTCTCCAGACCGCACCTTCTCCACCACGGAGTAGGTATCGAGGCTGGTGAGCGCCTCTTTGATCTTGGGGTAGAGGGCTCCATACTTGGGGCCCAACAAGCGCGGATCGGGCTCGATCTGGTACTCCACTAAATCGGGCTCCTCCACGAAGGCCAACGATTTGACGTTTAGTTCCTCCAAGACCTGATCGGCTAGACCTTCTATTACATCCCGTTCTTCAGGGGTACGCACCTTTAGCAAGAGTTTCGCCAAGGGTTGACGCACCTTAAGGCCGGCCTTATTCCGCGCCGCATGCCCCAGACTCACCAACCGCATCATGAGAGCGGTATCGGCCATCAACTTCGCATCGATCAGACCCTTGTCGGGCTGCGGAAAGTCGGAGAGGTGCACGCTCTCTGACGCCTCCTCATCGACGGAAGAGACGAGGTTGCGGTATATCTCCTCCGCCAAGAAGGGCGTGAAAGGCGCCAGCAACTTGCTCAATGTGGTGAGGCACTCATAAAGGGTGGCGTAGGCCGCTGCTTTATCCTCATCCTGCTCGCTCCTCCAGAAGCGACGTCGGCTGCGCCGCACGTACCAGTTGCTGAGGAGTTCCACGAACTCCTGAATAGGTCGCGCGGCGCCAGTGGCGTCGAAATTATCCAGTGCCTTATCGACCTTCCCCACCAGGGAGTTCAACTCCGAGAGGATCCATCTATCTAAGGCGGGACGTTGAGCCACGGCCAGGGCGGGAATCTTGGGATGGTAGTTGTCGATGTTGGCGTAGATGACGAAGAAAGCGTAGGTATTCCAAAGGGTAAGCAAGAACTTCCGAACCACCTCCCCCACCAACTCGACGGAGAAGCGGCGCTCGCTACCTGCGGGACCGGCCGTGTAGAAGTACCAACGCATAGCGTCGGCCCCATGAGCCCGCAGCACATCCCAAGGGTCGACCACATTGCCCAACGATTTGCTCATCTTTCTCTCCTGGGCATCGACGACTAGCCCCAAGACGATGACGTTCTTGTAACTGGGCTCGTTGAAGAGGAGGGTAGAGATGGCATGAAGACTGTAGAACCACCCCCTAGTCTGGTCCACCGCTTCACAGATGAAATCGGCGGGGAACTGCTCTCGGAAGATCTCCTCGTTTTCGAAGGGGTAGTGCCACTGGCCTACGGGCATAGAACCAGAATCGAACCAAGCGTCGATCACTTCTGGAACCCGCCGCATCTTCCCCTCGCACTGGGGGCAGAGGAGAAGGATGCTGTCCACGAAGGGGCGATGGAGGTCCAACTCCTCTAAAGACCAGGAGCGGCCCGCCCGCTCCTCCAATTCAGCGATGCTCCCCACCAAGAGTTGGTGACCGCACGATTCGCACCGCCAGATGGGCAAGGGGGTGCCCCAGTACCGATCCCGGCCTAACGCCCAGTCGACATTGCTCTCCAGCCAATTGCCGAACCTGCCATCCTTGATATGGGCTGGGTACCAGTTTATCTTTTGATTATTGACCAAGAGATCCTCTTTCCGCTCCGTGGTCTTGATAAACCAGGTGCTCTTGGCGTAGTAGAGGAGAGGGGTCTCGCACCGCCAGCAGAAGGGGTAGGTATGACGATAGGTGCCAGAACGGTACATGAGCCCCCGCCGTTCTAAATCTTCGATGATAGAGGGGTCGGCATCCTTAACGAAGACCCCTGCCCAGGGGTTCACCTGGGGGATGAACCTCCCCTGGGGGTCCACCGTCTGCAGGATGGGCAGGTCGTACTCCCGGCCCACCTCCAAATCCACCTCTCCGAAGGCAGGGGCCATATGCACTATCCCTGTCCCCTCCTCAGTGGTGACGAAATCCGCCGCTAGGAGGTAGCAGTAATCGATATCCACCGGGAGAAAGGTATAGAGGGGCGAGTAATGCTTCCCCACCAGACCCTTAGCCCTAAGGTTCTTCACTACCTCATAGTCGCCGACCAGCGCCTCATCCAAGAGTTCCTGGGCCAAGATAAGCCTTTCCCCATCCTGCTCCACTAGGGTGTACTCTATATCGGGATGCACGGCTAGAGCCACGTTCCCAGGCAGCGTCCAAGGGGTGGTGGTCCAGACCAGGAAGTAGGTCCCCGGCTCATCCCGCAGGGGAAACTTAACGTAGACCGAAGGGTCCTCGGCGGTAGCGTACCCTTGGGCGAGTTCGTGGCTGGAGAGGGGGGTCCCGCAGCGAGGGCAATAGGGGACCACTTTATAGTCCTCGTAGAGGAGACCCATCTCCCAAAACCGCTGTAAGATCCACCAGACGGACTCTATATACTCGTTTTTCAGAGTGATATAAGGGTCATCCATGTCTATCCAGAAGGCGACCCGCTCCGACATCTCTCTCCACTCATTAACGTAACGGAAGACCGACTCCCGGCACCTCTGGTTGAACTCCGCCACGCCGTACTCCTCGATGGCTGGCTTCCCGCTGAAGCCTAGTTCCTTCTCCACCTCCAGTTCCACCGGCAGGCCATGGGTATCCCAACCCCCCTTGCGCAGGACATAGTACCCCTTCATGGTGCGGTAGCGGGGGAAGAGGTCTTTGAAGACCCGGGTCAAGGCATGCCCCACGTGGGGGAGGCCGTTGGCTGTGGGCGGCCCCTCGTAGAAAACCCAGCGAGGAGCGTCTTTGCGCAACTCTAGGCTCTTCTTGAAGATCCGTTTCTTTTGCCAGAAGGAAAGTATCTCCTTCTCCAGTTTTACGAAATCGACCTTGGTAGGTACCTCTTTGAACATCTTTCACCTCCGATGAGATTCCACCGACCTCATCGTCGGCTATTGACCTTCGCCAATCCTTGAGTACCTGACGGATGTGGGAGAAAGCGAAGGGTTCGGGCGGGCTATCCGGGGGGAACCAGTCCACTGCTTGGGCATCGCTGGCTGGACGAGGCTCCCCACCTACCGGCTCCGCCAGATAGAATAGGTTTCCCCTCCCTGGCCATAGGTATCTATATAAGCGCCAAAGAAACCCCTCAACCTAACTTGAGCCCCGTCTCCTCCTGGCCCTCGCGCACAGCCCCATCCTCCGGATGCTCTCCCGCCTCCAGGAAGCCACCAGGGATATCCCAGCACCCCTTATAGGGCTCCACACCCCGCTTCACTAAGAGGAGACGACCACCCTTCACCACCAAAGCCCCATAGGAATGCTCGTAATGCTCAGCCCCACAACCTCCGCAGACCTGGGCTGTTCATCCCGAGACAAGGCCACCCCACAGTTAGGACAGAATCTAAACCTAGCCATTGACTACTCCAGAGTGATCCTCAAACGCTTATTTATCCGTCCCTTGCTCTCATGGCCCACCACCTGTATATGCCCCACCTCTTTGGTGTTGGCTACATGAGTCCCTCCATCGGCCTGTATATCCAGCCCCTCTATCTCCACCACTCGCACCTCTTTTATCCCCTCCGGCAGGAGGTTGATCTTAGTGCGGATTAGGTCCGGGATCTGGAAAGCCTCCTCCCGAGGGAGAACGCTTATCTTGACCGGGTGCGCCGCCTCCACCTCCCGGTTGATCTTCTCCTCCACCTCTTGGGCGAAATCGGCGCTCATATGCTCCAACTCGAAATCCATCCGCGCCCTGAGAGGCTCCATATTTCCCCCGGTGACCGAGGCCCCATAGTCCCTAAAGATCACCCCGCAGAGGATATGCAAAGCGGTATGGGTGCGCATCAACTTATACCGATGCTCCCAATCGATCTCCCCATAGACTCTGGTCCCTGCTGGGGGCGGCTCTCTATCCAGTTTGTGGAAGACCCTCCTCTTCTTGCTCACCTTGAGCACCTTGTAGGTCTGCCTTTGGTCGTCCAAGAGAACGCCAACATCGCTGGGCTGCCCCCCACCTTGAGGATAGAAGGCTGTACGGTCCAAGACGACCTTACTTCCCTCCACCTCCACTATTGTGGCCTCAAACTCCCGAAGGTAACTATCCGTCAGATGCAAAAGTTCGGTCACAAGATCCTCCCTATAAACGATAAGCCCTCGTCCTAGGGACGAGGGCTTTACCCCCGCGGTACCACCCTAATTAGCGACTTCCCGCTCACTCGTTAGGGTACATATTCATACCCTCGCCTCGGATAACGGCTAGCGAACCCGGCCAAGTCTACTCGGCAACCCTTTCGGTTGGCGGCTCCGGAGGGATTTTCGATGGGGTCATACCGTATCCGGCTTCCACCTCACCCGGACTCTCTAGCCGGCGAACACCCGCCTACTCGTCTCAATCATGGCCTTTAATTGCCAATAGTATGCCATAAAAGGGCGATTTTGTCAACCCACCCCCTTCACAGATCGCTAAGGCAACAAAGAAAGCCAGCAGACTTCGCAGCCTGCTGGCTCAGGACGTCCCCCGCTGTGTCGTGTGCTTGTAAGTTTTGAACCTGCTTTCGCAGGTGGGTGCCTACCTATCGGTTATTGCCCTACGGACAGCCCCTCTAGAGATCGGCTCCCTATTTCTCAAGTGTTGGCTCAAAACTCCCTGGTCGCATCACGGGCACTACAGGGTGACGCATTTTATAATATAGCATATTATGACCGAAATTGCAAGCGCAAAACGCTTTGCGGTCTGAGATTTTAAGGTTCTTCATCCTCTGCTAACCGAAGGTGCAACTCCTTCAGTTGTTCCTCCGAGACAGGCGATGGGGCTTGGAAGAGGAGGTCTTGGGCACTCTGGGTCTTGGGGAAGGCGATCACCTCTCGGATATTCTCCTCTCCGGTCAGCACCATAAGTAGCCGGTCGATGCCTGGGGCGATGCCCCCGTGGGGAGGTGCGCCGTAATCGAGAGCCGCCAGAAGATGCCCAAACTGAGCATCCATCTCCTCCGGCGATAGCCCAATCATCTTGAAAACCCGTTCTTGGAGTTCCCTCTGATGAATGCGAACGCTCCCCCCCCCGATCTCCTCGCCGTTACAGACTATATCGTGGGAGAGGCCCCGCACTCGATGCGGGTCAGAGGCCATATAGGGAAGGTCCTCTTCCTTGGGCTGGGTAAAGGGGTGAGGGGAGAACTCCCAGTGCGATAACTCTTCGTTCCACTCCATGAGGGGGAATTCGAGGACCCAAACGAAGGCCAAAAGGTCTTTATCCCGCAACCCTAGCCGCTCCCCCATCTCCACTCGCAGATGCGCCAAGGCTTGGGCCACTACCTTGGGCTGGTCGGCCACTATCAGAAGGAGGTCTCCTGGCTCGGCTCCCATGCGGGAGAGGAGGCCTTCGATTTCCACCTCTGAGAGATGCTTGGCGATGATAGAGCGGATGCCCTCCGCTTCCACAGCCATAGATACCAAGCCTTTGGCTCCCTGGGCCTTGACTACGTCCATCAACTCATCGATCTCCTTGCGGCTGTAACGGCCACAGCCGGGGGCTCTGATCCCCTTCACCTCTCCCCCGCCCTCGATGGCGGCGCGAAAGACCCGGACCTCGCTCTCGGCCAAGAGATCGGTCAAGTCCACCAACTCCATGCCCCAACGGAGATCGGGCTTGTCAGTACCGTACCTTTCTATCGCTTCCTTATAGGTGAGACGGGGAAAAGGCTTCTCCACCATCCGCTTATCGGTCAGGTCCTCCACGATGGAGGTGAAGAGTTCCTCGGTGAGTTGCAAGATATCCTCCTGCTCCACAAAGGACATCTCCAGGTCCAGTTGGGTGAACTCCGGCTGGCGGGTGGCCCTCTGCGCTTCGTCGCGGAAGCAGCGGGCGATCTGATAGTACCTATCGAAGCCGGCCACCATGAGGAGTTGCTTCAACTGTTGCGGAGACTGGGGCAGGGCGTAGAAAGAACCGGGATGAAGGCGGCTGGGGACTAGGTAGTCGCGGGCCCCCTCGGGGGTGCTCTTGATGAGGATGGGGGTCTCTATCTCGACGAAGCCCTGAGTATCGAGGAAGCGGCGGATATAGTTCACCACCCTGTGCCGGAGCATCAGTTTCTCCTGCATGCTCCGACGCCGGAGGTCGAGATAACGGTAGCGGAGGCGCAACGCCTCATCGACATGGGCTTCCTCGCTTATGTAGAAAGGCGGCGTCTTTGCTTCATTGAGGACTAGGGCGCTTTTAACCGCTACCTCTATCTCCCCCGTAGCCAAGGCTGGGTTAGCCAGCCCCTCAGGCCTCCGCCTCACCTCCCCTTTCACCTGGAGGACATACTCAGCGCGGGCCTTTGAGGCTATATCGTGGGCCTCCGGGGAGAGGCGTGGGTCAAAGACCAACTGGGTGATCCCCCATCGGTCGCGGAGGTCGATGAAGATGAGCCCTCCGTGGTCGCGGCGCCGGTGCACCCAGCCGGCCAGGATCACCTCCTGGCCTTCATCCTCCGCTCTCAGTTCTCCGCAAGTGTGTGTCCTTAACATCGTTTCCCCCAATTAGAGCATCATAGACATCAGGGTTGTAGGGGAGGCCCTCGTGGCCTCCCGAAGGCGGGAGGGGACTAGCCCCTCCCCTACATTAGCATTTGGCGACTGTGGGCAGATTTCCGTACCTGCCCCTATATCATCCCAAAGCGTCTGAAGGCTTGCGTTATTGGCTCAATCTTGTCGGGTGGGCAAGGATTGGCCCTTGGGTATTTTCTATTCCACGCCTTCCTGAGTTCCAATCCGCATATCTCTTTGACGTGAGCAATCGAACAGCTGCTCACCGTGTAGCCATAGGTCTGCTTGACATAGCGTTTGATTTGCTGGTAGGTCGCCATTGCAAGTCCCCTCTCCCTGGTTCACAACATATTGAGGGCCTTGGACTTAGTCTTTTCACTAGCCGGCTGAGGGGTCGCCTTCTGCATCTCCTTTGCTTCTCGCTGGTGGCCCCTCGCTGCGAAGTAGTTCCTCCGCTCTCCTAATCCGTTGAAGATACTCTTCTCGCTCTTTCCGAACTTTGCCGAGGCTGCGGCGACGTAGAAAGCCCCCTTCCTTCTCGATTCTCGCAATTTCCGCTTCGGTCTCTTCGAGACTTTGACGCAAGTCAGGCAATTTCTCTACATCTTCCCAAATTCTCCCCTTGGCCCTTAGTTCTTCTAGACGGCGACGGAAGGGGGCAGGGTCTCCGAACTGTGGGCCTGTCACAAAATCCCGGAGAAATTCGACCTTCTTTAACAGGATTGTGGATTCCGCTTTGTCGCGCGACGGACCCGCAGGCATCTGAGGAAGCAGACTCAACGCCTTGTCCAACGTCGCGAGGGCCCTCGCTGCATAGGGAGCCGCCTTTCTCCGCGCTATGGAGCCGAAAGAACGGAGGCACTCCGCAGCCCAGACATTATAGGCGATCTTCCACTGCTCCTTTGAGATAGCGCACAAGTAACGGATATAAGACCCCGGCCACCACTCGGGCACAATCCGAGCCTCCTGGTTCTCGGGGTCAATTTCCAGAGCTTTGTCCAGGTAGGTCCTACCCTCTTCCCAAAGGTCGGCAGTCCACGTGGATGAATTGCATGTGGCCAATCCCTTCCAATACCAAGCATACGAGGTATTTGGGTCGACCTCCAAAACCCTATCAGCATAGCGGAGTATGTCTGACCAGTTCTGAGCCTTCACTGCTGTCCTGAGCAGTTCTAGCGAAACCTCCAAGTCGGCTTGCCGGGCGGCCTTCTGAGCCTCGGCTTCAGAAGAGATAAGTATCTCTGACCCACAGTAAACGCAATGGGCACGACTCAGATCAACGGGCACCTCTACCTGCGCGCCACAACTGGGGCATGTCAACTTCCGTACCTCCATGTTTTACCTCCTCCCCCACCACTCCCTGAGCCTCTGCACTCAGGAGACGTGGCCCTTATTGAAGGACAGCTAGGCCTGCCAGCGAAAGCCGCAGTCCGTGCACTCGGTGGGTTGCCTTCCCGCTGCCAAGGCCAGAAGGCCAATAGGAAAGAAAAGAATAGCAACAAGTATCTGCCACCACGAATAGCCTCCTCTTCTGGTCTCAGTGCCACATCTTGGACAAGTCACCGTAACCTTTCTACCTGTCACTGAGATAATAAGCAAAATCGGGATCATCAGAATCAACAGTGTGACCATAAGAACAAGGAGCTCTGGCAGTCCTATATGTGGCATCTCCTACCCCCTTTCCCCCTCCACTCCCTGAGCCTCTTCTCCCACGCCCCTAAAACATCTTCGTCTCGTTGATGGTCAAGACGAACTCGCAATCCAGGAAGCGCACCGCCCGCCGGGTCATGAGCATTCTACTCATGAATATCTCGAAATACTCCATCACGCTCGATATCTCCGTGTCCACCTCCAACTCTAAGGTTATGGTCCTATTCTCGGCGTCCACCCGCACAAAGGAGCGCTGGGCGGCGTAGTTGACCCGGTCGTGGATGTCGAAGGTCAGCATATCAGGGTTCTGGACCCGCGAGCGGTGGACATCTGCCTTGTCAGCGATGATAACCGCCGCCGAGATATCGCTCACTGACTCCCCCCGCTCCTGCTCGTGGTTGCCTATGGCGGCCATAATGAGCGCTATCTCGTCAACCCCCATCCCTAGCCGACGCAGGATGTCCAAGGCGATGAGCGCGCTGGCCATAGCGTGGCCCTCCCGATGGATGGCGTTCCCGATGTCGTGGAGATAGCCGGCTATGGCTGCCAGTTCCGCCGTCCTCTCCGGGTAATCGAGGCGCAAGAGGACATTTTGGGCGATATTGGCCACCAGGCTGGCGTGCCTCTTACCATGCTCCGTATAACCTATTGTTCGCAACTGCTCGTTGGCCGATTCGAGAAGAGCGACCACCTCCCCATCCCGCTTTACCTCATCTAGGGTAACTATCCCTTCCTTCGCTCCCTTCAATTCCCTTGGCTTCTTATTCGACTTAGCCATTTGCTTATACCTCCAGACTCAGAACCCCATCTACAAAGGGGTAGAGATGATCACAGTTCAGACAACCCATCGCCTCGCTCCTCCTAGCCAGGGAGGAGCCACAGCGGGGACAGAGGAGAACCTCCGAGAGGTTCTGGGGAGGCTTCCCTCCAGGCGAACCCCTTTTTTGGGCCCACACCAGGTCATAACACTCCTGCCACCGCTTAACCTGCACATCCCCCAAGGAGAGGGAAGCCAATAGACTTTTTAGTTCCTCCCTCCCGAAAGTTCGGCCGGGGAGGAAGAAGGTATCGCGACCCACCCGATTGCTGAGCAAAAGAACCCCGCCTGGGGCCAAGACCCGCGCCATCTCTTGAAGGGCTAAACTCTGATCAGGCATGAACTCCAGGGCCTCGATGCAGGTAACGGCGGCGAAAGAGCCGTCGGCAAAGGGCAACCGAGAGGCATCCTTCCAGAGCAAAGAGGCCCGGCCCCCGTAACCCTGGACTTTCTCCCTCGCCACTCGAAGCATAGGCAGCGAAGCGTCTAAGCCCACCAGCCAGCCCTCGAACCCGGGACGGCGCAAGAGGGCCAGAAGCATCCTCCCCGTGCCGGTGGCCACATCGAGGATGGGGGGACATTTCCAATCTTTAAGCCTCCTCTCCAAAGGTATAGCCAGGTGCCAGGCGTCCTTGCCTACGTCGAACTCCTTAATCTCATCGTAACTCTTGGCTCCCCAGTCGTAAAGAAGGCGCACTACCCTAGGGCCAAGGTAGACACCCTCGGTGAGAACGAGCAACCAATACCCCAAACCAGCCAGGAGGAACGCCAGAGCAGCCCAGATCGCGAAACTCATATCGCCACCGCCAGGGCCCCAACCATCATCCCCATCAGAGCCAAGAACTGAGTGCGCCGCAGATACGCACGGCCTCGCTTGAAAACCGGTTGAAGCAGCATCTGAGGCAGGAGCAAGAGACCTGCGACCCCCGCCAGTATTGGCTCCCTGGTCAGAATCAGAACCGTTACCCCGAAGATCTGCACCAGATTGAGGACCCTCATACCCTTGGCTCGTTCGCCTTTATCTATGCTTTGGAAAGCGTAAAGGACCCCGGTATAGATTAGAGCCCAAGGGAACGCCTCGCCATGTCGCTGGAGCGCTACTTGAGGGATGAAAGCCAGATAACCCACAAGCCAAGCCACCCCCCCTGCATAAAAGGCTTGAAGCAGGCGACTCCGCTTCTTGCCACCATGTAAACTTAGAGATTCCCAAGCCACCAAGATCAAAGCCATGGCTATGAGTATGATTACGCTCTGACCCAAAAGGATAGCCAGAACAAATACCAAAGGAAGGGCGAAGGCTAAGCCAGCCAGAGGGGCCTCGAACCTGGGCCAGACCGAAGACCACCAAGATAGCCGCTCTTCCGACCAACGGAAGAGAAGATCAGCCAGAGAGCCAGGCAGAGTATAGGGTAGCGGGGAGAGCCTGACCTTTGACCCTTCACTGAGAGAAGTGGGGTTGGAGGGAGAGGCTATGATAGATGCCTCCCGCCAGATAGTTCCCAGGAGCGGGTCTCCTAGAAAGAGGGACAAGAGAAGAACCAGAACCGTCCGCCCGTTGAACCCCAGCCTCCCGGAGGCTAAACCACCACAGAGAACCGCCCAGGCTGGTCCCAGCCAGATGCGGGGCTTGGCCCACCAAGCCCCCAGGCCCAATAGAACGCTCTCTATCCCCAGCCCTTTCGTTTCCAAACACCACCTCTTCCCAATAATCTCTCTTGTTGATTATACCATTAACGCCCTCTTCCAGCCAAAACACCTGAGGCAAAAAGAAAGGAGAGGGGTAACCCCTCTCCCTCAAGCGGCACTGAAAGGAAGGCATCCCTTCCCCTGCATAGTAATATACGCATTATAGCGCAACTAGGTTTCAAGCCAAAGTGCCCTGGCTGTTGATAAGGAGCCCAAACCCTGCTATAATATGAGTCATAGTCACTTCCCTATCCCTACGGGATCCCTGTGGGACGGGAGCCTGTAAGGACATGAATCGAGCGAGGAGGCAACGATGTACCAGCGGATAGTGATCGTAGGGCGTCTAGGGGCCGATCCCGAGATGCGATACACCCCCAGCGGCGACCCAGTGACTTCCTTTCGGGTAGCCACGAACCGTCGTTACACCGACAGGGAAGGAAACTCCCACGACGAGACCACCTGGTTCCGGGTTACAGCCTGGCGGCGGCTCGCGGAGACCTGCAATCAGTACCTAGCGAAGGGACGCCTAGTTCTGGTAGACGGACGTCTCAACCCGGACGAATCCGGCAACCCCCGCGTCTGGACCGGCAAGGATGGTGTGGCCCGTGCCTCCTACGAGCTCACTGCCAACACCGTGAAGTTCCTCAGTCCGAGAGGAGAGGCAGTCTCCGAGGTCGGTCTGGGCAAGGGGTTGCCCGAAGAGGAGATCCCCTTCTAGCCCTTCATGAGGCATACGAAAGTATCCCTTTGGGAAACGATAACCCTTTGCCAGACCCAAGCGGGATGGGTAGGCCTACTTCTCTCTCCTCGAGGGCTACAAGCCCTCGCCTACCCTTGCCCCAGCGTGGAGGAGGCGCTGGCCAACCTCCAGGAGCGTTGGCCCGAGGCCTCATTTGAAGAGTCGGCTGCCAAGGGGTTGAAGGAACAGTTGCGGCGGTATTACGCCGGGGAACCGGTGACCTTCGCGGCGAAACTCGATCTAGAAGGCTATACTCCTTTTGAACGGCGAGTTTGGGCGGTTACCTCTTGCATCCCCTATGGCCAGACTCGCCCCTACTCTTGGGTGGCGAAAGAGGTAGGCTCGCCGCGTGGCTATCGGGCCGTGGGCGCGGCCCTGGCCAAGAACCCCATCCCCATCATCATCCCCTGTCATCGTGTGCTTCGCAAAGATGGAACCCTGGGCGGCTACGGCGGCGGCCTGGAAATGAAACGCCGCCTCCTGGAGATAGAAGCCCAAGTTAATGAGTAGGGCAGGTTTCTATACCTGCCCTAATGAGGTCGGATATGAAAACCTGACCTACAGATTGTACCCATGCCAGACTTCAGACGCTACTACTTGCCCAACTCTTTATACTTCATAACCACAACCACCAAAGATCGGCGCCCGATCTTCCACCAGGAAAAGAATATCCACCTTCTGCTGGAAACAATAGACCGGGTGCAAACGATTTACCCCTTCCAAATGCTTGCCTATTGCATCCTCCCTGATCACATCCACCTCCTGCTACAACCACAAGACCAATACTCGGTCCCTCAAATCATGCACTCCCTCAAGCGCAACTTCACCATGAACTACAAAAAGACTGTTGGATTAGTTACAACCCAACACTTATGGCAAGGATGCTTTTGGGACCATCTAATCCGCAACGAGAAGGACTTGATCAGGCATCTTGACTACATTCATCACAACCCGGTCAAACATGGCCTTGTTCAACGCCCAGAGGATTATCCTTATTCCAGCTACGGTTCATGGTTAAAACAAGGCTACTACGAAAAAGGCTGGGGGCATTCAGCCCCCAGGGCAATGGAAGGTCTTGAATTGGACTGAGTAGGTCAGGTATAGAAACCTGACCTACTTTTGCTACCTGCCTCCTCTCGCGACCAGCCTCCTCATCACCTCCACCTCTTTAGCCCCCAAGATCAGCGAGGCCAAGAAGTAAACCCCCGCCCCTAAAGTCATAGCGCCACCCGCTTGAAGGACGATGTGGCTGGTCCTGGTGGCCCCAGCGAACCAGGCTACCACTACCCCCATTAGAGCCGCCGCGGCGGTGCTCTTGACCAAAGAGGTCAAGAGTTCTCTCCCACCCATCCCTTTCATCCGCCCTCGCAGGATAAATAATAGCCAGGCCATCTCCACCATGGTGGCCAGAGAGTTGGCCAAGGCCAACCCTCCATGGGTCAATGGCCCCACGAGGAGGAGGCAGAGAACGATGTTGAGGACCATGGTGGCTAACCCTACCAGAACCGGCGTTAAGGTGTCGTGGAGGGCGTAGAAGGCCCGGGTGACTATCTCCACTGTGGCGTAAGCGAAAAGCCCTAAAGCGTAGAATTGCAAAGCCCAAGCCACTGCGCCGGTGGACTCTAGGCCGAACCTCCCCCGCTCCAAAAGCAACCTGATTATCGGCTCCCGCAATAAGAAGAGCCCCACCGTGGCCGGGACGGTGAGGTACCAGGTCACCCGCAGGGTTAACGAGAGAGCCCGACGCAGGTCTCCCAATTCGCCCTTGGCCGTCAACTCAGAAAAGGTAGGAAAGGCCACGGTGGCTATGGCCATGGCGAAAACGCCCAGGGGGAGAAACATCAAGAGCCAGGCGTAGTTTAGAGCGGCCAGACTGCCCGCTACCAGGCCCGAAGCCAGGATAGTGTTCACCAAGAAGTTGATCTGCATGGTGGCCAAACCTAGCATGCGGGGCAGCACCAGCCGCCCCACCTCCCTCACTCCTGGATGCCCAAGATCCAAGATAGGGAAGTAACTCAGCCCCCTTTTCACCAGTTCCGGAACCTGGATCAGGAGGTGCAAGCCGGACCCCACCACCACGCCTATAGCCAAGCCATAGACCCCCATGGTGGGAGCGAGGAAGAGCGCCCCTCCGATAATAGAGAGGTTATAGATGGCTGGGGCCCAGGCTGGCCAAAGGAAGTGCTGAAACGAGTTGAGGATGCCCATGGCAATCCCGCTCATGCCGAATACGACCGAGGAGAGGAGCATGAGCCGCATAAGGCTAGTCGTGAGGGCCTGCTCTCTAGGGCCAAAGCCCGGCGCCACCACCCGGGCCACCAGTTGGGGGGCGAAGATAGCGGCCAAGAGGCTGGCCACCGTCACGGCGATGAAGACTATATTGAAGATGGCACTAGCCAGCCGCCAGGCCTCCTCCTTCTCCCCCCGGGCCAGACATTCGGTGAAGACCGGGATGAAGGCCGACCCCAGAGCACCCCGGGCGATGATCTGGAAGATCAAATCGGGTACCCGAAAGGCAGCCAGATAGGCGTCCAGTTCCCAACTGGTCCCGAACTGGCTGCTAATAATCATCTCCCGAGCCAACCCCAAGGCTCGGCTGGCCACAAAGGCCACCATCACCACGCCCGCAGCCCGGGCAAGTTCTCCCGCTCGACCTTCGTCCATCCCTACCTCAACTATTGGGCCTCACTATTATAGTCAAATCGGCTGGCGAGGAAAGGCGTCGTATAATTCTAACTGGACAAAGGGACGGAAATCGAGTATTATTTAATCAATTAACAACCACGGAGGTCTCTTGGCTACCACAGCATCGGCAAAGAAGAGGATCAGGTCCTCGGCCCGAAGGAGAGAGCGAAACCGGGTGTTCCGCTCTCAGGCTCGGACCTTCATAAAGAAGACAGACCGGCTCATCGGCGAGGGCAAACTAGAGGAGGCCGCCCAGGCCGCACGGCAGGCTATGAGCGCCCTCGATAAGGCAGCGGTTAAAGGGGTCGTCCATAAGAACAACGCTGCCCGCCGGAAAGCCCGCCTCATGAGGCGACTTAATCTAGCCCTCAAGAGAGCCGAATAAATCTCCCGCTCGGTTACCTCAAAAGGACCCCGATGATCATTATCTCTCTTGACATAGCACGCCTGTTCTGATATAATATAGAACGGGTGTGCTGAATGAGCGATAACAAGATGCGAGTGGGGCTCCTTTGGTTCGACGATGCCCCGAAGAAAGAGGTCTCTCTAAAGGTTAAGGAGGCCGCGGAACGGTACTTTGAGAAGTTCGGTCGGTGGCCCAATCTCTGCTATGTGAGCCCCCACTCCTTTCCCCTAGAAGGGGTCCATCTCGACGGCCTGCGCCTCTTGTCTAGTCCCCTGGTCCTCCCCGACCACTTCTGGGTGGGAGAGGGCCATCACTCTAAAGAGGCAGAAAAGAGGGCCCCCAAAAGTCAAGGTTGAGGGCCAACTACCACTTTCCCATTGAGAAAAAGAGAGAGATCGACTAGAATGCAAAAAGGCTTCAAACCGAGCACCCCCGGAGGCTTGGCCGGAGTTGTTGCACAACCTGGTCAAGATAGCGCATCTGTGGTAAACTGAAATCGATGCGCTATCTTGTCCTCTCCGACATCCATAGTAACCTACCCGCCTTGGAAGCGGTCTTGGCGGAGGTCGATCTTTCCCATATCGACGAGGTGCTCTGCTTGGGAGACCTAGTGGGCTATGGGCCCCACCCCAACGAGTGTATCGCTCGCCTCCGGGAACTCCCTCTCCGCTGCGTGGCCGGAAACCACGATTGGGCGGCCATCGGGAAGATGGATACCGCCGAGTTCAACCTCGCCGCTCGAGAGGCCTGTCAATGGACAGAAAAAGAACTGACCGCAGAGAATAGAGCCTATCTGCAAAGCCTCCCCGAAACCTTCGTTCAAGACGACTATACCCTGGTTCACGGTAGCCTCCGCGCCCCCATCTGGGAGTATGTTACCCATCCCCTAGTGGCCCAGCGCAGTTTTGAACTTCTCAACACTCAACTTTGCTTTCATGGTCACACTCACGTTCCGGTAGTCTTCCGCGAAGAGGGGCCAAACCCCCAGGCTTACATCCTCCCCCCTGGACAGAGGATAACCCTCGATAGGAACCGGTATATGATCAACACCGGAAGCGTGGGGCAGCCTCGCGATGGCGACCCCCGGGCTAGTTATCTTCTCTTCGATAGCCAAGAGGCGACCCTTGAGTATCGGCGAGTGGATTACCCCGTAGAAGAGACCCAGAAGTCGATGAAAAAGAAGGGGCTCCCCGAAAGCCTCATCACTCGTCTCTCTTACGGCTGGTAGATCTATGGAACCTTTGAAGGTGAGAGATCGTCTAGAGAGTAGGAAAACTCAAACCAAAGGAGAATAAGATGAAAGGCAAATTGCTCTTAGCAGCGCTCATCATCGCCCTCCTCATCCAGACTGTGGGCTGTGCCCCCGCAGCGATGCCCACCCCTGCTCCACCACCCCCATCTGAAGACTTCGGCGAACGATTAGTAGCAGGGACTCCCGTCCCCGCCCCTGCCTTCGTCGAGGTCCCCGTCGGGGAGGGGAAGGCTGCGGGCATAGCCGTACCTTCAGCGGAGGAACGGCTCATCGTAAGGACGGGAAACATCGCGCTCTTGGTGGAGAAAACGGAGGAGGCTCTAGCCCGTGTAGAAGCCTTGGCTTCCGAGTTGGGCGGCTATGTGGTCGAGTCCAACTCCTGGCGGGTGAACGAGCGGCTCCATGCCACCATCACCATTCGAGTGCCCGCCGAATCGTTCGATGAGGCCAGGAGGCGTCTCAAAGAGGGAGCGTTAGAGGTCCAGAGTGAGAACATCTCCGCTCAGGATGTAACCGAGGAATATGTCGATCTAGAAGCCCGCCTCACCTATCTAGAAGAGACCGAGGGGGAACTGCGTGAACTCCTCGACTCGGCCCGGGAAAGGGGCGAAAAGGCGGAAGGCATTTTAGCCATCTATCAGGAACTCTCCAACATCGGCATCCAGGTCGAGCAGACCAAGGGACGGATGCAATACTTGGAAAGGAGCGCCGCCATGTCCGCCCTCACCGTGACCCTCACCCCCAAGGAGGAGGTGCAGGTGGTGGAGCCTGGATGGGAGTGGCTGCACACAGCCCGGGAATCCCTACGTGACCTAGTAAAGGCCCTTCAGTTCCTAGCCGACATAGCCACTCGGTTCATCATCACCCTCCTGCCCATCCTTATCATCATAGCCCTACCCTTTGCGGTCTTAGGATGGCTGGTGTGGCTCTGGCGACGGCGAAGGGGTAAGAAAGAGGATTAAAGAGAGAAAGAGGGGCACGCTAGCGTGCCCCTCTTTATTTATGCCGAGGGCTCTTCCGGCGCTTGTGCCGAGGGTTTTTCCGGTGGCTCTTTCTCCGCCTTTCGGTAGGCCTCAAGCCACTTTTTCAGTTGGGCGGCTTGTGCCTCCTGCTCCCTTCTCTTCTCCCTCTCACGATAGGCGTCCAGCCGAGCAAAGATCTCCTCTTGAACGCGGCGAGGGTCATGCACCCAATCGAAGGTGAACTCCCCCTCGGTAGCCGCGGTCTCTATAATCACCATGCCCAAGTTGAGAAGGTTGTAAACTGGGCCGGGGATGAGATACCTCACATCCTGGACCATGGCCAGACTGGCCTCCCTCCGCTCTTCTCGTAAGAAGAGGGGCTTCCTCTCCATGTCTATGATCCGATCGTCGGTCAAGATATAGACATCGTTCCGCCAATCTTCGTACCGGTAGAGGACAAAGAGAGCCAAGAGACTAGCGATGGTCACGCAGAGGACCAAAGCCGAGGTTCGAGGCAAGAAAGAGACCAAGGGGAGCCCCAAAGCCACGGCCACCCCTATCTCCAAAACGACTATTAGAAGGACCAGAGGGCCCGCCGTCTTCCGCAAGAGAACGTACCAATGCTTCCTCCAGGTCACCTGAGAGTCCTCCTCTAAACGCAGGCGAGGGAAAAGGTAGTCAAGGAGAAGAGGGAAAGCGCCTCTCTTCCTGGCAACGACAGCCCTCTCTTGGGACTCAACGAGGGCCTCCTCTGGGGGGGCTTCTTCTCGAAAGCGCTCCACCTGGGCCAGGATCTCCTCCTGCACCCGGTCCGCCTGGGGCAAGCCGGTAAGAACTATCTTACCCCTAGCCCCCGCGGTCTCTATGACCAAGTTGGCGAAGCCCAATAGTCTAGCCAAGGCGTTGGGGCAGACTAAGGTCACATTCTGGATCCTCCCTAGCATAGCCTCATTCCGCTCCTCATAGAGGAACATCACCTTCTCCACATGGACTACGCGCTTGTCGGTGACCACATAGTAGTCATTTTGCCAATCGAGATAGAACCACATAAAGAGGAGAGCGGCCAGAGGGCCGAGGAAAAGGTAGGCCAAAGGCAATAAACCAAAAGAGCCTAAAACCCAGAAAGCAGCGGGTAAGGCGAGCAGGAAGGCCGGGAGGAGCAAGCGAATAGCCAAGAGATAGGGGTGCCGCCGATGAAGGGAGAGAACAACCTCATCCTGATGTAGCCACGAGAAGCGGGGCGAAGTCTCAATCAAGATGCCACCTCTACAAAAAATCTCGCACTTTTTGGGCCACTACCTCGTTCATCCCCTCTACGGCAGCAAGTTCTTGGAGGTTGGCCTGGCGGATCGCTTCCAGGGAGCCAAACTGTTTCAGAAGGGCCCTCCTCCTCTGGGGACCGATCCCCGGGATCTCCTCCAGGAGAGTGGCTAGGCTCCTGCGCCTCCGCAACTTCTGATGGTAGCCTAGGGCGAAGCGGTGGGCCTCGTCCCGCAGCCGCTGCATCAACCGAAGGGCTGGGGAATCGTCGGGAAGCCGAAGGGGACGATCAGCCCCCAGACGGTAGATCTCCTCTCGCTCCTTAGCCAGAGCCACCGTGGGAACCTCCAAACCATGTTCAGCCAGGACCTCTAGAGCGGCGTGCAGTTGGCCCTTCCCGCCATCGATGACCACCAGATGAGGCAGAATTGCCCAGGCGCTCTCATCCTCATTGAGGGCTCGGCTAAACCTTCGCTCTAGCACCTCCCGCATCATGGCGTAATCGTTGGCCCCTTGGACGCTCTTTATGCGGAAATGGCGGTAGGCCCCTCTCTGGGGTACACCTTTCTGGAAGACCACCATGCTCCCAGTAGCGGCCACCCCTTGGATATTGGAGATGTCATAAGCCTCGATGCGCAAGGGGAAGGCTTCCAGGCCAAGGCGCTCCTGTAGATCGGTGAGGGCGGCCATCGCCTTCTCTTCGTCGATCGCTTCCTGAGCCTCCAGATGGGCCAAGGTCTGGGCTGCGTTCTCCTCCGCCAACTTCACCACTCCCCGCTTCTTCCCTCGGCGGGGAATGGAGAGGGCCACTTTCGCCCCCCTCCTCTCCTCCAGCCATGCTCTGATCACGGAGGCTTCATCTATCTCGCTCTCCAAGAGGATCTCCGAGGGGACATAGGCCTCCGCATCATAAAACTGCTTCAGGAAAGAGGTCAGAACCTCTTTTGTCTCCTCACCCTTCGTCCCCTCCAAGAGGAACGACTCTCGACCTATCAGTTTACCCCCCCGCACGAAGAAGACCTGCGCACAGGCCTCGCCATCCCCCCTAGCCAGGGCTATTACATCCTGATCCACCTTGGTGCGAAAGACGATCCTCTGCTTCTCCATGGCCCGCTCTATGCCTCGGATCTGGTCACGTAGGGATGCTGCCCGCTCGAACTGAAGACCCTTTGCTGCCCCCCCCATCTGCTGGCGAAGGGAGTCGAGGATCGCCTCCTGCCTCCCCTCCAGGAAGAGGCAGACCCCCTCGATGAGGGCCCGATACTCTTCCTGGGAGATAGCCCCGATACAAGGGGCCGGACAGCGCTTGATATAATAGTAGAGGCAGGCCCGCGGGTCGGTGCCGGTGATTTTGCGCCGGCAGGTCACGTAAGGGAAGATGCGGCGCAGGGTATCTAGGGTCTGGTGCATAGCCGCCGAGGAGGCGAAGGGGCCGTAATACTTGGCTCCGTCTCGCCGGGCGCGGCGAACGATCTGGATGCGAGGAAACTCCTCCTGCCAACTGATCCTGACATAGGGGTACCGCTTGTCATCCCGGAAACGGACATTATAGCGGGGGCGGTACCTCTTTATCAGAGAGCACTCCAAGACCAGGGCCTCCATCTCCGATTCGGTGACGATGAACTCGAAGTCGGCTATCGCCCTAGCCAAGTGGGCTAACTTGGGGCTTCGGGTGGGCGAGGCGGAGAAGTAGGAACGCACCCTGTTTCTCAGATTCGCCGCCTTCCCCACATAAACCACCCTTCCCCTCTCATCCTTGAAGAGATAAACGCCCGGGCCAGTGGGTATGCTCTTCACTTTTTCTACTAGATCAGAAGCCATGCACCATCCCCATCTTTACCATTTTACCACAAAAAAGGGCCTGGGGTTAGCCCCAGGCCCTCGCCCTCTCTCGCTTTTTCGCCCCTATGCGGTTGCTACCGAGGCCCGGTGGAGTTGCCCGTAGAGATGGGCCATCACCAGATTACCCCAGAAGGAAGTGAAGAGCACGCCCACCCCACAGGCGATGACCCCCAGACTGGCGATGAGGCCAGCCAACCAACTCAAGAGGATGGCTATAATATAGTTCTCTAGGTTCCCAGTGATGAAACCGAAGAGTTCGCCGAAGCGGAAGGCGGATCCCAACTCCCCGGTCACCGCATAGTTGACCAGGATAGCCGGCAAGAGGACGCCAATGACCAAGCCATAGGGTAAAGTCAAGCACCCCTGAACGATTGACAGCAGAGTGAGAAGATTCTCCTGGTTTCCCTCCGCACCACCGACCGCCGATGTAGCCGCCGAGAAGCAGCACATAATCAGCCAGATGGGGATGGTGTAGATTATGCCGATGATGAACACCATCAACCCCTTGACGAACTTCTCGCCGAAATTTGACCACTCGGGAAGGGGACATTCCAAGCCCTGGGCCACATTGCGGATCGTCTCCACCATGTAGCCAAAAACCGCGAAGTTCACGATGGGGATGATCCCCAAGATACCCCCGATGAGAATCTTCGTGATCCAACTCTCATCATCGAAGATGTAAGTGAAAGCCTTGCTGATCTCCATCTTAACCTCCCATTAAGTGATGCAACCACGAGCTCAATTGATACCCCTGGTTGGCAATGATTGCCCTTCTACAAGATGCTAACTAGCCTTCATCGTCTTAAAGAGCAGACCACCCAAGGCACCCAGGATGACAGCGATACCTATGCCCATTAGACAGCAAAAACTGCTGCCCACTAACGCCCCACCGAACCCTGTCGTCCAGCGGACGAAGAGGGAGGGCTGGATCCCCAGGTCCCGGAGCGCCCGCCACGCCTCGGGAGGGATTTGGCTGAGAGCATTTGCCGCCGCTGCGGCTCCAAAGACAGCGGCCCTAACCAATTGAATGACGATATTCACCACTCCGTCGATAGCCCCTGTCACCGCCCCGGCCACCGCCCCTGCACCGGCTCCCTCACCCGCTGTCTGGATCTCCTCGCCCCCCAAACTCACCGCCCAGGCTCCGACCCCTATATACAGGACCAGGGAGCCAAGACAAGCAATGAGCCAACCCAAACAGGGGATCTGGCCGATCAAGGCCAAGACCACCGCGATGACCCCGCCTATGAGTCCTGCTTTCAAACCCGCTTGTACCATGATGCACGCCTCCCAGTGAAGATTTTTGAGGGCTAGGAAATACTCCAGGGGCCTCATCCCTAGATAGGTTAATACATTATATCAAATATCGCTCCCTTTTACAATCTTAAAACGGTAGCCCCAGGAGCCTCGTTATCTGGATCCGCGCAAAGCCCACCGCCCCTATCTCTAAGAGTGTGGCCCCCAGGCCCAAGGCTAGAGGCAAGAGAGCATCCCCCCAGGTTATAGCCTGCCCCTCTCGACCGCTCACTACTAGAATCAAAAGGGTGTTCACCACGGTGAAGATGAGTAGCACGCCTAAAGCGCTGGCCAGGGCCAAGGGGTAGAGAAAAGCATCGATCTGCGCCCGCACGATGAGGACGATGAAAAGGGTTCCCACTAAGAGGATCGAGAGTTCCTTGAATCCGCTCAATGCCTCGTTAGGCTTTGGTTCTCGCCAGAGGGTGAAGTTGAGGACGGGAAAGACCAAGATACTCAAAGAGAGGCCATAAAGAGTCCCCGTGATAAGCCGCAGGGTGTTATGAGGCTCATAGAGATGAGGTATGCCGGGGAAGAAGGAGAGGTAAGAGTTTAGGCCATCTACCCCCATGAGTACGATGAACCCCACCAAGAGGATAAGAACCTTCACCGGGGGGAAGCGACTGGCTCTTCCCTTGGCCATGAGTCCCAAGAAGCCCAAAAAAGCCCCCAAAAAAGTCCCGGTGCAACGGGCACAGAGAGGCAACTGTCGGCCAGCCAAGTGAAAGGAGTGATCCGGCAAGCGGCCACAAACGGCATAGCCTACCGCATCGGCCTTGGCCAGTATGGAGACTGGCCATAAGGGCGAGAGGAAGAGCGTGAATACCAAGGCTATAAGAGCGATGACCCCCCATCTCCAGAAATGGCTACCATAGAACACCCGCACCCCCTCTGCCATCGCCCCTAACTTCGCCCCCTGATCCAGCGGCGTCGGCTCAAGGAGAGAACCCTCATTGGTAAACGCCTCTATACTTCTCGGGAAGAAGTTCCGCCAGGCGGCGCATGATGAAGTCGGAGTTAGCCCTCAGTCGCTCCTTTCGAGATCGTCCTGGGGGGCGCTCCGGCAATCTAAATGCCTGACCGATAATCACGCGGAAATGAGGCCGCTGGAACCGCATCAACTTCTCAGGAGCATCTTCCGTTCCGGTGATGCCGATAGGCAATATAGGGACGTTGGCCCGTTGGGCTAGAAAGACAGGCCCCGTCTTCCCCCTTTCCAAAGCCCCGGTGACGCTTATCCTCCCTTCGGGAGCGATGACCAAGACATCTCCCCGTTCCAGAACCGCCAGCCCTTTCCTGAGCGCCTCCCGGTCGTAATGGCCGCGGTTCACCCAGATCGCCCCTCCCAACCTCAAGAGAAACCCCGTCACCGGCACCTCTCGAAGACCAGCCACCGCCAACCCCGTGATCCGCCAAGGTAAAGTGACCATCAAAAGTGCTGGGTCAAGGTGGCCCAAGTGGTTGAAGACCACCAAAAGAGGTCCTCCCGAAGGGAGATTATCCCGTCCCTCTACCTCCCAACGGGTCAAAAACTTGAACAGTATGGTGAGAATAGGCCTGGCTAACCGATAGAACATCGTGGGTTTTAGTAATGTATCACTACCAAGGTGCCCGGGTTGCTGGCGCTGGAGTATATCACGTTATAACCGGGAGGTAAAGTTGGGGTAGTCCAGTCGAAGAGCCACTGGGCATCGGAAATGGTGAGGTTCACACAGCCAAAACTCATAGGGGTACCGAAGTTGTTATGCCAGTAGGTACCGTGGATAGCGTAGCCGCTATAAAAATACATCACATAGGGAACATCGGGGAGATAGTAATAGCCAGGATAGGACATATCCTTATAACGGTACTTGCGCTGGATACGATAGCGGCCGGTGACGGTGGGGCGCTCGGCTGTCCCTGTGGAGACGATGGCCGAGTATACGGCTCGCTCTCCCTCATAGGCCACCAGCCTCTGGGTGGTGAGGTTAACGTCAATCCACCTTTCCCCTCCCCCATTCCCCGGAGAGGGCTCCTGGCCGTTCCCTTCCGGTATTGTCAACCTCTGGCCCACGTAGATAAAGGAGGGGTTGGCTAAATTGTTGGCCCTAGCCAAGGCCCAGACGGTGGTGTTGTACCGTCTGGCTATACGGATGAGGATCTCCCCAGGCTGCACCAGATGGACACGAGACCCGCTTGACGGGGCCGGTGATGGTGACGGCGACGAGGAGTTTAGACGCAGCCTCTGCCCGGCCCAGATAAAGTTGGGGTTGAAGAGCCCATTGAGCGAGGCCAAAGCGTTAGCCGTGGTCCCGTGCCTCCAGGCTATGGAAAAGAGGGTATCGCCCCGCTGCACAGTATAGACCGTAGTCGAAGGAGAGCCCTGAGCAGGGATGGTGAGCCGCTGGCCTGCATATATCCAGTTGGGGTTGACGATGCCGTTGGCGCTGGTTATCGCCTCTACGCTGGTGCCATACCTCCTAGCGATAGAATATATCGTCTCCCCTCGCTGAACGATATGTATGATCGGATCGACCTCCGGAGGCGCAGCCCAAACGGAGGTTGCAGCAAAGGATAGAATGACAACCGAGGCGATGAAGAAAAAGAACCTTCTATGCGACATCATATACACATAATGGTCGATTTCGAAACGCAGGTCAATAGGAAAATAGTCCCCTATTCCGGTATGGCCCTCGCCGTCCACTCCGTGGGATCCACGCCTATCTCCCCGATCCGCATCTCCCAATGGAGGTGAGCCCCCGTGGCTAGCCCGGTGGAGCCCACGTACCCTATTAAAGTCCCTCTTCCCACCTCCTGCCCGGGGGCCACCGCTATCCTCGAGAGGTGGAAGTAGCCGCTATGGACCCCCAGGCCGTGATCGATAATCACCGTATTCCCTCGCACCGTCAACTCTTCAGCTAAGGCGATACGGCCGGAGTTGGCAGCCACCACAGGAGCGCCCTCCGGAGCGGCGTAGTCCACACCCATATGGTAACTGGCCACCGGGCCACCTTCATAGGAGCGGCGGGTGCCAAAGAGGGAGGAGACCTCCCCCTCGACGGGCAGAAGAAACCGCCCTCGCCACAATTTGGAGGGGGTCACCTGAACGAAGAGAGCCTTCACCCGTGCCCATTCCGCCTGCACCAGTTCCGGGTCCAGGAGCCCTTCCCGCTCAGGAGGCAAGTCTATATATTGAATGGGGAACTCAGCCGCCGTCACCACCACATAACCTGAGGCTTCCACGGCCCGACCCTCGTTGTCGGTAGCCACTATAGACCAAGGGTGGGCTCCCGGCTCGCTCCAAGGGGGAAATCCAGCCAAAGCCCAGTACTCCCCTCCTGCCCCAGTAAAGGTGAGGCTCCGGCCATCTATGCTCCCCGCCAGACTTACCTCCTCCTCAGCCCGCACCTTGAGGAGAAGGGTATGTCCCTGGGTCACCCGAGGTGGTACGAACTCCACCACCTTGATAGGGGCAGGCAGCGTTGCCGACTGAGTGGGGATGATGAGCCGCTGACCAGAGTAGATGAGAGAGGGGTTAGAGAGATCGTTGGCCACGGCCAGAGCCCAGACGGTGGTGCCATAGAGACGAGCGATCTGAGAGAGATACTCCCCGGGGCGTACAACATGCACCTGGGCCTGCGTAGGCAACTCCGATGGCTGCTGGACGGCCGAGGGGATGGTGAGCCGTTGACCGGGGTAGATGAGGGAGGGGTTAGAGATGTCATTAGCCTGGGCTATGGCCGAAACCGTCGTCCCGAAGCGAACGGCTATGGCGCTGAGAGTGTCGCCTGGTTGCACAACGTAACTCTCTTCAGGAGCCACCGACCCCTGAGTGGGGATGGTGAGCCGCTGGCCCACATATATGAGGTTGGGGTTGGCGATGCCGTTGGCTTGGACGATGGTCTCCACCGTCGTTCCGTAGTGAGCGGCGATGACCGAGAGGGTCTCTCCCCGCTCTACCACATGGATGATCGTCCCCTCCGCCCCAAGAGCAGCCTCCAGAGGCTGAGCGGAGAAGAGAAAGAGGATGACCAAAAGGCAAAGGAACGCTCTCCGACCCCTAGCTAGCATCATCTTGCTTATCTGTCCTTGCAAAGATAGAATCTATTATACACGGTCTCTCTCGAGATTCAAGTTTTACGACACCCTTGAAAAACGAGGAGGTTGAGCATTTCTGCCTCCTCAGGGAAGAAAATTGTGCTTTTCCAAGGCTCTTTCTACCCAAGACGATCGCCGAGATGGAGCCGGCGACGAAGCTGATGATGAAAAGCCAGGCTTGTTGGCTGTCACCTATCGCTGGTCTCTTTCAACTCCAAATACTCACCCCGCCTTACTATCGGGAGAGTTCTCAACGCTCCGCCGATGTAGGCCCGTGTGAAATTGGGCAAGGAGCGCTGCAACTCCTTCCTCGTCATTGGCCCGTTCCTTTGGAGACTGGCGATGATAGCATCACGAAGAGTCGGAAACTCCGTGACCTTGATAATCTTCGTCTTTATGACCCTCACCTTAACTCCCTCCTTTGCCCATCATACATTCCTGCAAGTTTATGTAGCCGGACTCCGCCAACCGCACTCCTGAGGATGACAGTAGGAGAAACGATGCCAAAAGCAAAAACATGCTCCCAAACCGCTGAAAGCAGGCAGAAGAATTCTTCACTTTCGGCAGCCTGGCGATCATGACTCCTTAAAGCCCTTAGATCCATGCCTTTCCGTCCCCGCTTTCGACCGCTTTGCCCTTTTCGGTGCGAGCCACAAAAGGATGTTCAACAAAATCAAATTTATCAAATTTCTGGGAAATGTCAAGGGTAATTTGTAGATGAGCCTAAGACTGGTATCAGCCCGTCTGGGCGTTCACGCTCACATGCTCTTTATAGCCATAGAAGTAGAGCCTCTCGTTTCGCCCTTCTCCTCCCACCTCACCCACCACCCTTTTTACCTGTGTTGACAAGAGTAAAGTCTGGACGTATCCTTCTCTTAAGAATGAAGGGACAAGAACAACCATACAGAAGTCGCGCCATCTTGTGTTTCGTCCTCCTGATCCTGCTAGGGGCTTCCTCATCCACTGAGGCTCTGGAGAGAGGGGCGCTAGGCGAGAAGAGACTCACCGACGATGGCCACTCCTACTTCGCTGCCTGGTCGCCAGACGGGAGAGAGATCCTCGTCATTCGACCGGGGGAGGTGGTGGAGGGTGGAGAGGGATGGCAGACCATCTTCGATCTCTGGCTCCTCAGTGCCGACAGTGAAGCGACCACCAAACTAACCGAGAACGCTGCCTATCCCGTCTTTTCGCTTGATGGGGAAGAGATCGCCTACCTCTCCTTCGAGGGCAAGGGGAAAGGTCAAGTGTGGCTACTAGACCTGGACAGCGGCGAGAAAAGGGCGATCGCCCCCGCCGATTTTGGGGGCCCCCTTGCCTGGCTGCCCGATGGCCGCCTAGCCTTCGCCCGGAGAGGACGATTACTCCTAGCCGATAGGCAAGGGGAGGAAGAATTGCAGGCTGTGACTCTGGCAGCAGGATGTCCTTTCCAACTATCCCCCACAGGCGAGAGGGTGGTCAAAAGCGATGGCTCGACTCTGCGGGTGGAGGGGGTAGACGGAAGCAGCCCCAAAACCTTAGCCCACCAGGCCCTAGTTGGCCCCGCTGCCTGGTCCCCTGATGGCACCCAACTAGCCTACATCGTTGTCGGGGACCAACTCCGATCTCAACTCTGGGTCACCGATGCCGATGGTTCGGCCGGCCTTCTCCTAGCAGAGAGCGAGAATGAGCACTTCGGAGTGCCCAGTTGGTCTCCCGATGGGGGGACTATCGCTTTCTCCCGCTGCCCAAGAGGTAGTAGGACAACGCAGGCCTGCAACATCTGGCTGGTAGGCTCGGATGGCAAGAGGCTGCGCAACCTGACCCCCGGCAACAGGGAAGAGAGCGCCCCCGTCTGGTCACCCGATGGGCGATACCTGGCCTTCCAGCGGGATGGGGATGTATGGGTTCTAGATATGGGAAAGGCTCTGCTCAAAAACCACAATGCGGGGACTTCTCCAGAGCCTATCTCTAAGGGGACTTCCTTGTCTGCTCCCTCTATTGGCCTCCCAGCAAGTACACATCTCTCGCCGCCCGACTATATCCGGGTGATTCACCACGCCTACTGCAATTGGAGCCGCAATGTCCCCGATGGTCATATCGACTATTTCGAACTTGAGGCTTATGTCAAGCATGTAGTTCCCTATGAGATGCCTCACACTTGGGAACCAGAGGCCTTAAAGGCTCAAGCGGTGGCCGCTCGCTCCTACGGCTGGTATTACGCCCTAAACCACCCCGTCTCCCCTTGCTGGGATGTGGATGATTGTACCAACTATCAGTACATGGGCCCCAACACCTATCCTGAGACGGACGCCGCAGTGGATGCCACCTGGGGGCAGTATCTGTGGCACGGCAACTGGGATGACGGCGCCCCTCCCCTCGACTCGCCCATCATCGCTATGTACAGCGCTCGAAACGGCGACCCCACCCGCACTCGAGAGGACCTTCCCCGCAAGTTCCCCTATCTCCAGGCCATCAACGACCCCGTCTGCTTTGGCGATGCTCGATACGGCCATGGCTGGGGGCTCTCCCAGGTAGGGGCACAGCGGTGGGCCTCCTGGCATGGCTGGAACTACCAGCAGATCCTCGCTCACTACTATACGGATGTCACCGTGGAGGCCCCAGCGGAGTCGGGAGACGATTCGAACCCCCCCCTGGCTAGCGTAGTCCTCCCCTGGTCCGATTTCGACCTCACCACCAATCGGGCGCTCATCGTGGCCAACGCCAGCGATGGAAACAGCGGGATGAAACAAGTCGATTTCTGGGCCCTCTATGATGATGGAGAGGGCATAAATTGGCACCTTCTTGTCACAGACACCAACGGGAGCGACGGTTGGAGTTATCTCTGGGACCTCTCCTCCCTCCCCGATCAGCCCCTTGCCGAGGAATCGATCCAGATCGCCGCCATCGGCATCGACCAAGCAGGTAACTTTGTCCAATACGACTCTAGCCTGGCGGCTTTTGTGGGCCTGGACCGGGTGGTTCCCACCGGCACCGCAGGGGCCTATCAGAACCCCGACAACCCCTCGACGGTGGCCCTCTTCTTCTCCGCCTCGGATGAAGGGGAAAGTGGCCTCCAGAAGATGGCCTTCAGCCATGATTGGATATGGGAAGGAGAAGATCTCCCCCACCAAGTGAATTCAGGGGGCAAGGTCTACGACCAGAGCGCCCTCAACGGGTATGCCTGGCGGGGCCGAGTAGGGGTGGATAGTCCAGGATGTTGGTACGGCCCCTATACCCATCAACTGCCTCCTTATCACCCCTATCGAGCCTACTTCCGCCTCAAAACCAGCGATGTAACCACCACGGCGGAGGTGGCCATCCTCGATGTGGTCGATGATTATGGCGAGACCGTCTTAGGGCTGCGTCACCTTCGGGGCATCGACTTCCGGGAGCCAAACGTCTATCAAGAGTTCGGCGTCGACCTCGATTACAACTATGACCCCTCCGGCACCCCGGGGCTAGAGTTCCGCACTTACTTCACCGGCGTCGCCGACTTGGCCTTGGATCGGGTATTGGTGGTCACCTACCCTGAGCCGTATCAAGATGCTATCACCATGCAACTCGCTGAGGGGGAGACGGTAGGAGGTCTACGGATAAAATTCATCGATGGAGCGGGCAATGTATCGGCAGATTCCATACCTACCCCTCTCACCTTGTCAAACAAATTCTATCTCCCTTTCATCGCTAAGTGACGGTAAGGAGCAATGGGCACCCTTTATCTAGTGGCCACACCGATAGGCAATCTGGAGGATATAACCTTGAGGGCCCTCCGTACCCTTCGGGAGGTGGATCTTATCGTTTGTGAGGATACCCGGCGTACCGGAAGGCTCCTGGCCCGCTACGAGATCAAAAACCCCCTCATCAGTTATTACGAGCACAACAAACTAACCAAACTAGGCTATATCCTCGATATCTTGCAGACGAAAGATGTAGCCCTGGTCTCCGAGGCCGGCATGCCCGGCATCTCGGACCCTGGCTACGAACTGGTGCGGGCCGCTATCTCCGCCGGTATCGCTGTAGTCCCTATCCCCGGCCCCTCGGCCCCCATCGCCGCCCTGGCCGTCTCCGGGCTCCCCACGGACAGTTTCGTCTATTTGGGCTTCTTGCCCCGTCGGAGGAAAGAGCGCCGCCGTTTCCTCCAGGCTATGGCTAGGGAAAAGCGAACCCTTGTGGCCTTTGAAGCGCCCCATCGGTTGTTGAGCAGCCTAGAGGATATAGAAGAGGTCTTAGGCGATAGGGAGATGACCCTCACCCGGGAACTCACCAAATTACATGAGGAGGTCATCCGAGGGAGTGTCTCTTGTGTGCGAGCCCATTTCAAAGAGGCGCGCCCTCGGGGCGAGTTCACCCTAGTCATCGCCGGGGCGAAGGAGGGGGCCTGGGAGGAGAGGAAGGTCAAGGAAGCGTTGAGAGAACTGCGGGCTGAAGGGGTATCCAGCCGAGAGGCGACGAAAGAGGTGGCCGAATTGAGCGGCCATCCCCGAAGCGAGGTCTATAAGATCTGGCTCAATCTAGCGAACAAAGGAAACCCAGCCAAGTGAAAGATTCCGGGAGGTTCCAATGATCGATCTTGACGATGTCGGTGCCCTGAAAAGAAACGACCCCCAAGGCATGAGAGAACGGATCGCCGAGTTGCCCTGGCAGTGCCGCCAGGCTTGGGAGATCGTCGAAGGCCAGCGCTTCCCCGCTGACTATGCTCAGGCGGATAGCGTGGTCATCTTGGGCATGGGAGGCTCAGCCATAGGGGGGGATTTAGTTCGTACCCTGGTTAGAGATCTATGCCCAGTGCCTATCTTCGTCAATCGAGAGTACGATCTCCCCCGTTTCGTGGGCCAAGGCACGCTGGTCATAGCCTCCAGTTACTCGGGAAATACTGAGGAGACCCTTGCCGCTTTCCAGGAGGCCTCGCGCCGAGGGGCCAAACTCTTAGCCCTCACCACCGATGGCAAGTTAGCCCAGATGGCTGAAAACCTCCTCACCTTCTCATACCTTGCCCAGCCCAGGGCTGCTCTCGGCTTTTCCCTAATCATGCTTCTGAGCATATTGACCGAACTCGGCTTCGTCCCCGATCCCAGGCCAGATTTAGAGGAGGCGATAGAAGTGGTGGAGGGGTTGGGCAGCAAGGTGAGAGAAGAGGTCCCCACTTCCCAAAACCCGGCGAAGCAACTGGCCCTCCTCCTCCAGGGCAAACTGCCCGTCATCTACGGAGCCCAGCATTTGGCACCGGTGGCTCGCCGCTGGAAGGGACAGTTCAACGAAAACGGCAAATGCTTCGCCTTCTTCGAGGTGCTCCCGGAACTCCATCACAATACCGTGGAAGCCTTCCCCTACCCTGCCGAGTTAGAGGATACGGGCCTGATCTTGCTTCTCACCTCCCGGCTCTACCACCCCAGAAACACCCTCCGCTTCCAAGTGACCGAGGAGATGCTAGATCAATATGGGATACCTCACTGGTCAATGGAGGCCCAGGGCAGAAGCCCCCTCTCCCAGGTCCTCTCGACCATTCATTTTGGGGATTATGTGAGCCTATATCTCGCTGCCTTGCGAGGAGTGAACCCCTCCTCGGTGGAGACCATAACCTATCTGAAGGAGCGGCTGGCCCAGATCTAACGCCAGCCTGCCCCGGCACCTGCCAGCCTGTCCTGGTACCCCGGCCTGGCACGCCTTGCCTGCCCTGGAACGTGGCAGTCCAGGGGGGCAGGCGACTTGGGCCAGGGGCCGGGGAAACCTGCTCCATTTACTGTGATGATCGGCAAAAGATGAAAATCAGGAGTTCGACTTGACAGGCTGAAAGAAGAAAGGTAAACTAGTAACAGTAGATGCAGAGAGGACGGCTACGCGATTGTACCTGCCGACCAGAAGTACAAGTCTGAACACCAAGGGCTGAGGTTGCCTTGGTGTTTCTTTTAGAAAAGGAGTGACTATGGATTCAGGAATGATAAGCAAGATCCAAAAGTCGAAGCGGTACGCAGAGGAACGGCACAGGATAAGGTTCGATGAATTTAAGGTCACCTTAGAGGGAGACCACGCCACCCACCTGGTCTCTTTCCAAGGAGGGAAATGGAGTTGCGATTGCGGCTTCTTCGCCCGTCGAGGGGTTTGTAGCCATACGATGGCCTTGGAGCGGGTATTGGGAGAGATGCTCCCTCTAGAGAAAAGCAGAGGCTAAAGGGAGGCCCCAAAAGTAGAAACCTCGAGCGAGGACGACGCATCCTCGCTCTCTTTATGGGCTTGGCTTTTCTTCGCCTTTTGGGGTAAGATTAGTTGCTATGAGAAAAAGCCTCCATTTTTGGCTAGGGGTACTCATTAGCCTTCTCTTTCTCTATTTCGCCCTCAAAGGACAGAGACTAGATGAGGTAGGAGAGGCGATAAAGGAGGCCAACTATTGGTGGCTCATCCCCGCTGTGGCGGTCTACTTTGTGGCCGTTATCTTGCGAACCTACCGCTGGCATTTCCTCCTCCGCCCCATAAAGGTTCTCCCTTTGAGAGACCTCTTCCCCGTGGTGGTGATAGGGTACATGGGGAACAACATCTTCCCCCTGCGTGCCGGGGAGTTGATCCGGGCCTATGTCCTCAAAAGGAAGGAAGCCGTTAGCGCCACGGCCAGCCTAGCCACCATCATCGTGGAGCGGATCTTCGATGGTATCACCATGCTCATCTTCGTCTTCGCTACCCTGCCCTTAGTCCCGGCCAACAAGGCGCTTCGTCAAATCATCCCCTTCGCCAGCCTTCTCTTCTTCGGAACTCTCTTCCTCTTCTTGGTCATCGCCTCCTCCCCAGAGAGGTTCAAGCGAATCTACGAATGGTTCATCAACCATTTAATCCCTCACCGCTTTCAGGAGCCGGTGCGGGGTTTGCTAGATAGATTTATCGAGGGGCTGGAGGTCTTACGTCGTGGGCAGGATATCCTTCTCGTCCTGTTGGTCTCGGTAGCCCTCTGGCTGGTGGAGTCAGCCAAATACTGGTTCGTCATGCAAGGGTTCCCTTTCCACAGGCCTTTCTACGTCTTGGTTTTCACCACGGCCATAGTCAATCTGGCCACCTCCATCCCCTCCTCGCCGGGGTACTTGGGGACCTTCGAGTTGACAGGCATCTGGAGTCTGCGCCTCTTCGGAGTGGCACAAAAAGTGGCTACCAGTTTCATCCTCGTCTTGCACGCCGCCCTCTGGTTCCCCATCACCGCCCTGGGCTTCTTCTTTATGTGGCGGGAGAGCCTGACGTGGAGGGAATTGCAAGTGATGCCTGCGGCCACCTCACCACCCACAGGTAGCACGGCCACGGGCCCGGAGCCATAGGGAGCGCAGGATGATAGGCAAGTTGCAAAACCTTCTGCGGGAAGCACGGTCAGAGATCATCGGTGGGCTAGTTGTGCTGGCCGTAGGTACTTTCGCGGGTATGCTCATTGCAGGTAAAGGGCTTAAAGTAGCCTTCTTGGCCACCCTCCCCATCGTCGTGATTCTAGTCTTTGTCCTGTGGTTATATACTAGGCTTGAAGAACTGCAGCCGTCTCGTCCCACCCCAAAGCCTCCCCGTCGCCGTGAGCCGCGCTTCATCGACCGCCATGACCGGGAGGGGCGCGACCTGGTGAAGCGGGTGAGCGAGACGCTGGGGGCCAACGGCCTGGTCACCGTTTGGGGCGCTGGCGGCGTGGGCAAGACCACTCTGGCCATCGAGGTAGCGCATCGCCTCTGTCCTAAACCCTACAGTGGCGGCGTCATCTGGGACACTGCCGATGCACGGCCTGACTTTATGCTGGTCACTCTCCTGGACAGAATCCTCACTGACTTAGAGCGAGAAGAGGCCCGCACCTTGGCCCTCGATGCCAAGGCTGACCTGGCTGACCGACTGCTGACCGAGGCCATGCCTTGCCTCTTGGGCCTGGATAACCTCGAGACCATCGCCGAGGAGGAACAAACAGCCGTCATCGCCTTTCTGGACGAACTATCCTGTCCCGTCCTCGTTACCAGCCGGTGGAGTCTTCCCATCGGCCAGAATATCCGCGTGGGACCCATGAGGCCAGATGAGGCGCAACAATTCCTAGAAATGCGCCGCCAGCAATCCAAGCGGCCAGAGAGACTGAAAGAAGTGGACTGGGGCCGGGTTGCAGAGGTTGCAGAGCGCAACCCCATGCTCATGCGCTGGGTGGTGGCTCAACTAGAGCAGGCCATGCGTCCTCAGGATGTCTTCGACGATATAGCACGTGGCAAAGGCGAGACCATAGACCGCATCTTCGGCCGCACCTTCCGCCTTTTGGGCGACGATGGGCAGATGGCGCTCCTCGCCTTGGCCCTCTTTGTCCCCACCGCCAGCCGAGAGGCCCTGGCTGCCGTCTGCGGCTTCGAGGACGGCAAGGATAGGGTGAACGAGGCCATCCGCAGGCTCGCCGCCTTTGACCTCCTGGATACCGCCGTTGAAGGCGACCGCCTGGGGATAGTGGCCCTCGCTCGGCACCTGACACAGGCGCAACTGGAGAGAGACGAGCGCACCGAAGCCTTGAAAGAACGCTTCGTCGCTTACTTCCTGGCCTACGCGGAGGCCCACCCAGAGGTCACCAAGGAAGATTTGGACGCCTTAGGCGAGGAACGGGAGAACCTGTTAGCGGCCCTGGACTACGCCTACGCTGCCGAGGATTGGGAAACCGTGATGAGATTAGCGGGTGAGATTTGTACTGGCGCGACAGGGCTATTAGCGGTTCGGGGCTACTGGGATGAGGCCCTAAAATGGGGAGAGCGGGCAGCCGAAGCGGCAAGCCAAGCCAACCTCCCGTCAGCGGCTGCCAGCTTTTCCACCAACGTGGGCATAATGCAGCACCGTCGCGGTGAGTACGTCGAGGCACGAGAGGCTTACCAAAAGGCGCTTTCCTTTTTCCAGCAAGACCGCGACGAACGAAACGTTGCTGTGGTGCTCCACCAACTGGGTATCGTTGCACAAGACAAAGGCCACTACGGGGAGGCAAATGACCTGTATAACAAGAGCCTGGAAATCTTTAGAGATCTGGGCGACCAAACGGGCATCGCCTCTTCCCTCCACGAACTCGGCATCATCTCGTACTGTCAAGGTAACTACGAGGAGGCAAAACGCCTCTACCAAAAGAGCCTTGAAATCTCTGAGCAACTCGGAGACCAAGCGCGCATAGCCAAATCTCTCCACCAACTGGGCCTCATCGCCCAAGTCCAAGGGGATTACCAGGAGGCAAAAGACCTCTGCAACCAAAGCCTGCAAATCAACAGGAACCTAGGCGACCAAGCAGGCATAGCCAAGTCCCTCCACCAACTGGGCATCATCGCCCAACTCCAAGGGGATTACCAGGAGGCAAAAGACCTCTACAACCAAAGCCTGGAAATCTCTACAAGTCTGGGCGACCAAGCGGGCATCTCCATTTCCCTCCACCAACTGGGCATGCTCGCCCATGACCAAGGGGATTACCAGGAGGCAAAGGACCTATATAACCAAAGCCTGGAAATCGCTAGAACTCTGGAAGACCCATGGCTATTGGCCAAATCCCTCCATGGACTGGGCATCATTGCCCGACACGAAGGCCGCTACCAGGACGCAAAAGACCTCTATAACCAAAGCCTGGAAATCTCTAGAGATCTGGAAGACCATGCGGGCATCGCTGCATCCCTCTTCCAACTAGGGAGAGTTGCCGAGGATGAAGGCAAGTCAGATGAGGCTATCAGGCTCTTCAAACAAAGCCTAGCAATCGCGGAACAACTTGGCGTTCCTGAGGCTGAAATGATCCGTCAAACACTTGCCAGAGTATCAAAGGAGAAGGAGTAGTCCATTGCGCATCGGCATCGTCGGCGGAGGCATCACCGGCCTGACCGCGGCTTATGAACTGGCGAAGAGGGGACATGAGGTCTCCCTCTTCGAGAGCGAACCGGACCTGGGAGGCCAAGCGGCCACCTTCCCCGTGGAGGGGACGCGCCTGGAGAAGTTCTACCACCATATCTTCACCAGCGATAGGGAGATGATAGCCCTCATCGAGGAACTGGGGCTGGCGGAGGAGATGCGGTGGCTCCCTTCCAAGGTGGGCATCTATTATGAAGGGGAGATCTACGACTTCGTTACCCCCCTCAATCTTCTCCGCTTCCGCCCTCTGGGCCTCCTCCAACGGCTACGGACGGGGATAGTCACCTTGTACTTACAACAGTTCGCTAATTGGCGGAACCTGGAGAATGTGACCGCCCTGGAATGGGTGAGGCGAAACGTGGGGCAACAACCGTATGAAGTGATCTTCCGCCCTCTCTTGCGAGGTAAGTTTGGCCAGTACGCTGATGAGATAAGCATGGCCTGGCTGTGGAGCAAATTCAAACACCGGGTCGCCTCCCGTGGTCCGGCGATGCAAAGGGAACTTCTGGGCTATATGGAAGGGAGTTTTCAGCGCCTCATCGATAGGCTGGAGGAACGGATCGGCGAACTGGGCGGAGAGATATATCCAGGCAGTCCGGTCAAGAGGGTAATCATCGAAGGGAACAGGGTCACAGGATTGGAGATAGAGAGTACCGAGGGGGAGACCCCGGTGGAGCATCGCTTCCCCCTAGTCATAGCCACGGTCCCTTCTTTCGTCTTTCTGGAGATAGTCCCAGACTTGCCTGAAGCGTATGTGGCCCGCTTGCGTCAAGTAGAGTATCTAGGCGCTGTCTGCCTGGTTCTCTTATCGAAAGAGCCTCTCTCCCGCATATACTGGTTGAACATAAGCGATACCGACTTCCCTTTTGTGGGAGCCATAGAACAGACCAACCTCATCCCCCCTGAAGCCTACAACGGCAAACACATCGTCTACCTCTCCAACTACCTTTCCCGCCATGACCCCCACTACCATCTCCCTCCCCAAGATTTGTTAACCACCTATCTCCCCTTCCTGAAGAAAATGAACCCGGCCTTCAATGAGGCGTGGGTAGAGGAACTCTGGCTCTTCCGGGCCGACGCCGCCCAGCCCATCATAACCTGTGACTACTCGGAAAGGATCCCCCCTCTCTGGACGCCCGTCGAAGGGCTCTACCTAGCCAATACCAGCCAGATCTACCCTCAGGACAGAGGGATGAACTACAGCGTTCGCTTGGGCCAGAGGGCCGCCGAGATCGTGGAAAGGGTTGAAAAGGGGGAAACCCTGTGATATGATACCGTTTGCCTATCTCTTAATCGAGGTGTTCCCATGAGAAAGATCTCTGTTATCGGCGCTGGATATGTAGGGTTAGTGACCGGAACCTGCTTCGCTGACTTGGGCAACCAGGTCATCTGCGTCGACATCGACGAGGAGAAGATCGCCAAACTTAAAGCGGGCACCATCCCCTTTTATGAGCCCGGCCTAGAGGAGATGGTACGACGTAACGCCCAAAGCGGCCGCCTCCGTTTCACCACCTCTTATCCCGAGGGGATCAAAGAGGCCGAGTTCGTATTCATCGCCGTGAATACCCCTTCCGGTGCTGAGGGAGAGGCGGACCTTAAATATATCCGTATGGCTGCGGAGGGGATCGCTAAGGTCATGGACCACCCCCTCATCATCGTCAACAAGAGCACCGTCCCCATCGGCACCGGCGACTGGATGGCCGAGATCGTGGAGGAGTATGCCCATCCAGAGATCGAATTCACCGTTGTTTCCAACCCCGAGTTCCTGCGAGAAGGGGCGGCCATCGGCGATTTCCTCAACCCTGACCGCATCGTCCTGGGCTCCACCAACCGTGAGGCCGCTGAACAGGTAGCCCAACTTTACCTCTCTCTGAGGGCTCCCATCATGATCACCGACTTGCGCACTGCAGAGATGATCAAGTACGCCTCCAACGCCTATCTTGCCAACCGCATCTCCTTCATCAACGAGATCGCCTCTATCTGCGAGAAACTGGGGGCTGATGTGAAAGAGGTGGCCATAGGGATGGGTTATGATAAGCGGATCGGCCCGGACTACCTAGATGCCGGCTTGGGCTGGGGTGGCTCCTGCTTCCCCAAGGATGTGAAAGCCCTCGAGCATATGGCCTCCATCCACGGCTGCCATCCCCAACTCTTAAGAGCAGTGATGGAGATCAACCGAGACCAAAGAAGGCTGATCATACAGACCCTCCGAGAGATAGTAGGCACCTTACATGGGAAGACCATCGGCATATTGGGGCTGGCCTTCAAGCCCAACACCGACGATATGCGGGAGGCCCCCTCAATCGAGGTGATCCACCTTTTGACCAGTGAGGGAGCACGCATAAAAGCCTATGACCCCGTGGCCATGGAGGTGGCAAAGGGGATTATGCCCGATGTCACCTACTGCTCCGACCCCTACCAGATGGCTGAGGGGAGCGACGCTCTTATCGCGGTCACCGAGTGGAACGAATTCCAACACCTGGATATGGTGCGCGTAAAGGAATTGATGAGACAGCCCGTCCTCATCGATGGTCGGAATATATACGACCCCCAGAAGTTAGGCGAACTAGGCTTCATCTATCGAGGCGTGGGTCGAGGGTATGAAGGACCCACTGTCATCTCCGAGGTCAAAAAAGCCGCCTCCTGAAGAGGCGATCTATGTTATCGGTAGGGGTGGATATAATAGAGATCGAGCGCATCGCCAAGGCCCTAGAGCGCTTTGGCGATCGCTTTCTGGAGCGCATCTACACCCGGGCCGAAGTCGACCACTGCCGGGGGAGGGTAGCGGAACTCGCCGCTCGCTTCGCGGCCAAGGAAGCGATCTCCAAGGCCCTAGGAACGGGGATATATGGCTTATCCTGGCCGGAGATGGAGATCCTCCCCGACCCCCTGGGCCAGCCCCAGGTTTATCTCCACGGCTCCGCCCAAAAGCGCGCCTCTGTTCTGGGGCTAACGGATTTCGCCATCAGCCTCTCCCACTCGCAAGAGTACGCCGTAGCCTTCGTGGTGGCCTCAGAGACCCAAACATCCTAAGTCCCAAGCCTTATAAACTCTATGCTCCCCGTAGCGGGAGCATATTCTACCTTCAGGCCAAGACTAGTACCTTTTCGCTATTGACCCTCAAATGTGAAATGTGATAAACTGGATACAAACGAACATAGATTGATGGCTTCTCGCAACGATAAGGGCAAACCCATCGAAAGGTGGGGACGCAAAGTCATGGGTCTAAGGCCCCAAGGGGCTATGATCGCCAGGCTGCCGAAAGCGAGGATTCTTAATGCCTGCTTTCAGGAGCGCCTTGGGAAGCAGGCTTTTCTTTGGATGACATCTCAGCCCTGGTGCTGAGGGCAACTGCATCACTCTGATAGGCAAGATACTATATCGCCAAGAGGGTCAAAATCTGCTATTATATTTGTTAAAGGGTTAACTTGATGGAAAAGTGCATGGCTCAGGATGGGTTAAGGCATCATGACGAAGGGTGAAAAGAAAGACGAAAGCGTGAGGACTGAGGAGAAGTACAAAGCCCTGGTAGAAACCGCCGGGGATGCGATCTACACCCTGGATTTGCTCGGCCGGTTCACCTTCGTGAACCCCGCCGGGGAGAGAATATCAGGTTACACAAAAGAAGAACTGGTAGGCAAGCATTTCAGGGAACTCCTTCCCCTAGAGTATCTCCCCGTCTGTCTCAACGTATTCCAGAAGGCGATTAGAGGGAAGGAGACTCCTCCCATCGAAATTGAAATGATTACCAAAGAGGGTGAAAGAGTGCCCCTTGAACTACTAGGCAGGCCAGTCAAGAGAGGGAGAAGGATAGTTGAGATATTGGGCATCGGCAGAGACATCACCGAGCGCAAGCGGGCGGAGGAGGCGCTGCGGGAGAGCGAAGAGAAATATCGCAACCTGGTTGAGCGAGCGACTGATGGTATCACTATTATTCAGGACACGATAGTAAAATATGTCAACCCACGTTTGGCGGAAATGTGGGGTGGCTCCGTTCAAGAGGTAATTGGCACCCTGTTTACCGATTATATCTATCCCGACGAGCTTCCCAAAGTGGTCGAACGGTACAAGCGGCGTATGGCAGGTGAAGATGTCGCGCCGATATACGAGACAGTACTTAGGCACAAGGATGGCAGCAAGGTATATGCTGAATTGAACGCGGGTGTAATCACCTATCAGGGGAAACCCGCCAATCTTGTGATCGCCCGCGACATCACCGGGCGCAAGCGGGCGGAGGAGGCTTTAAGAAAATCAGAAGAAAGATACAAAAAGCAATTTGAGGAGGCAATGGATGCTATCTTCATCGCTGATGCTGAAACGGGTATATTAGTTGACTGTAACCGTGTGGCATTAGAATTGGTTGGCAGAGAGAAATCAGAACTTGTTGGTAAACACCAGCGGATTCTCCATCCTCCAGAAGAAATCGAAGGAGAACTTAGCAGGACTTTCAAACAGCACCTCAAAGAAAAGGAAGGGCAAGTTCTGGAAACAAAGGTCATTACAAAAAGGGGAGAAATCAAAGACGTGGCCATCAAAGCCAGCATCTTTGAACTTGAGGGCCAAAAAGTGCTTCTCGGGATATTCCGCGACATCACCGAGCGCAAGCGGGCGGAGGAGGCGCTAAGGGAGAGCGAGGAGAAATATCGAACGATTCTTGAGAACATCGAAGACGGTTACTTTGAAGTAGACATTGCGGGAAATCTCACTTTCTTCAACGATTCTCTCTGTAGAATAAATGGGTATTCCAGAGAGGAAATGATGGGTATGAATAATAGGCAGTACATGGATGACGAGACCGCCAAGGCAGTGTATCAAACCTTTAATGCGGTCTATCGAACAGGCAAACCGGCTAAGATATTCGGTTATGAGATTATCCAAAAAGACGGGACCAGGAGGTCCGTTGAGACATCAGTATCTCTGATAAGTGGTTCCAGAGGTGAGCCGGCCGGGTTCCGGGGCACTGTCCGCGACATCACCGAGCGCAAGCAGGCGGAGGAGGACATACGACGCCGCAGCGAGCAGTTAGCGGCTCTCAACACCATTGCCCAGACAGTGAGCCGATCCCTGGATTTAGATACCGTACTGAGCGCTGCCTTGGATAAGGTATTGGAGACCTTGCAGTTCGAATCTGGCGCCATATACATGAAGGATATCCAAACGGGCGAACTTGAGATGAAGCACCATCGTGGCTTGTCCGAGGAGTTCCAGCATGCAGTGGCCAAGGGCATCATCTCCGCCAGGGTGGCGGAATCTGGTAACCCTATGATCACAGACGACCTCTGTAAACAACCCAACGCACCGACAGTAGTGGTGGAGGAAGGATACAGGCCCCTGGCCAGCATCCCTCTCCGCTCCAAGCAGCAGATACAGGGTGTGTTGACCGTTACTAGCCGCCAGTTGCATCATTTCCGCCAACTGGATGTTGACTTGCTTCTTTCTATCGGCAACCAGATCGGTGTGGCCATCGAGAACGCCCGGCTATACGAGAAGGAGCAGCGGCGTGTGGAAGAACTCTTCAACCTGAACAAGGCCTCACAAGTCGTCGCCTCTTCCCTCGACATCCAGGATGTGCTGACCAAAATCGTTTCTCTAGCCGGAGAGGTGGCCAATTCAGCCTACACCAGTGTGGTGTTAGTCGATGAAGATGGTGGGCTTAGCACAAGCGTGGAAGACTTTAAGGGTATCACCTCTCTACACCTCAGGGCCCGACCGCGCGGCGTCACCAGGAGAATAATCAACACTGCTGAAGCGGTGATTGTTGATCAGGTTTTAGATGATGGCACTCATAACCCGGCCCTTGTGGACGCGGGGATCAAATCCTATGCTGGCGTGCCTATCATGATCAAGGGGAAAATACTGGGGGTTTTGTTTGTCCACAGCCTCAACCCTTACGCTTTCAGTGACCGAATCCCGCTTCTGACCACCTTCGCCACCCAGGCGGCCATAGCCATCGAGAACGCGCGGCTATATGAGGAGGAACAAAAACGGTTGGCGGAGACCACAGCACTGCACAGGGTCTCCGAGGTTATCAACTCCACCCTCGATCTCCAAGAGATATTCCAGCGCGTGGTGGAGGAACTCTCCCAGACTTTCGGGTATCGCCTGGTGGATATCTACCTACTAGAGGAAGAGGGCTTGAGGCTCCAGGCCCAGGTGGGCTACGATAGCGAGACTACCATCGATTTCATACCCCTCGAACGTGGAGTCGTAGGCCGCGTGGCCCGGACTGGACAGCCCGCCTTCATCCAAGATGTCCATCAAGAGCCTGACTATATCTCCGCCTATCCAGATATCGAAAACGAAATCTGCGTCCCCATCATGAGGGGAGATACCTTCCTCGGTACCCTCAATGTGGAGTCAGATGACAAGAGACCTTTGACGGAAGATGACCTACAACTCCTGGTTACCCTCAGCAGCCACATCGGCGTAGCCATCGAGAACGCGCGCCTCTTTGAAGAAGAACAACGCCTTAGCACTCAAAGAAGGACTATCGCCGAGGTAGGAAGAAAGGTAGCCGCCATCCTGGAGATGGACACTCTACTCCCCCAGGTGGTAGACCTCATCGCCCAAGGTTTCGGATACTACCATGTGCATATCTTCCAAGTTGACCAAGATTCTGGCTACGCCCTCTACAAAGCGGGTACAGGGAAAGCCGATCTGGCTATCGCTGAAGAGGGGTTGCGGCTGAAAGTCGGAGAGGAGGGCATCATCGGATGGGTGGCCCAGAGTGGGCAGCCGCTCATAGCAAACGACGTCAATAAGGAGCCTCGCTACTACTTCCACCCTGCCCACCCAGATACCCGTTCGGAACTGGCGGTCCCCATTAGTGTCGGAGGGAAAGTCATTGGCATCCTCGATGTGCAGAGCACAGAACTAGACGCCTTCGATGAGAGTGACCTTGATACTTTGCAGACTCTGGCCGACCAGTTGGCTGTGGCTATGGAGAACGCCCGCCTCTATCAAGAGACCAAACGGTTGTCCATCACCGATGGCCTCACCGGACTCTACAACCTCCGCTACTTCTATGGGACACTAGAGAAGGAGATTCAGCGGAGCGAACGGTACCATCGCTCGGTCTCCCTCATTATCCTCGATATCGACGATTTCAAGGCCTATAACGACCTTTACGGCCATCCTGCAGGGGACGATCTCTTGAAAGAGTTGGCCCAAGTGATGTCCAGGGTGACTAGGCAGACCGATACCCTGGCTCGCTACGGCGGGGAGGAGTTCGTCGTCATCCAGCCGGAGACGGAGACAGAGGGAGCTAAGCTCCTCGCCGAGAGGCTGCAAGAGGAGGTGAGGGAACATCGCTTCTCGATACAAGATGGCCAGACCATCGGTCAGATAACCATCAGCCTGGGGGTAGCCACCTACCCTCACCACGCCGATAGCGCCAAAACTCTGGTCGATGCCGCGGATAGGGCGCTGCTGAGAGCCAAGCGAGCGGGCAAGAACCGACTCTCTGTTTCCGGGGAGAATTGACCGAACTCAAACCCCGACAACACACCTATAGTACTAATCCTACAGAGCCGCGAAACCTTCCTCGCGGCTTTGCGTATTATTAGACGTGATGGTAAACTGTCCCCAGGAAGGGGGATTACTATGAGAAAGGTCTTGATACCGCTTATCCTCGGAGCGCTCTTGCTTGTGGCCTGCGATATCCCTGGATTACCGAAACTGGAGGTGGGCGAACTGCGCACCAAGGAACTCTTGGTCCCCCTGGGCGACGCTGAGAGCGCCGAGGTGCTTCTCCGCTTCGGCGCGGCTAACTTCCATCTGAAACCTGGAGCCACCGAACTCCTGGAAGGAGAGGTCACCTATAACGTAGACCAGCTGGAACCAGAGACGGAATACTCCACGAGCGCTGGCAAGGCCAGGGTGGAGATAAGCCCCCGCAGAGGGATAGAGATCAGGGGCCTACCCACCGAGAGGGTGCGCAACGACTGGGAGGTCTGGCTGACCAAGAAGATACCCTTGTCGCTGCGTATCGAGGCCGGGGCCTTCAGTGGCGATTTCGATTTGAGCGGGCTCTGCCTCATCAATCTAGAGATGCGCACCGGCGCCGCCAGGAGCACCGTTTCCTTCGAAGAACCGAACCCCCAAGAGTTGGAGAGGGTAGAGATCGAGACCGGGGCCTCGGAGTTCGATATCCTGGGGCTGGGGTACGCTAATTTCGAGCAGATGACCTTCAAGAGCGGCCTCGGCCGCTACACCCTCGATTTCGCCGGGCCGCTTAACCGTTCGCCCGAGGTGAGGATCGAAACGGGAATCAGCCAGGTGACCATCATCGTGCCGGAATCCACAGGAACCAAGGTCACACTAGAAGAAGGGGTATCGGATACGGATATCTACGGCTTCCGCAGGTTGGAAGAGAAAGAGTACGTGAACGATGCCTTCCGGGAAGCCGAGAACACCTTGGTTATCAAGGTCCGGATGGGCCTAGGTAGCCTCACCTTGCGCTCAGAGTAGATGGGGCAATGCCCGCAAAGGAGCCAAGAGGCTCCTCTTTTCTCTTAGGCTGAGAGGGCTAGTGCGTTCGGCATCCTGAGGATGCCTCAGCATCCGAAGGAATGGAGAAAAGAGGCTACGATAGCCCCCAAAAGCGAACTGGCGAAGTTGACCAGGTCGTTGTTAAACCAACGCCAGCCCCGGATATGGGTGGCCTGGCAGCCGCAACGGTGAAAGGCCCTCTCCGTCTCCACCCGGCACCGAGGACAAAGGTAGATGCCTTGAAGCGTAGCCCCTAGAAGGCTGTCGAAAAGGGAACCCAAAAAACCGCTGGAGGAAGCCAGAAGAAGTATAGAGGTGGCTGCCCTTCCCGGAGCCAGAAGTAGCCAAGCGACGCCTCCCATGGTCAGCGCCCCCGCTATGGAGGCCATTATGCCCCATAGGGTGACGCCCCCTGAGGTCCCCACAGGCACCACCTTCCCCGTGGTGAGGAGACGAGGCGGACTGGGGCTCAGGACCCCTAGTTCGGTAGCCCAGGTATCGGCACTTACCGCGGCCATGCTCCCCAAGAAGGCACTAAATATGAGATCGTTCGGTCGGAAGAAATAGAGAATAGCGAGAAGGGCTCCCAAGCCTCCATTGGCTAGAACCTGCCCTAAATCCCTCCGGTGGCCCTTGGCGAACTTCTCCGCTAGCGCTTGCTTCTGGCCCCTCCTATAATGGGATAAGAGACTAGCCAGGAGAAAGAAGGCTATGAGCAATAGACCCCACCTCCAGCCTCCCAGCCCAAAAGTGATGGTGCCCACCACTATGGCTCCCAAGACCCCGCTCCGGGAGAGGGAGCGGCCCCGATAAGCGACAGCGGATATAGCCAGACTCAAGAGAAAACCACCAACTAAGTAAAGCATCTATGCCGCCAGCAAGAGATAAAGGAGCCCCGTGGAGAAGAAGGGCACGCTAAGGTTGTCCAGGCCCCAGGGGGAGAAAGCCTCCACTAGGGTGGCCCCTAGAGCCATGAGGAAGGAGTAGAGAAACCCCTCGGCTGGAGAGAGGGGCAAACCTACCAGGAGTACTAGAAAGGTGGCCAACAGACTGAAGAGGAACATGGCCGCTGAGCCCTCCCAGGAGCGACGGCTGCCCAGGATCTCGTACCGGTGGCGTCCCCATCGCACCCCTATCAAGGAGGCGAAAGCGTCCCCCCAGGTCATGGGCATGATACCCGCGGCGACTACCCCCCCTTGGCCCCGCGGCCAGAGAAGGAGGAGAAGGATGGTGATGGAGAGGGCGAAATAGACGGTTCCCGGCGTCGAACCCCGGGTATCCATCGCTTTGAAAATAGTAAAGCGATAAAAGATGTAGTTGAGGATCACGAAACTGGCCGTAGGGACGACCCCCCACCACCAATGATCGAAGATGTAAATGATGCCTATCACCCAGGAGCCAGCGGCGATATGGATAACTTTGCGGGTGAACTCCGTGGGCCAACCTCGCCAAGCCCTCACTACCTCGGCCAAACCTATGAGGCCGAAAGCGAAGATGTAAGAGAGGACCAAGCCTGATATGTCCCGTCCTGACATGTTAACCCTCCCTACCCTTGATAGGCACGAGAATCATCGGCGAGGCCTGTTATGCAGAAGACAAAGGAGTTGACTATGACCCCCTCCCCGAGCCAAGCCTCCTCAGAAGACTCCAGATATATTGATCGGCCTGTACCACAAAGACGCCAAAAACAACAACCACTAGACCTATAACCATCTTAAGCGTCAATTCCTCCCCCAGAAAGAGCCAGGCCCAGAGGGCTATCTGCAGGGGCATGGTATTCGCCACCATAGCCTGCTCAAAGGCCTTGAGTTGTTCCAGGGCATGATTCCAGAGCACATAGGCGAAGGCTGTGTTGATCACAATCAGCCACAGGAGGACCGCTATGCCGGTCATGGTCAGTCGAGGCAGGGGTTCAAAGGCCGCGGGCAGAAAGAGGAGCCCCCCTCCTATCCCCAGGCTGATGATGGTCAACCATAAAGGGCCAGGAGCCCCATCCCGGGAGAGGTCTCGAACCAGTATCATCTGATAGGCGAAGAAGAGCGTCGCCCCCAGGGCAATGATGATTCCCATAGCCTGCCCCACGGCCACATCAAGGGGGAAGAAGATGTAGGCCCCGACCAAGCCCAAACCTATCCCCCAGCCTGGAGAAGCGAGGGGTGCTCGCGGAGGTGGAGCACTCCTAAGACCGCTACCAGAAGGGGTATCAAGCCCTGTATAAAGGAAGCCGTCACCGCCGGGATCATGGTGAGCGATAGGAAGAGGAGGCCATTGCCCAGAGTATATGCTGCGATGCCCACCCCCGCCAACTTGGCCCATCTGCGGAGGCCCAGAGCCTGGGGCAGCCCCTGCCCCCTCAGCGCCAGGGCGAAGGCCAGAAGGACCAAGAAGCCTCCAAAATAGCGCAGCCCGGCGAAGAGGAAAGGGGGCAACTCCTCCAGGCCCCACTTGATGAGAACGAAGGAGGATGACCAGAGGATGGTGACCAAGGTGGCTTCCGCTAAGGCGAGGAGATGTGGACTGATCATGTCTCCACTCTAATGTAGCGTCGCTCCTTGTGAGCGACGTGTCCTTCCCATCGGAGGCGAGCTCCGGCGCTACCTTCTCAACTACTCACCGGTCCCCAGTGATGCCATGGAGGACACTATTGCGATTCTTCTCGCTACTATACCATAACCGGCCTCAAACCTCTATCGCCGAGAATAAAAAGCGGCCTCGCTATGGAAGCCGCTCTTCCGCGCTCTCCACCTGACGCCTATTTTTTTCGCTCCAGAATCCGCACCTCACAACTGCAAAGTCGCTTGAACTTCTCCGCATCGGCTCGGGAGCCCACGATCTCCCCGTAATGCATGGGGATGGCCACTTGGGGGTTGATCCTCTCCGCGGCCTGGGCTGCCTCCTCAGCGGTCATAGTGTAGATCCCGCCCACAGGGAGAAGGGCTATGTCGGCCTTGATCTCGTCCATCTCCGGGATCAAATCCGTATCCCCGGCATGGTAGATACGGCTCCCTCCCATCTCGATTACGAACCCCACCCAACCATTGACCCTAGGATGATTGGGCTTATCGATATTATAGGCGGGCACGGCCTCGATAGTCACCTCGTCTATCTTGAGGCTATCCCCAGGTTTCAGGATGCGCACATCGCCCCTGAACTCACCAGCGCAATCCCCCACGGTGACGATCACCGTCCCCTCTTTTTGCAACTTAGCCACATCTTGGGGCGAACAGTGGTCGTAGTGGGAGTGGGTGACCAAGATTATATCCGCCGGCTCAGCCCTACCCACTTTCCAGGGGTCGATATAGACCACCTTATCGTCTCGGATCTTGAAACTGGCGTGTCCTAACCAGGTTATCTTCTCAATCATTGACCACCTTCCTCGGGAGCAGGAGTTAGAAACTACAGACGAACGTTATGTTCTTATGATGACCTGTGGTCCAGGTAGCATACCAGAATTCGTCGTTTCCCTCCCTTATAGATAGAGCAGGCGCACCAGCATCGCAACTCCCTTTGATGGTGATATAGTATGGTATTTGAGGCCCCCCTCCACCCCAAAACTCGTGCTTCCAGAAACCAGAGGACCAGTTGTGGGTCGGGTCCCCAGTTTCTACGCAGTGAGTGCCCAAGGTCGCATGCTCAAAAACGACCCCATAGCCGTTGAGCCCATTGCCAGCGGTATCTTTGAGGTAACCCTCAAAGATAGAGGCGGGGTTGCCTTCCTCCGGCTTACCGGCCATCGCCCTTTCCCTGCTGCCCTCCACGTAGGAGCAAGAGTAGACAACAGGCGTCGGTGTAGGTGTCGGGGTGGCAGTCGGAGGGGGAGGCGGGGAAGTAGCAGTGGGTAGAGGGATAGGAGTGTTCGTGGCCGTAGGCGTCGCCGTCGGCGAGGGGGCCGGGGTGGAGGTATCAGTGGGAACAACGACCGGGGTATTCGTGGCTGTGGGAGTAGCCTCCGCAGCCGGTGTCTCTGTGACCAGGGGGGTGAAGGTGGGCTTAGGTGTCCTGGTCGGTGTAGGCGTCGCTGTGGGCGCTTGAGACACCAAGTCACCAAGGGCACAGCCAGAGACTCCAATAAGGATAGAGATGGTGACCAAAAGGGCGATCGCTTTTCTCATAGAGCGGCTCCTCTCCTTTCGCTCGAACTAAACGAGATCCCCTATAGACAATAAATGAAACGTGGTAGAAAAGGGCTACCTGAGGATACTGAAAAATCTACTCATCAAACAAAAACGAACCTAGAGGACTACTCCGGCACCTCGAATCGGTATCCCACCCCTCGCACCGTTCGCAAATATACCGGCTTGCTCGGGTTATCCTCGATCTTCTCGCGGAGCCAGCGGACGTGGACGTCTAAAGTTCTTGTGTCCTCCGTCCAGTCGGTGTCCCACACCTCCTTCATAAGGAACTTACGGGTGAGCACTGTACCGCCATTCTTCATGAAAGTCTGGAGCAAAGCGCACTCCTTGGGCGTCAAGCGAAAGGTTACCTTGCCCTTGGTAACACACCGGTTTTCGAGGTCTAAAGATATACCCCCGGCCTGGAGATGTCCGGGCTTTCTTTTCCTGCGGGTTCGAGAGGCTTTTCGCCTTGCCATCCAGTTGACCTTGTTACCCGCATCCGCGGGAGGGTACAGGGGAAAACGATATCTCTAGTATACAACGATGTCGCCCAACTGTCAACGAGAGTGTTGAAAAACGCCTCCTCGTTTAGTATAGTGGGAGAGAAATTGCGTCCACAGTATCTCTTCCCGCTTCCTGTACCTACAATCATTCAAATTCTAGCCGTTTGTGGGATAATTATCGACGGCCAAAGAAATTATCCCACTTTTTCAACACTCTCTGTCAACATTACCCATTATATAACAGCCTTTCTACTCTTGGCAACCTTTGATGGTCAAAAAGAGAAAGGGCCATCACTATTCGATGGCCCTCTAGATCCACCTGCATCTAGTGGCGGTCCCTGCCCTTTCCGCGGTCTTCGGGAGGGCTAGTGCCTTCTTTCTTCTCCTGTCCGGGTGGGACCTCGGGCCGCCCTCGTTGGATAGCCTCCCTAGCCCGCTCGTGACTCCGGCTTGAAACCTCAAGAGCCGTCTCCAGAGCAGGCTTAGCCTGCTCCGGAACACGGTCATAGACCCTTTGAAGCACCTCCTGCTGGCGCTCCGTAAGATGGACCAACTTCTCAAAGAGGGTCTCGCGATTCCCCTCCGGGGCTACCTCTATCTCCTCCAACGTTTCTTCTGTTTCCGTGGCCAGTTCCACCAAGATGCTTTCCTCCACCTCCTCGCCTCTGTCATCCAACGCTTCTATCTCCTCCGTCCTACGCCTTGTGAACTCCAAGCGGAGATGAGTCTTCCTCGACGGGTCACGAACCACCAGGAGCCGTAGCCTTTCGGTCCCCTTCTTTACAGGATATAAGGGGTCTCCGGGTATACTGCTCTGCGCTGCGATGGCGGTACCGGCGCTGGCTAGCACCAGGGCTAGGATCACGGCCAGGACGGCTGCCCATCTCCTCACCCTTCCAAGGGAAAAGATGGAATTCAAGTAGCGCTCCCAGAAAGAGCGCCTCCTGGCCCGCTGGAGAGCCCTCGCCCTCTCAACCAGCCGTTTTTCTAAGTCGCCCACGAAGGCCTCTGTTGGCGGAGTTGAGATATCCTGGATGCGACTAGCAAGTTCGAGAAGAGATTCTAACTCTTCGGCTGAAGGCTCCAACTTTTCGCCCTTGCGAAGGCGCTCTAAACTTTCGTCCAGTAACGACTCAAGGCCCTTTTTCACCATCCGTTCACTACGCCTCTCGACGAAGTCTTTCCTCGAGACCTCTTAATCCCAAGAGATGACCACCGGTTCCAAAAACCCTCCCCTGCTTCTCTCCATCACCTTTCTTTCTCCAAGAACCGCCTCAGCGAGGTCAAGGCCCGATGCTGAAGAGACTTTACCGCCCCTTCGCTCTTCCCCAACAACCGCCCCACTTCCGCATTGGTGAGCCCTTCTCCAAACTTGAGAACTATCACCTGTTGTTGCTCCTCCGTCAAGCGCCCGAAGGCCTGGCGAAGGCGCTCCCCAGCCAACGCCGCCTCCGTCATAGCCAAGGGACCTTCACCAAGAGCACTAAGCCTCTCGCTCAGGGAGACGGTTTCTTTCCTGGCCTGATGGCGAAAGTAGTCCACCACTCGATCATGGGCGATGCGGAAGAGCCAGGCGGCGAAAGGCACCCCTCGATAGTTGAACGACTCTATCCCCTCCAGCATTTTAAGGAAGACATCAGCGGTCAAATCCTCGGCCAGATCCTCCCGACCAACGCGTAGATGGATATACCGATATATGGCGCCCACATGGCGGCGATAGAGCATGGCAAGAGCCTGGGGATCGCACTCCCTAGCCCGCCGGATAAGCCGTTCCTCATCTGGCACTTTCCAAACTCGCTATCCGTTATCCTATACCGCTGCAGAGTGTGAAAAGATACGGATATTGCCCCTTTGCTGAGCAGATCAATAGTTCGTACCCGTATCCTTTCACCCTGTCATACGGCATTAAATATGAAAAGTCCCAGGTTTCTGGCATAGTCTTTTTAACATTATAGCACGGATCAAATACTTAGACAGGAGAGGAAGATGACGAGAAAGAAGATCTTAACTCTGGCACTCTTTGTGGGAGCGCTGCTTCTCCTTACGGCGACGAGAGTGTTAGCGGCCTCCCCTGCGGTCAGCAACCCCCACCTTACTCTCCAAGGGCCGACGCCCACACTCACTGTAACTAACCCCGTGGCCGCCATGATCGCCGAGTTCTCCGGCCTCGACTACACGCAAGTGCAGGCCTGGCACGATGAAGGGATAAGCTACGGCGAGATCGCCATGGCCCTTTTTCTAGCCCAATCTAGTAACACAAGCGCAGAAGAGATCATTGCCGACCACCAAGAGGGACTAGGGTGGGGGGAGATAGCCAAGGAGTTAGATCTGACCCCGG
>Ga0209121_10000152_pt1 | contig 69311 bp, 76 predicted proteins | sample Cruoilmetagenom3_FD_187292 | JGI IMG/M metagenome (GOLD analysis project Ga0209121, IMG submission 187292) | Oil polluted marine microbial communities from Coal Oil Point, Santa Barbara, California, USA - Sample 3 (SPAdes) (version 2) | ecosystem: Environmental > Aquatic > Marine > Oil seeps ...
GCCTGTCCAAGAGCTGAAAACAACTGTAAAAAGAAAAGAGTTTTATTTTTGATATGAAAAAAGTAGCGCAATTCATCCCGCAAATTAAAGTTTGGGGATTTCTCGCTTACAAGGTGTTAAGAAAAAATATCAACACAACTAAAATCTATAATTCTTTTGCCTCATAGTTAAACAACATAAAAAAGAAGCGATGGCTTTGTGGCTAGAGGAACTACTTTATTTTTGGTACACATGAAATGTTTTTAAAAAATAATTTGCTGTCTATCATTAGATATTATTAAAATGTTGTTAGAATATTATGCATTTGATTTTCATCTGCTCACATATCTAGGGTTAACCTAAAAAGATTAAAAGCGATATTAGTTATTAAAAGTAGAGAAATGTATAAAAGTGAGAACTTTAAGATTATCAGGGACTCCATCCATGGAAACATAAAAATAAAGGGTATATTTTTGGAATTAATGGCTCTTCCCGAAATGCAACGATTGCAATGGATAAAACAATTGGGATTTACACACCTTGTATACCCAGGGGCCAATCATACACGATTAGAACATTCTTTGGGAACATTTTGTGTTGCAAAAAAGATGGCTGAGGCACTTGAGTTAAACCCCACTGATACAAATGTGGTTTCCATCGCCGGCCTTCTTCATGATATTGGTCATGGCCCATTTTCCCATACCCTCGAATATCTATTGCATCAACGTCTAAACCAAGATCATAAAAAACTCACCCAAGAAATGATTCTGGGAAAGATACATCTAACGGATGTAAATGACGGACCCACCATTAAAGAAGTCCTTGAAAAGCATGGTATTGATCCAAAGGATATAGTAGACATAATTCACGGTAAATCACATGATAATTACCTTTCCCAAATTATCAATGGAGCAATAGATGCAGACCAAATTGATTACCTGTTAAGAGACGCCTATTATACAGGAGTAGCCTATGGAATAATCGATATTGATAGATTGATGCAAACCTTAACACTTCATAAAAATAAACTGGTGATAAAAAGAAAGGGAGTAAGTGCCATTGAAAATATGTTTGTAGCGCGGGCACTGATGTACTCTTCTGTATACCTTCATAAAACTGTACGCATTTCTGAACTAATGCTGGCACGGGCTGTAGAACGAGCCCCGGATTTCGCTTTTTCTCACATGATTGATTCAGAATTAATGGAGAAGTTAAAGGGTCTTGAGGGATTTCAAAAAGATGTTATCCTCCGATTAAAATACCGAAAACTTTTCAAAAAAGCTTATATGAAGCCTTCGTCCGAAATAAAAGATCATGAAAAAAATAGATTGATAGAAGTTGGGAAAAATGTGGTCAAAGTGGAAGACAATTTTGCCACATCGATTGGACTGAAAAAGGGATACATAATCATTGATGTGCCCATGAGAGAGCTTTATTTATCTGAGCCCCGTCTTGAACAAAACACTATCGGGGTTCTGAATGATAAAAAGATCGAGGACCTCTCTTGTTTTACTCCCTTTCCCCAGGCATTACAGACCCGGGCTACAACTGATTGGGCAGTCATGGCCTGCACGACGGATACTGATGCAGAAAAGGTTGCACAAGAAGCTGAAAGATATATATTTGGATAACCAGTAACTTTTTTTAATATGTACACCTTATTATACAGTAGTGAAAGTACGACCTCGGGCATTTATTAAACCAGAAGAAACCAAAGGATTATTTTCAGGGGATGGATCCATTCGCTGTCTGACCTGTCGCGGAAGAAAAAATTTGTGTGGCAAGGATCAATGCCCCATTCTTCTTAGGTTTTATTCTTCTCAAAAAGTGAGTAAAATAATCAATTCAACGCATTTAGATGGATCCAGCCCCCCATCTGTTTTTATTGGGAGGTGGGGCTATCCCAAAGTAAATATTGGTCCTTTGGTCCCCCCTCAAAAAGGAAATACTTCCCTTATGGATACACCAGAGGAATGGCAAAATATAACCATTGATAACCTTGTGGATTTTCGGTCAAGTCTTGTACGGGGTAAATTTAGAGTAAATGTTCATGATCTTAACAAGAACAGAATGGTAGAGGATATCCGAGAGATAGCCCTGGCAAAAAATTCAGTTGATATGGAAGTAAATTTTTCAAAGGCTCCCCGGGGGGCTATTGCCTTATATGATGAGGTTCAACCTCATGGACCCTCCGCCTTTTTGACGGATATGCATCTTGACAACCCAAAGATTGATCAGTGTGTAGAAAAAGCTTTTTGTGATGGGGATCTTAAAGCGAAAGATGCGGTCATGAAATTGTATGATTCAGGAATACTTATTTCACGAGTACAAAAGGGATTCAGCGTAGGAGCCTTTGGAATTGAAAAAATGAGACGATTTGTTCCTACCCGGTGGAGTATAACTGCGGTGGATTCAACGATTAGTGATGAATTGAAAAAACAGGTATATAATCACCCTATGATAAATGATTTTAGGGTATATGAAACAATAAGTCTTGATAACCGGTGGGTGATTTTAATGTTTCCAAGTTCTTGGCAATATGAACTTATCGAGGCATGGTATCCCTCTACAACCTGGAATCCATCCAATCATAAAATTGTAATCTTTGGTGATCACGAATTTCATCAAGGAAGAAATACCTATGCCACAATAGGGGGATGTTACTATGCTGCCCGTTTAGCGATAGCTGAGGCACTACATCGGGAAAAAAGACAAGCGGGCATAGTGGTACTTCGTGAAGCTCATCCAGGCTATATTATGCCTGTTGGCGTATGGAACGTGCGAGAAAATGTCCGTAGGGCCTTACAGACAAACCCTTTTCGGTTTGATACATTCCATGATGCTCTGTCCTCTATTTCAAAATTTATGGATATTCCCCTACAGAGATGGATTGAAACAAGTGTGATTTTAAGGGAAAGAATATATCAAAAAAGGATTACTGATTTTTAATGGAAAAAAACAACCAAGCACTAGGAAAATGCAGAGTGGAAGAAATGCTCTGTAGAACCGCCCTTTCTCCTTCACTCTTACCAAGTATTGACTATACATTAAATCCCTATTATGGTTGTCAACACGGCTGTAAGTATTGCTATGTCCCCAATGTATTCAAAATCAATAGACAGGATTGGGGAAAATTTGTGAAACCTAAAACAAATATCCCCAAAATTTTGGCAAAAGAATTAAAAAAAAAAAAAAGAGGTATTGTGGGAATTTCCACTGTTACAGATCCCTATCAACCCCTCGAAAAAAAATATCAATTAACACGTTATTGCCTAGAACAACTCCAAAGATATGATTTCCCTATCAATATACTCACAAAGTCATCTCTGATAACAAGAGATATTGAAATAATACAGAAATTCTCACAAAGCGCTGTTGGAACCACAATTTCTAGTCTTAACCAAGATGAACTTGATAATTTAGAGCCCTTTACTTCCCCAGTACAGGAAAGATTAGAGGCCATCACCAAATTTTCTAAAAAAGGCATCTACACCTATATATTTATGGGCCCTCTCTATCCTACTCTCAATTACGAAAATCTACCACGTTTGTTAAAAACATATTTTTCCACAGGAATAAAGGAACTTGTGGTGGATACATTACACCTAAAACCTGGCGTGTGGCCAAGCATAAAAGAAAAATTGCCAGAGAAAACCACGGAGATATTTAAAACACGATTATTTAATTCAGATTATTATCCAACAATTTTCACAGAGATAGAAAGGATATGTATAAAAAATAATGTATTGTACCAAAGATCTTTTCCCCATTAAAAAGAGAGATTTTTTTAATTTTTTTTATCTAGAGCACGGTTTTTTTCACAGGATATTTTTTTTCTATAACAAGTGACACACGTGGCATTAAAAAATGCTTTAACACTCTGTTATAGAGCATTTTTAGAGATTAGTAATACTCAGTAAGGTTTATAATTGAGGTAATCATTTCCCGAAAGGTTTAAGAAATAACATACATTGCAGAGATAAAATGTTAAATGATACATTGGCTGATGCTCTTACAGCGATAAAGAATGCAGAAATGAAAGGTAAAGGTGAATGTAACATACGTCTCGCCTCAAAACTTATTGGAAGAATCCTTAAAGTTATGCAAGACGAAGGATATATTGGCCCCTTTGAATGGATTGATGATGGAAAAGCGGGACAATTTAAAGTCCAACTTATAGGTAATATTAATAAATGTGGTGTCATCAAGCCACGGCATGCAATCAAAAAAGACGAGTTTGAAAAATGGGAAAGACGTTACCTTCCTGCTAAATCATTGGGTATCCTTATACTTACTAGCACCCAGGGGATAATTTCCCAAAAAGAAGCAGGCAAAGAAGGAATCGGAGGACGACTTGTGGCCTACGTATTTTAGAGAGGAAAATAAATGTCCAAGATACCAGAAATCAAACAAGAAATTGATATACCCCCGGATATCAGCATAGAGATCGATGATACAAATACACTAAAAGTCACAGGACCTAAAGGAGCATTACAAAGGACACTCGACCATCCCTCAATAGAGATAAAAAAAAGTGGAAACAAAATAGAAATCATTTGTATATTGCCAAAGAAAAAAGAAAAAGCACTAGTAGGAACATTTACTTCTCACATAAAAAATATGATTCAGGGTGTAACAACTGGATTTGAATATAAAATGAAAATAGTTTACGCCCATTTCCCCATCAAAACAACCCTCCAAGACAAACAGATACTCATTGATAACTTTTTAGGAGAAAAATATCCTCGGAAAGCAATCATTTATGGCGACACCTCAGTTGAAATCAAAGGTGATGAAATCATCCTTGCGGGGATAGATATCGAGCAAGTAAGCCAAACAGCTGCAAACATAGAACGGGCGACACGGGTCAAAAAAAGAGATAGACGAGTATTCCAAGACGGAATATACATTACAAACAAAGGGAACTAAAATGAATAAAAAACCAGATAAAACATGGACAAAACAAGAACTTTATCAGTATGCAAAAGAACACAAAATCAGTGTATCCAAAAACTTGAAAAAAGATGAAATATTAAAGAAAATAAATTCTTTTCATGATAAAAAAACAGTTACACAAACCAAAGAAAAAAAAGAACAAAAAAAAGAAGATGACATAAAAAAGGAAGAAGACACCGTAAAGATAGTTGAAAAAGGAGAATATATTCCCAAACAAAAACCAAAGTTAGATTCTGCAACAATAAAAAAAATTAACTTACGGAATAAAACAAAAAAACGATTTTTCAGACAGGAATGGTTCCGATATAAACGCCTCAAAAAGAAATGGAGACGACCCCGAGGGCGACACTCAAAAATGAGAAAAAATTTAAAATATCGTCCCCCTATGGTCAAAATCGGTTATCGAAACCCAACAGAAATTCGAGGGTTACATCCCTCGGGTTATCAAGATGTGTTAATTACCACCCTTCAAGAACTCGAAAAAATGGATCCTAAAACACAAGCAGCACGAATTGCTCATTCAGTAGGAGGAAAGAAACGCGAAGAAATAGAAGATAGGGCAAATAATCTAGGAATACGCATACTGAACAGGAGGAAAAAATGAACCTAAAAAGACAAAAGCGATTAGCTGCAGATATCCTGAAATGTGGAAAAAATCGCATATGGATGGATCCGGAACAAATAGAAGAAATAGAAGGAGCAGTTACCAGACGGGATATCGATAACCTCATAAACCAGGGCATCATCAAAGCAAAACAAAAAAAAGGAATATCCAAAGGAAGAATCCGGAAAAAAAAAGAACAAAAACTCAAAGGGCGACAAAAAGGACACGGATCACGCAAGGGAAAAGCTGGTGCACGCTTCCCTAAAAAACGAAGATGGATCCAACGAATACGCCCCATACGACAGTACCTAAAAAAACTCAAAGAAGACAAAAAAATTGATACCCAAAGTTACAGAAAATATTATCGAAAAGCAAAAGGAGGCGAATTTAAAAACAAAGCTCATCTAAAAACCCACCTCGTCATGGATGGAATATTAAAGGAGTGATAATGCAAGGAAAAATATATAGACTCAGTTTCAGGCGAAGAAGAGAAGGAAAAACAAATTATCGATCGCGACTCGCTCTCTTAAAATCCAGAAAAAACAGGGTTGTAGTACGAAAAACCTGCCATAATATCAGAGGACAAGTCATCCAATACACTCCCCAAGGAGATAAAATTTTAGTCAATGCCATCTCATCTGAATTAAAAAAATATGGATGGGATAGTCATGGCACAAATGCCCCCGCATCCTACCTTACAGGATTCCTATTAGGCAAACGAGCAAAAGCAAAAGGAATAAAAGAGGGTGTTTTAGACATTGGTTTACACGCACCCAGTAAAGGAGCAAATATTTTCTGTACCCTAAATGGGATGCTGGATGCAGGGATTAAAATCCCCCATGGAAAGGATATACTTCCCTCAGAAGACAGAATAAAAGGAGTACATATTGACAAAAAATTATCTAAAAAAGTTGACCGGGTTAAAGAAAAAATAGAGGCTGACCATGACTGAAGATTGGGTACCTAAAACAAAATTAGGGAAGATGGTAAAAAACGGTGACATCACTTCCATGGGAGATGCACTAAAAACAGGTCTCCCCATCAAAGAAGTTGAAATAGTTGACACCCTACTCCCCGATCTTGACGATGAAGTACTTGATGTCAATATGGTGCAACGTATGACTGACTCAGGTCGACGGGTAAAATTCAATGTGATGGTGGCAGTAGGCAACAACGATGGTATTGTCGGTCTCGGTGAAGCAAAGGGAAAAGAAGTAGGGATGACCATACGAAAAGCCGTAAATAATGGAAAATTACACCTTATTCAGATCAGGCGAGGATGCGGATCATGGGAATGCGGATGTGGAAAACCACATACACTTCCCTTTAAAATAATAGGAAAAAGTGGCTCAATACAGGTCACAATCAAACCATCACCACGAGGGATAGGGCTTGCTGTAGGAGATGTCGCCAAAGTTATTTTACGCCTGGCAGGAATACAAGACGCATGGGCTTTTGCACGAGGAAAAACTCGTACCACCATGAACTATGCAAAAGCAGTGTTTAATGCCCTGCAAAACACAGTCAACATGCGGCTAAGGGATGAAGAAATTGAGGATTTAAACATGGTAACAGGCATGGTAGGAGGAATCGAATGACCTACGCTGTCATACAGATACGAAGCACCATTAACGCAAAACGAGAGGTGGCAGACACCCTGAAAATGCTTAATCTTCATCGTGTCAACAATTGCACTCTTATCCCCAAAAACAATAGTTATCAAGGAATGCTACAAAAGACAAAAGACTATATCACCTGGGGAGAAATAAACGAGGACACTTTAAAGAAAATATTAATCCATACATCTCCAAACCTAAAAGGAAACATGGAAACAATAACCAAGGATCTCCTCACAAATGAAAAGAAACTCCAGGAAATAACTCATCCAGTGATTCGTTTACATCCACCCCTAAAAGGATATCGAGGAATCAAAAAACCCTATCCAATGGGAGGCTCATTAGGATATCGGGGCCAAAAGATAAATGAATTAATTATGAGGATGGTGTAATGTCGTCAAAAACACAGAAATATCGCGGCTCAAAGACACATGGAAGAGGGAGTAAAAAAAAGGGTCGCGGCGCAGGCGGTAAAGGCGGAAAAGGTATGGCAGGAACAGGAAAACACCGGTTCCAAGGAAGAGAGTATTTTGGAAAACATGGTTTTACCCATCCAACACCCGGCAAAAAGGAACGGGTAATCAATATTAAAGATTTACAACCAGATACAAAAGAAATAAATTTAACCAAAGAGGGCTATGACAAATTACTTGGCACAGGAAATATCACCACGCCAATAAAGATTACTGTAAAAAAGGCATCAAAAAAGGCAGAAGAAAAAATAATAAAAGCAGGAGGAACCATCATCAATGGCTGAAGAAAGCAAGCTCTATGCCTTAAAACCACTAATTGACCGATGGCCCGCAATTAAAAAACCAAAGGGACATATTCAATTCCGACAAAAAATACTGTGGACAGGATTGTGCCTAATTTTATATTATATCCTTACCAATATAATCATCTACGGTCTCGCACCCGAAAGACTTGATTTATTCGCAGGGTATCGATTCATCATGGCGGGGGCTTCAGGATCAATAGTACACTTGGGCATTGGACCCATTGTTACCGGCTCAATTATTATGCAGTTATTCGTCGGAGCTAAAATTATAAAACTTGACTTGCAAGATCCAAAAGATAGAGGTATCTATCAAGGCACCCAAAAGATACTGGTCATAGTGATGATTTTAGTAGAAGCACTTCCACAGGTTTTTGGTTATCTTTCACCAAGTACACAACTTGTGGGCATGATAGGTGGAACAGCTGCACAAGGCATTATTATATCACAATTATTCATAGGAGCATTGATTGTTTTCCTCATGGATGAAGTTATCTCAAAATGGGGTATCGGATCAGGTGTCTCTCTCTTTATTGCCGCTGGCGTATCACAAGCTATTGTGACAGGATCATTTAATTGGCTTCCGGTAACTGGCAGCGGGGCATTAAGTCTTAGCAACCCCCCCGCTGGGACACTCCCAATGTCATATTATATGACTACCCATATGTCCCTAGGTGATCTCGTTGGAGGTGGTTTTGAAAACATGTTTATTGGAGGAGGATCAGTTCCCAATCCTATCATTGCCGTATTGGGCACCATCTCCATTTTTCTCTTCGTGGTGTACACTGAATCATCCCGCATAGAACTCCCTCTTACACACGGTAGTGTTCGCGGTGCCCGGGGACGCTATCCCCTCCGTCTCATATACGCGTCCAATATACCAGTAATATTAATGTCTGCACTTCTCGCCAACATCAATATGTTTGCCCTTCTGCTATATAGCCGGTTATCTAATTTCCCCCTACTGGGTCATGCATGGTGGATTGGCAAATATGGAGCAGGCTCCACTACTGCCTCAGCAGGCGGCACATGGTATCTTTCTGCACCCAATGGATTAATCTCATGGCTTTTCCCCATGATTGATCCACAGTACGCATCATATCTCCAAGGACATGAACCATGGCAAATGGGTATACGGGTAATCACATATCTCCTTGTGATGGTGATAGGATCAATTTTCTTTGCTAAATTTTGGATTGCCACCACCAATATGGGCCCCGAGGCAGTAGCTCGACAAATACAATCAAGTGGGATGCAAATACCAGGATTTCGACGGGATCCCCGTATTATTAAAAAGGTCCTGTCGCGTTATATACCTATCATTACTGTAATTAGTGGTGCAACCGTTGGTTTTTTAGCCGCTGGAGCAGATATGATTGGGACAGTGGGGCAATCAAGTGGTACTGGTGTACTGCTTACCGTAGGTATTATAATTCGATTATATGAGGATATAGCAAAGGAACAAGCCATGGAGATGCATCCAGTTCTGCGTAAGTTCTTTGGGAATGAATAAATGATCTTAATTATCACCGGTATTCCAGGTACTGGAAAAACAACTGTGATGAATAAAGTGATTGAAAAATATCCCCTCAAATTTGTTACCTTTGGTACAGTAATGTTTGAAATGGCTAAAAAAAAATCCCTTGTGTCTGATCGTGATGGATTAAGGAAACTGCCCTTTTCAACCCAACGGGAAATTCAAGAATTGGCAGCTGTTAAAATCAAGAAAATGGATAATGTCTGTGTGGATACCCATTGTACCATAAAAACCAAAGCCGGTTATTTGCCAGGATTACCCGAAACAGTATTAAAAAAATTGTCCCCCTATGTAATTATCCTTGTTGAGGCTACACCTGATGAAATTATTCAGAGGCGGTCACGTGATAGCCGGGCACGAGATGTAGAAGACAAAGACGAGATAATGGAACATCAATTATTTAATAGGATAGCGGCAATGAGCTATGCTGTAATGAGCGGGGCAACAGTGAAAATAATACAAAACAGTGAAAATAAGCTAGAGCAAGCCGCAGCAGATATCTTAGATATTGTTAAAGGTGAAGACTAATGGCGGACTCAAAAAGCTCTCCTTTTTTATTAATGATTTCGTTTTTTGCCCTCTTGATGATTCTTTTTAATCCGACTCTTAGGAACGGACTTGCTGATATTGCGGGAGCAGTCTTTTATCCAATCATTGGATTTAATCATCAGTACCCCGTACTCACTATTTTTACCGCAGGATCAATAGTGATTATTGTTTCTACTGTTCTTCGTCATTTTGCAATAGACTGGAAAGAAATGGCGAAAATGCAAAAGATCATGTCTAAATTTCAGCGCGAATTTCGTGAGGCACGTGCCAACAAGAATACCTACAAGATTAAAAAACTGGAAAAACTTCAACCAAAACTGATGCAGAAACAAACCGAAGCAACAGGGGGACAGATGAAATTAATGCCCGTCACCATGTTTATTTTTATCCCAATTTTTACTTGGATATGGAGTTTCCTTTCTGATGTCCCTCATCATTATTTCACGGTACCATGGGCTGAAGATCTAAATCTATTTGATAGTTTTACCGTCTTTTCTTATTGGATTCTTCTGTATATGCTTCTTTCCATACCTCTCACCCAGGTCGTGCAATATGTATTAAAGATGGCGTCCTGGTCAAAACACCCTCGACCCCAAAAAGAATGAATGATTATAACCATCAGTGGCCTTCCAGGCAGTGGGAAAACAACTGTAGCAGAGATATTAAAAGGCCAACTGGGTATGCACTATATATCTACTGGACACATTTTTAGAGAGAAAGCCAAAAAGTCTAATATGAACCTGTCAAATTTCAGTGATTTAGCCGAACAGAATCCAGAGATTGACCGGGAAATCGATGCGGCACAAAAAAAGATTTTGCTTCAAGATAATGTCATCTTAGAGGGAAGATTAGCCGGATGGATTGCCTATAGAAATAATCTCCCTGCCCTAAAAATCTGGCTTGATTGTAACCAGGAAACACGAATTAAAAGAATTGTGAACAGGGAAGGATATACCATAGAAATAAAAAGAGATGAAACACTTAAACGGGAAAAAAGTGAAAAAAAAAGGTATCAAAAAATGTACAATATTGACCTCACAAATACAGATATTTATGATCTTGTTATCAACACAGCAAACAAAAAACCTTCAGAAATTGCCTGTATAATCATGGATACATTAAATCACCAAAATATTTGGTATAGATAGATACAATGTCTTCCCAGGGGGGTATATTTGTTTGAGCACCCATTTTTGTGACAACAAAACTAGAGACTATCGATCCTAACCGACAGGCGGTTAAATCACTATAGCCCCTTAGTTTTCCTATCCAAAAACCAGCTCGATATCCATCCCCTGCGCCTGTTGGATCAACTAGCTTTGCGGGAATAGCCTTAATGGTATACGTCGACTCCTTAGAATGTAGTATACTGCCTTTTTTACCATAGGTAATAAGTGCGGCGCCAGATAACTGGAAGATGTCATCCCTGGGTATGTTAAGGGTCTTTATTGTTTGTTGTAATTCATAGTTATTGCAAAAAAAGATATGGGAGTTTTTTAGGCAATAGCGAAGTGTCTGTGCATCAAACTTGGGTAGATCTTGTCCGGGTTCAAAGGCTACAAAGTCTGCAGATGTGCTAAAAGAGGAGCAAATCTCTGGGGAACAGGGAGCAAGATGAAGAAATTTACAGTGCCGATTTTTTATCTCTGTGATATCTTTCGAGGCACCCCAAGAAAAATAGGTTACTTGATTTTCCTGTTCATCTATAAAAATATAGGCGCATGCTGTTGGATGAGGTGTTTTGGTTAATGTGAGTTCAATATTTAGTGTTTGAAGGTGCTTTTCATATTTACTGTGTGTAAAGTCCTTACCAACTGCTGAAATAATTTCACATTTTCCACCTAGGGATGCAATCCCTGTTGCGATATTGCCTGCTCCTCCCCCAAAATATGTTCCCATGTTGTGTATATATATTGAATGATTTTTGGGGGGGAAATAGGGTATCGTAAAAATGTGATCATATGCTATATGGCCAACAATACTTACCTTGTTTGTATTAATACTGTCATTGCTTCCCATATTCATTCTGGTGCTTTTTTCTGAGAGGATAGGATTAGCGGGGGCATGAAACATGTATTAAACTCCATCCTGTAGTGTACAGTGGGTATTAAGATTTGGTGTGGAGGTTAAATATTCGTACATCCAAACTGTCAGATTGTGTTTCTCCTGTATCGGTGTAGCCAATGATTTTGAGTTTATATAAAAAGAAGGCTTGGTCATCCCATTTCCATTCAAATGGTGCAAGTCTATCTGTGTGTTTCAATGAATCGTCTACATAGAATTCCACTTTGTTAATTTCTGGTGAAACATTGATTGTTATGGTGATGCCTCCAATAATGAGTGTATGCCCCAAAAGTGTAGGGCGCAGTTCTCTGTCATTTGAATAAATATATCCCTTGAGCGGTTTGCTGATTTCACAGAAAACATCATTGTTATTTTGGTATCCACCGATGGTAAGGGAAGGATCACCAAAAAGAGTCCATTCTTCCACTGTTTTGTAATCTGCATCTGATGGGGTAAATCGATGGAGATACTCAGTTATGGTTCTGCTCCATATAATTCCGAGATTGTGGGGAGTGTGTGAATTTTGATAATATTCATAGAAATGTGTTTCCATCCAGCCCATATATCTTTCAGTTTGGCTGCTTCCTTCGATGCCATAAGAAATACCACTTGAAGCCAAAGTGGCTATGGCGCCTCCATGGGTTTTTTTGACGAAATACCAAGCGAAACACGTGCTTTGATCAAATTTTCCACAGGAACATGCGTTTATGGTGACAACAGGGAGTTTTTCTCGGTTTGTCAAAAATGATACATCGTAAATATCAAACTCTATTTGTTCATCAAGATTATTTGGGAGATACGTTTTCCATTTTATATCGCTTCCATGACCTGAGAAATCAACAAATCCAGCACCGTTATTGATTGCTGTTAAGATATCTTTTTTATTAAGATTTCCTACTGATGCCCATAATTTTTTAGAGGAAAAATTGGACATAATGTCGACAACTTCCCTAGTTATATATTCTCCTTCATTAATCATTCCAATATCATTGGGAAATGTATCTCCGGCACATACGACAATATTTTTGAACCACGGTTTTCCATAGGTGGTCTCCTCGTACTGGATAATTTTTTCCACCACTGTAGATACCTGGTTAAGGGTACCGCAGGCAAGCCTTCCAAGATAAACATCGGGATATAAGTCTACATTGTCCGTGCGATTTTGGTAATGGTATTCCCCGAAAAAATTGTTATTATTGGAATCCCAGGATGAGAAATCACCTTCGGAATCATAGATATCTGCATAATATAAATCACTGGGAAAGCTTGTTTCAGGTGGCATAATGGAGGAGATATACGCTTGTCGTGCTGGAATATCCTGTGCACCTCCCCCAAGTAGTATATATTTTGTACCCCAATTTTCAATAGCTTGCTTAATGAAAAATTTAATTTTTTCTTGGTCATCCCGGCCTTGAACCGGAAAATAATCGCCTTTGAATATCTCGTCAAGTGTCACAATTGTTGTTGGCAAACCTATAGCATTTTTATGTTCCATTAATTTGACGAAGTCTAGAGAATAATAGATAGGGGTAATGATAACAAGCTGGGGGCCTTCGCCTCTTTGAGTTATCGTTGAGGGATGGTATTTAATTTTTAGTGAAATATTATCAATGAACTGGAGAACACGTGTGTCCGGCATATATCTAGTGGGGGTTACATGGATTGTCAAACTGGTTACCCTTTTCCCATCCTTAATACCTCCCCCTGTGTGAACGGTATACCACTGTGAAGGATACGGGCTGTTGCCTGTATGGACACTCTCGTCAAGTTGTAGAACAGAGTTAGCCTCATCATTTCCCAGGGGAAGTGGCAAAGAGGAAGGCAGTAGTGGTTTGCCGATATCAATCTCTTTTATTCCTGTATGACTTAATTCAACATCATCAATAGTTGTCCCAAAGGGAAAGTACATGGGTATGGACCATACTGGAAGGGAAGGGTAAAGAGAATCACTAAGATAAGATGTTGCCTGGTCAAGAGAAACCCTGAGATAATCACCCTTTTGAATTATCTGAGGGGGCGAAAAAACCATGTTGATTTCCTGGACATGCTCTGAGTTGTCTATACCTCCCGCAAAGTTAGATAAAATAAAGGAGACAATAGTGATTACTAGAAGTAATGTTTTTAAAGTTGTTCTCATGAGATCACCTGATAGGCTCCAGATAGATATCGATAATTTATACTTAAACCTATTGTAGAGAAAATGTAGAGAAAAAAAAGGGGGGATAAAAAAGCCATGGAAAGAGAACTGCACATAAGTTTTTCAGGCTAGGTTAACCATAAATTTATATAAAAATAAAAATTGATTGATGGCTGTGGCTGGATAGGTGAAAACTATGCTAAGATGACAACTGTTTCCCCATGAGACATTTTTCATCTCTGCAGTTAAACACCGATAAAAAAAAAATAGATAATTCTTTTAAATTTATTCAATGATATTTAAATGTGAAGAGTATATACACAGTCAAATGAGTTTACCATTATCAAACTTAATTCAAGAAATGATGGATGAGCCTTCACCCATCCGCCAAATAATGAAAATGGCAAGTACAAAAAATATCTTAAATATGGGTTTAGACCCTGATGAATTGATTTCATTTGGCGGTGGATGGGTAGATCATTTGGCTCCCGATACCTTCCAGGATTGTTATATAGATATATGTTCTGATAAAGCTTTATTCCATGAGATTGGCAAGTACAGTCCAACAGTGGGAATGCCCGAATGCCGTATCCAATTAACACATTTTGAAAAACAACTTTTCGGCTGTCAACTAGACACAGAAAATATAATTATAGGCAATTCATCAACCCAACTTACCCATGACTTATTTGTTACCCTTGCTAATCCCCATGAAACAATACTCCTTTTTGACCCGTGCTATGCAAATTATCCTGGTCAAATAAAGATGGTATTACCCCTAAGCAAAATAATCTATTTTCCTGTTCTAGATACCAAGGAATGGAACTATATGCCATCCTCCAGTGCCATTATTGAACAATTCAAAATCCTCTATGAAAAATTTCATCCAAAGATCACCCTTTTTTCTTCACCAGACAATCCGTCTGGCCAAATCGTACCCTCCAATGTAGTACAAGCAATAAGTGACATTACCCAGGATGGCAATACCTATACAATGATTGATTACGCATATAAAACACAATGTTTTCAAAAACCCCCCACCTATTTTTCATGGTCACCCAATGATTACCCAAATCTCATATCTATTCACTCAAATTCTAAATGGTGTCATGGATTAGGCAGACGTCTAGGATGGATTGAAGCACACACATCTATCATTGATGCCATGGAACGAACACAACAATGCTCAATCTTATGCCCGGATACCCTTCATCAAGTCGCCCTGACACACTACATAGAAAAATCTCTAAAAGATAAATCACTACCCAAATATATTGACAGGGCACAAAAGGATTACCAAAAAGCATCTGAAATAACTGTAAAAGGAATCAAAGACTATTTAGATATGCCCCATCTAACACCAATGGGAGGACTTTATACATTGATGAAAGTACATGAGGATGGAAACAAATTTGTTGAGAGAGTCTTAAAAGCCACTGGTGTCCTCTTCATACCCGGAAAGGGATTTGGAAAAACACTAAAAGAAGGTGTGCGAATAAGCTACGGGCCTCTAGTCCGAAAACTAGAAAAAATTAGTGAAGGATTACAAAGAGTGGGCAACTATGTCCACAAGCAAAAATAAAAAATGACACAGAGCCCAGATTTAATGACAAACCCTATACAAAATTATATGTACAACCTATCAATACATATCCCGAGGTAAACACTATGCCAAAATGGCAAGGCAAATCAAAACGAATGAGAACAGGTGGCCGGCGAAAGTTGGCACGAAAAAAACGGAAATTTGAAATCGGGGGAGAAAAACACCCCACCATCATTGGACCAAAAGATCATAAAAAAATGCGGATGCGGGCAAACAACCAAAAAATAAAAGTGGCTGCATCCCCCACAGCGGGTGTAACAAATCAAAAAACAAAAAAGACCAAGATAGTAAAAATACAAAATGTACTAGAAAACACAGCAAATCCCCATTATGTAAGACGAAATATCATTACCAAAGGAGCAATCATTGAAACAGAGATAGGAAAGGCAAAGGTCACATCACGCCCCGGTCAAGACGGTTGCATCAATGCAATATTATTAGACTAGATCAATCATGGTCTCCAAAGGGACACAGAAATATGTCATCTGGCCAATCTATTTTGACCAAGGCACCAGCCGAACAAATGGAAGACGGGTACCAAAAAATTTAGCCATAAACAATCCCACAGTACAGGATATTTTTAAAGTTGCACAATCATTAACACTCAACCCACAAATTGAGAATAAATCATATCCCTCGGTATGGTGGACTCAGGGAAGACTTCTAGTTGAGCAGAAAGGATCAAAAACAGAAGTAATACGAACCATTGCACAAAAATTGTCAAATAAACAATAATAAATTTAATAAGTATTGATAACCCCTATACATATTTTTAATTTTGCTGTTACTTTTAATTTTCACGAGGGATCCAGACTAAAAATTAAAAAAAATATACTGCACAACAATGAAAAGTCGATATAAAAAGAGATATTAAACAAAAAAGGGGGGGTATTCATGAAAAAAACACCTAAAATCCGATGTTTTCAATCCATGCCCCAAACGCCTAACATGAAACATCACAAAAAAAAAACCAAGACATAAGTCAAGATTGAACTTTAAGGTCCCCTCTAATCTTTTTGCCTATCATACCCCATAGACCTATCGATCCCCCTCTTTCCCAAACGAAAAATAAAAAAAATATTTGGAAAACATTATATAACCAGGCGTATATTTAACACGTATCATATACATAACTAAAACCATATATATAGGTCGAGTTACATGTCTTCAGAGTACAAAGTAGCATTCTATATCAGGGTCAGCCGGGAAGAACAAGCAAAAGGATACAGCCCGGAAGGCCAAAAGACCACGTTAGAATCCTGGACCAATGAGATGAATTGGAAATGGGTCAAGACATATCAGGATGAAGTGAGCGGCAAGGACACCAAGCGGGAAAAATTCCAAGAAATGCTAACCGATGCAAAAAACGAGCTCTTTGATGGGATCTGCATGCTTGACAATGATCGTTTTAGCCGGTCAACAAAGGATCTCCTAAATGTGATGGATGACCTGATAGATTTTGGAGTGAAGCTTCACATATACAATCTGAGACACATCGATATTTATAGTGACCAAGGACGATTCATCCTGACCAATTTCGCCGCTTTTAGTGAATTTTTCCGTGGTCAACTAGCCTCGAAGATCAGGATAGGTGTGAAACAAAAAATGAAAAATGAATGGTTTGGCCAAGCACCCTACGGATATAGTGTCGAATCTGACATCATTGGCAATAGGCGAAAAAATACACGACTGGTGGATAATCCCAAGGAACAAGAAGTACTAGATATAATGAAAAAAATGCGTGATGAAGGAAAAAGCTACCGGGAGATATCAAATTCCCTTAATGACAAAAAAATACCCACCAGGATGAAACGAAAGGGAAACAAAACCAAATGGCATCCCATCACCATTCGAAATATTCTCATGAGATCCCTTGATGTCCACAACTAAAAGACACCTACACACCTATATGTGGCATCAAGTGAACAGTAAAATTTTTTTAATCCTCCAGGAAAAAAAAACATTTGTAAAATGCTAAGGATGCCTCCACAAGCACTAGATCCAACAAAAGTAGATAACTAAAAAATATTATTATAATAAAAAACAATAATTATTATAGTTAATATCTATACTATTAATAATTAATATAGATATATACTAGTATAATAAATTGGATAACCCTTTGCACATTCATGCATACAAAACATCTACAGATATAATTTAGTATTATATTAAACTTATTTTAAATAGGATAGATACTATATATATTTATTATAATTATATACTATATAATTAAAAAATGGGGACGAGAACCATATTTATTCCACGATGAGCGATGCATCAAGCCTGTCAGTATGTGCCAATAGAAACTCGTCACCCATCTTCAAACACTTTACAGGACAAATTTCCACACATTGAGCACAAGAAATACATTGCGCAACATATATCCTTATTTTCTTTTCTTCTTCCTTAAACTCGATACATTTAGCAGGACAGACACGAATACACATCTTGCAGCCAATACAGGTGTCCTTATCATAAACAATTTTTCCCCGGAAACCTTTTGGCAGTTCAATTGGAGGATTGATGGATACCTCTCCCTTGTTGACTTGCTGCAGTAAAGATGTGACATTATTTGGCGCGTATTTGACCGGGAATTTATTAGTAAAGGGTTTTTGGAACAGTTGTTTTATTAAGAGTTTTAATGCCGGAAACATTTTACCACCATTGTATGGTTAAAACTTGTGAATCCCACATGAGAAGCACCAAACCAAGTAATGCTATCAGAGTTAATGCAATCCAGTAGGTGGACACAACCTGGCTTATTCTGAGACGGGCAACACTAATGCGTATGATTGTGACAGAAAACAGTATGACCAAAAAGACCTTTAAGAGAAAAAAGAGGAAATCTGTGCCGGCTGCTGCATAGGTCCCCAAATCAAAGTATTCTGAGAGATTGTAGGGAAAGAATAACGCTACCAGGAGGGATGCCAGGGCGAATGTTTTTACGCCATCGGCTAGGTAAAAGAGAGCTAGATTACGGCCTGAGTATTCTGCCAGTAGGCCTCCTGCGATTTCTGTTTCTGCTTCTGATACATCAAAGGGGATTTTTGACAATTCTGCCGGTATTACAATGACAAGGGTAAACAAAAGGATAATGGCTCCAATAAGGCCGAGTAATCCTACTTGTCCCCAGATGGGATGTGCCGATATAAAGGCGAGTGAAAAGGCATCACCAGTAAATTCACTTAGTTTCCATACAAGGGAGATGATAACCACTGCGAGAGGGAATTCATAGGACATCATGGTCACCATTTCTCGCTGGGCTCCCACTGTTGCATAGGGTGATCCGGATGCAAATCCTCCCATGACCAGGGCTAGTGCGGGAAGAATAAGGAGGTATAGTATGAGGATGAGATCACCGTGTCCTTCAAGAAGTGGTTCATAGCCTCCCAAGGGGATATAGAATAATAGTGTTGCAGATGATGCAAGACATATTATGGGTGCTAGATTGAAAAGCCAAGGAATTGAATTTTCTGGCACAATGTTTTCTTTTACCATCAATTTTCTGATGTCTCTGAAGGGTTGCCTAATCGGGGGACCGATTCGTTTTTGCATATGGGCAGCTATTTTTCTGTCAATCCCTTTAAACAGGAGACCAAAGAAGATGGAAAAAAAGGTGATGCCTATGCCACCGATTATTATCCGGAAGAGTAATTCTTCGTTCATTTCCTCACCTCCTTTGTTTTTTTCCGGGAGAGATGGTGCAGGTCATTGTGTGTCAATATTTTTTCTGAGCCTTCCTCTACTATGATGACCCTATTAGTGCATGATATGCATGGATCAATGGATGCTGCCACGATGGGAATATCCGCGATTTGGTGATTAAGGAGCATGGGTTTCCAGGACATGATGTTGCTATAGGTGGGTGCACGCACTTTCCAGGAGTATAAATGTTCGTCGCCTTCTTTTAGTTTGACATAGTGGATATCCTCCCCGCGGGGTGCCTCATGGCGTCCTATGGCCTCCCCACTGGTTTTCTTGATCTTGTTTAGGATTTTTGGTATCTTTGGTTCAGATATTATCTCCCCGGCTGGGAGGTTTTCTAGGGCTTGCTTGATGATATCCACGGATTGCTTGACTTCGAGTAATCGTACAACGATCCTATCATAGGTATCACCCACTGTTTTTCCCGTATGGATATCAGGGGTGAGGGCTTTTACGCGGAAATCAGGGTAGGCAAAATAGGGTGTATCTTGGCGGACATCTTTTTTTACTCCGCTTGCCCGGGTTGTGGGTCCTGCGGCGGCGAGCTGCAATGCATCTTTTTTGGTGAGGATGCCAATGTCCCGGGTCCTCATCTTTATGGTCTTGTCCTCGAGGAATAATTTCGCTAGTTTGTTGAATAGTTGATCGTAATATGTCAACATTTCTTGTATCTTAGGGATGGATTCCTTGGTTATGTCCCGGCGTACACCCCCATAGGTCATGATGGCCTTGGTTACCCGATTGCCGTTGACTGTTTCTAGGATATCCATGACTTTTTCTCGGATCATCCAGGTATAATGGAGAAGGGTGTCAAAGCCAAGTTCATGGGCAGCTACCCCCGCCCACAACAGATGGGAATGTATCCGTTCAAGTTCACCCTGGATAACTCGTATATATTCTGCCCTCTCGGGTACCTCTATATCAGCGGCTTCCTCTACCGCCATGGCAAGACAGGCGGGATGACAGAGGTTGCAAATTCCACAAATCCTTTCCGAGACATAGAGGGTTTGGATGGGATTATTTCTATTCATCCCAATCCATTCAATACCGCGATGGTTTTGGCTGGCGGTTACATCCACATCCACAATTTTTTCACCTTCAACGGAACAGCTGAGAAGGATGGGTTCTTTTAATGCGGGATGTATGGGTCCAATGGGAACGGTGTACTTCATTGTTTCCACCCCTCATAGAGCTTGTTGAGGTTTTTTGGCCCGGTTTCATCTCGTCGCCAGGGATAGACACCCTTTGGGAAATCCGTGGTTAAGAAGAGATGGCGCGTGTCCTGTAGCCCCTTGATTTCAATACCCATCATTTCATGGAGTTCTCGTTCCGAAAAAATAGTGCCGGGGACTATTTTTGTAAGGGTTGGGATCCATAAATCTTTTTTAGGTAAATTAACCTTGAAATTTATTTGCACTTCCTCAAGAGGTTTTCCATAATTGATGGTAAAATGATAGATAACTTCCACAGTTTCCCCCATATCTGAGGTTGATGCCACACAGAAATGGGGAAACTCTGTACTGTTATCAACGACAAGTTGAACGATTTCGAGTAATTTATCCCGATCCACGTCAATCCAGAGACTTTTCCGTTCCACTTTTTTTTTCACTCCAGCCATCTTTGATTGAATCCTATATTTTTTCGCCATGCCTTTCAGCAACTCGATTACTTCTTCCAGGTTCATTTTTTTATTCCCTCCAAAAATTCCCATGCCTTTACCACGCCTTGGATAATTGCTTCAGGGCGTGGTGGGCAACCAGGCACATAGATACAAGTGGCTTCTGGTATGATTTTATTCAGGGGACCTGCGAGATGATAGGATTCATGAAATACACCCCCGCTGATACAACAGGAGCCCACTTGCAACACAACCTTGGGGTCAGGGGTTTGCTCGTAGACTCTTTTTACTTTATCAACCATGTCATTGGTGATGGGGCCCGTGAATGCAAGAACATCTGCATGTCGGGGTGTTCCCACGAGTTTGATACCAAAACGTTCTATATCATACCGGGGTGTTAAGGCCGCAACAATCTCTATGTCGCACCCATTGCAGCTTCCGCTATTGATATGAAACACCCACAGTGCACGATTGAACGAGGACGTGATTTTCACCATATCACCCCGGGGATAATAACGACCATGAAGAAAATAGCCGCAATGCCAATAAACCAGAGGATATAATCATTGAGGATACCCGTGTGCATTTTTGTTGCATACTTATAGTATTCCTTCAGGGATTCAGTGAACCCCCAGTAGATATTTCCCCCTTTGACATGAACATCTTCTTTACTCCCCTCAGCTAAACCCGAGATAAATGGTTTTAACTGTTCACCGGTCTTGTGCTGTTTTTCACCCAGGCCCCAAAGGATATATCCTATGAGAAAGGTAACAATAAAGGCAAGAAGCCAAACCAAAGGGGACCAAAATCCTCCAAAAGTATCGAGTGACATTAAATCCCTCCCATAATCGTTGTTATATAGGTAAAATTATCAACCAATGCATTAACCGCAGGAGTGACAAGATTGTCAACTATATAACCAGGAAAAAGGCCAAAGAAAATCATGATACCCGAAAGAATAGCCATACTGGCAAGCATCAATTTAGGAGCCTCAGAGATGTCTGAGAGCGATGATAATTTGGGCCCCATAAAAACAGAATAAAATATCTTCACAAAAATGGCCAACATAAAAATACTCGCCAAGATGGCAATAATGGAAAGGAGAGGACTCACCTTGTATATTGCCTCATAGATAAGGATTTTTGAAGCAAATCCATTAAGGGGTGGCAAGCCAGCTACGGCAACAAGGCCAATAAGGAAAAAAAAGCTGCTGTATTTCATGGAACGCGCCAGTCCACCCAGTTTATTTAGATTAGTTTCCTTTGTCATGTAGATAACGGCTCCTGTCACCAAGAACAATAATCCAATATCGAGGACATCATTGAAAATATGGAATATTCCACCCTGAAGTGCTTTTAATCCATATGCGCTTAGTTCACCCTGTGCAAGTTCAAAGAAACCTACACCTACAGCAAGAAAGATGTATCCTACTTCCGCCACGGCGGCGTAGCCAATGAGACGTTTGATATCTATTTGTATGAGGGCCATGGTTACTCCAATAAATATAGAGACGAGGCCAAGAATGATGAGGAGGCCTCCAATAATGGAGGCATCGATGGCTGTGTTATATATGGTAAAACAAACCCGGAGTAACGCATAAAGGCTTGCTTGTGTCCCTGCCACTAAAAACATGGAAATTGCACCAGGTGCCTCGCCATAGGAGTCAGGGAGCCACATGTGCATGGGTGCTGATCCCGCCTTGAGTGCAAAGGAGGCTAAAAGAAGAATAAAGGCTAGCTGTGATAGAAGTGTTAATCCCCCTGTTTGGCTGTTGATCTCATTTGCCAGGGCGCCCATATTGAGGAGATTATATTCCCCATAGAGTAAACCCGTGGCAAATAAGACGAACAATGCGGCAAGTGATGAGATAATGATGAATTTTATGGATGCCTCAATTGGTTGTCCCTTCCGGATATAGAAGGAGATTAAGGCTGCTGATGAAATGGAGAGGATTTCTAGGAACACAAAGAGATTGAACAGGTCACCGGTCATTTCCATTCCTAGCATCCCTACCAACATGAGTAAAAAAAGGGTATAGAATTTTCCCGTTCCTTCTCCTTTAACGTGGGCAAACGAGTACAGTAAACCAACAAAGGAGATCAGGGAACTGATGAGTACCATAAAGATGCTGAGGGCATCAATAACAAGGGTTATACGCACGGGGACATGATAACCCGAGGGAAGCGCCACATGGGCATTTTCTCCCCCAAGAGTATAAATACGCATACCATTCTCAATGACATCTTGATAGAGGATAATTACTAAAACGAGAGTGAAAACAACAGCACAGAGGACAAGGATATTTCGTCCTTTTTTACTTACTTTATCTATCAAGGGGAGAATGAAAGCCACTAATAGAGGGGCAGCAATAATGAGTATGGGTGCATGGGTAACGAGTGTTTCAATCATTCTTTAAGCCTCCGCATTTTATAGGTGTCCAGTGTTCCATATTCTCGATAGAGAGCCATAATAAATGATAAAATTAGGGCGAGGACCGCAACTCCAATGACAATACTGGTGAGGGTTAAGGCCTGGGGAACAGGAAGAACCATTCCCTCAGGTATTGATGTTTGTGATGGAAGATGTGTATAGATAGGTGCCAGACCATCTTTTCTATAGCCCAGGGTGATAAGGAACAGATTCACACCACTTTGTATAATGGTAATCCCCATGGCGATTTTAATCAGATTTCTTTTGAAAGCAATGACGTATAATCCTATTGCAATGATGATAATTACGGCATAAAAAGGGAGGTTGTAAATCATTTTTTCTTTCCCTCCATGGTTAGTGCCATAAGTAAAACAATAGCTGATAAGCCAGCTATCACTTTCATGCCCACAGCGATATTTAGGATGGGAAGAATACCTCCACTGTTGAGGATACCCGGGTTTGATCCCCAGGGAGGTATTTCGCCAAATAGGGGTTCGCCAACCAAAAAATTGGACAGAAAAGTAGACGCCACAATAAGACCTATCAGTCCGGTGAGAATAAAAATAAGGGCTCCTGTGCTTTCAAAGATAGACATATTGTCGTGGCTCATTTTTCCGTGTATTTTTTTTGCTCCAAAGGCAACTATGAGCATGACCACGGCTGATGCCCCCACTGCTCCTCCTTGAAATCCTCCTCCAGGTGTCACATGCCCAAAGATGATGATATAGAAGGCAAAGATGAGGGTGAGTGGAAATAATAAAGAGACTATATTTTGTACAATGAGTGACAGTCCTTCATCATTCATGTTTCCCTCCTTTTTCTAAACAAGATCATAACACCGGCAATGGCTGTAAAAAGAACGGTGGCTTCCCCCAGGGTATCGTAGCCCCGGTAATCAAAAACAACTGATGTGACAGCATTGTTTGCACCGGTTTGGTTTTGTGCATTACTGATAATATAGTCATCCATATCCGAGGGAGGATTACCAAAGGTATGAAGTTCATAGACGGAGAAGAATAAAAAGCCACAAAAGATGATAAAGAATAGGAAGGCAAGTATTTTTCTCATATGTCCTCCTCCATTCTTTTTGTCTGGCGAATGGCAATAACAATGATGGCTGTGGTTATGCATGCCCCTATCCCTGCTTCAGCAATAGCCACATCTGGTGCCTGGAGAATGTAAAATTCCAATGAAAGCAACAGGCTCATGGCTGCAAGAGCTATGGTTGCAGCTAGGAGATCTTTTAGGATGACAACCACGAACGAAGAGGCAATTATCAGTATCGGCAAAACGATATGGAGTATGTTTATATACATCATTTTTTTTCCTCCTCTAAATCATCAACAACAGCCTTGACGGGTTTGATTCCACTTCTGTGTGCTGCACGGGCGATGGCATGTGCCCCTGTAGGATTGGTGAGGAGAATTGCAATCAGGGCGATGATGGTGTGGATGGAAAGGGTGATCATGTGATTTTCTCCTTCATAATATCGCCAGAGGCCATAGATAATGACGGAAAAGGAAAGAAATATGGAGCCGAAGGTGGTGCATTTTGTTCCCGCATGTAATCGGGTGTAGACATCAGGGAAGCGTAACAGGCCAAGTGATCCAAGAAGGTTAAACACGATGCCGATGCCTAAAAAGATATAGAGTATGTAGTCTAGTATGGTCATGTTTAGAATTTCCCTCCCTCTAGATATTTGGCGATATATAAGGTGGTGACAAACGAGAGGAGAGCATAGACGATGGCGACATCAATATAAATTATTTCTTTTAGTGCTGCTCCGATAAGGATCATGGAGGCAATAACAAGGGTGTTAATGGTGTCTAGCCCCACGACGCGATCAGGGGCTGTGGGTCCCCGGATCACTCGTATTAATGCTAAAAAGATACAGATGAGCAGGGCAACTGCTGCAATAATAAAAGGATCATTCATCATTCTCCAATCCTCCGTGCCCACTTAGGGAATGCTGCACATATTGGTTCACAGGGTCGAGGCATGTCTTTGAGCTTTTGTTCATCAACATTAATCCAATGAACATAGAGATTTTTATCTTGATCTATATCAACTGATAAGGTCCCGGGTGTTAAGGTGATGGAATTTGCAAGCAGGGTTACGGCAAGATCGCTTTTAAGACCTGGAGCGATTTTTACAATTCCGGGATTGATTTTCCCGGTGATGACACGATAGGCGACATCTACATTGGCTTTTGCCATTTGATAGAAGAAATAGAAGAGGTATGCAAATATCAAAATCCATCTTTTTGGATTGGCCAATGTATAGTCCTTTATGAAAACCGTGTGGGCGATTATTCCCCCTAGAAGGGAGAGTATGACCCCGGCGATGAGTACATCAATGCTCCATAGCGATCCTGAAGCTGTCAAAAGTAGCCAGATAATAAAACAAAAAATGGCTGTTGCAATGATACTCCTCATGATAATGTGTATACATCTTTATTTTTAAAATATATCGATTACGGGACATATTAATAGAAAGGATATTATTTTTTAGGGTAACAATTATTTTTTTTTGTGTGCCGGAGCATCAACACCTAGTTCAATTACTTTATTTTTCGATTTTGTACCCTTGATGATTCTCACGGTGGTATGAAGATACTTGGAAAGTTGTTTTTCCACAGCCTTGTTTGCCTTTCCATGTCGGGGCGGATATTTAGTTTTCACTATGAGAGGATCCCCATCAATAATTTCATCTTTTTTGGCATTGGTAACAACCTTTATTGTACGTTTCATCATTTCTTCTTGCCCTTCATTTGGGTTGCGGAGTGGCAAAACCTTATTTTCTTTTTCGTTTCCTCTGGACATCGGCGATAATAAATAATCCACCTATAATACCAAGTGCTAACGGAAACCAGATATTAAATATATTCATCCAGTGGAGAGCTTCTCCCCTGAGAGAGGAAAAATAATCGGTGAGAGAGGGGGTATATTCTAGATGGAGTGTGCCCGCATGCAGGGCTGTTCCCGTTAGGGGTTTAAAGTCCTTTACAACACCTGATGCTTCTTTCATGAACTCTTTGAGGGATGAATTAAAGGAAAGAGAAAGAGAGGCCAGGGAAACCTCTAGTGGCAAAATGTTGAAGGGGAGGTACAGCTTAAATTCACCTTGGAAAATAATGTCATAAAGGAATCCTGTGGTCCTGTTTAGGACATAGGTGGTTGTTCCATCATAAAGTATATCAAGATTGAGCAGGGTGGAAATATTATGAAAGAGGGGAATATCAGTAAAGACAACATCCTCCTGGTAGAGGGTGTACTGTATAAAAGTGTCATTATCCTGGTTAAGGATCCCATTGTAATAGGCAACCCCGGATGTATTGGTTACTTCATCCCATAAAGGAATTGTGCGGGGGGCATCATCGTTGCATGGGGGAATAAATAATCCTGTCCTGTTCATTGTCCCCGGATATGATGTATAGGCCAGTGTCTGCCGGTCAACAGCAAAAATAGGTGACCGGTTTAACTGGAATTCTGTAGGGAGTTTTTCACCAGAAGTTGCATTGGCAAAATAAGTGGTTTGGTGAACAATCGCTATGTTGGGATCATCAGGGGCAAGGGTAGTATTAAAAAAGATCACTTGTTGGATTTTCCCGGGGTTGTTTACAAAGGAACGAAAGGGGGGATTGATGGTGATATCCCCCTCCAATGTCGGCTTTATGAAACCATTGTGGAGCATTAGCTCGGATATCAAGGGGAAATCAACATAGATATCATAATCTATCATGATGTTAAGAGGGACCCCTAGTGGTTTTGCCATGAAATAGTGAATTACTTGTCTTTCAGTGACAAGAGTAGTATTAATTAAACATGAAAACCTTTTGTGCAGGGGTTCGGTGGGGCCACCATTTGTAGGTTTCTCTGAACCATTTATGAAGAGATCCGGTGAAATATTGAGAAGACCAAGCACCTCTTGAATCGGGGTATTCGTATTGTTTCGATAACCCCGGTAAACATAGGTGTTAATATCATTTAGTGTGGTTTCCTTTAAATATGCGACAGGTAACTTTTCTTGGGTAAACAAATCTTCAACGAGATAACTTTTTTTCTCAAGGTTATGGATATCAAACCCCTCATCCCGATACAGTTTCTCAGGGTCAAATATATCCTGGATGGTTTCCCCTGATATTAATGGAACAGCCATACCCGTGCCAGGGAGATAGAGATCCTGTGAATCAATGGCGATATCCTTTGACACTAGATCAACCATCTCAATGGTGGGAAGATAGTGATATATGTCCCAGGGGAATTGGTTTCCCCCTAACAGTTTATCCCAGAGGAGCGATAAAAAAGTAAGACTTCCCATTAACATGGGTACTTCTCCTGAAGGGGAAGACGGAGGATTTCCCATGACATCCCTGAGAGTTGTTGACCCTATATCAAATTTGTCAATCCGGGAATCCATTTGTTCTTCAATGATGGAAGGCAAGATGACAGACAAAATTATGGCGCTAACAACTAGAATTACCCCAAGGATAAGTTTCCAAAATTTTTTCACAAAACTTTCACACCCGTTTCTTGTTTATATCTTTTTCTCTTACCACTCCGGCATATACCATAATTTTGATAGATATCATTTTTTTTTAGCATCTTGCATAATGGTATAGAAATAAAAGTGCTATGGTTTTATTATTAGGTAATCCACCCCTAAATCCATGATTTATAAGAATAAGAGGGGTGGATAACTTTATAACTAGACTATAAAGGGGTATAAAGAAAAAAGATATTGCAAACTAGGTACCTAAAAATATCCTCCACAGCTACTCCTCTCTTTTTTTTCTTCCCCAAAGCGTCTTCCTCACCCATATTGGGGGGGGACAAACTCATTCCTCTTCGTCCTTTTTTGGGCTTTCCAAGGGTAACATAGAAGTTATGTCCTTATAATAATTTTGTCAAGTAGAGTTTACAAAAGATGGTATAGCAAAAAGGTTTTGTCAAGCCCAATAAACAAAAAGTTTAAATAGTGTGATTCTAGCCTTTATATGTTGAAAGGGAAGCCGAATTACAAAAGTATCCATGGAGGATTACAACTACTGTTTATCAAGAAGATGATTATATTTTTTTGGCCTTCGATTCTTCCATAAACCACTGTGGTAGGCATAACTTGCAATAAGGGGGAGAGACAATGTTGCCTCTGAAAAAACCATTTGTTCCCGCCCTTTGCCAACTTTACCCCATGACAGGGCCTCTTTTAACGTGGAGCCTGACAAACTTCCATCTCTCTCATCGGCAACAGTTATTTGTATTGCATATTTATGCATGTGAACTTTTTTTCCCAGGACATGGGCCGCAATGGTCACATCTTGGGTAAAGTTTTTAGGGACACCGCCACCAATCATAAAGATACCTGTATTCTTAGATGCAATCTTGATTTTGGTAAATTCAAGAAAATCTTTTACAGAATCAATAGCCACATGAGGTTTATCCTGCTTATCCCATTGATGGTATACTAGGCCAAAACCGGCGCTACTGTCAGAAAACGCGGGGACAAATATAGGCACACCCTTTTTGTGGGATATCCCTACCACAGATGGATTTCCCGTTTTATTATCTTGGAGGTATTGGCCCATATGTTTGATGAACTCTCGGGATGAATAAATCTGGGGCGGTAGGTGGTCTGCAATATGTGCTATCGTCATGTCACATTGGCGCAACTCGTCTTCATCTATGAAAACATCATATATCCGATTAATGCTTTGTTTTAAGAGGTCAGAATCATTAACTGTACATGTTCCTTGATAATGTTTGAAACCCAATGCTTCAAAGAAATCCTGGTCGACAATTATTGCGCCTGTTGAAATAATGGCATCCACCATATTGTTTTCAATGAGATCATATACCACTTTTTTTAATCCTGCGCTAAAAAGTGATCCTGCAAGTGAGAGGATAATTGTACAGTTTTTATCTGCTAACATGTCATTATATATTTGTGCTGCCCGTGCAATATTTTTTGCTTGGAGTGCTGTTTGTGAGAATTGTTTGAGGAGAGGGATAGTGTTGAATTGTTTGATGTCGATATGGTGGATTTCTGTGTGTAAAAGGTCGTCTTTATTGGTGGTCATGCCTTTGTAAATAGGTATGGTGATTATTTATTTTCCTACAGTCATGCTTGGGCATTCGCCATTGTTTTTTTTGTGTTGGCAGGTGGCTGCTGGTTCTCTGTCTATTTTGTGTGATTTTATTGTTGAATGATATCTTTGAGGCTGGCGAGGTGGTAGATGGCATAGTCGGGGAGATGGATATATTTTCTTGATACGTCTGTGGCGAGGAGAACAGTTGTGACATGTGCGTTTTTTCCTGCTAAGATGTCCCATAAAAAGTCGCCGACACAGATCATTTTATGTAGGGGTTTTTTGAGCAGGGATGATAGGTGTATGAGTGGCTTTCCTGAGGGTTTGGGTTCAGTTTCTTCTCTTCCAATAACGCATGTGATGGGTATCCCTAATTTTTGGATTACTTGTGTGGCATGATGCCGCGACGCCCGGGTGATGATACCTGTTTTGATATCCCTGTCGTTTAGAAAATCCATGAGGTCCAAAAAGCCGTCATTGAGAATGCAATCTTTCTGTATCTGGTATTCATATTCTTCAAGGATTTGATACATGGCTTGTTGGCGGTCCAGATCCTGTTTTTTTATGTATGTGAGCACATCGCCTATTTTACACCCTATTCTTTTTTTATAGGGGGCAAATTGGACCAGGGTTTTGGTGATGGTTCCGTCTAGATCAAATGCCACCGCTTCAATATCCATAGTTCTCCATGATGTAGGGAGGACAGAGATTTATTCTATTTTAACTTTATGTGGGCGATTAGGAAACCAAGGGTGTCTGGATAGGGAGACATAGATTATGGGACAGTATTAATAATCCAAGATCGATAGGATAACATGTTTCCGGGTCTAGATGGAAAAACAGCTCTTGTCACGGGGGCGTCCCGGGGGATAGGAAAAGCCACAGCTATTTTTCTTGCAAAAAATGGGTGTAATGTCATTATTAATTATGTCCATGAAAGAGAAAAGGCCAAAGAAGTTGCACATGAAATAGTACAGATGGGTCAGGATGCTCTCGTGATACAGGCAGATGTCTCAAAAATACGGGATATACAAAGATTGCAGGCACAAATAATGGAACGTTTTGGGGGTATCAGCATCTTGGTTAATAATGCAGGTATTCATCACCATGTTAAAAGCTGGGAGATGACCCCGGAGGACTGGAAACGGATTATTGAAGTAAATTTAACCGGTGTGTTTCTTTGCTGCCGTGCTTTTCTGTCTGATTTTATCAAAAAAAGAAATGGACGAATCATTAATATTTCCTCGGTCATCGCCCATAAAGGAACCGATCATGAATGCCATTATGCCTCCTCTAAATCCGGTATATTGGGGTTGACCAGGTCACTGGCCTTGGAGTTAGCCCCCTACAATATAACAGTGAATGCCATTGCACCAGGATATATTGAAACTGATATGACCTCGTTTTCAACAGAAAAAGAACGATTGGATACCCAAGGGGTAATCCCCCTGGGGCGGATAGGTACCCCTGACGAGATTGCTGCTGCCATCTGTTTTCTTGCATCGGATCTCGGTGGCTATATAACCGGTGAGACACTAAATATTAACGGGGGACTGTATTTTTAGGACAAGAGGATGTTATTTTAGGGTCATGATTCATTCCGTGTAATAATGGTTCAGAAGAGTGGTGCGGGGGGCGGGGAAACATTTTTAATTTTAGTGTGTTTTTAGGTACCCAACGAATAGGATAGGATAGTATGCCAAATATTACAGACTTGGAGCCAAAACTCCTCTGGAAACATTTTAATGAAATTAGAAAAACACCCCGCTGCTCAAAACATGAAGAAAAAATCAGGGACTATGTTCTTAGCTTTGGGAAAAAACAGGACTTGGCGGTCAAAACCGATAAAGCAGGAAATATTGTTATTACAAAACCAGCGTCACCGGGGTACCAACAAAAACCCTGCACCATTTTACAGGGACACATGGACATGGTGTGCGAAAAAAATAGTGATATCGACCATGATTTTTCCCGTGACCCGATCCCTGTACTAATTAAAGGAGATATTCTAACCGCCCAGGGAACCACCCTGGGGGCAGATAATGGCATTGGTATAGCTACCGGGCTTGCCATTTTGGAGGATACCACATTAAAACACGGTCCCCTTGAGGTTCTTTTCACAGTTGATGAAGAAACTGGATTAACTGGAGCCTTTGCCATAAAACCAGACCTGCTAACGGGAAAATTAATGCTGAATTTAGATAGCGAAGATTTCGGGGTGATAACCGTAGGATGCGCGGGGGGTGGTGATTCACAAATCAATCTTCCAGTATCCAGAGAAAAAACCCGTGATAGGGGCATGACTAGCCTTAAAATTGTTGTTACTGGTTTGCGGGGAGGCCATTCAGGGGTTGATATCCACGAGCAACGGGGAAACGCCATAAAACTTCTTGCCCGGATATTGTGGAGAGCAACCCAAAAATTTTCCCTAAGAGTCTCTGACCTACAGGGGGGTAATAAACATAATGCCATCCCTCGCGAATCATGGGCCATGATATCCATTCCCTCCAGTGAAAAAAATGACGTGATCGCCTTGGTTCGGGACCAGGAGGAAGATATCCGTATGGAAATACAGCCCATTGACCCCAATTTTAAGGTTGAAATCACCCTGGATACACAGGTAGAAAATGTTCTTACTAGTGAATCACATAACTGTCTTCTGAATCTATTGCATGGTCTTCCCCATGGGGTTCAAAAAATGAGTTATGATATACCAGACCTTGTTGAAACATCCACCAATCTTGCCACGGTATGCCTAAAAGAGAACTCGGCAGATATCAGTTTAAGTTCACGAAGCTCGATTGCAAGTGCTCTTCAAAATCTACGTGACCAAATCCGTGCTTTTGCCACCTTGGCGGGAGCCAGGATAACAGAAGAAAAACCCTACCCGGGGTGGAAGCCGAACCTTGACTCACCGTTACTTCAACTCTCCAAAAATATCTTTAAGGACATGTTTTCCCAGGAGTCAAAAGTAGAAGCGATCCATGCAGGGCTTGAATGCGGCATCATTGGAGAAAAATTTCCCGGGATGGACATGATTTCCATTGGCCCCACCATAAAATATCCCCATTCACCTGAAGAACAAGTCCATATCAAAACCGTGGAAAAATTCTATAAATATGTACTACGGACCCTAGAAAAAATTTCATAGACCATTTACCATCATTCCCTTGTTTTTAGCCTCTGCCTTTTGAAACACAAGCAATATAAAATTAAATCTCATTCTGTAAACAAAGAATGGATAGCATACGTAAGGTTAAAGAGGCTGAAAAAGCCGCAATACAACAAATCGAGCAAGCACAAAAAGAAGCAGACTGGATAATTGCAAAAGCACAAGAAAAGGCGGAGAAAGAAAAGGAAAAAATGATTGAAAAAGCTCATCGAACTCTCTCTGAAAAACTGCAAAAGGAAAAACAAAGGGTGACCCATGAGATAAAAAAAATCCTGGCAGAGGGTGAAAAACATGCCAAGCGGATAAAAAAAGATGGTGAAAAAAAGAAGGCAACAACCGTGGAGCTTATTATCAATGAACTAGGGAGGTAAAAAAAATATATGCTTTTCCCCTCCAGAATGAAGAAAACCTCCCTTATCACCCATGCAAAGTATCTAGATCAGCTAGTCACATCTTTGCATGAATCCGGATTAATGCAAATCACGGATATCCATCGTGAAACACCCAAAAGACTTCAAGAAAACAATATCGAAAAAGCATCCATGGAGCCTGAAGCTGGAGAATGCGCAACCTATGAACTGCGGTTAACCCGGATCATTAAAATATTATCGCCTTTTGTGGCCAAACAACGGGGGGGTATGAAATCTCTTCTTCATCCAAAAACTGTGGAAAAAAAACAAGTGAAACCACACTCTGTACAGACTCTTTTGAAAAATGCGTCTGTTCTCCTGAATAAACTAGAAGAACGGGTGGTAGCATCTGATGAAAAGATGAATGAGTTGGATACACGCTTAAAGGGGCTTGATGAAGACATAAACACCCTAAAATTATTATTATCCTTTGATCTTGATTGCGCGTGGCTGGGGGAATCACAGTATCTGCAGATCAAAGCCGGTATAACCCCGGATATCTTGGGGTTACAAGATGCTTTGAAAAATGTGGACGTGGAGATTCTCTCACGGGAAAAAAAGAAAAAAAAAGAAAAAGAATGGATTGTTATCCTGCTTGCCCATCGAGAAACTGATCTGGGAAAAACCTATAAACAATTTTTTGAAGAATTCACTCTTGGCCAGATGTGGGGGAAACCCATTGCCTTGTTGCAATCCCATCAAAGTGATAAGAAAAAAATCATTCAGGAAAAAAAGGATATTGTTTCCTCGCTACAGAATTTACACGGGACATATATTACTGATCTTCTTGCCCTCAGGGAGGAAATCACTCTTGAAAAAATACGGAAAGAAACACCTATGAAATTTGCAAAAACACACCAAACCTATCTCATTGACGGATGGGTCTTGGCACGGGATATTGCACCCCTCCAAAACCTGGTTAACAGATCAACACACCAGTACAGTGAATGCCTTTTTAGTGATCCGTCTGCAAACCCTGATGATGTCCCCATCCATTTGGGAATGCCCCCGTGGGCACAACCATTTAAGACATTTCTGAATCTGTTTGCCCTGCCCCGGTATAATGAAATCAATCCATCAATTTTGATGGGTATATCTTTTATCATTTTCTTTGCCATCATGTTGGGTGATGCCGGATACGGCCTACTAATCCTTATTTTATCCTTGGTTGGTTATCTAAGATTAGGAAAACACAGCACCTTTATCAAGGAATGGTCATTTATAGGGATCTGGCTGGGGATTTCAACAACAATCGCCGGGTTTATGTTCAATGGCTTTTTTGGTGATTTCATCCCCCGTTTTATTTACGGGGATCCAAAAATGCTTTTATACACCTGGGGCCCCTTACCCATTGATGCACTCCATAAACCCGTAACCATCCTTTTAATATCACTAATCCTGGGGTTGGCACATCTTAATATCGGGATTCTTTTGGGTTTGTACCAAAACATAAAACACAAATTATTCCGCGATGTCATAAAAAAGCAAATACCCTGGTTTTTTCTGCAAATAGGGGGCGGTGCACTGGTGGGTTACACCATGCTTCACCTATGGAATCTTTCCACCCTGGCCCTTGGTATTGCTGGCCTGTTCACAGGAATAGGGCTTTTGGGCCGGGTTATGAATTCCGGCGCCCTTAGTTTTTTTGATGTCACAGGATTTGTGGGTGATTGGTTATCCTATACACGTCTGCTTGCTCTGGGTCTTGCAACGGCGGGAATGGCCCTGGCATTTAACATTGTGGCTGATGTTTTTTCCCAGATTATTCCCGTAATTGGCGTCATTTTTTTACCCATTATTCTTGTGGTTGCCCATTTCGCAAATTTTATATTACAAAGTCTGGGGGCAGCGATTCATTCTTTACGTTTGCAATATGTTGAGTTTTTCAATAGATTTTATGAAGGCGGGGGAAGGGAATTTAGTCCTTTTAAAATCAAGAGAAAATATACCGAGGTAAAAAAATGAAAAAAAGAATAACCCGAAAGGGAATAGCCCTGATAGGACTGGCTATCTTGGCTTTGGTGATAACATCGGGAACAGCCCTGGCGCAGCCACTTCCAGGTGACGAGGGTAAAACACAGTCCCTTGTGATTATTGGATGTACCTTGGCGATGGGTATTGCAGGGATTGGATCCGCAATCGGTCTCATGCTTGCCGGGACATCAGCTGTTGCCGTGACCAGTGAAAAACCGGAATTGTTTGGGAAATGTTTGGTGTTCCAAGTATTGCCCATGACCCAGGCGGTGTATGGTCTCCTTACTGCCATCCTGTTGATGATGGGGGCGGGCTTGCTTGGGGGAGGGGGAGCGAATCTTGCTAATCCCATGATCGGTTTATCTGCCATTAGTATCGGCTTGGTGGTGGGAATTACCGGTCTTTCAGCAATCAATCAGGGGATAGTGGCCAGTGCCTCGATTTCTGCTGTGGCACGGAACCCCGATGTGGCGGCACGGGGCATTATTTATACGGTGATGCCTGAGACCATCGCTATCTTTGGGCTCTTGGTGGCAATTCTGCTTATGACCGGACTGCAATTACTCTAGGGGGGTAGGGCTATAGAATGTCCCTTAATGATATAATCCAGAAAATTCGGGAGGATGCCACGAGTGAAACATCTGCCATTATCCATGAGGCGGAAAACAGGGCCCAGGACATCTTGTCACAGGGACGAGCGGAGGCATGTGAAACGATTGAGAAACTGGAGAGGGATAATGAGAAAACCATAGAGGGGATGAAAAAGAAGATGCTGTCTGGGGCACGTAGAGAGGTACGGCACAGGGAAATGCGGGCAAAGGAAGAGGTAATCACGGATTGCTTTGCTCAAGCAAAAAAATCCTTTGCATCGTTAACGGGGGATAAATATGCGTCAGTGGTGAAAAAATTGATACGTCAATCGATGCCCTTGCTGAAAAAGCCCGTGGTTGTGCCCAGCCGGGATATGGATAAAAAAATCGCTCGTGAATTGGGCTTGGAGACGGCATCCAAAAAAATAGCGGGGGTGGGTGGTGTCATTATACGGGAGAAGGATGGATCAATGGAGATTGATAATACCTTTGAGGGATTAATGGCCCGGAAACGTGAGGATATACGGATAAAGATTGCAAAAAAATTGTTTAAATGATACCCTTATATTATATGTTGATACTTGCGGTGTCCGCTGTGGGAGGTATTTTGGCTAAAATAATGCCTTCATTTATTTTGGTGGCTAAATTTACCTACCCAAATGCGAAATATAGCGCCATTGGGAACCCCTTTATCAAAAATGAAGAGATACAGAAAGTCTTGGTACGTGACCTGGATGATTTCAAGAACATGATGAACACCAACAAGGATTATGAATTGACAGGGGACAGTGTTGCAGCAATCCACCAAGAGTTTGATGCAATATTTCACAGGATGATTCTGATGCTGGCCCAGGATTCACCCCGGAGTGTAAAGGGCTTTTATGACGCCTACCTCTATAAGCTTGACCTTTCCTTTGTAAAAAAGAGTGTAAATGAGTTTCTGAGGGGCAATAAACCCGGGGATGAGTGGCAAAAGACCCTGGCTAGCCGGGTGTATCTATCTGAAAACCAAAAGTTTTTAACCCAAATGTTCACTCTGGAGTACGCTGACTTCCCCCATCTTCTTAAAGAGTATCAGTACCCAGGAGATATCATTGCTCTTTTTGAGAACACCACTGAAGAAATAGATGTAGATCTGGTAAACATAGCGTTTGACAAGAGTATGCTTTCCCGTTTTGAAACCCTTACGCTTCCCAAACAATGTCGAACAGCGGTTATCCGATTTGTCAAGATCTATAGGGATATCTTAAATATTAAGACCATTGTGCGGGGAAAACAATGGGGACTTGAAACAGAGAAAATACACCGGCTTTTGGTGGGCCGGGGGCGAGAACTTGAGGAGTGGAAACTATCTGAACTCTTGGAGATGGAAAATGTCCCCGAGGTTATCAGTCATCTTGAAGGAACAAGTTACATGCCCTACCTGCGGGATGCCATTGTAGAATATGAAAAAGAAGACAGTGTTTCTCCTCTTGAGCAGGCACTGGATGTGTGCTTTCTGCATTTGCTTTCCAATTTATCTGTTGAACATACCACTAATTTAGGAGTGGGGATACGGTTTGTGGTCTCCAAGGAATATGAAACACGGAATCTTAAAGTGATAGCCAAGGGATTGCTTGAAGGGCTTCCCCAGGATACCATTAAAAAAGCATTGGTGATAGAATGAAAATTGTGGCCCTGGGGGATGAAGAAACACTGACGGCATTATGCCTCGCAGGGATACGGGAGACATATGGGGCAAAAGAAAAATTTAATGAATTAAGCAATGACACCGAGGTGGGTCTTATCCTTGTTACAGAAAAAATGGCGAGGGAACTCTCCCCCCAAATTAATGAGATTCGCTTGCAGAAACTTTTCCCCATCATTGTGGAAATACCCGATAAAGGGGGACCACAACAAAAAGAGGATAGGATAGGAAAAATAATAAAACGTGCAGTAGGGGTGGAATTGGGAAAAGAAAAATAAAAAAAAAGAGGTAAAGGAGAATGTCTAAGGGAACAATTGCAAATGTGGCCGGTCCGGTTATAAAAGCAAAGGGAATGCGGGGCGCAAAGATGTATGATCTGGTGAAGGTGGGTACTGAAAGCCTTACCGGTGAAATCATTGAATTAAAAGGGGATGTTGCTACCGTCCAGGTATATGAAGATACCACGGGGTTAACCCCCGGGGATGCTGTGGTGAATACAAATCGGCCCCTGGTTGTTGAATTGGGCCCTGGTCTGATGACCTCGGTTTATGACGGCATTCAACGTCCACTCCCCCTTATCCAGAAAAAAGCAGGATCATTTATCATTCGAGGTATTTTTGTCTATGCGCTTGACCGGAAAAAAAAATGGGATTTTCACCCGGTGGCAAAAAAACAGGATGATATCAGGGGGGGTGATATTTTGGGGACGGTTCAAGAAACACCCGTTGTGACACATCACATTATGGCTCCCCCGGGCATAGACGGGACACTTGTTTCTATCTCAGAGGGAAAACACACCGTGGAGGATATTATTGCTATAATTGAAGATAAGGGAAAAAAAAGGGAAGTGCCCATGATGCAATACTGGCCGGTGCGTTTGGAACGACCCTTCAAGGAAAAACTTCCTCCGTCTCTTCCCCTGATTACCGGGCAACGTATCTTTGATACCTTTTTCCCCATGGCCAAGGGGGGGGCAGGCGCCATTCCGGGGGGTTTTGGAACAGGTAAAACAGTCTCCCAGCATCAGCTGGCCCGGTGGAGCAATGCAGATATCATTATCTATATTGGGTGTGGCGAACGGGGCAATGAGATGACGGAGGTATTGCGTGATTTCCCAGAATTAAAGGATCCCCGCACCGGTGAACCCCTCATGAACCGGACTATCCTTGTGGCAAACACATCCAATATGCCCGTGGCGGCTCGTGAAGCCTCGGTGTATACGGGAATCACCATGGCGGAGTATTATCGAGACATGGGGTTTGATGTCGCCTTGATGGCTGATTCCACATCCCGGTGGGCTGAAGCCCTTCGGGAGATCTCTGGACGATTGGAAGAAATGCCGGGGGAGGAGGGTTACCCTGCCTATTTGGCCTCTCGATTAGCAAAGTTTTATGAACGCGCTGGCCGGGTAAAAGTGATGGGTGGGGAGGATCGAGAAGGATCTGTTTCAGTGGTGGGTGCTGTCTCTCCCCCCGGGGGTGACTTTTCTGAGCCGGTAACCCAGAATACCCTTCGTATCACCAAAGTTTTTTGGGCACTGGATTCTGATCTTGCGGATCGTCGTCATTTTCCCTCGATTAATTGGCTGCGGTCCTATTCCCTGTATCTAACACAAGTTCAGGACTGGTGGACAGAAAATATTGGCGAGGATTGGCTGCGTCTGAGAAATAAGGCAATGGCTCTTTTGCAAAATGAGGATGGGTTACAGGAGATTATTCGCTTGGTGGGTCCTGATGCCCTTCCTGCCTCTGATCGGGTAGTCCTGGAGGGGGCACGGGTGATACGGGAGGATTTCCTGCAACAGAACGCCTATCACGAGATTGACACCTTTTGTCCTGATGGCAAACAATATCGGATGCTTCAAATCATGATCCACTTCTATGAGTTAATGAATGAGGCAATTAAGAAAGGAATTGATTTTGAGAAACTTCAGGGCCTCAAGATACGGGAAGTTATTGCTCGGATGGCCACAATCCCCAATGAGGAATGGGAAAAGAGATTCACCAAGATTAACACGGATATGGAAAAAGAAATTGCGTCATTGGAGGCATGATTATGGAAAAGGGAACAAAATATACCACAGTGACCGAGGTGACCGGTCCCATCATGGTGGTGGAGGGAGTAAAAGATGTAGGTTATGGAGAAGTTGTCCGGATTCAACCCGCTGAGGGAGAAGAACGATTGGGACAAGTCTTAGAATCAGGGGAAAACAAAGCCATCGTGCAGGTATTTGGGGGAACCCAGGGTCTTGATACCAAGATGACATCTGTACGGTTCACGGGGAAACCCATGGAAGTGGGTATTTCCCTAGAAATATTGGGGCGTGCCTTTGATGGAACCGGACAGCCCATTGACGGTTCACCAGTACCCATTCCTGAGGAAATGCGTGATGTCAACGGGGCACCCATAAATCCCTCAGCTCGTGAATATCCCCGGGAACCCATTGAAACCGGTATTTCAACCATAGATGGAATGAATACCTTGATCAGAGGGCAGAAACTCCCCATATTCTCGGGGGCGGGTTTGCCCCATAACGAGATGGCGGCCCAGATTGCCCGGCAGGCAAAAGTGAAGGGAAAGGAAGAATTCGCCATTGTTTTTTGCGCCATGGGGATTACCGCGGAGGAGGCAAATTTTTTTATCCATGATTTTGAGGAAACCGGAGCCATCGAACGGGCTGTCTTGTTTCTCAATCTTGCTGATGATCCGGCCATTGAACGTTTGATCGCACCCAAAATGGCCTTAACCGTGGCTGAATTTCTTGCTTTTGATAAAGGGATGCATATCCTCATTATCCTTACAGACATGACCAATTATGCCGAGGCTCTCCGGGAGATTGCGGCTGCCCGTGAAGAAGTCCCCGGGAGGCGAGGATACCCCGGATACATGTATACTGATCTTGCCTCCATCTATGAACGCGCGGGTCGTATACAAGGAAGACAAGGAACTATTACACAGATGCCGATTTTGACCATGCCTGATGATGATATCACCCATCCCATCCCTGATCTTACGGGATATATTACGGAGGGACAAATTGTTCTTTCCCGGGAATTGCAAAACAAGGGGATCTATCCCCCTGTGGCGGTTCTTCCTTCCCTGTCCCGTTTAATGTCTGAGGGTATCGGGGAGGGCTACACCCGGGAAGATCATCACCCTGTTTCCAACCAGCTCTATGCCGCCTATGCGGAGGGATGTGACCTTCGTGACCTGGTGGCCGTGGTGGGTGAGGAAGCACTGACAGAAAGAGATAAACAATATCTTGCGGTTGCTGATGGTTTTGAACAACGGTTTGTCACCCAGGGTCATGAGGAGGACAGAAGTTTTGAGGAAACACTTGATCTGGGATGGGATCTGCTGGGATCACTGCCCTTGGCGGAGCTAAAAAAGATTGATGAAAAATATATACAGAGATACCACCCTCAATCCAAGAAAAAAGAATAAAAAATAAAAAAAAAAAATATGCTCTGGCTATCCCATGTAAAAGAGATATCTGTAATCTAGAGTATACGGAGAATCGGAAAATCCAGTATCAGGGTATGGCCTATACAAATGGCCTATACAAGATAGATACACACCAGTTTTTCTTTATCGATAAAAAAAAAAAGGGGAGGGGGGATGTGTAATGATTAATTGTAGAGAAAAGATTGATAAATAGTCAGGTTTTACCAAGACCTTGATTAGGTATGAATCCCCGGAGAACACATTATTCATTCTATGACATTCCCTATGTAGAGATGGAAGGCTATGGTATGGGTACCCCCGGTGTAGCCCCGGGAATGAAATTTAGCTCAAGGGAAATAATTCATATCCTTATCGCCATGGGTGTTCTTACCCTAGCTTTTTCTTTTGCCTTGGCTCCCAGTCCCCCCCTGTCTCATCTTAATGCCGTAATCCAAAATTTACCCTTATCGTTCCTTGCCATAACCACTGCCTTTTTTTGTCATGAAATTGCCCATAAATACGTGGGTCAAAAATATGGCTATTGGTCAGAATTTCGCATGTTTCCCCAAGGGCTCCTATTTGCCCTATTCCTTGGCATCGCTTTGGGTGTTGTGTTTGCTGCACCCGGAGCTGTACAGATAATGGGAAGACCCTCCCAGGAAGAGAGCGGGAAGATAGCAATGGCGGGTCCATCCGTGAATCTGCTGATTTCTGTTGTATTTTTTCTCCTCATGTTTTCCACCAGTGGCTATCTAGCAGAAATAGCTTTTTTTATCTCCTATATCAATGCCTTTCTAGCATTTTTTAATCTGCTTCCCTTGGGTCCACTGGATGGAAAAAAAATTTTTCAATGGAAAAAAGAAGTATGGATAGGGCTTATCGCAGCCTGTATCATGGTTTTTATCCTTTTATTTCTCTAAATTTTAAAGTCTTAGCCCAAAATCCCCCACAAAAGAAAAGGAGGGTGGACTCTACAGTCCCCCCTTAGGAGGAATGAATTATCTTGCCATTTTTTATCACCGTGGAGACAAGATTAACCCCAAAATGGTAAGGAAGAAAACGATGCGACGGGCAATCAAGGAGAACCATATCAGCTTTTTTCCCCGGTTCAATGGTTCCCACCGTGTCTGAAATCCCCAGGGCATACGCAGCATTACGGGTTGCAGCCTGGATAGCCTCTAATGGTGACATATGCATCATATAACACGCAAGCTGGATGATGAACTGCATGGATTCCGTCCAACAATTCGGGTTTAAGTCGGTGGCTAAGGCAACCCGTACCCCCTCTTTTAGCATCCTTCGTGCCGGGGCATAGGTACCCGTCATGAGGGCAAAGGGTGTGGCGGGAAGCAAGACCGCGGTAACATCCGCAATCCTCATTTGCCTTAGACCCTTGTTGGATACATGGAGTAAATGATCAGCACTAATGGCGTGTACCTGGGCGGCAAGTTCTGCCCCTCCCAAGGGGGTGAGTTCATCAGCATGGATCTTTGAGACAAGGCCATAGTGTTTTCCCCTCTCCAGGATGTACTGGGATTGCTCAACGCTAAAATATCCTTTTTCACAAAAGACGTCACAAAACCGGGCTAATTTTTTTTCAGCAACTAACGGGATCATATCATCCACTATGTTTTTGACATAGTCACTGGGGGTACATCCCGGGGGGATGGCATGGGCACCCATAAAGGTGGGAATGATATCAAGAGGATATTTTTTATCTAGTTCCTGGATGACCTCCAAAATCTTGATCTCTGTTGCAAGATCCAAACCGTAGCCACTTTTTGCCTCAAGAGTGGTTGTCCCATGCGCAAGCATGGTGTCAAGTCTTTTGGATGCCTGGATGAAGAGTTCTTCTTTGCTTGTTTTTCGGGTGAGATTGACGGTATAGTTAATCCCCCCTACCTGTGCTATTTCGGAATAACGGGCGCCGGTGAGTTTCATGTCCAGTTCAAAATCACGTGATCCGGCAAAAACAAGATGGGTATGACAGTCAATAAAGCCAGGGATGAGTGTTTTCCCTTCTGCATCCAGTACCTTATCTGCTTGTTTGGGGTGAATGTGGCCCACCTGGGCGATCTTGTCCTCCTCTATGAGGACTGATGCCTTAGGGATGATTTCGTTACCGGTGACAATCTCAGCTAAATTTTTGATGAGGAGTGTGGACATCACAATTCTTAAAACAGGTATCCTTATAACCTTTAAGGTGAAAGGTATGCAGGACAAACTTGTAGAATGTGTCCCCAACTTTAGTGAGGGAAGGCAACAAGACGTGATCAAGGCCATCATCGATGAAATTAAAAAATCCCCGGTTACCCTTCTTGATTATTCTCCTGATCCCGACCACAACAGGACGGATGTGACCTTTGTGGGAAACCCCCAGGAGGTAAAACAGGCTGCCCTGGCATTGGCTACCCGGGCGGTTGACCTCATTGATATGACCCATCATACCGGTGAGCATCCCCGGATGGGGGCAGTGGATGTAGTCCCCTTTGTACCCATCACGGCAACCATGGAGGAATGCATAGCATTGGCGCGGGAATTCGGGAAGGAATTCTCCAAAAAGACAAATGTGCCAGTTTTTCTTTATGAAGAGGCTGCCACGCGCCCTGACCGCCGCAACCTAGCTGTTGTCCGAAAGGGTGAATTTGAGGGACTCAGAGAGGAAATAGGGAAAAACCCTGATCGTGTCCCGGACTATGGCCCGGATAAAATTCATCCCACAGCGGGTGCCACTGCGGTGGGGGCACGTTTTTTCCTTATTGCCTTTAATGTCAATCTCTCTACTGATGATGTAGATATTGCAAAAAAAATTGCCAAGGGAGTCCGTTTTTCCTCGGGGGGGTACCGGCATGTCAAGGCCATGGGTTTTGAAATAAAGGAAAAGGGCATGGTACAGGTCTCCATGAACTTGGTTAATTATCGACAAACACCCCTGTTTCGGGTGTTTGAAACCATCAAACGAGAAGCGGAACGATACGGCACCCAAGTGACGGGCAGTGAAATCATTGGCTTGGTTCCCATGGAAGTACTCATTGATGTATCAAATTTTTATTTGCAACTTCAAAACTTTAAGTATGATCAGGTCCTGGAAAAAAGGCTTCTTGAGGGATAACTGTGTTGACACAAAAAACAGTAATAGATTTTTTAAATGAGGTGGCATCAAAGTCACCCGCCCCCGGTGGGGGAAGCACTGCTGCACTTGCAGGAAGCCTAGCGGCTTCCCTGGTATCCATGGTGTGCCATCTCACCATTGGGAAACAGGGTTATCAAGATATAGACAGACAGATAAAAAAGACATTACAGGAAAGCGAACAGATACGAAAACAACTCACTGGCCTCGTTGATGAGGACACCAAGGCCTTTGATAGTGTAATTGCAGCCTTCAAGATGCCAAAAAATACAGAGACGGAACAAAAAAAAAGACGACAGGCGATACAAGAGGGATACAAAAGGGCGGCAACTGTTCCCCTGGCCACCGCGCGTTATTGCGACCAGCTCTGGGAACACATCCTCTTTATTGCACAAAGGGGTAATAAAAACTCTATCAGTGATGCCGGGGTGGCAAGTCTTCTTGCCTATGCCGGTGTACTGGGGGCCATCTTGAATGTCAAGATAAATTTAGCTTCTATCAAGGACCGGGCCTATAGGGAACAGATGACCAAGGAGATCCAAGAATTTGAGAAAAGAGCAACTGCCTACCAAAAAAAGATGAGGGATTGTATACAATTATGAAAACTGATGCCGTGATAGCCCAGAAAGCACGTCTTGACTCCATCTATGACATAGGAAAAAAAATCGGTATTCACTCCTCTGAACTCATTCCCTGGGGAAACTATAAAGCAAAGGTATCCCTGGATATGCTTCAAAGGGTTAAAGACAGGAAACCCGGGAAACTTATCCTGGTTACCACCATAAACCCGACACCCGGGGGTGAGGGAAAAACAACCGTGACCATTGGGCTTGCCCAGGCCTTGGCGCGTTTAGGCAAGAAAGTAACCCTGGCGATACGGCAGCCATCATTGGGACCCATTATGGGTTTGAAGGGTGGTGCCACCGGCGGGGGATATTCCCAGGTGGTTCCCCGGGATGAAATCAATCTTCATTTCACCGGGGATATGCATGCCGTAACCCTGGCGCATAATCTTCTCTCCGCGCTTTTGGATAACCATATTTTTCATGGTGATGCTTTCCATATCGATCCCCGCTATATTGTGTGGCCCCGGGTGCTGGATGTAAATGATAGGAATCTAAGAAATGTGGTGGTGGGTCTCGGGGGGGCACTGGATGGTGTTCCCCATCAGGAAAGTTTTGCGATTACGGCGGCATCAGAAGTTATGGCCATCCTGTGTTTGTCCCTGTCCAGAAGTGAACTCAAGGAACGCCTGGGACGAATCATTGCCGCCTATACCTATGATGATAAACCCGTGACCGCTAAGGATCTACGGGCGGTGGGCGCCATGGCTGTTTTGTTAAAGGATGCCATTATGCCTAATCTTGTCCAGACCCTTGAGGGTGTCCCCGCGTTTATTCATGGTGGACCCTTTGCCAATATTGCCCATGGGACCAGTAGCCTGATCGCGGCCTCCATGGGATTGCGAATGGCTGATTATTTTATCACTGAGGCGGGTTTTGGGACGGATTTAGGGGCAGAAAAATTTTTTAATATTGTGTGTCGACGTGGCCTAAATCCCGATGCCGCTGTTTTAGTGGTGTCCCTTCGGGCGCTGATGCGCCATGGGGGCTTGCGGAGTAGCCAGGATGAAATCAAGGAGACGGATGAATGGGTTAAACGGGGCTTGTGTAATCTTGAGAAACATTTGGAAAATGTGGCTTTTTTTGGTGTCCCGGTGATTGTGGCCATTAATCGTTTCAGGGATGACAAGAGAGATGATATTGCCATTGTGGAGGATTTCTGCCAGACAAGAGGAGTTCCCCTGGCGGTTGTGGATGTCTATGGAGAGGGGGGAGAGGGAGGTATTGAATTGGCGGGGAAAATAGTTGACCTGGTGTATAATTCACCCTCTCACTTTCAGTATTTATATGACCTTAATCAGTCAGTGAAACAAAAAATTGGGGTCATTACAAAAAAGATTTATGGCGCTGACCGGGTTGTTTATACCGTTACAGCGGAGGATGATTTACGCATAATTAGTGAATTGGGGCTTGACGGTTTGCCGATTTGTATGGCAAAGACTCCCTATTCCCTATCAGACAACCCTTTACTGGTGGGATGCCCCCAGGGATTCAAGATCACCATTAAAACCATTCGGATTTCGGCAGGAGCTGGTTTTTTGGTTCCCATCACGGGGAAAATCACTATTATGCCGGGTCTTCCAGGCAAGCCCCAGGCGGAAAGAATGGATATAGATGAGAAGGGAACGATAACTGGCTTATTCTAAAAAAAAAATAAAGTTTTAGGCGGGGTGGTATTTATTGGCGAGCATCATATAAGCTGGTAAATTTATGGAGATTATGGGGATGCCGGGTAAAATAATCCCTGACGGGTTTTAGGATTTGGATGAGGTAATCAGCCACCATAGTTTTAAGATCCAAGGGATGAATTTTTTTTGCCAGAAAATCTGTTTCCAAATCCCTATAGGAGCCATACTGGAGTAATCCACCAAATTCTTTCTTTCGATGGATAAATAGAGGCTCAGACAACCAGGGGAAAATAATATGTTGTATAATTTCCAATAACGGGTTTTCTTCCACGATGCCCTCAGGGCAATATGCCTTTTTTATTTTGTGTTTAATATCTTCGGGGTCATCATGAATAAATATGCAGCTCTCCGGTTGACTCTTTGACATTTTCGCCACATCCATGCGTCCCCCCCGGACAAGGCTACAAATAAGGGGAGTGTGAAGGGCCACGGGTTTTTTCTTCTTCAATTTTGACGCCACGTCACGGCACAGCATGTGGGCATGACGCTGATCCATTCCCCCATAGGCAAGATCAACATCCAAGTAAAAAATATCGGCTACCTGCATTGCGGGATACAGAAACTTTGCCAGATCCTTTACCTCATCTGCCCGTCTCCCCATGATATCCATGGCTCGCCGAACTCTCGACAGGCTGATATTTTTCGATACCCTGATCACCTGTTCCCAATACTGGAGATCTGCTGCAAAATCCTGGGCATAGACATAGGTAACCTGGATGACACCCAGGGCAGTAAAACAATCCTTCATGTATTCAGCACATTGATGAATGACCGCCATGTCCCCCTTGAGTTTATCATTAATCCAGGCATGCCAGTCAGCCAAAAGAATGGTAACCTGGAAACCTGCCCTTTGTAGGTCCTGGATTTTATTGGCACAGGTTTTCCAGCCCAAGTGAACAAAACCAGAGGGTTCAAAACCAATATAGGCTGTTTTTGTATCCTTTTTCAGAACACTGGTTAACTCTGCTAATGTCACAACCTCACTGGTGTTACGGGTCACCATCTCAAGATCAGTCATGACCCCCTGAAAGAAAAGAATCCTTAAAGGCATTATGGTCCACGGGGGGAATAATAAACAGGGAAAAAAACAAAAATACTTAAAAGGTGGAAGAATTGCGAGAAGGAAAAATGAAAGCAGTCATTCCCGCCGCTGGTCTGGGAACACGGTTTTTGCCCTTAACCAAAACAAGCCCCAAGGAGATGCTTCCCCTTGTTGATAAACCCGCGATCCAATACGTGGTTGAGGAAGCCATACAGGCGGGTATTGATGACATCCTCATCATCACGGGGAGAGGAAAGCGCTCCATAGAGGATTATTTTGATAAATCCTTTGAATTGGAGTATTTCCTGGAGAAAAAAAATGATAACAAAAAGTTACAGGAGATCCAGGAAATAAGCAAGATGACAGATATCCATTATATACGGCAAAAAGAACCCCGGGGACTTGGCCATGCGATTCTCTGTGCAAAAAAGCATGTGGGCAAGGAACCCTTCGCTGTTCTGCTTGGTGATGATGTGATCGTATCAAAGGTACCCTGCATCCTCCAATTAATACAACAATACCAAAAGCATAATGCAACCATTCTCGCTGTGGAACACCTCCCCCGAAGTGTTCTTCATCGCTATGGAGTAATACGCTATAGCTCCCAGAGGGATCACCTCTATGAGGTCCAAGATCTCATTGAAAAACCCTCCCTGGAAAAAGCACCCTCGGATCTGGCAACCATTGGACGATATATTCTATCCCCAAAAATTTTTGACTGTCTTGAAAAAACACCCCCGGGTTATAATGATGAAATACAACTCACAGATGCCTTGAATTTATTGCGGCAACATGAAACCATTTATGCCCATGAATTCCAGGGAAAGCGATATGACCTGGGAAATAAGATGGGATGGCTCAAGACAATGATTGATTTTGCCCTGCAAAGAGATGAATTCAGAGATGAACTCCTGGCCTATATCAAGAATCATAAAAACCTCTAGGCAAAATTAGGTACCTCCCGCCAGAACCACCACCCCCAAAAAAAAAAGAGGGGGAGAGAATCATTCATGAATATTTATGTATGACAAATACTATTCCAAACCATGGATTTTTACACCCTTGATGATTTTGATGTAAAAAACAAGACCGTTCTTGTCCGTGTGGATATTAATTCTCCCCTGGATCCTGAAACACTCGCCATCCTGGACACATCCCGAATGCAATCCGTCACTCCCACTCTCCACGAACTGTATAAGAAAAAAGCGAAAACAGTGATCTTGGCTCATCAAGGACGACCCGGAAGTTGGGATTTTACCCCACTAAAAAATCATGCAGAGACCCTCCAAAAGATACTTGGCGTCCCTGTCCACTATGTTGATGATATCCATGGCAGAAAAGCTCAAAATAAAATCAAGGAATTACAAGCCGGGGATATCATTCTCCTTGAAAATGTACGCTATGATGCACAGGAGATAAAGAAAAAGAAACCACACGAGCATGCCAAAACAGGTCTTGTTACGTCCCTTGCCCCCATGGGGGATGTGTTTATCAATGATGCCTTTGCAGCAGCCCATCGCTCCCAGTGTTCACTGGTGGGATTTACCCCGGTTCTCCCCTCTGGCGCCGGACGCCTCCTGGAAAAAGAAATCACCACCTTGACACAGTTGATGTCGCAACCCAAAAAACCCGCTGTGTTCATCCTTGGAGGAACCAAATATGGCAGTGTTTTACCAGTGATGAATGCTATTCTTTCACAGGGGATTGCTGATTGGGTTCTTCTGGCAGGAATTCCTGCTCTCGCATTTCTTGAAAGCCAGTCCTATACCCTGGGTGAAAAAAACATTTTAAACAATAATGAAAAAAGAGAAGACTTCCAGGAATTATTACACCATTATAAAGACCGCATTGTTCTCCCTTCTGACTTAGCCTGGGAAAATAAGGGAAAGCGACAAGAGGGCAGTCTTAACAAGATACCCCGGGGTTACCCTGTCTATGATATTGGAGAAAAAACCATCAACATGTTTAGGGAAAAAATCCTGAATGCTGCAACCATCTTTCTGTCAGGCCCAATGGGCGTCTTTGAAAAAAAAATCTTCATGCAGGGAACACAGGGAATCTGCCAGGCCATTGCAGAATCACCGGGGTTTTCCATTATTGGGGGAGGACACACAATAGCAGCCCTCAACCAATTGGGATTATCCTCCCAGGTGTCCTATATTTCCACCGGCGGAGGGTCATTGGAACGATTTATAATGGGGGAAAAACTCCCGGTTATCGAGGCCTTGAAAGCTAGCAAGAATTTAAATAATCTCAATCATTAACACCCCGGGAGAAACATGCCCAATATTGTACACGTTGTGGGAACGGGGACGATAGGGGAACCATTTGTGGGATTACTCTGTGACCTAAAAAAAAAACTAGGGATTGATGAAGTAACATTTTATAAACACTCACCCGTGATAACTGATATACCCAAGGTCAATGGGCTTTTGCGACGCGGGGGAATATTAACCGTTAGAAAAGAACGACTCAATGACTTCCGGGAACTGGGCCTGGAACCCACCCATACCGCGGAGGAAGCCATCAAACGAGCCACCGTGGTGATTGATTGCTGCCCCAAGGGTATCGGGTTGGAAAACAAGGAACGCTATTACACAAAATACCAGGACACCGTAAAGGGATTTCTTGCCCAGGGCTCAGAGTTTGGTTTTGGCAAGATGTACGCGGCGGGAATAAACGAGGAAGCTATTCAGGGGGAAAAATATATCCATATCGTCAGCTGCAATACCCATAATATCGCAGTTGCCATTAAAGCAGCCTCCCTGGGAAACCCGGAAAAAAACTTTGTCAACGGACGGTTTGTCTGCATACGCCGCGCCAATGATATCAGTCAACAAACCGGCTTTATCCCCTCACCTGAGGTCAGCAAGCATTATGATGATAGGGGGACCCACCATGCCCGGGATGTCTGGAACCTGTATAAAACCATTGGTCTTGACCTTGACGTGTTTTCCTCAGCCATTAAAACAAATACCCAATATATGCACACCATCTGGTTTAGCATCCGCTTGAAAAACAAGGTCACCCGGGAAGAGATCGAAACAAGTTTCCAGGAGAACCACCGTGTCGCCGTCACCAACAAGACCATGGCAAATCTTGTATTTTCCTTTGGCCGGGACCATGGTCACTATGGCCGTATCCTTAACCAGACTGTCCTGGTGCTTCCCACCCTGCATGTGAGAAAGGACACCGAAGTGGTGGGTTTCTGCTTCACCCCCCAGGATGGCAACTCCCTATTAAGTAGTGCCTCCGCGGTAGAACACATTCTATATCCTGATGACTACAGGGAAAAACTTCTGGCTCTCAATCCCTACCTCTTTAATGAAGTCTAAAAACTAGAAATAACAGAAAGACTATTCAGTCCCCAAAAATCATGCCCATTCCTTCACTGGCGCTCTCCTCTTCCTTTTTAAGTTTCGTGTCTATTTTCTTTGCTTCCTTGCCCGTGAGGCGTTCCCCCATATCTGTCTCTTTTACAATCTTCTCTGCTTTTTTGATTGCCTCAGTGGCTCCCTCGATTTTGACAAAGAAGTGACTTCCTTTGAGCCCCAGTGATTTGGCATCCCGGGTGGTGATGCTTTGCCGGCTGATAATATCATCCCTTACGACATTGTCAATGTCCCGAGGGGTGCCTATTTTAAATATTGCATAGGGCATAGCGCCTGTATCATCTTCATATATAAGTTTCTTGCGCTTCGGGATTTCTTGGCACACCCAATACATTTTATCAGATGAAACCTATAGTTAGTATTGCGAAAACATTTATAAATCATTAACCTACTAAAATTTGGAGGCTTAATTAAGCCAAGGAGGCAAATAAACAATGTATAAGAATAGAATTGTGGCCATAAGCGCAGTGATAATACTTATCTTGACAAGTGTTGTCATGGCAGAGAAGAATACCTTTGATGAGACACCAAAGGCAGATAACACTGTATCCACCCTGGGTCCCCCCGAGGTGGAGTGGGAACAGACATATGGGGGAACGGGAACTGACTGGATCTATTTTATCCGAGAGATCCCGGGTGGCTATATCGCCTGTGGAAATAAGGGGTATCCTGATGAAGATATTGCGAATCCCTGTGTCTGGAAACTTGATTTTGCAGGAAATGTGGAATGGGAACTGACAACAACAGAAGTTGAATACACCTGATGGGGAACTGGTGCACCTGATTGGATAGAGGTGTGTAGCGATGGGGGATACGTTGTCTCTGTGTCATTTAATGCGTTTGAACAAAGCCTTGTCTATGGTATCTTGTGGAAGATTAGTGCCGATGGAACAACCGAATGGATAAGTAAAGAATTTCAGGGTGAGGATGATGAGGGCCATTATTTTATTGCTTTACCCGCTTGTGTATACGAGGTTGATGATGGATATATACTGGGTGGCCGTGCATATTTCTGGGCCCCCGGTGAGGGACTTTGGTGTGACGACATATTGATAAAGCTTGATAAAAATGGTGAAGAAGTATGGTATAAAACCCTGATATACGATACATACGATAGCGGAGAAGATCACCTATATTCACTGTATCCTACAAGTGATGGCGGGTATATCCTTGCAGGGGCGACAAATGTCATGACAAATTCTGCGGATGTCTGGTTGGTAAAAACAGATGCCACAGGCAACATGGAATGGCAGAAAACATATGATGGGGGCAAATGGGATGGATCCTATTCCAGGGATATCTATCAGACAAGCGATGGCGGCTATATCATCTATGCCCTGACAGATAGTTATGGTGCTGGCGATACGGATGTCTGGATAATTAAGACAGATGCCAATGGTGAGATAGAGTGGACTGAAACCTGTGGCGAAAGTAAATGTGAAGGAACAGGTGAAGGTTTGGACCTTACCAGTGATGGGGGATATGTTTTTGTTAACACCAAGAACCATCATGGATTTGGTGCCCCCCGGGGGGACATATGGATAAACAAGATTGATGATGCAGGGAATGTGCAGTGGAGCCTGACTTTTGGGACGAAATGGGAGGACCGGGCCTATTATGTGTAGCAGACCGCTGATGGCGGCTATATTGTTGCGGGGGCTAAGGGGTCATCAAATAAAATTGAGGGTCGGGATGGATGGCTGATCAAGCTCTCCCCTGGAACTGGTGTGACAACACCTGAGATGACGGTGCAGAAACCCAAGGCGGGATGGCTCTACCTCTTTGACCTCTTTGGTTTGCCCTTCCCCCTGACACAAAATGCACTTGTCCTGGGTGATCTCACATTCAGTGTTAATCCCAGTGACCCCAATGGTATCAGCCAGGTGGAGTTCTTCATTGACGGAACAGTGGTTGAAACAGTGACCGAGGCACCCTATAGCTATAAATGGATGGATGCAGAAAAGGGAACATATGATGTGAAGATACGGGCCTATAACACCGATGGAGCAACCTGTAAAGAAGAAATAATGATACAAAAGATATTCTAACACAAAAAAAAAATAGAACACCCTCCCCTCTTCCCCCTTTTTTTTATCTTTTTCTAGTCCCATACAGAAGCCAATAATAAAAAAAAATGCATTTATAAGTGACATAGCAATGATTCCGGGGCACCAAGCCTTTTTCTTGATGCCCCTCTATTCTTTTCTATGGATTTATGTTTTTTATATGATTTTTTTTCGAAACATATTTATGTGATATGGCACCTAGCTATTTTTTGAATCCCCCCCCATGTTGGGGCGATTTAGGGAGGAAGGGGCTATGACAAAGAAGCCTCGATATGCATATCGACATAAGGCATTTCGGATGTTTCATCCCTTATCAAAGGAAACGATAAAGATTGAAAGCGTGGATATCTTTTGCCGTTTTTGTACCCAAATCCAAAAGGATATTGCAACCCTGCCTAATGATTCATTGGAAGAGTGGCAAAAACCCTTTTATTCCTGGTTTAAAAGAAAATTTCCCGAAATGAAAAAAATTTTACACCATGAGGGAAAAATCGAGATTGATTTTCTTGAAAAAATGTATTTTGCCAGTATCATACTGGGTGGTACCGTAGGAGAGAATCTACTCAGGGAAAAAACCAGTTATTATATCGGATAGATAACAAAAGAAGTAACAAATCCATTATTTTATCCGTCAATAATCCAATCCTATCCCCCTCCCATGGGGGACGCAGGCATCCCGTGATTCTAGAGATAGCCATCCTGCGCAATTGAGCTGCATGAACAGGTTTTCCTTTGGGGGAGAGCATCAATAGTGGTGAACAACAGATTCTGTATATTATTTTTTTTTGTCTCGTAGATATCAATGATTTCACGGGCAGGCAAAGATGCCTGTAAACCAGCACACATATTGGACACCAGGCAGAGGGGAACATAACATAAGCCCTTCTCCCGAGCCAGAATGGCCTCAGGGATAAGGGTCATACCTACAACATCACCAAAACGGGAGAACATGGCGATCTCTGATGATGTCTCAAGACGGGGTCCCTCAGTTGCAATATAGATACCTGACTGAAACTTCTCCCCTGAATCCTGTAAAACATCCTGTAGTGTCTTTTGTAACAGGGGGCAAAAAGGCACAGACATGTCCACATGGACAACCCGGGTATCAAAAAAAGTTGTTTTTCTCCGGGTGAAATCAATAAAATCACTGGGTATAACAAAACTACCCGGTGTAATGTTTTCCTTCATTGAGCCCACAGTACAGAGGGCAAGAAGATAATCAATGCCACAGTTTTCCAAGGCCATAATGTTCCCCCAATAATTAATGGCATGGGGAGGAACCGTGTGGTGCTTGCCATGCCGGGAAAGAAAAAAAAGATCAGTATTTGTACGATTACTATGAAAAACAGGGATATCACCATAGGGGGTATTAATGATGAATTCTTCAGAATCACCCCAGTCATACAGTCCCGTTCCCCCAATAATCCCCACTTTCATACTATCGCCAATGAAGAAAAACAAGATATATTATATAAAATCATCGTACCAAAAAAAGAGAGAGAGAAGAAAAAAAAGGTGTAGCACACACAGGCACCCATGCCTTTTTTTATCACTACAAATTTTTATCACTACAACGATATATTAGAGAGGTAATAAAAAAAAAGAGGTACATGTAGCCAATTCCTGCTACAAGTATACAAGATAATTATAAATAAAGGGATTTATATAGGGGCGGATAGACAGGATAATAGTCATGGAAAAAAAGAAAAAAAAACCAACAGAACTTCCACCAATCGATGAGTGGATACAAAAACAAAAAATCAAAACCAGCAAGGAAATCAAGGTCCCTAAATTACTCCTTGACCAAGTCATCGGCCAAGACCATGGCGTCGAGGTGGTACGCCAAGCCGCCAGCCAAAAAAGACATGTCATGCTCATTGGTGACCCCGGAACCGGGAAATCCATGCTTGCACGCGCCATGACAGAATTTTTACCCAAGGAAGAACTGGAAGATATCTTGGTCTATGCCAACCCCGAGGATTCAAATATTCCCCGCATCCGTGTCGTCCCCGCGGGAAAGGGAAAAGAGATCATTAAAAACCAAAAAAAGGAAGCCCGAAAAAAGGAACAACAGCAAACCAGCACCATGACCACCATTATCGCCCTCATTGTAGGATTAGCCATTATGGCAGCGATATGGACGAAAGATTATATGATTGCATTTTTTGGGATTATCGCAGCAGCATTCATCTGGCTTATTACCGCACGGGGAGGACTACTCCAAAAAAAAGAAGAGGAAAAAATCCCCAAAGCACTTGTGGTTCATTCACACAATGATACACCACCCTTTGTTGATGCCACCGCCGCCCATTCCGGGGCTCTCCTGGGGGATGTGCGCCACGATCCCTTCCAGGCAGGAGGATTAGAGACACCCTCCCATCTTCGTGTTGAAGCCGGCGCTATCCACAAGGCACATCAAGGTGTGCTTTACATTGATGAGATTAATACCTTAAACTTGGCTTCCCAGCAACATTTATTGACCGCCATCCAGGAAAAAAAATTTCAAATCACGGGTCAATCAGAACGAAGCTCGGGAGCCATGGTCAAAACAGAGGTTGTCCCCTGTGACTTTATTCTTGTCTGTGCGGGAAATCTGGATGCCGTGGCAGGGATGCATCCTGCCTTACGATCACGGATACGGGGATACGGCTACGAGGTCTATGTGAGCAGCCAGATGGATGATACCGAGGAGAATAGGCAAAAGTTGATCCGTTTTGTTGCACAGGAGGTGTCTAAGGATAAAAAGATACCCCATTTTGATAAAAAAGCCATGAGTGAGATTATTCGCGAGGCACAGCGTCGAGCAGGACAGAAAGGGAAATTGTCTCTCCGTCTACGTGAACTGGGGGGACTGATACGGGTGGCAGGTGATCTGGCCCATAAGGAGAAAAAGAAATTGGTGACCGTGGAGAATGTAATTGGCGCCAAGAAGAATGCACGATCTCTGGAGCAACAGGTCGCAGACCGCTATTTGGAACGCCGTAAAACCTATCGTTCTTTTAATACCAGCGGGGGAGCCATTGGTATTGTGAATGGCTTGGCGGTCATGTCTGCAGATCCTTCCATGAGTGAATTTTCAGGTTTAATTCTTCCCATTGTAGCAGAGGTGACTCCCGCGGGCTCCAAATCTGAAGGAAAAGTGATCGCCACCGGTCTTTTAGGGAATATTGCCAATGAGGCAGTTCAGAATGTTTCCGCAATCCTGAAAAGATATATTGGCACAGATATCTCCAAGATGGATATCCATATCCAATTTGTGGGAACATATGAAGGTGTGGAGGGTGATTCAGCCTCCATTTCAGTGGCAACCGCCGTGATTTCCGCCATGGAAAATGTTCCGGTAAAACAGGAGGTGGGAATGACAGGATCTTTGAGCATCCGGGGTGCTGTTCTCCCCGTAGGGGGAGTAACCGCAAAAATTGAAGCGGCGGCAAAGGCAGGGTTAACAAAGATATTGATTCCTGCTGCAAACCTCCAAGATGTTCTCATTGAAGAGCAATACCAAGACAAAATAAAGATTGTGCCGGTGAAAACACTCAAGGATGTCCTCGAGAACGCCTTAAAGGAACCGGGTAAAAAATATTTGATTGAAAAACTGAGGCATCTGCAGTCAACTGTGATAGACAAAGTAGAACTTGAATCGGAAAAACAACACCGGAAAATACCCAAACGGGGAGTATCCGCACAGGAGGAACACGAGTGACACGATCACTAAGACAGAGGAAGAATCAATGGATAAAAAAGCCTATATCCGGCAGCCAATTGTGGCAGTATTGGGTCATGTCGACCACGGGAAAACAACCCTTTTGGATTATATCAGAAACTCCACGGTGGCATCACGAGAGGCAGGGGCAATAACCCAACACATTGGTGCAACCGAGGTCCCCATCGAGGTTATTAAACAGGTTTGTGGAAATCTTTTAAAAAATAAAAAATTCACGATCCCCGGATTACTCTTTATTGACACACCGGGCCACCACGCTTTTACCACACTGCGCGCCCGAGGCGGCGCCCTGGCAGATATCGCTGTTTTGGTAGTAGATATCAAGGACGGGATCATGCCCCAGTCAGTGGAAACACTAAAAATCCTCCGGAGGTTTCGCACACCTTTTATTGTAGTCGCTAACAAGATTGATGATATCCCTGGATGGCAATCACGGCAGGGCTCGTTCCAACAGCGCCTTGAATCACAGGGAAAAAAATCCCAGGATATTTTTGAAAAACACCTATATGACATCATTGGTGATCTCTTTAACCATGGATACAAAACTGACCGGTATGACCGAGTGACTGATTTTAAAAAAAATATTGCCATTGTCCCCATCTCAGCAAAAACAGGGGAAGGAATCCCGGATTTGCTAATGATCGTAATTGGTCTGGCGCAACGATTTCTTGAAAAACGATTATCCATTGAGAAGGGTCCTGCTGAGGGAACTGTCTTGGAGGTAAAAGAGGAACGGGGATTGGGTGCCACCATCGATGTGATTATTTATAATGGTGTTATTCAGAGTGGCAATAAGATTATTGTGGGGGGAAAACAACACCCTGTGGTGACACGGGTACGAGCACTCTTAAAACCCAAGCCACTGGATGAGATACGTGATCCCTCGGAGAAATTTGACAATATAGGTGAGCTGGGCGCCGCAGCGGGAATAAAAATCGCTGCCCCCCACCTGGAGAATGTATTTGCCGGTGCTACTTTACGTGTTGTCGGTGATAGCGTGGAGGAGATACTGGGAGAATTACGAGAAGATTTGAAAGTTGACATTAAACTTGTGGATGAGGGCGTTATCCTCAAAGGTGACGCCATAGGCTCACTGGAGGGCCTGGCATCAGAACTGGGGGATATACCCATACGGAAAGCCGAGGTGGGTGATATCTCTCATCGTGATGTGGTAGAGGCACAAACAAATACCAATCCCCTTCATCGTGTTCTTTTGGGATTTAATGTCAAGATTTCCCCTGAAATACTTGAAGAGGCACAAGCAGGAGGGGTAAAGGTTATCACCGATAAGATTGTGTATCATATTGTCCAGGAATATCAGGAATGGCGGAATACCAAAAAGAGAGAAATTGAAGAAGAACAACGGGAGGACATCATCCATCCAGGAATGGTACTGTTTTTACCCAATTGTACATTTCGTGTAAGCAAACCCGCGGTAATTGGTGTTCGTGTTCTCGCTGGAGAAATACGGGCGGGAGAAAAACTGATCCGGGATGACGGAAAACGGGTAGGGGAAATCAAGAGCATCCAAAGTGAAAAAGAAACCCTTTCTCGGGTTATCCAGGGACAGGAAGTAGCCATTGCCATTGAGAATATCACCGTGGGACGACATATCAAACCCGAGCAAATACTCTTTGTGGACATACCCGAAAAAATGGCACGGAAACTGTTAAATCATGATCTTTCCTTGGATGAACGCGATGTGCTAGATAAGATGGTAAAAATAAAACGCCAAGGAAACAAACTCTGGGGATTATAAAAAAAAAGAGACACCATAATACTTAAACCACAACGAGGTGTTACACCCCTGTGGAAATGAAGGAAATCTGGGTTGAGAAATATCGCCCTGTCTACCTGCGAGATGTGGCAGGACAACCCACCGTGACCGAAAGCCTGGCGGCATACATAAGAACAGGAAGTATTCCCCATCTGTTATTTGCCGGTCCCCCGGGCACCGGGAAAACAACCTGTGCCTTGATTATTGTCCGTGAGATCTATGGAGACTCATGGCGGGATAATTTTAAGGAAATGAACGCCAGTGATGAACGAGGGATTGATGTGGTCCGGGGAAAAATTAAGGATTTTGCCCGAACAGCCCCCCTGGGTGATGCAACCTTTAAGATCATTTTCCTAGATGAAGCTGATGCTCTCACTTCTGACGCACAGGCGGCATTACGCCGAACCATGGAACGATATACCTTTACCTGTCGATTTATTTTATCATGTAATTATTCATCAAAAATCATTGAACCCATCCAGTCACGATGTGTCATGTTCCGGTTTACTCCTCTTAAAGAAAGGGATATGCAGGGATATATCACCAAAATATGTGAGGCTGAAGAGGTGAGTATTACAGAAGACGGCATCAAGGCTCTTATTTTTATTTCCCAGGGGGACATGAGAAAAGCCATCAATATCCTCCAAGTGGCAGCAGGCATTGCAGAAAAAGTAGATGATGAGATTATCTATCGGGTCAGTTCCACCGCGCATCCTGAAGATATGAAAAGGTTGCTTCTGCGGGCTTTCCAGGGGCAGTTTCTTCCTGCTCGAAGTATACTTGACGAATTATTCATCACGGGGGGATTAAGCGGGGAGGATATCATCCGGGGTATCCATGGAGCCATCATTGATCTGGATATTCCCGAGGAATTCAAGGCTGAATTAATCGAGAGGATCGGAGAGGCTGAATTTCGATTAGTGGAAGGAAGCAATGATCGTATCCAAATCGAGGCTTTTTTGGCCCATGCGGCACTCTTGGGGAAAAAAAACAGTGTTTAGAAAAGATAATAAATGGTAAATGCTTTACTCATGACCCATGGTATCCAAAGATGTCCTGGTGGTTGCAGCAGGGATTGCCATTGTGGCCATAGCCCTCATTGGAGTCTTTTCCTATGAAGATGAATATGAAGAATCTGACATAGAATGGACCAATTATATCGTGGAATACAACACGTTCTTTCAAGAGTTAACAACTGAAAACGGGGAAATTGGGGATGCAGACACCCTAATCCATATGGAATCCATAGATGCGCACAACCTCACTGAGATACGGTTTGAGGTATCCTGGACAGATAGATATCCTGGACGAATCCGAGAGTTTTCAGATAACTTCAAGATGAAAATCACATCGCCAAGTGGAACCATCGTGGATTATTTTATAAAAAACCCCTCCAATAGCACACAGTCACCCCTGATCATTAACGCAAATCTTAGGGATATACCCAAAGGCAGTATGATTAATACAACAGACAGGGACTGGGTAAACAGATCACTTCAGGAAAATATCTCAGAAAATGGGATGGGAAAATGGATAGTGGACCTGGAAATGGACATTGAAAAACCTGTATGGATGGTTCTAAGAAACAGGATGGATGACTATACCCTCAAGATAACCTATACCTATTATAAGGCCACTGTTTCAATTAAATAGACAGCCTAAAAAAAGAACCAGTATTCTTCAAATACCATTTTTTTTTATTGAAACTTATAGCGAAGGAGTGCCCCTATTCCCCCTAAACCATCGAGTTTTTCTCCAGCTTCATGAAGACCACTGATGACATGGACAATGGCACCTTTATCCTCAGCCATTCTTAACAGTGATTCATTCTTTCTTACCAGGTGATGGGTAACCAGGAGAGTGTGAACAGCGCCCTGTTGAATGGCCTGTTTTACCTCTTCGATGCCATAGGTGGCTTGATTTGTAACAATCCCGCCCAGTAGTTGTTCAACAAGACGTGTTTCAAGGGCTATACGGGAATCTTTGATGATTTGTTCCACAATTCCTCGATTCAATGCTTCCTTGATACCTGCCATTCCAGGCTGTCCTGTGGGAGCTACAAGACACCGGGAGAACACATCCTGTTTATTTTGTTTCCCATAAGCAGCCAGATGATCCTTGGCAAATCCTGGCCCTACAACAATGAGAACTTCTCCTTGGAGGTGTTCAAGTTTTGAGGCAACCTCTGCATAATAATCCTTAGAGGTATCCCGGGACTTGTATAGTTTGCCATGGCGATGGGACTGGATGGTAGCCACTTCCTCTATGCCATAGTGATGAAAAAGGCCTATGGTTGCCTCATCATCATCAAGGGAAACAATAACTGCCCGGGGTTGCCGTGAGGCGGTAACTGCCTCCTTGAGACGCATCAGTTGATAGGATGACCAGTCTTTGGTGATGGTTAATTCGCTACCTACCGTGGTATTAAAGGAATGATGTGATCCATGATCAAAAGGACCCTCGTGGATTACTCCATGGATGCGAAGGCGATCAGAAAATTTTTGGAATTCCAGTGATTCAACAACAAGAGTTAAGAAAACTGTCTCTTTTTCTTCTTTTGCAGCCCGGATTTTGTCAGTTGAGGATTGTTTTGTTCGTTGCGTTACTGCCCCTGCGAGATCACCTTTTTCAAGGATATTGTAAAGATGCCAGCAGTCATCCATGGTTTGTAACCGTACCTTAATGACGCCTTTTTTGGAATCCTGGTGGAGAATTTTCATAAATGATCCTCTTGTATATCTATATCCCCTGGAGGAAGAACAGATTGTATTGCTTCAACAGAGACATGAAGACGGGACGCAATCCCATTGGCAACCGTGTTTTTATCCTGTTTCCCCGGGGTGAGAATAAGATATCTTTTGAGTTTTCTAACAACAGAGGGGGGTGCCCCCATGACCAGGGGTGTATCATTAACGGTAATGATCCCTAGACCATGCTCCATGGGGCATCGATGGTAATGTCTCTTTCCCGTGATGATAAATGATCCTCGGGGTAAATATTCTCCCGGTGGGGGTGACTTGGACACTTGCTCGGGTTTTACCCAATATGCATCCATCTCCCCATAGCGATTCCACGCCTTTGAATAAACAACAGCAAACTGACAGGTTTCCTGGAGGGTTGTTTCACTAATAGGGAGTAGATTTCCGTATATATCTTGGGCTTTGACAACACATGACGAAGCCCCTCTAATGTTGGCATGGACGTAACGGTCACCCTTAGCTAGATATTTTTTCACAATTTTATCATTGCTTGGTGCATTTTTTCCCCCAATCACTATATTTCCCTCGCTGGAGATAAACCACCGATAATTTTCAAACCATAATTTCTTCACTTGTTTTACCCCAGTTTTAGATTCCTTTCTTTGATTTTTTTTGTAGTCCCGTAACTGCTGCTGGGTTAACTCAAGGGCCTTCAATGCCCCCTTCAGTTTGGCCTGCATTTTTTTTGCCTTCTCGTATTTGGCACTGGCGTTTTCATTAACGTCTTTACATGTATCTAACCTAATCTCAACCTCCCTATCCTCTGTATCTTTAACCGATACACTAACAGGGGATGACACCCCTTTTTTTATGCCTTCTTTTTTTAGGTTATCCAGAGCCTGCTGGCAGGTTCCATGATGGACATAAATCAAATCACCCTCACGTTTCAAGGACATTATTGCATCGCGAAGTTTTATGATCGCTTTTTCTTGTTGATCCTTTATCCTATAAAGAGCCAACAGCTCCTCGGGCTCCTCGGAGGTTGCAATCTGATGGAAATACTCCGCTATTGCTTCAGTAAATGTCTCTTTTTTTTCCATTTGACTTGAACCATAGAGGGTAAGAGGAAGGGGTAACACATCGATTTTTTTATTTTCCTCCTTGACGATAACGGGTGAAAATTTCCCTTGGATAAAGTGGCTTAAAACATCCCCTAGGGTGTTAAAAAGAGTGTGAAGATGGGTATCGGTGAGTTCCTGGACAGGCAGTGTTTTTGACAGATGTGAACGACTGCAGATCTCCTCACCCCATTGACCACCCAGATTAATGGGACCGATGAGGGCATGGATAAGATCACTTTCTTGTTTTATCAACAAGTGAGAAAATGCAGAAAAATCTAGCGTGAAGGGATTTGTGCGCAGGGGAGGAGGACCATATTTTATATTGGGTTTAATGACCCGGTGGGACCAGGTTTGTGTATACAGGGGGAGAATGATAGTGTTATTTTCATCTAGAAGGATAATGTTTCCCTTGGAAAAAAGTTCAAAAATGAGATGATACATAATGTCTTTTTGTATATCCATGATGATGATTCGTTCAAAACCCAGTTGTTTAATGCTGCTAATCTTACCTCTGTTTAGATATTTTCGACAGGTCATAGCAAAGGTGGAGGGTTCATCATGACCAGGTGATTTTTTTGTGGGGGTAAAAGTTATCCAGTTTCCATTATTGACATAAAAATCAAGTTTTTCATTGGCTGCCCTGATACGCATTAATAGCTCGTTTCGGCTGGGTTGGTAGACTTTCCCAATCCATCCCCCGATGAGATGCTGGAATTCATGGGAAAGTGCACAAATATCAAAGGAGGTAAGAGAAGTTTTCATTGGTGCTACATAGCACTCTATATTAAGTTTTTTACTCTTTTAAACAAAAGTTTATCTAGGTTTTTTTGGATAAGGAAAAATATGGATGTCCGTGTATCTGATCTCCGAAACAAAGTAGCAGCATTTGTGCATGAGAGAAACTGGGAAAAATTTCATACACCCAAGGATCTGGCTCTTGCTATCGCTGTTGAATCGGCTGAATTACTGGAATTATTCCAATGGAAAAACAACAAAGAAATACAAGGATTGCTAAATGATGCAAGGTACCGTAACAGAATAGAAGAAGAAATGGCAGACATCATGATCTATCTTTTGGTATTATCCAATACCTTGGATACAGATCTTTCCCGAGTGGTGTTACAGAAAATACAGACAAATATGGATCACTATCCCGTCCAGAAGGCAAAGGGAAAGGCAACAAAATATACAGAACTCTAGACACCAATGGAACCACCAGTTTTTTTAATAGGTACTTATAAAAAGATGAGGGTTAACAATCCGTGGATATTCTTGAATTTGCAGGAACAGTTATCCTGGTTACAGCATCAGGCGCCCTTGCCCCGGGCCCCCTTTTTTTTGCCACGGTTACCCATGGATCAAAATCAGGGGTACGTAGTGGCCTGGCATTTGCTGTTTCCCATACGGTTGTTGAATTCACCCTGATTATGTTATTTGCCCTGGGGCTTCTAACGGTGGCTAGCGAGCCAGCGGTAAAAACCATCATCGGGATTTTAGGAGGGAGTATCCTTATTGCCTTTGGTGCATTCCAGATAAGAAACTCACTTGTTGCACCACAAAAGACAGAGGATACAAAAGCGAGGTCTTCCCATCATTTATTTTTAATTGGGCTTGCCTTTACGGGATTGAATCCCTATTTTATCCTTTGGTGGCTCACAGTGGGCGCGCACTTAATCATTATTTCTCTGGAGTTTGCTGCCTTATGGGGAGTTGTCTTTATGTATGTCTGTCATGTCTGGATGGATTATGTTTGGCTGACAAGTCTCTCATTTTTTGCAAAAAAGGGGACCAGTGTTCTTAGCTGGACCGGATATCGAGCCCTTTTGGGCATCTTTGGGGGAATATTGATCTATTTTGGATTTACCTTTCTCTTACCTGCATTAGGGTTATAACAAAGATGCCATAAGATAGAACGTTTTAAAACTCATGTATGGATAAGTGAAAAAATGACAAGGATTGTAATTCGTGCTGATATAAAGCCAACAGAAAATCTAGACAAGGTAAAACAGGCAATTCGAAACCTGTTTCCAGATGCACAAATAAATATGCAAAACACAAATTTGGTGGCACACAGTAATACCCTGGAACAATTTCGGGAATTATTAAAGCGCCAACGGATCCGGGATTCCGCCCGTTCTCTGCTCTTGAAAGGCTGTCGGGAGAACATTCTGTTTTTTAAGTTAAATAAACAAGCTGCCTATCTGAATAAAATAAATTTTGCCGTTGTCGATCATCCCCTGGGTGAAATAACTGTCCATATCACGTGTGATAATCCCCAAGGACTCGTTGATTATTTGACATTAAAAAAGTGAACTTGTAGATATATCCTACCTATGGTTTTGGCATTATGTAAATATTTGTTTTACAAATAATTGGCTCAGGAGCAATACTTTGTTTTAAATAAGCCCCCAAAAGCACTTCTTGCTTTTTTCACTGTAAATATTCCTTTAATAGAGATCATACTATTGATATCCTCGCGTCCATCAGCATCCCAGGCTTTAGGGTGAAATAATTTTTGGGAGTGCTTTTCCATTTTATCTATATGACGTTATTCTCAACAAAGAATTAATAAGGTGGTTTTTATTATCAAGAATACATGAAGCAATGGATAGGGGGTTTACTGTCTGTTTCCTTATTGATTTTAATGTATCCAGTAATGAATGGTGCAACCATTGATTCAAGTACAGAACAAGTGTATGGGGTACAATGGGAACAAAGCTATGGCACTATCGGGTGGTGGTCAGCACGATACGAGGGGCCGCAACCGATTGGTGATTGTGACAATGATGGAAAAAATGAAGTCCTAGTAGGAGGACGAGACCCTTTTCTAAGGATACTGGAATGGAACAATGATGACCAGACCTATCACGAAGATACCCGCCTAATAGATCCCGTGATGGGTATTGGATACCGCTGGCTCTTTTTCCCCCAGCCTTTTGGAAGCGCTACAGGGTTTAGTGTTGCTGATATTGATAACGATGGATTAAATGAGATTGGTGTTGCTTGGGGGCGTCATTTCTCAGCCTTTCAATGGAAGAGCGGCCACTATGAATTAATGGGCCGCTATATTGTCTCAGATAATTCGGGGTGGGAGACTACCCTTGATTGTATTGTGGGTGACTGTGACAATGACGGACAAAATGAAGTCGTTATCACGGGGGGATATCGGGAGCCATCCACACCTGAAATAATCATTCTTTCGTGGGATGGGGACACATTTCGACAGGAAAGCTCTTGGAATGACCCAAAAGGATATAGCATCTATTTTCCCTGGATTGCTGATGTCGATTATGATGGATACAATGAAATTGTGTGTAATACCAATGAAACCATTGTGCTCAAATATAATGCCACGTCTCATCAATGGACATCCACTCGTGTTGCAAGCTATACTAATAATGAAGGATATCCTTTTGGGAGCGTGGCAAAGGATAGTGATGGTGATGGACTCCCTGAGATACATGTGACCTTTTACACACCTGAACTGCACATCTATGAATGGAATGGGACAGGTTACAGCAAGAAATGGAGCAAAATGTGGCCTGGGGAAGAAGCAACCATTGAGGCAATCGATGTTGGTGATGTGGATGACGATGGGAAAAATGAAGTCTGTGTAGGAACAGACTTGATCCATATATTAGAATGGAACGGACAGGAATATATAGAGGAATATGTCATCACGGATACCTTTGGATTACTGGCGGTGACTGCCATTGGTGACTGTGATACCGATGGAAAAAATGAAATCCATGCCGGTTCAGTAGATGTCCAGCAAGGACGTCCCTACATGGCATGGATTTTTAAACACGGTATAACCTAAAACATTTGTTGCTTAATTACGATATCGTACCTCAGCTACCATAAAGTCATGAGTAACATATGATTGCTGAAAAACTTTTTTGGCATCCTCCTCTAAAAGTTTTCCGTCCTTATAACGAGGGCTAATATGAACCAAAAACAGCTTTTTCACACCAGCCTTTTTAGCGATCTCTGCAGCCTGCTGTGCCGTGGAGTGACCATACTCGTTCGCCTTTGGTTCGATACTGGAATCAAATGTTGAATCATGGATGAGAACATCGCTTTTGTGGGCAAACCCAATCAGGTTATCACAAGGGCGAGTGTCACCTGTTATGGTAATTTTTCTGCCCGGTCGAGGCTCACCCATAACATCACTAGGCACTATCTTTTTTCCCTTCACTTCCACAATCAAGCCCTTCTGAAGTTTGTTAAACAAAGGCCCCTCCGGAATACCCAGGGCCAATGCCTTTTTTTTATGAAATTTGCCCGGTCGAGAATCTTCTTCAAAACAGTATGCTAAACAAGGGATATTATGACAGACTGTCAATACCTTTATACGATACCCATCAAAAAAGAGAACGTCGCCATCGTTTACTTCCCCAACACGTATCTCATAACTTGGAGCAAAATATCCTAAATCAAGGAGTTGCCCTATCAATTTTTTAATACCTCTAGGGCCAAAAACATATAGGGGTTCCTTACGCTCATTTAGCTGGATTGTCTGAAAAAAACCCGGCAAACCCAAAAAATGATCACCATGAAAATGGGAAATAAAAATTTTTGATATCTGCATATAACTTAATGCCGAGCGTTGCAGCTGCCTCTGGGTACCCTCACCACAATCGAACAATAATACTTCATGTCCCCTTTTGATGGCAATGGCAGACACATTACGATTCACAGAGGGCCACGAACCACCAGTCCCTAGGAAATGTATATCTAACTGCATATTATATCATAAGGGGATGGGAAAAGTAATAAAAAGCTTTAGCATACTATTCTTCATAAGGTCGGGGTGGCTCAGACTGGTTAGAGCGCCTGACTCATAAGCACAGCTCAAAGGGTTCGCTGGGACATCAGGAGGGCGCGGGTTCAAATCCCGCCCCCGACACTAAATTTACAGAAAAAAAATATTCTTTGCACTTGATTAATCAAATCATTTTATTTCTAAAAGACATCTTTTTTATATCAAAACCTGATTATATCAATGGTGAGGCTAAAATGAATAATTTCTATAAAACCGGGATCTTCCTATTAATAACACTATTGCTTCTCGGAAGCGGCATTGCCGGGATTCCCGGAAAGATGACTAGTACTAACACTGCATCCACTACAACCATGACAACATCAACGACATTTTCAATACAGCCATCGACTCTGCAGGTCAAACAAACAGCTGAAGGATATACTAGTGTAAGTATTCCGGAGGCAAGTACTTCCATCATGAATGAAGGTGAACCGATGCTTCCATACTTGACGAAAACATTGATGTTTCCACTGGGCACCTACATCAAGAACATTCAAGTAACCATCGGCAATATGACAACATGGCAGCTGAAGGCATCTGTTGAACCGGCTTCTAAACCATTGCCGTACAATATGCAACTGGTAAAACAAGAACAGTACAAAGGCCCTGTCTATGATACCGACACATTATATCCCCTCTCATGGATACAGTACCAAACAAAGGTAGGGCTGCACCAGGATGAACACGTGACAATTCTTATACTACAGGTATTCCCCGTACGCTATGCACCACAGAACAATATGCTTCACTTTGCGAACCATATGGATATTGAGATAACCTATGAACTCCCGGCCACGTCGTTGCAACCTACTGACAGCTACGATTTGCTGATTGTTGCACCGGACGAGTTTCTTGATGCATTGCAGCCACTGGTGCAACACAAAGAAGATTATGATGTAGCAACCAAGATAGTTACTCTTACCGAGATATATGCAACGGAGGAGGGGCGAGATGAAGCAGAGAAAATCAAGTACTTTATCAAAAATGCACTGGAGGAGTGGGGTATCACCTATGTCCTGCTTGTTGGCGGCCGCCACGGTGGACTATTGCAAGAAAAATGGTGGTGCCCTATCCGATATTCTTATTTGAGTCCTATGGGCGATTCAGATAAAAGGTTTTTAAGTGATCTTTATTTTGCCGATATTTATGGATATGAGGAAGGAGAAACTGTTTTTGCTGATTGGGATAGTAATGAAAATGATCTTTTTGGTGAATGGAGTGTCAGAGGCAAGGACAATGTTGATATGTATCCTGACGTCTATTTAGGGCGTCTTCCCTGTAGAAATTCCTTTGAGGTCAGCATTATGGTGAACAAGATCATTACCTATGAAACCACAACGTATGGCCAAAATTGGGCAAACTGCTACATTGGAATCGGTGGCGATACCTTCCCCGACGATCAGTGGTATGATGGTGAAGAAAGCGTTCTCAAATCAATAGAATATCTCAAGTCGCTGGATATGGAGTTCACAACTTTGTTTACTTCAGATAACACCCTAACAGAGGGACAAGACATTATCGATGCGGTCAGCCAAGGTTGCGGTTTTTTGCATTTCGAGGGACATGGCAACCCGATGAGCTGGGCAAATCATCCCCCACAGGATGGGAGCACATGGATTGGTATTGATGAATCACAATTCATGCTGTTCAAAAATAAGGACATGTATCCGGTGTGCGTCATCGGTGGGTGCAGCAACAGCAAGTTCAACATTAGTGTACTTAACCTACTAAAATTCAATAATCTTGAGGAAATCTATTCTCATGCCGACTATGGACCAGAGAGCTTTGGCTGGTGGATTGTTCGAGCCATCAATAAAGGAGCGATTGCTAGCATTGGCTGTACCTCCTATGGCTATGGCAAACAAGGAGACAGCGACGATGACGGAATCTTTGATGGTATACAGTACCGTGGAGGGTTTATTGACATCGAGTTCTTCCGAGCGTACGCTCAGGAGGGTAAAGTTAATCTTGGAGCAGCTCACGGGACAGCAATTACCAATTTCCTCTTGAAATTTCCACCCCTGACTAACCAGATTGACAGCAAAACAGTTGAGGAATGGGTGCTGTTTGGTGACCCCAGCCTTAAAATTGGGGGTTATCCTACCTAACTACCCAAATTTTTAGATAAACCAATATAAAAAACCTGATGGAAAAAAACCATAAACAAATCTTTTCTAAGCTATCCCTTGTGCCATTTTGAACTTCTTTGTAATTTATTTGCCACCAAATTCACAACTACCATACTAGAGTGTGCCAGTGCGCCCTCGCCTTAAAGCGTCGCTTTCC
>Ga0209121_10000153_pt1 | contig 68818 bp, 71 predicted proteins | sample Cruoilmetagenom3_FD_187292 | JGI IMG/M metagenome (GOLD analysis project Ga0209121, IMG submission 187292) | Oil polluted marine microbial communities from Coal Oil Point, Santa Barbara, California, USA - Sample 3 (SPAdes) (version 2) | ecosystem: Environmental > Aquatic > Marine > Oil seeps ...
CGCCATCCATGCGGCGTTCCAGATCATCAAGGTCGATTTCAATATCGTCAGACATGTTCATTTCCTTCTGTACCGCGCTGGCTCAGTCAGCCACGCGCGTATAAGTTCCTTTGCCCGCCAGAATGCCCCGGAATCCCCCGGGTTCGTCCAGTGAAAAGACGATGATCGGCAGATTGTTGTCACGCGCCAACGCAATGGCGCTGGCATCCATCACACCCAGACGCTTTTGCAGCACATCGTCATAGCTGACGTTGTCATAGCGCACGGCGTCGTCGAACTTGGCGGGGTCCTTGTCATAGACTCCATCAACCTTGGTGCCCTTGAAGATCGACTCGCAAGCCATTTCATTGGCCCGCAAAGTTGCCGCCGTGTCGGTGGTGAAATACGGGTTACCGGTCCCGGCCGCAAAGATGCAGACGCGTTTCTTTTCCAAATGCCGCACGGCACGGCGGCGGATGTAAGGCTCGCAAACCTGATCCATGGGAATGGCGGAAATGACCCGCGTGAAAACGCCCAGCCCTTCCAGGGCGGCCTGCATCGCCAGCGCGTTCATGACGGTTGCCAGCATACCCATGTAGTCAGCGGTGGTGCGCTCCATGCCCTGCGCGGACCCCTGAAGGCCGCGAAAGATGTTGCCGCCGCCAATGACCATGCAGATTTCGACACCCATTTCGTGCACGCTTTGCACTTCGCGCGCGATGCGTTCCACCGTCGGGGGGTGCAGGCCAAAGCCCTGGTCGCCCATCAGCGCCTCTCCCGAGATTTTAAGCATGACCCGTTTGAAGGTCGTTTGCGGGGTCTCGGGGTTGGTCTCACTCATGGTTGCCACTCGCTCGCTGTCATGGTTCTTTGGCGCGCAAAATGGCCGAAACCGGCGGCGGGTTCAATGCGCGATCGCCTGAGGGGGAAAGAAAAAGGACCAGATGGACCAGATCATTCGCAGTATTCCCGCAGATCAGCCGGTTCTGATTGCCGGCCCCACCGCGTCCGGGAAATCGGCGATGGCGCTGGCGATTGCACGTCATGGCGGCGGTGTTGTGGTGAACGCGGATGCGTTGCAGGTGTTCGCCAACTGGCGGCTTTTGACGGCGCGGCCCAGCTTTGCCGATGAAGAGGCCGCGCGCCATCTTCTGTATGGGCACGTGCCCGGTGATCAGGACTATTCGGTTGGCCATTGGCTGCGCGAGGTGAAACCGCTGTTGTCGGGCGCTGCGCGGCCGATCATCGTTGGCGGTACCGGGTTGAACTTCACCGCCTTGACCGAAGGCCTGGCCGACATTCCGCCCACCCCGCCCGCCGTGCGCTCTGAGGGCGAGGCATTGCTGGCCGACAAGGGGCGCGCGGCGATGCTTGAAGAATTGGACGCCCAAACACGGGCGCGGATCGACCAGCTGAACCCGGCCCGTGTCGCGCGCGCCTGGGAGGTCTGGCGCAGCACAGGGCGCGGGTTGGCCAGTTGGCAGGACGACACGCCGCCACCCCTTTTGCCACGCGCAAACGCCGCCGCTTTCGTGCTTCAGGCCGACCGCGACTGGCTGCGCGACCGAATCGCCCGCCGCTTTGACGCGATGATCGCCGATGGTCTGGTCGAGGAAGCCCGGCGCAACCTGGCCCACTGGGACCCCAAAGCACCAAGCTCCAAAGCGATTGGCGCCCCTGAACTGATCGCCCATCTGCGGGGCGACATGGATTTGGACTCGGCCCGGCGCGCGGCCATCGTTGCCTCGCAACAATATGCCAAACGACAGCGCACCTGGTTTCGCGCCCGAATGAAGGATTGGACCCCGGTGGGGATTTCAGCCCAGGCGGGCTCCTAGGGGGCAACGCAATCCATGGTGGAGGAATTCCATCCAGCCCCCAAGATGCTGCGGCGACCTTCCCGCCTATGGAAACATACTGTTTGCGGCATTTTCCGGGGCGACAAAACAGGATTTTTCGGTTAATCCTAAGGGCACTCATTGACCTGCTGCCTGAGATGAATTGCCCCATATGACCCGTACCATGCCGATCCCGAACTCGCCCTTCCGTGTGCTTCCGCTTGCCCGTCTCGCCAAAGGCGGACGATGGCGGACCGAGGCCATGCGCAGCTATGGCGCGCCGGTTCTGATCTGGTTCACACGCGGTCAGGGGCGCATCACCGTGAACGGCGTGACGGCCGGATATGGCCCCCACAACGCGATCTTCCTGCCCGCAGGCACGATGCATGGGTTCGAAATGTCGAACCAGGTGCATGGCACCATTGTGGTGTTTCCCGCCGGGGTCGAAGATCAGCTGTCCCTGCCCGATGACCCGGTGCACCTGCGTCTGCGTGATGCCGACAAACACAGCGACCTGTCGCGGCTGATCGAAAACCTGCAACGCGAGATGGAGACCAGCTCGTCCATGGCGCATCAGGCGATGATGTGCCACGCGGGTCTTCTGGCAGTCTGGCTGGAACGCGAGCTGATGACCTCTGGGCGCGCCGAGGTCAAGCTGGATGCAGCCGGGCGTCTGGCCGCAGCCTTTACGGCGCTGGTCGAACAAGATTTCCATTCCGCGGATTCGGTGCGTGACTATGCTGCCAAGCTGGGCGTGACCCCAACCCACCTGTCGCGGGTCTGTAACAAGGCCTGCGGGCGTCCTGCTTCGGCGATCCTGGCGGACCGTGTGCATTACGAAGCGCGCCGGCTGCTGTCGGAAACGCATATGCCGATCAAGGACATCGCCAACAGCCTGGGCTTTACCAGCCCGGCCTATTTCACCCGCGCATTCAGCAATCACACCGGGCGCACCCCGTCGGATTTCCGCCGCGCGCACTGATCCAGGCGCAATCATTTATCGGGCGATCAGGGCCATTCTGATTCTCGAAAAAGGAAGCTCCGGGAAATATTCTTAATGCCGGACCCCTTGCATTTGCAATTTTTGAAATAGTGTCAGCTATTTCGACACAGCCAGCCTTATAACGCAGTATGTCGTTTTTATTCCATGCGCATGTCGCTTTTGTTACGTGAAATGACGATCCCCGACATTGACCTTTGCTTAAAAAACAGGCCCCATAGGTTCTGGAGGGAGGCTGCGCAAGCACTGCGCATACGTAAAAGACGTAATAATAAAGCCCCCAAAAACAACAATACGTGTCACAGGGAGAATAGAATGACGCATCAAACCTTCACCGGCAAACCCATGCACCCGGCCGCCAAGATGTTTGCCGAGGAATGCAAGGCGGGTGAGATGGACCGCCGCGAATTCATGACCCGCGCAACTGCGCTGGGTCTGACGACTGCTGGCGCCTATGGTCTGCTTGGCATGGCCAGCCCGGCCCAAGCCGCCGATATGGCAATGGACGGCGGCACTTTGCGCATGCAGTGCGAAGTCCGTGCCCACAAAGACCCGCGCACTTATGACTGGACCCAAATGGCCGCTGTCACCTCTGGCACGCTGGAATACCTGGTTGAATACAGCTCGGATGGCTCGTTCACGCCGATGCTGCTGTCGGGCTGGGAGGTCAATGACGACGCCTCGCAATACACGCTGATGGTCCGTCAGGGCATCACGTGGAACAACGGCGAAGACTTCACCGCCGATGACGTGGCGCGCAATATTGCACGCTGGTGTGACAAGGGCGCCGAAGGCAACTCGATGGCGGGCCGCATGGCATCGCTGATTGACGAAGCGTCCGGTCAGGCCTCTGAAGGGGCGATCACGGTTGACGGTAACAACGTCATCCTGAAGCTGAACAGCTCGGACATCACCATTATTCCGGGCATGGCGGATTATCCCGCTGCGATCGTGCACAGCTCGTATGACGCAGATGGCGACATTTCCGCGCTGGTTGGCACCGGCCCGATGAAGGTCGAAACCCTGGAAGTTGGCGTGAAGGCCGTCTTGACCAAGACCGACCACCCCTGGTGGGGCAACGCAAACGACGCCTATGCCGGTGGCGGCAACCGTCTGGACCGGATCGAATTCATCGACTATGGCACCGACCCCGCCGCCTGGGTGGCCGCAGCCGAAGCCGAAGAAGTCGACTGTTTCTGGGAAACCGTTGGTGATTTTGTTGACGTGATGGACGGTCTGGGCTGGGTGAAATCCGAGGTCGCCACCGGTGCAACCATCGTGGTGCGCCCCAACCAATTGGCCGAAGTCGATGGCAAGACGCCTTATGCCGACAAGCGCGTGCGTCAGGCCATTTCCATGGCTGTCGACAATGCTGTTTGCCTGGAGCTGGGCTATGCCAGCCGCGGTGTGCCTGCCGACAACTGCCATGCCGGTCCGGTTCACCCGGAATACGACGCCAGCGTTGGCCGTCTGCCGTATGATCCCGCCAAGGCGATGGCCCTGTTGGAAGAGGCCGGCATGGCCGATTTCGAATTCGAGATCTTCTCGATCGATGATGACTGGCGCAAAAACACCACCGATGCCGTCGCCGCGCAGATGCGGGACGCAGGCATGAAGGTGAAGCGCACGATCATTCCCGGCTCGACCTTCTGGAACGACTGGACCAAGTACTCCTTCAGCTCGACCAACTGGAACCACCGTCCGCTGGCCACCCAGATCTGGGGCCTGGCGTACCGTTCTGGCGAAGCATGGAACGAATTTGGCTGGGCGAACGCGGAATTTGACGCCCTGCTGGCCGAGGCCAATGCCATTGCCGACGCCGATGCGCGCCGCAAAGTGGCTGGCAAATTGCAGGCCATCATTGTCGAAGAAGGCGTTACCGTTCAGCCGTACTGGCGCTCGCTGTATCGTCACGCGAACGAAAAGGTCACCGGCACGGATATGCACATTGCCTATCTGCCGCAGACCTACAAATGGGCGCTCAAGGGCTAATCCCGCGCATCCATGACACAAGGGCGCGCCTTTCGGGGCGCGCCCCCTCCCCGGCCACAAGGCCGGCTGGACACACCACAAGATCGCAGCGCAATGTACGCCGCGGCCATCCACCGACAGGGACACCGCATGGGACTGTTCATTCTTCGCCGCTTGGGGGTCATGATCCTCACGGCGCTCTGCCTCACCTATATCGTCTTCACATTGACGAACCTTTATCCAAACCTTGAGAAACTGGCCAAGACCCAGGGCAACTTCCGCATGTCGGACGAAGCCGTGACATCGTGGCTGGACAAGCGCGGATACCTGCAATCCACACCTAAGAAATACGGTGAATGGTTGGGCGTTTTGCCGTCAAAGCAGTTCATTGATGACGAAGGCAAAGGGTATGGCCGCTGTACGGCCTTGGCCGACGATCCGACCCAAGCCCCCCGCTTTTGCGGCGTTTTGCAAGGGTACTGGGGTCAGTCGACCGTGTTCAAAGATGCGGTATCCAAGATCATCGGCATTCGTCTGGGCCTGACCGGATGGCTGATGCTGACCGTTATGTGCGTCATGGTGCCGGGCGCGTTGATCATCGGTGTGCTGGCCGGGATGCGCGAGGGATCGAAACTGGACCGCACCTTGTCGACCATATCAATCACATCGACGGCGACACCTGAATATGTGTCGGGCGTGATTTTCATCGCGATATTCGCCTCCTCTGCCGTTGGGTTGAAATGGTTCAAAGGCACGGCGACCAGCGCGATGGAGGACATCACGTTCGCGAACTTTACCCTGCCAGTTCTGACCATTGCGCTGTACGGCATGGGCTATATCGCCCGGATGACGCGGGCTTCGATGACCGAGGTCATGACGGCGCAATACATCCGCACCGCGCGGCTGAAAGGCGTTTCGTTTGCCAACATCGTGTTGAAACACGCCCTGCGCAACGCGCTGATTGCGCCGTTTACGGTGATCATGTTGCAGATCCCCTGGCTGTTGAACGGTGTTGTTATCGTCGAGACGCTGTTCAACTACAAAGGCTTTGGCTGGACCCTGGTCCAAGCGGCCTCGAACAACGATATCGAGCTGCTTTTGGGTGTCTCGGTCGTCTCTGTCATCGTGGTTCTGACGACCCAGCTGATTTCCGATATCGGCTATGTCTATCTGAACCCGCGCATTCGCATTTCTTAAGGAGCACAGGATATGGACCCGCTTACCTGGACCGGAAACCTGAGTTTCCTCAATCTTCCTCTATTGTTTGTCACGGGCCTGTTTGTGCTGCTTGTGGCGGCACAAATCGTCATCTGGCTGATTTCGGCGGTCACGAATACGCCGAACGCGGATGGCACGATATCATCCTCAGGCGGAGGCCTGTCAGGCATGGCAGCCCGCGCGACGCTCTGGGCCTTTTATGCACTGGTTGCGTTGGTCGTTGCCTATGTGGTGCTGGGCGCACTGCTGGGGCAATCGGGCGGCATCCTGGGCGCCATGTCGCAGCAGTTCCTGCCGGTCTGGATCGCTTTGATCGTGACCTATGCCCTGTCCATCCGCTTCAAACGCAAGCTGGGACTTTATGGCAAACTGTTTGACAGCACGGTCGGCATGATCGGCTTTGGCATCGTCATGTTCTGGACCTATACAGCGGTATTTTCTGGGGTGTTTGACATGATCGCCACCCATGAACCCCTGTCGCAAGTGTCCGGCATGAAGAACAAGATCCCCGGCACCCCCCTGCGCGGCGCCGAAGAGGGCGAATTCGCCTTTTATCTGCTGGGCGGTGACAACCTGGCGCGTGACGTGTTTTCGCGCATGGTTCTGGGGTCCGGCATCGTCATGGTGATTGCGCCGCTGGCAACGCTGTTTGCCTTTATGGTCGGCATTACCCTGGGCCTGCCGTCCGGGTATTATGGTGGCAAGGTCGACACGATCCTGTCTTTCCTGGCCAACCTGATCCTGGCCTTCCCGGTGATCTTGCTGTTTTACCTTCTGGTCACGCCGGAAATCATCGAAAGCGGCATTCCCAACTATATGGCGGCGTTCCTGTTCGTCTTTCCGCTGATCTTTGTCGGCGTTCTGGTGAATTCGCGCTTTCACACACAGCCGCAGAAGAACTTGCTGTATTTGGTGATCAGCCTGGGCGTGTTGGGCATAGGATATTTGACGGTGATTTCCGATCAGAGCACTGTCATTCGTGTTCTGCCGGCATCGCTGGATCGCTTTGATATTGAACCCGGTATTCTTGTGGTCTTCGTCTCGGTCGTGTTCGTGAATTCGCCTACTGTGTTCCGCATCGTGCGGGGCCTGGCGATGGACATCAAGACGCGTGACTATGTCGCCGCCGCCCAGACCCGTGGCGAAGGCCCCTGGTACATCATGCTGTGGGAAATCCTGCCCAACGCCCGCGGGCCGCTGATCGTCGATTTCTGCCTGCGCATCGGCTATACCACCATCCTTCTGGGCACCTTGGGCTTCTTTGGCCTGGGTCTGTCACCGGAAAGCCCGAACTGGGGTGCCACGATCAACGACGGGCGCAAGCTGTTGTCGATCTATCCGCACCCGGCCCTGCCCCCGGCACTGGCGCTGTTGTCGCTGGTCTTGGGCCTGAACCTGCTGGCCGATGGCCTGCGCGAAGAAAGCCTGAGGGACTGAGGAGACTGATATGAGCAAACTTGGCGAATACGAAGGCCCGGTGCTGGAAATCGACAAACTGTCGATCAGCTTCTTCACCCGGCTGCGTGAAATCCCGGCTGTGATGGATTTTTCTGTCGCGGTGCAACCTGGCGAGGCCGTCGGTCTGGTCGGTGAATCCGGTTGTGGTAAATCCACTGTCGCGCTGGGCGTGATGCAGGATCTTGGCGTCAACGGCCGTGTCGTGGGTGGCACGATCAAGTTCAAGGGGCGCGACCTTGCGAAGATGAGCAAGGAAGAGCTGCGCGACATTCGTGGCAATGAAATCGCGATGATCTATCAGGAGCCGATGGCGTCGCTGAACCCGGCCATGAAGATCGGCAAACAGCTGATGGAAGTGCCGATGATCCACGAGGGCATCAGTTCCGACGAGGCGTATAAACGCGCCTTGGAGGTGGTCACGGATGTGAAGCTGCCCGACCCGAAACGCATGTTGGACAGCTTTCCCCACCAGCTGTCGGGCGGCCAACAACAGCGCATCGTCATTGCGCTGGCTTTGATGTCCAAACCGTCGCTTTTGATCCTGGACGAACCCACCACTGCGCTGGACGTGACGGTCGAGGCCGCGGTGGTCGAACTGGTGCGCGATCTGGGCAAAAAGTACGGCACTTCGATGCTGTTTATTTCGCATAACCTGGGTCTGATCCTGGAAACCTGTGACCGATTGTGCGTCATGTATTCCGGCGAGGCCGTTGAACGGGGCAGCATCGAAGACGTGTTCGACCAGATGCGTCACCCCTATACGCAGGCGCTGTTCCGCTCGATCCCGCTGCCGAGCGCCGACAAGAATGCGCGCCCGCTGGTGGCCATTCCCGGCAATTTCCCCCTGCCCCATGAACGCCCCGCGGGCTGCAACTTTGGCCCACGCTGTGATTACTACATGGAAGGGCGCTGTGATCAGGGCTATATCCCCATGGACACGGTCGAGGGCAGTGAACGCCACGTCAGCCGCTGCCTGCGCTTCACCGAAATCGACTGGGACGCGCCGATTGCCGCTGCGATCACACAGGAAAAAGCGCCGATCGGCAAGGTCGTGCTGAAGATGGACCACCTCAAGAAATACTATGAGGTGGCGGCGAATGCCCTGTTTGGCGGTGGCGAAAAACGTGTCGTCAAAGCCAACGAAACCTTGTCGTTTGAAGCGCGCGAAAGTGAAACTCTGGCCATTGTGGGCGAATCCGGCTGCGGCAAATCCACCTTTGCCAAGGTGCTGATGGGGCTGGAAACGGCGACCGATGGCAAGATCTTCCTGGGCGACGAGGAAATTCAGGATGTGCCGATTGAAAACCGGTCGACGGAAACGATTTCCTCGGTCCAAATGGTGTTCCAGAACCCGTTTGACACGTTGAACCCGTCGATGACGGTGGGCCGGCAAATCATCCGCGCGCTTGAGATCTTCGGTGTTGGCGCCAATGACGTCGAACGCAAACAGCGCATGCTGAAGCTGCTTGATCTGGTCAAACTGCCACGCGCTTTTGCCGACCGTATGCCGCGCCAGCTGTCCGGTGGTCAAAAGCAACGCGTCGGCATTGCCCGCGCCTTTGCCGGGGATGCCCGGATCGTTGTGGCGGATGAACCTGTTTCAGCGCTGGACGTGTCGGTGCAGGCCGCCGTCACCGATCTGTTGATGGAAATTCAGCGTGAAAACAAGACGACGCTGTTGTTCATCAGCCATGACCTGTCGATCGTGCGCTATCTGTCGGACCGTGTCATGGTCATGTACCTAGGTCACGTGGTGGAATTGGGCACGACCGATCAGGTGTTTGCGCCACCCTATCACCCTTATACCGAGGCACTTTTGTCCGCCGTGCCCATCGCCGATACCTCGATTGTGAAAAAGCACATCGTGCTGGATGGCGACATCCCTTCGGCGATGAACCCGCCGCCGGGCTGTCCGTTCCAGACGCGCTGTCGCTGGAAAGATCGCGTGCCGGGGGGACTGTGCGAAACCCAAATGCCGCCGGTGCGCACGCTTGCGGGTAAGCATCAGTTGAAATGCCACCTGTCGGACGAGGAACTGGCTGCGATGGAGCCGGTCATTCAGATTGCCGCAGAATAGGCGACCTGGAATAGGTGACCTGAAGAGGCGACCAGAACATCAAAACAAAAGGGCCGGTTGATCCGGCCCTTTTTGCGTCAGGATCGACGGTGAAACAGCGCGCTCAGCCGGGCCAGTAATCCTGGTTTGGACCGTGGCGCGGCGGTGCCTTTTTCTTCGCCCGTCAACAGATCGAACCGTGGCTCCTGCCCCGTCGCGCTCTGCCCGTTTTTCCACGATCCAGATCCGCCGCCCGTCTTGGTCCCCACCGGCGTGACGCTGGCGTTGATTCGGTTCAAGCGGTCTTCGAACTTTGCGTTGCTCATGATGGGTCCTTGGGTCGTCCTGGCTGTTCCCACGATCATGGCATGACAAGATGTCCGAAATCGGGCCTCGACGTGAAAATTACGCGATTTGGATGGAGTCATGGCAGGATTTCATTTTTTCTGCACTTGCAATGCTATCATGTTAACTATCTTCCGACGGACGCTTGGAGGAGCCACCACATAAAATCGAAAGGTCCACCACGTTGCTTATCGCTGCAAAGATGCCAAGGAAACGGTGACCTGGTACAACACAATTCTGAGCATGGATTTCGTGTTGGCAATTGCCGAGGACCACGTGCCCTCGACCCACGAGCCCGACCCGTATATGCACATCTTCATGGACGCCGGGAACGGCAATGTTCTAGAGTTTTTTGAACTGCCGACGAAACCGGAAATGGGCCGTGATCCGAACACGCCGATCTGGGTGCAGCACATCGCCTTCAAAGTTAAAGACCGCGCGGAATTGATTGAATTCAAAGAACATCTCGAAGCCAATGGCGTTGATGTTCTGGGTGTGACAGACCACTTGATCTTCCACTCAATCTATTTCTTTGATCCCAACGGCCACCGGGTCGAACTGGCCTGCCCCGACCCCGAGGAAGAGGCAATGCTGGCCCGTATGGACACCGTGAAATGGGACATGCTGGAAGAATGGTCGCAGACCAAAAAAGCACCCAAACACGCCGATTGGCTGCACAAGAAAGAGCTTTCCGGAGTGTAATCCCCGCAACCGATGCCTATGCTGGGCGCATCTTGAAAGGATGCGCCCATGTCACGTTTTGCCCCCCTGCCAACGCCACCCTATTACGCGGTGATCTTCACAGCGCAGCTGTCGGGAAACACGCAAGGGTATGGGGAAATGGCTGACAGGATGGCCGACATGGCGGCGCAACAGCCGGGCTATCTGGGCGTTGAAAGCACGCGCGATGGCGATGGCTTGGGCATCACCGTCAGCTATTGGGCCGATGAGTCGGCGATCATGAACTGGAAGGCGAAATCCGAACATCTTTTGGCGCAGAAGATGGGCAAAACCCGGTGGTACGACCACTATACCCTGCGCGTTGCCAAGGTCGAACGGGCCTATGAGGGGCCCGAAGGGCGCGGCTAAAATCCGAACCGGTGCAGGCGCCACACGCCGTCCTCTGACAGCCAGGTAAAACGCACCGGCCGGGGCGCGTCGCCGTTTTCCGGTACGAAATGGCCTGTCACGCTGATCTCGACGCCCTCGTGCAGCGTCGTATCGAAGGTGAAACGCCCGGCCTCGGCAAAGATGCCGCCGCTCTCCATCATGCCCTGAAAGGCATAAAGCGACAGCTTGCGCGCCAGAAAGCTGGAGCTCATGTCATGCGCCGCAGATACGTCGCCTGCAATCAACGCATCGGTCAATTGCGCAATCCGGGCCTCGGACGGGGGCATCGGATTATCAGCCCGGGCAATCGCGGATGTGAGCAGGATAAACCCTGCAAAAACAATCAGTTGCCGCATGACCTTAACTTCCCAAGATGGCTTTCACATAGCCACGGGTTTCCTTGTAGGGCGGCACGCCATCGTGTTTCGCAACCGCCTCGGGCCCGGCATTATAGGCCGCCAGCGCCAGACGCCAGCTGCGGAACCGGTCGTATTGTTGGCGCAGATACCGGGCGCCGCCTTCCAGGTTCTGGCGCGGATCATGTGGGTCAACCCCCAGAACGCGCGCCGTGCCCGGCATCAGCTGTGCCAGACCCAGGGCACCGGCATGGGATTTCGCCCGCGGGTTCCAGCCGCTTTCCTGCTGCACAAGGCGCAGGAACAGGTCTTCGGGAATACCATGTTTGCGCGCCATCGAACGTGCCAGTTGCAGGTATTCGCCACGATAGCTGCCAGCATATCCGGGGATCCCCTCCTGGCCCGGAATTCCGATGGCCCGAGGTTGCAGGCGCACCGAGTTCGCATATTGCTGCGAGGCCCGGCTGTCCAACACACGGGTTTGCGCAGAGAAGGTCGACCGCCCGTTGGAGGTGATAAACAAATTCTCTGCGGTCGCAATGGATCCTGCCGTGACGGACAGAACCAGACTAGTGGTCAGAATACGCAACATCACATAATCCCTCGAAGTTACGCGCAATATAGAGGGGAATACATCATTCGGGAAGGCCCCCTGGCAAAAAGCCGCGCACAGAATAACCTTCCCTTCCCGGCGTGTGAATGATGTAAGGTTTGCACCAATTTCAAAGATTCGGAGGGCACCCATGGCGGGTTCGGTCAACAAGGTCATTCTCATCGGTAATCTGGGGCGCGACCCTGAGGTGCGCAGCTTCCAGAACGGCGGCAAAGTGTGCAATCTGCGCATTGCGACCTCGGAAAACTGGAAGGATCGCGCCACGGGTGAGCGGCGTGAGAAGACCGAGTGGCACTCGGTCGCGATTTTCCAAGAGGGCCTGGTGCGCGTCTGTGAGCAGTATCTGCGCAAGGGCTCGAAGGTCTATATCGAAGGCCAGTTGCAGACCCGCAAATGGCAGGACCAGTCCGGCGCCGACCGCTATTCGACCGAGGTCGTTTTGCAGGGCTTTGGCGGTTCACTGGTCATGCTGGACGGCCGTAGCGAAGGCGGCGGTGGCGGCGGCTATGGTGGTGGCCAGCAAGGCGGCGGTTATGGCGGCGGCGATCAGGGCGGCGGCCAAGCCGGTGGACAGGGCGGCGGTTACGGCGGCGGATCCAGCTTCGGCGGTGGCGGTGACAGCGGCCCGGCCCCGGCAGGTGGCGGCGGTGGGTTCGACGACGAAATCCCATTTTAGGGCATTCGCACCGTAACCAAAACTTCCTCACAAAAAGGTCCCTTACCGCCAAGGCGGTAAGGGCTGTAATATAACTTATTGAAAAACATAACGAAAACGCCACCGAGTCATCTGCGCCAATTCGGAAGTTTTCACACGTCAAAATCCATATCCGGCCTAACGGCGAACGCCTACCACTTGTTTTCCAATCGAATGGTGTGTCTGCACATTATCCAACTTGCTTGATCCTCGACTGCGCACGAAACACAAAGCTTCCGGCACGCTGGAAACCGTAGCACGTGATCTTCTACACCTCGGGCAGATCTTAACCTTCCTGGAAATCAGCGATCTTGACGAACTCCTTGAGAGTGGAAGCTATCTGAGGTGCCCCTAAATTAGTAGACGCTTTGCTTGGTAACTTTGGAACCAAGGAGAGATGGATATGAACAAGAGAATTCGGTTTACGGATGAGTTTAAACAGGATGCGGTGGCGCAAATTGTTGAGCGTGGATACGCAGTCAGCGAGGTCGCGGAGCGGCTCTGGATCAGCACCAAATCTTTGTACACTTGGAAAGGCCAGTTTGCGAAGTCGCCGCGTGTCAGGGCGGGGACGTCAGAACAGGCTGCTGAGATGGTAATCCTCCCCAAAACTAAGGGGATGCGGAAGTGGAATTTTCTCGGCAAGATATCTGAGGAGATTTTGATGAAGATGACGAGACACCGTTTGGGTGACAGACATCACGTACATCAAAACCCCTTCTCGGGCATGTAAACATGCCCTGCCAGGCAATGCATGAGGGTTGGTCCTATCTGGCCGTCGTGATTGATCTGTTCTCAAGGCGTATCGTTGGATGGTCCCCTCTCGGCAGATTGCTACACAATCGCCTGCCGGGCAATGAATGCAATCACGCATGACCACGGACCTCGCCTTGCAGGCATTGCTGAGCGCAGTTTGGCGACGCAAGCCAAAGCACAAGGTCATGATCCACTCCCCCTCTCGTGCATTGATACGCAATACTCTGCCGGGCAGCGGATCAAGGTTCTCAATTCACCAGTAAAGAGTGGCAATCGTTCCTTGGCAAACACGATTTAATGGCCAACATGAGCAGGCGAGGAAACTGCCATCCCTCTCACACATGCAAACATGTGTTGCCGGGCAACGGACAATGCAGTTGCAGAGAGCTTCTTCCAGCTGCTGAAACGCGAACGGATCAGGCGGCGTACGTACCAGACACGCGACGCTGCAAGGCAGGACGTGTTCGACTATATCGAGATGTTCTACAATCCAAACCGCAAGCACACGAACAACGGCATGCTGTCGCCAATTGAATATGAAGAAAGACAGTGTAAATTGAACAAGGCAGGTGTCTAGAAAACGAGGGGCTATTCACCTGTTGTTTATTTGCTATTGTGCCTTTACCACTCATACATACAGTTCGGCATATAAATGAATTATTCCGTTCTGAAACAACATGAGGAGGCGCACATGAGCTGGTCATTTCCCATCGGCCGCCTCTTTGGTTCACAGCTTCGCGTTCATGCGACATTCTTTCTGCTGATCGCCTTTATCGGTGCCAGCGCATATTCCGAGGGCGGCCCCAGTGCCGCCCTTTGGACCATCCTGTTCGTGCTTTTGCTGTTTGCCTGCGTCGTGGCGCATGAATTCGGCCATGCCCTGATGGCACGCCGGTTCGGCATTCGTACGCCGGACGTGACGCTGTTGCCCATCGGTGGCCTGGCGCGGCTGGAAAAGATGCCCGAAAAGCCCAGCCAGGAAATTCAGGTTGCCCTGGCCGGACCTGCGGTGAACGTGGTGATCTGGGCCGTATTGACGGCGCTGTTTGGCCTGCCTGATCCCGATGCGCCCATGGAACTGTTGGCGATCACCCCTGCCACGATGATCCCACAACTGGCCATCGTGAACCTGGTGCTGGCGGTGTTCAACATGATCCCGGCCTTTCCGATGGATGGTGGCCGGGTCCTGCGCGCGGTTGTCGCGCTGTTCACGGATCGCGTGACCGCAACGCGCGTGGCGGCGGGCGCGGGTCAGGTCGTGGCGTTTATGATGGCGTTCTATGGTCTCAGCTCTGGCAACCTGATGCTGGTTCTGATCGCGATTTTCATCTTCATGGCGGCGGGTGGCGAAAGCGCCGATGTGGCCATGCGCGATGTGGCGCGCAGCCTGATGACACGTGATGCGATGATCACAGAATACGAGGCCCTGCGGCCCGAAGATACAATCCAGACTGCCGGAACCACCCTGATCCGCACCACGCAGCATGAATTTCCGGTGTTGGACACGGGAGGATTTTTGGCCGGGTTCTTGACCCGCGAGGCGCTGTTTCATGCCATGGCGAAAGGCAACGCCGCCGCGCGCGTCGCGGACGCCATGCAATCCGTGCCGACCCTGAGCCTGACCGATGGTCTGGAAGTCGTGCTTGAGCGGTTGGGCGACAAAGCCCCGGCCGTCGCCGTGCTGGACCGCGACGGGCATCTGTTGGGCTATATCACCCGGGAAAACGTGGGTGAATTGATGGTCATCGCCAACACGAAACGGTGAGGCCACGGTAAGGACACGGTGAGGACAAGACGAATTTTCGCGAAAAATCAGACGCCTACCGCCCGGCCAATGCATCCTTCAGCACGCCCCGCACCACATCCATGTCGACATCATCGGCAACAAATGCCTCGCCGATTGAGCGCGCCAGGATGAACCGCAGCTTGCCATCCTGCACCTTCTTGTCCTGCCCCATAAGGGTGATCAGGCCTTCGGCGTCCGGCAAGTCTCCGGCTATGTCGGCCAGGTCCTTTTTCATGCCCATCGCCGCCAGATGTTGACGGAAACGCGAGGGGCTCTCTTGGCTCATCAAGCCCAATCGGGCCGAGGTTTCAAACGCCAGGGCGCAGCCAATGGCCACGCCTTCGCCGTGCAACAGGCGGCTGCTGTATCCGGTCGCGCTTTCCAACGCATGACCAAAGGTATGGCCCAGGTTCAGCAACGCGCGATCACCCTGTTCGGTTTCATCGCGTTCAACAATGTCGGCTTTCATCTGCACAGAGCGACGCACGGCTTCGGCGCGCAAATCCGTGTCGCCCGCCGCCAGCGCGGGGCCGTTCCCCTCGAGCCAGGCAAAAAACGCGCCATCCCCCAGACCGCCGTATTTCACCACCTCGCCATAGCCCGCCAGGAAATCGCGTGGCGTCAGCGTGCCCAGCACGTCGATATCAGCCAGCACCAGCGAGGGTTGATGGAAGGCACCGATCAGGTTCTTACCCTGACTTGAGTTGATGCCGGTCTTGCCGCCAACCGAACTGTCGACCTGCGCCAACAGGCTGGTCGGGATCTGCACAAACCGCACGCCCCGGCGCAGCACAGACGCCGCAAAGCCCGCCAGATCACCGATCACGCCGCCGCCAAAGGCCACGACCACATCGCGCCGTTCGACCTTCTGCTCCAGCAGCCATTCGACGGCGCGGGTGAAATGGGGCCAGGATTTCGTCGTCTCCCCGGCGGGCAAAGCCAGCGACACCATGTCGATACCATCCGCCGCCAGCCCGGCGCGCAGGGCCTCCAGATGCAGCCCGGCCACGGTTTCGTCCGTGATTACCGCCACACGGGGGCGCTTCAGCAGCGGGGCGATCTGCGCCCCCGCTTGGCCGATCAACCCCTGGCCGATCTTTACGTCATATTCCCGCCCCTCCAGGGGTACGTGCACGATTTCCATCAGCCCACCTCTTCCAGCACATCAGGCCGGGTTTTCAGCGCCGCAATCACCGCGTCGCACATGTCTTCGATTGAGTATTCAGGCCGCGCATCCACGGCAATATCGGCCAGCGCATAGATCGGCGCGCGCGCGTTATAGATGTCGGTCAGGGTTTTACGCGGATCAGCGGTGCGCAGCAGGGGCCGCGTGTCTTTGTGTCTGACCCGGTTCCACAACAGGGGCAGGTCGGCACGCAGCAACACAGACACACCCTTGTCGGTGATCATGTCGCGATTTCGATCCGCCAGAAACGCGCCGCCCCCGGTCGACAGAACCGCGCGTTTACTGTCCAACAGCCGTCCGATCACTTCGCTTTCGCGGTCGCGAAAAAACGGTTCCCCATCACGGGTAAAAATTTCCGCAATCGACATGTTGGCAGCTTTGACAATTTCCTCATCACTATCCAGGAAATCAACGCCAAGGCGCTTGGCCAAGGCCTGCCCCACGGCGGTTTTCCCCGCCCCCATCATGCCCACCATTACGATGGACTTTTTCACCCGAAATGCCAATGTGGCGGTGCCTCGCCTAAATTTGATCGTTCATCCCTGAATGGCGTGATATTGCGGGAAATGCCATATATAAAAACCTGCGGGGGCGGATCGAGACAATGAAAAGGCGGAATTGATAATGAAAAGGCGGAATTGATGCTGGGACGCGTTCTGAAATTGGTGGTGGTGTTGGTTGTTCTGGGGCTTGTTGGCCTGTCGGGCTATGCCTTTCTGGGCGATTTGTCGCCCGAAACCGCGCCGCAAAGCCTGACGGTGACGCTGGATGCGAGCTGAGGCGCTTGCCCTTGTGCTGGTGCTGAGCGCGTCGCAAGGCGTCGCCCAAGACCGCCCAGCTGACCGCCCGATGTCCGCCATCGACTGGCTGTCTGACAGCGTCGCCACCCCGGCGTCTGTTCCGGCGGGGCCTTTGACGCAAGCAGAGCCGGGCGTCACGACCGGCGCCTCGATCGAAGCGGTGACCGTCGCGCCGTTGGGGCGGACCGTGCCCGATGCGGTTGGCATCCTACCCGTGTCCGTGACAGGCCTGCCGCGCGGTCTGTGGGGGGCGTCGCGCCCCGACGACCTGGCCCTGCGCATCCGCGAAGAACGCGCCGATATGCTGCCCGCGATGCAACAGCAACTGTACAGCCTGCTGTTGGCCGAACTGGACCCGGCTGAGGCCGTTGGCGCCACCGGATACACCGTGTTTCTGGCCCGCGTCGACAAGTTGCTGGAACTGGGCGCTCTGGATCAGGCCGAGGCCTTGTTGGAACGCGCAGGTCCGGAAAACCCTGAAATCTTTCGCCGCTGGTTCGACACCGCCCTGTTGCTGGGTCACGAGGATCGTCTGTGCGACATCCTGCGCGCGACCCCGGAACTGTCGCCAACCTTCCCGGCGCGCATTTTCTGTCTGGCCCGAGGGGGGGATTGGAACGCCGCCGCGCTGACGCTGGAAACCGGTCGTGCGCTGGGGTTCATCAGCCCCGAAGACGACGCGCTTCTTGCCCGTTTTCTGGACCCCGAACTGTTTGAGGGCGAGCCCGCCCTGCCCCGTCCCAACCGCCCCAGCCCGCTGACCTTCCGCATGTTCGAAGCGATTGGCGAGCCGATCCCGACCACCACCCTGCCCTTGGCCTTTGCGCAGTCCGACCTGCGCGCCAATATCGGCTGGAAAGCCCGGGTCGAGGCCGCCGAACGGCTGGCGCGCACTGGCGCGGTCACTGAAAATCAGCTGTTGGGTCTGTATAATGAACGCCAGGCCGCTGCCTCGGGCGGCATTTGGGACCGGATTGACGCGCTTCAGGCGTTGGATCAGGCGATTGGCGCCAACAACAGCAATGCGATTTCCGAGGCACTGCCTGCCGCCTGGCGCGCGATGGCCGAGGGGGAAACCGAGGTCCCCTTTGCGCGTGTGTATGGCAAGAAACTGGCAGGCCGATCGCTGCACCCCAACTCGACCGCCCTGGCGTTGCGCCTTGGCCTGTTGTCCGATGACTATGAAGAAATCGCCGGCGCGGCTCAGCCTGTGGATGCGTTCGAACGCCTATTGGTCGGGGTGGCGCAGGGCGATGTCACCGGGCTGAGCGCCCCGAACGGGCCTGCCCGGGCGGTGCTGGATGGGTTCACCGCGACCGAGGCACCGATCCGCCTGCGGTCTTTGTTGGAAAGCGACCGGCTGGGCGAAGCCATCCTGCGCGCCATGTCGATGTTCAACGACGGCACGCGGGGCGATCTGGACGAGGTCAGCGACGCACTGGCACTGTTTCGCGCCGTCGGTTTGGAAGACACCGCCCGGCGCGCGGCGCTGGAATATCTGATCCTGGACCGGCGCGGATGACACCGGATCAGGCGCGCTGGATATCCACGTTTTTGGACGCCCAGGCGGCGGAACTGGATGCCTCGCAAAACACGCTATTGGCCTATGGGCGCGACCTGAAAGCCTTCGGCGACTTTCTGGGTGGCACCGCATTTGACACCGTGACGCGTGACCAGATCGAAGGCTATCTGATCGAATGCGAGGCCCAGGGCCTGGCGCAATCCACCCGGGCGCGCCGCCTGTCCGCCGTAAAACAACTGTTTCGTTTTGCCTATGAAGAAGGTTGGCGCACGGAAAACCCTGCGTTGAAGATCAAAGGCCCCGGGCGGTCAAAGTCCCTGCCCAAGACCCTGTCCGAAGGCCAGGTCGATGCCTTGTTGATCGCCGCCCGCAGCCATGGGCGTAGTCAGGACGACCGGCTGCGCAATGCCTGCATGATGGAGCTTCTATACGCGACCGGCATGCGCGTCAGCGAACTGGTATCCCTGCCCGTCATGGCCGCGCGGGGCGATCCGCGCATGTTGCTGGTCTTGGGCAAGGGTGGCAAGGAACGCATGGTGCCATTGTCCCCGCCTGCGCGCACCGCAATGGCCGCTTGGCTGGGCGTGCGCGATGCCCAGGAAGCCGCGGCGCACAAGATCGGCAAACCGGCATCGAAGTTCCTGTTTGCAACCCGATCCGGCGCCGGGCACATGACACGCAATCGGTTCTATACGTTGATCAAGGAAATCGCCGTGGCGGCCGGGGTGTCACCCGCCTTGGTCACACCGCACCGGTTGCGCCACGCCTTTGCCACGCATTTGCTGGCCAATGGTGCCGACTTGCGGGCCATCCAGACCCTATTGGGCCACGCGGATATCTCGACAACCGAGATTTATACCCATGTGTTAGAGGAACGGCTGAAAGACCTGGTTCTCACACACCACCCGCTGGCCTCAAAGGGCTAGATCTTAGCCGTACAGCACCTTTGCCCGGTCTTCGAACGCCTTGACGATGCGATGCATCGCCTCGTTGAAGACAACGCCAATCAGTTTCTGCAACACGATGTTCTTGAATTCGAAATCAACAAAGAATTCGATCTCGCAGCCCTCGGGATGGTCGCGAAATTCCCAATGCGAGCGCATGTATTTGAACGGACCGTCCAGGTATTCCATGTCCAGCCGGTCCTTGGGCCGCAGCACCGCCCTGCTTCCGAACCGTTCGCGAAATACCTTGAAGCTGATCACCAGATCAGCCTCAAGCAAGATCGAGCCATCCGGTTGCGGCGTTTCACTGCGCACACGCGCAGCAGAATTCCACGGCAGGAATTCAGGATAGCGCCGCACATCGGCCACCAGGTCGTACATTTGTGCTGGTGTATAGGGCAGAACCCGTTTTTCCCCATGTGTCGGCATATCTGGTCACTTTTGTGGTCGTCGCTCTGGGGCGACATGTGTAAGGATAATGGCGGAAAATCAAGGGGGCGACCATGCCAACGCGGCCATATGTCATCGATCAACTTATCTCGGCCAAGGCGATTGCCGCCCGTGTCGAAGCCTTGGCGCACGAAATCCACGATGAATTCGCCGACACCGACAAGCTGATTGTCGTCGGGTTGTTGCGCGGCAGCTTCGTGTTTATCGCCGATCTGGTGCGTGAATTGGACCTGCCGGTCGAGGTCGATTTCCTTGAGGCATCGTCCTATGGCAATTCAACCGAATCTTCGCGCGAGGTGCGGATCCTGAAGGACCTGCGCGGAGAGATCCATAATCGCGACGTGCTGGTGGTCGAAGATATCGTCGACACCGGATATACGCTGAAACACGTGGTCGGTTTGTTGAAAGCCAAGGGGCCTGCGCGCATGAAGACCATCGCCCTGCTTGATAAACCATCGCGTCGCGAGGTCGACATTCGCGCCGACTGGACCGGATTTGAAATTCCGGACGAATTTGTCGTCGGCTATGGCATTGATTTCGCACAACGAAACCGAAACCTGGGCCATATCGGCAAGGTCCGCTTTTTGGACGACTGAGCCCCATGAACCCACGTCAATTCCTTCGTATGTCAAAATGGGGTCGCAATCCGCCCTCGGCGAAGCGGGTGAAACTGGTGTTTGCCGTGGTTCTGATTTGTGCAGCTTTGTACGGGGTCGAACAGCTGGTCGGCTTTCCCGATTGGTTGACCCCAAACAGGATCAACCCAAAATTGCGCTAGGGCCTTGGTGCCCAGGTCCTAACCCTTGTCCTGGCCCAGCTTGGCCATGCGCGCCGTGCGCAGACGGGCGAAATCATCCCCTGCATGATACGAGGACCGCGTCAGCGGTGTCGCGGACACCATGTGGAACCCCTTGCCATAGGCGGATTTTTCATAGTCTTTGAATTCGTCCGGCGTAACGAAGCGGTCCACCGCATGGTGTTTCGGCGTCGGTTGCAAATACTGGCCGATGGTCAGGAAATCGATGTCAGCGGCGCGCATGTCATCCATGACCTGCAACACGGACCCACGATCTTCGCCCAGCCCCACCATGATGCCGGATTTGGTGAACATGGTCGGGTCCATTTCCTTGACCCGCTGCAACAGGCGCAGCGAATGGAAATAGCGTGCGCCGGGGCGCACCGTCGGATACAGCGCAGGCACAGTTTCAAGGTTGTGGTTGAACACATCTGGCCGCGCTTTCACAACGATTTCAATCGCTTCTGGTGTGGACTTCAGAAAGTCCGGTGTCAGAATTTCAATCGTCGTGTCCGGCGCACGGTGGCGGATGGCGCGGATGGTCTGGGCGAAATGTTCCGCCCCCCCATCGGCCACATCATCACGGTCGACGGATGTGATAACCACGTGGTTCAGCTTCAGCTTGGCGACGGCCTCGGCGACGCGACCGGGTTCGAACGTGTCCAGCGCATTGGGTTTGCCCGTGGCGACATTGCAAAAGGTACAGCCGCGGGTACAGATTTCGCCCATGATCATCATGGTGGCATGGCCCTGGGACCAACATTCGCCCGCGTTCGGGCACCCGGCCTCTTCGCACACTGTGACCAGTTTGTTTTCCCGCATGATCCGGTGCGTTTCCGCATAGGCCTTGCCGCCCGGCGCTTTCACGCGAATCCAGCTGGGTTTCTTGGGCTGAGCATTGTCCGGGCGATGCGCCTTTTCAGGGTGGCGCTGGTCGGGAAGTTTCAGATCACGCATGTGGTCACCGGGTTGTTGCAGGGCATTGGGGTCGTTGACTTGGCGTCAGATAATCCATGTTGACCCATTTGTAACCTGCATTTCACGCAATGGCGATATGCGTCAGAATTGCAGATTGATGTTTGTTTGGAACAGTTCTAAAGTGATTGCCGATTCCAGCGCGATCCTCGTGCAAGATATCACCTCAATCCCCTGAAAAGGAACAATAACATGCATGCAGGCGTGCGCGTCCCCGACGTAACCTTCAAAACCCGTGTCCGTGATGAAAGCATTGGCGGTGACAACCCGTTCCGCTGGCAGGACATGACCACTGCCGACTATTTCGCCGGCAAACGCGTTGTTCTGTTTTCGCTGCCCGGTGCGTTTACGCCAACCTGTTCGACCTTTCAGCTGCCTGGTTATGAAAACGGCCATGGTGATTTCGCAGCCCAAGGCATCGACGAAATCTATTGCATGTCCGTGAATGACAGCTTTGTCATGAACAAATGGGCGCAGAACCAAGAGCTGGTGAACGTCAAGGTCATCCCCGATGGTGCCGGTGTCTTCACCCGCCTGATGGGCATGCTGGTCGACAAATCCAACATCGGCTTTGGCCCGCGCTCGTGGCGCTATGCGGCCGTCATCAACGACGGCGTTGTCGAAGCCTGGTTCGAAGAGCCCGGCCGCGAAGACAACCACGGCGATGATCCCTATGGCGAAAGCTCGCCGGAAACCGTTCTGGCCTGGCTGAAAGCCAACGCCTGATACGACCCGAAACGCGCGAACATGAGAGGCCGTCCCGTCACCGGGGCGGCCTTTTCTGTGGCGGCCTTTTCCGTGATAAGGTCAGCCGATGGGTTTCAGCCCCTTGGCGAACCGCGCGGCATTGTCCTGGTAATGCTTGGCGCTCCATTGCAGCCTTTGCACGGCATTCTCGTCCAACTGACGCACGACCTTGCCCGGCGCGCCCATGACCAACGATCCATCGGGGATCTCTTTGCCTTCGGTCACCAAGGCCCCAGCCCCGATCAGGCAATTCTTGCCGATCTTGGCGCCGTTCAGCACCGTCGCGCCCATGCCGATCAGCGACCCGTCCCCCACCGTACAGCCATGCAACATCGCCTTGTGGCCGACCGTGACGTTTTCGCCCAGCGTCAGGGGGAAGCCCAGATCGGTGTGAAACACACAGCTTTCCTGCACATTCGTGCCCGGCCCGATGGTGATCTGTTCGGTGTCACCGCGCAGGGTGCAGCCAAACCAGACCGAAGATTTCGGCCCCATCACCACCTGCCCGATCACGTTGGCATCGGGGGCGATCCAGGCGGTATCGTCGACCTCTGGCGCAAGGCCATCCAGTTCATAAATCATTGTTCTTCCTCCTCAAACTCGGACTGCAAGCCGCGCACAAAGGGCAACAGGCCCGGTTGCTGGGCCGAACGCAGACGCTCGGCTGACACGATCGTTTTGAGCTGTTCAAAGGTCGCGTCCAGATCATCGTTCACCAGCACATAGTCGTACCCGTCCCAATGGCTGATCTCGTCCCAGCTTTTCTGCATGCGTTTCTGAATGACGTCGCTGTCGTCCTGACCGCGTGAAATCAGCCGACGGCGCAGTTCCGTGATCGACGGCGGCAGCACGAAGATCGACAGCACGTGATCTTGCAACGCTGAACGCCCGATCTGCTGGGCACCCTGCCAGTCGATATCAAACAGCACATCGCGCCCGGCCTCGATCGCCTCGCGCACTGGTCCTTCGGGCGAGCCATAGAAGTTGCCAAACACGTGGGCGTGTTCCAGCATCTTGCCGTCCGCCACCAGCCCGCGAAAGGCGGCGTCGTCCAGAAAATGGTAATCCGTGCCGTCCACCTCACCGGCGCGCGGCGCGCGGGTGGTGGCCGAGACCGAAAAGCTCAGCGTGTCGTCCCAGGCCATCAGCTGTTTGGCCAGCGTGGATTTGCCCGCGCCTGAGGGCGACGACAGGATGATCAAAAGGCCGCGACGGTTTTCAAGCTGGGTGCCCATGTCTTACTCCACGTTTTGAACTTGTTCGCGCATCTGGTCGATGACCGCCTTCAGGTCAAGGCCGATCCGCGTAAGCTCGTTGAATTGTGCCTTGGAACACAAGGTGTTGGCCTCTCGATTGAACTCCTGCATCAGGAAATCCAGCTTGCGCCCTTTGGCGTCTTTGCCTGCCAACAGCTCGCGCGCGGCGGTGACATGGGCGTGCAGCCGGTCGATTTCCTCGCGCACATCCGTTTTGACCGCGATCAGCGCCAGTTCCTGGGCCACACGGTCGGCATCGGCGCCATCGGTGTTGTCCATCACGCGGGCAAGCGCCGTGCGCAGCCCTTCGGCCTGGGCGTCCGCGCGCCCCTCAAGCGCAGCGGTGGCCTGGACTGTCAGGGCTTCGATCTGATCCACCTGCCCGGCCAGAACTGCGTGCAGGTCGCCCCCTTCGCGCGCGCGCATCTGGTTGAAGGACGCCAGCAGCTTGGGCAATTGCGCCAACAGCGCCTTCAGCAGCGGGGCGGTGTCATCGTTGTCCGGCATCGCCGCCTCCAGCACACCGCGCATGGTGGCCACATCGGCCGCCGTCGGCGTGGTCAGCGCAACACCTTTGACCTCGGCTGCATGGTTGACCTCGCCCAACAGCACCAGCACCCGGTCCAGTGCGGCGGGGTTCAGGACCAGCCGGCCCTCTTCGGTCTGACGCGAGATGCGCAGGCCCAGCGAAACATTGCCCCGCGTCACGGCGGCTCCGACCGCTTTGCGTGTGGCCACCTCCAGCCCGTCGATCCAGTCGGGCAGCCGCAGCCGAATGTCCAACCCGCGCGCATTCACGCTGCGAATGTCCCAGCTCCAGCTAAACGATCCCTCGGCGCCCTTGAGCGCGGCAAATCCTGTCATCGAGTGCGTCATGCGTAGCTCATCCCGAGTTAACCATTTGTTTAGTATTAACCATTTGTTTAGTATTTCCTCCACTTTCCCGCAGGATGTGGCATATTAAGACAACGGTAACGAATACCAATTGAACGGTTAGCAGACGGTTAACAACGGGACAAGGAACCCGGTGGACGACCAGAGGGTAGAGACATGAAAATCGAGTATCTCCAAGGTTCGAACGTAATTTCCATCGCGCCCGCGCGCACGGAACACCATTTCCCCGCCATCGCCCAGGTCGAGGCGTATTGGGAAGGCTTGCGCAACGGACGCCTGATGCCCAGCCGATCCGACGTTGATCCGCGCGGCATTTCCGACATTCTGGAATTTGCCTTTGTGCTGGAAAAGATCGCCCCCGGCATGGCGCGGATCCGGTTGGCCGGCATGCATATGAATGACCTGATGGGCATGGAAGTACGCGGCATGCCGATCACCGCCATGTTCCTGCCCGAGGCCCGCCGCCAGGTGCAACGCGCGCTGGAAACCGTGTTTGAACGCCCCGCGACGGCCCGTCTGTCGCTGTCGGGTGACATGGGGCTGACCCGCCCGGCGCTGGACGGTCAGATGTATTTCGCGCCCCTGAAGGGCGATGATGGCAAACCGACCCGCATTCTGGGCGCGTTCCAGGCCAACGGCAAAATTGGCCGTGCGCCGCGCCGCTTCAATGTGCGCGACACGGAAATCAAGGCGCTGTTGCAGGACGAACCGATGACCCCGCGCGAAGCGGCTGAACGCAATATTCCCGGCTTTGCCGAGCATGTGACGGGCATCAACCTTGACGCACAATCCTTTGAACAGAAACAAGAAACCAAGACGACGCCGTCGTTTCTGCGTTTGGTCACCGATAACGATGCCTAAAGGGCGCAGCCAGTCTGACAGGCTGACAACACTTAACCCCCGGTCCCCGTGGCCGGGGGTTATTGCGTTACAAAGGGTGCATTCGGGCGGCAGGTCGCATCGTCGATCTGATCGGCACAGATTGCCAGACGGGCCAGATAGGCCCGCATCTGATCGCTGCTCTGCACGGCACCCTGAGCAGTGTCCTGGACGGTGTCCAAAAGGGCGCGGCCCTTGGCCGACTGGCCTGACAGCAGCAACACATAGGCCAGCACAGCGCGGGTAAAGACCTGCGTCTCGCTGCCCTCTGGGGTGCGGGTGATTTCGACCTCGGCCTCGCTGATGAACCGGCTGACCAGGGCGGGGTTCGCCAACAGGGCGTCGGGTTGCCACCACAGCAGGTTCAGCATCAAGATAAAGCTGTCCTGACTGCCCCAACTGTCCAGAAAATCCGCGACATCAACAGCCCGGACCCAATCGGGCCGATCCCGGCGCAGGGCATAGGTCTGTGTCGTGACATAGTCGGTCAACGCGTCAATTTCAGAGGCTGTATAGCGGGCAAAGACTGGCAATCCGCTGTCCGGGCAGATCGGCAAACGGGGCAGATCATCACAATCGGAGGTTTGGCGCAGCGACATGGTCCAGCCGGTGCGCGCGCAGTCGTATGTCGGGGCGATCTCGACCGCCGCGCCGCCAATGGGACAGGGTATTGTCTGTGTTTCAGCCGCAACCGGCGCGGCCAGCATAAGGCCAAGACAGGTCCAGATCGTCAGGCGCATGGGAAACCCTCAAGGAGTATTGAACAGAAGGATGGGGCACAAACCGACCCTGGGCAAGAAAAAACCCCGACCAACGGGCCGGGGTTTTTGCAATCATTTAACGAGGTTTCAGCCCGCTTTGGCCTGGACTGCCGGGACTGTGCGCAGGGCGGACAATTCTTCGGCAACCAGAAAAGCCAGCTCCAACGACTGCGAGGCGTTCAGGCGCGGATCGCAGGCGGTGTGATAGCGGTCCGACAGGTCCTCGTCGGTGACGGCGCGCACGCCGCCGGTGCATTCGGTCACATCGGCGCCGGTCATTTCAAAATGCACACCGCCCGGGATCGTGCCCTCGGCCTTGTGCACGCCAAAGAACTCCTGAACTTCGCGCAGCACCGAATCAAACGGCCGGGTCTTGTATCCGGTGGCCGATTTGATCGTGTTGCCGTGCATGGGGTCGCAGGTCCACACAACATTGGCGCCTTCTTCCTGCACCGTCTTGATCAGACGCGGCAGGTGGTCGCCCACGTTGCCCGCGCCAAAGCGGGCGATCAAGGTCAGACGTCCGGCTTCGTTTTCCGGGTTCAGCTTCGCCATCAACACTTTCAGATCGTCGGCAGTGGTGGTGGGACCACATTTCAAACCGATCGGGTTGCTGACACCACGGGCGAATTCAACATGCGCGCCGTCGGGCTGACGGGTGCGATCACCGATCCAGATCATGTGGCCCGATCCGGCCACGGTCTGGCCAGTGGTCACGTCAAGACGGGTCAGCGCCTCTTCGTATTCCAGCAACAGCGATTCATGCGAGGTATAGAAGTCAACCGTTTGCAGGCTGTGCAGCTTGTCGGCCGTGATACCCGCAGCCCGCATGAAATCCAGCGTATCGGACAGGCGGTTGGCCATCTCGCGGTATTTCTGGGCTTCGTCCTTTTCGGTAAAGCCCAGCGTCCAGCTGTGCACCTTGTGCACATCGGCCAGACCACCTGTGGAATAGGCGCGCAGCAGGTTCAGGGTCGCGGCGGCCTGGGTATAGGCCTGCAACATCTTCTTGGGGTCCGGGATGCGGGCCGCGGGCGTGAAGTCCAGTTCGTTGATGATATCACCACGATAGCTGGGCAATTCGACGCCATTGATCGTTTCGGTCGGGGCCGAACGCGGCTTGGCAAACTGGCCGGCCATGCGGCCCACTTTTACCACCGGCACCTTGGCGCCATAAGTCAGCACCATCGCCATTTGCAGCATCACCTTGAAGGTGTCGCGAATGCCGTCCGCTGTGAAGGCGGCAAAACTTTCGGCGCAATCGCCGCCCTGCAACAAAAAGGCCTCGCCGCGCGACACCTTGCCCAGTTCGGCCTTCAGACGCTGGGCTTCTCCGGCAAAAACCAGCGGCGGATATTTGGCCAGCTGTGCCTCGACCACATTCAACGCGCTTGCGTCGATATAGTCCGGCATCTGCACCCGTGGTTTGTTGCGCCAGGTGGTTTTATCCCAATCCGTCATGGTCTTTGCTCCGCTAGGGGTCATTCGCGCGACACCGCCTGTTTGCGGTATCAGGGGCGTGATATAACGAAATCGTGCCGCATCTGCAAACAAACTTGTTCGTTTTCGGACGCCAAATCTCTTGAACGCACATGTTAAACCTGCTCGGATGATAGGAACGCCTCCACGAATAGTGAGATAACATGAGTCGCAGCCCCTCCTCTGGCTTTGAAGCGCCGACAAAACCGCGCCGCTTCGTCTTCGTTCTGGTGAACGATTTTACGCTGCTCAGCTTTGCCGGCGCGCTGGATGCGTTGCGTATCGCAAACCGCAATTTCACAGCCCCCGCCTATGAATGGATCCTGTGTGGCGAAGGCGGAGACACCGTGACCAGTTCGGCCGGCCCCGAATTCAAGCTGGACATGGATCTGGAAGAGCTGAAGCGCGACGATACGATCCTGATCTGTTCCGGCGTGGATGTGCAGGCCAACACCTCGAAGAAGCTGATCAACTGGCTGCGCCGCGAGGCACGCCGGGGGGTTCAGATCGGCGGGCTGTGTACGGCGGCCTATGTCTTGGCCAAGGCGGGATTGCTGGACGGCAAACGCGCAACGATCCATTGGGAAAACCACGACAGCTTCGCAGAAGAGTTCGAAGAGGTCGAGCTGACCAAATCCGTCTTTGTGACCGATGGCAACCGCATGACCACCGCCGGGGGCACATCGTCGATCGACCTGATGCTGAAACTGATCGCCGATGACCACGGCGAAGAGATCGCCAATGTGGTCGCCGATCAACAGATCTATACGTCGATCCGCACCGATCAGGACACGCAACGTCTGTCGGTGCCAACGCGCATTGGCGTGCGCCACCCGAAACTGTCCGCCGTCATCCAGATGATGGAGGCCAATATCGAAGAACCCGTGTCACCGTCGATTCTGGCAAAAGATGTTGGCATGTCGACACGCCAGCTGGAGCGGCTGTTTCGCCGCTATCTGAACCGGTCACCGAAACGGTATTATATGGAGCTGCGTCTGCAAAAGGCGCGCAATCTGTTGATGCAGACGGATATGAGCGTGATCAACGTGGCGCTGGCCTGTGGTTTCGCCAGCCCGTCGCATTTTTCGAAATGCTATCGCGCGCATTATAATACAACGCCGTATCGCGAACGCGGCAGCCAGGCGACACGCCTGTCGGTGTGACGCATTGCTCCTCTTTGTTTGGCGGTTTTGGTTGGGATTCAGCATGACTTTGATGTTGGAATACCCGGACTGGTAAACGCCCGCCCAGCCGCGCCATGACATGTCAGACCGCATCGACCTGGACGCCCCGGTCCTGCCCCATGTGCTGCGGCACGACGGGCCGCGCGGCTGGTTTCTTGTGACGCAGCCCGAGATCCTGCGCGAGGTTGAGGTCGCAACGCCACCATCGTGGTTGATCCGCGCACAAGACCCGTTGGATCTGGACGGGCTTGTGGCGCTGGCGCGTCCCGTTTCGATGCACATTTCCCAGCTCACGGGGGCAGAAATCGAGATCCTGGCAGGCGATATCGCCAATGATCCCCGGGCGTTCTGGCTATCGCGACCCGCCGCACTGCCCCGACTGACCCATGAACGCGCCATCCGGCTTGCGATCCTGTGGCCTGAAACCCCGGACCGCTGGCGCGTGGACATCACCGATGCTGTCTGGGATCATCTCGAACAGAACGGCATTTCGCGCGATGATGTCGATCTTCACCTCTCGGACGGTGCGTTTCAAACGGTGTCTGGGGCTGGCCGTGATAGCGAACAAACGTATACTTCCGGAACACCCTTTCAGGGGCCAGGCGGCCCGGTGTTGGTGCCAGACACCCTGCGTTTCTTTCAACCTACTCTGACGGCATCCTGCACCCCGACAGCCTGCGCCGCACTGGAGGGTGTGGACCTCTCGCCCCCTTTGGCCCGCATGCGTGACCCGGCAACTTTGTCGGCGCATCTGAAAGACGCCCCATGGTTTTCGCCAACCCAACGCCCGACTTTGACGCCAGAGGCCATCGCGCAGGATGGTTTGCAGATCGGCCCGGTTCAAGAACGTCGCCACCTGACCCGTCATGTCACCCTGAAGTGAGCCGTGGCGCTCCCGCCCAATGTTGACCCTGACGGGTCGCCCTTGGTTGGGCGTGGCCTCACTGCGTTCGGCCTCTGTCCCTGCGGTCGGCCCCCGCTCCCGTCCCACCGCCCCCTTTCCCTTGGGCAGTCAATATTACGGCGATGAATGTGTTTTGCGGCGTCTTTTTCTTGGGCATCAGGACTTTTCAATCCACAAAACCACATCTAGGGTAAAGATCGGAAATTTGTTCCAATTGGGAGAGAACACAATGAAAAAGCTGCTTATGGCTTCGGCCGCAACGGCTCTGATGGCGGGTGCTGCCAGTGCGGAAGACGTGAAACTGGGTGTGATCCTGGGCTTTACCGGTCCGATTGAAAGCCTGACACCGCATATGGCGGATGGCGCTGAAATGGCGATGGCCGAAGTCACCGCATCTGGCAAGTTCTTGGGCGGCGGGTCCGTCACCTCTGTGCGCGCCGATTCAACCTGTGTTGACAGCGCGGCGGCCACGGCGGCTGCGGAACGTCTGATCACCGCAGAAGGTGTCAAAGGCATCATGGGCGCCGATTGTTCCGGTGTGACCGGCGCAATTCTGGCCAACGTGGCCGTTCCCAACGGCATGGTCATGATCAGCCCCTCGGCCACCTCGCCCGGTCTGACCAGCGCTGAAGACAACGGCTTGTTCTTCCGCACCTCGCCCTCGGATGCCCGTCAGTCCGCCGTCATGTCGCAGATCCTGATGGAAGGTGGCGTGAAATCCGTCGCCGTGACCTATACCAACAATGACTATGGCAAGGGCATGGCAGACGCGTTCAAGGCCGATTTCGAAGCCGCCGGTGGTGAAGTGACCATCGTCGCCGCCCACGAAGACGGCAAAGCGGACTATACCGCCGAAATCGGTGCCCTGGCATCGGCCGGTGGTGACGTTCTGGTGGTTGCCGGATACATTGACCAAGGCGGCGCAGGCATCGTGCGCGGCGCGCTGGACACCGGCGCGTTTGACACGTTCCACTTCCCGGACGGCATGATCGGGTCGAACCTGACGGCCAACTTTGGCACCGATCTGGACGGCTCGACCGGTCAGGTTCCTGGCACCGACAGCCCGGGTTCGGCCACGTTTGCCGATCTGGTTGGCGACAAGTTCGACGTCACCTCACCCTATACCGGCGAAAGCTATGACGCGGCGGCTCTGATCCTGCTGGCCATGCAGGCGGCCGGGTCGGTTGAGCCGGGCGACTATGCCTCCAAGGTCGAAATGGTTGCCAACGCGCCGGGCGAACAGATCTTCCCGGGGGAACTGGCCAAGGCGCTGGAAATCCTTGCTGGCGGTGGTGACATCGACTATGTCGGCGCGACTGCGGTCGAACTGATCAATGGTGGCGAGGCCTCGGGCTCGTACCGTCAGATCAAGATCGAAGGCGGCGAAATGATGACGGTCGGCTATCGCTGATCTGCATCTGCGCATTACAACGGAACAGCCCGGGCATTTCCCGGGCTGTCTCCATAAAAGACAAGCGCAACGCCAAGTTGTGTGACGCGACAGCCCGGCCTTGTCTGGGCGGAGATATCGCCAACCTCTGGTTGGACGGGAAGAATGCCAACCTTTGGTTGGACGGGAAGAATGCCAACCTTTGGTTGGACGGGGGACCAGATGATCGTCATTGAAGACGTCCACAAGCATTTCGGCGGCTTCCACGCGGTGGATGGCGCGACGATGACCATCAAGGGTGGGTCCATCACCGGCCTTATCGGCCCAAACGGCGCGGGAAAAACCACTCTTTTCAATGTGATCGCAGGGGTTCTTGAACCAACCAGCGGACGTGTGACCATGGGCGGCGAAGACATCACGGGACTGCCGCCCCACGCGCTGTTTCACAAGGGACTGCTACGCACGTTTCAGATCGCGCATGAATTTGAAAGCATGACCTGCCGCGAGAACCTGATGATGGTTCCCGGTGGACAGTCAGGTGAAAACCTGTGGAACACCTGGTTTGGCCGCTCGCGCATTGCGGATGAGGAACGCGCCCTGCGCGCCAAGGCCGACGAAGTGCTGGAGTTTCTGACCATTTCCCACCTGGCCGACCACCCCGCAGGCGCCATTTCCGGTGGCCAGAAAAAGCTGTTGGAACTGGGGCGCACCATGATGGTCGACGCCAAAATCGTGTTTCTGGACGAAGTCGGCGCGGGCGTGAACCGCACCCTGTTGAACACCATTGGCGATGCAATCATCCGGCTGAACAAAGAACGCGGATACACGTTCGTGGTCATTGAACACGACATGGATTTCATCGAACGCCTGTGTGACCCGGTGATCTGCATGGCCGAGGGCAAAGTCCTGGCCGAAGGCACCCTGTCCGAGATCAAAGCCAACGAGCATGTGATCGAGGCCTATCTTGGCACCGGCTTGAAAAACAAGGAAAAGGTGGGCGCATGAGCGGCGGAGCCTATGACGATCGCGGCAATAAAGACCGTTCGATCACCAATCCCGATGGGGTTACCACGATGACACCGGTTGACCGCAACGGCACCGCCACGCCCGCCCCCAGAGAGCGTCAGGGTGGTCCCTTTCTGATCGGCGATCGCATGACCGGCGGCTATGGCAAAGGCCCCAACATCCTACATGACTGCACGATTGCGGTCGAAAAGGGTGAAATCGCGGTCATCGTCGGCCCCAACGGCGCGGGCAAATCCACCGCCATGAAGGCCGTGTTCGGCATGTTGAACGTGCGCGAGGGCGCGGTGCGGCTGGACGGGGAAGACATCACCAAACTGTCGCCCCAGGCACGGGTGAAAAAGGGCATGGGGTTTGTGCCGCAGACCAGCAATATTTTCACCTCGATGACGGTCGAAGAGAACCTGGAAATGGGTGCCTTTATCCGCACCGATGATATCCATCACACGATGGAGCAGGTCTATGAGCTGTTCCCAATCCTGCGCAACAAACGCCATCAGGCGGCGGGTGAGCTGTCGGGCGGTCAACGCCAACAGGTCGCCGTGGGCCGCGCGCTGATGACACAACCGACCGTTCTGATGCTGGATGAACCCACTGCGGGCGTGTCCCCCATCGTGATGGACGAGCTGTTTGATCGCATCATTGAAGTGGCGCGCACCGGGATTTCGATCCTGATGGTCGAACAGAACGCACGCCAAGCGCTTGAAATTGCGGACAAAGGATATGTTCTTGTGACCGGTAAGAACGCCCATACTGGCACCGGCAAGGACCTGTTGGCCAACCCCGAAGTCCGCGCAAGTTTCTTGGGGGGGTGAATGGTGCTGCGTTTCGCTCTTGCTCTGATGCTGCTCGCCCTGCCCGCCCAGGCCGCGACGATCGAGGCGCAGTTTGCCTGCCGCTTTGATCAGGTCTGTACCCAGGACGACTGCACCATGATTGATCCTTTGGATGGACGGTTTGCCGCGCAAAAGGATGGCAAGGCCTCCCTGATCTGGCCCCACGCGCCCGGCACGCCGCTGGCATTAATCTATGAGATGACGCCGCGTAATACGGTGATGGCGAACGGCATGGACCAGGATGTTCTGGTTCTGCTGACCTTGGCCGAGGACGGCCTTGTCGCCATGACGCGCCTTTCGCCCGACGGGCGGCAGGAAAAACTGCTAGGGCTATGCGAATGATCCGTGCGCTGGTCCTGTTGCCCCTGATGGCCACGCCCGCCGCAGCGTTTGACGCCCCCGCATCCATGCGCTGTGATTTCGGCTTTCGCTGCATCGAAGCGCGCTGTGACTATTACATGGAAACGGCAACGCTGGCCCTGACTGGCAGCGGCGCAATCACCGGATTTGTCGTGACCGGGGGCAAGACCCACCCGGCACATGGAAACATGGAACCCGAAATCCTCTCGCTTGAGTTTTCGGACCCGAACATGGCGCGGTTTCTGACCGTGCACCAGGACGGGCGCGCAATGATGCGGCTGCTTCAGCCGCCCCTGCGCAGCCTGTTCCTGGGCAACTGCAAAGAGGTGAGCTGATGGACCTTCTGAACGCCATTGTGGCGCTTGCGAATTTCGTGCTGATCCCTGCGGTCAGTTATGGCTCGCAACTGGCGCTGGGGGCTTTGGGCGTCACGCTCATTTACGGCATCCTGCGGTTTTCGAATTTCGCTCATGGTGACAGCATGGCCTTTGGCACCATGGTGACGATCCTGATCACCTGGTGGTTTCAGGGCATGGGCCTGTCGCTGGGGCCACTGCCCACCGCGTTGCTGGCCCTGCCGTTCGGTATTGCCGCCACGGCGCTGATGCTGCTGGCGACCGACCGGGTGGTGTACCGGTTTTATCGGCGCGTTAAGGCGAAACCGATCATCTTTGTCATGGCATCGCTGGGCGTCATGTTCATCATGAATGGCCTTGTCCGGTTCATCATCGGGCCGGGTGATCAACGCTTTGCCGATGGGGCACGGTTCATCATCAAGGCGCGTGATTTCAAGGCCTGGAGCGGGTTGAGCGAGGGTCTGGCCTTCAAGACCAGCCAGGGCATCACCATCGTGACGGCCGCCATCGTCGTGGCTGTTCTGTTCTGGTTCCTGAACAAGACGCGTACGGGCAAATCCATGCGGGCCTTTTCTGACAACGAAGACTTGGCACTGCTGTCAGGCATCAACCCCGAACGCGTCGTCATGGTGACATGGATCATCGTCGCCGCCCTGGTGACCATCGCCGGCGTGCTGTACGGGTTGGACAAGTCGTTCAAACCTTTCACCTATTTCCAGTTGCTGCTGCCGATCTTTGCCAGCGCCATCGTCGGCGGGCTCGGCAACCCGCTGGGTGCCATCGCCGGGGGCTTTGTCATCGCCTTTTCCGAGGTCACGGTGACCTATGCGTGGAAAAAGATCGCGGTCTATCTGATGCCTGAAGGCCTTGAGCCGACAAGCCTGGTCCAGCTTCTGTCCACCGACTATAAATTCGCGGTCAGTTTCGTCATTCTGATCGTCGTTCTGCTGTTCAAGCCCACCGGGCTTTTCAAGGGGCAATCGGTATGACCCAGACAACGACACAGACCCCGGCCCTGCGCGGTCCCGTTCTGTTTGCCTTGATGGCGATCCTGTTCATCGCCGAAGGCACCACCAGTTGGGGCATCTTTTCAGGCAGCTGGAACACCTCGCTGGGCATTTTGAACATGGCCTTGATCAGTGCGATCATGGCGCTGGGGGTGAACCTGCAATGGGGCTATGCCGGGTTGTTCAACGTCGGCATCATGGGCTTTGTTGCGCTGGGAGGGCTGGCAACCGTTCTGGTTTCGATGCCTCCAACCCCGGGCGCCTGGAGCGCGGGCGGCTTTCGCATCATCGCAGGGCTTGTGCTGGGGGCTGCAACGGTTGTCGCCACGGTCGCTGTGCAAAAGAACATGGCCAAGGGGCATATGCGCACGCTTGTGACACTGGCCGTTTTGACGGTCGGCTTCGTTGTCTATCGCTTCGTCTTTGACGGCGGCGTTGCGGCGGTCGAGGCGATCAACCCCGCCGTCTCTGGCCACCTTGGCGGGCTGAACCCCGGCGGGGTCGAGAACTATCGCGCCCATGGCTACATGGCCATCCTGGCCTGGCCTGTCGGCGCGCTTCTGGCCGCAGGCGCGGCCTGGATCGTTGGCAAGACGGCGCTGGGATTGCGGTCGGATTACCTGGCCATTGCCACGCTGGGCATTGCCGAAATCATTATCGCGGTGATGAAGAACGAAGACTGGATGGCGCGGGGCGTGAAGAATGTCATCGGCCTGCCCCGCCCTGTTCCTTACGAGGTCGACCTGCAAAACAGCGCGTCCTTCGTGGACCGGGCTGCGGCCTGGGGCATTGATCCCACGACGGCATCAACCGTCACGGTGAAACTGGCCTATGGGCTGTTGTTCACTGGTGTTCTTGTGCTGCTGCTGGTGCTGGCACAGCTGTCGCTGAAGTCGCCCTGGGGCCGCATGATGCGCGCCATTCGTGACAACGAAGTCGCGGCCAGCGCCATGGGCAAGAACGTGACCAAACGGCATTTGCAGATCTTCATTCTGGGCTCGGCCATTTGTGGTCTGGCCGGTGCGATGATGACCACGCTGGACGGGCAGCTGACACCGGGCACCTATAACCCGCTGCGGTATACCTTCCTGATCTGGGTGATGGTCATTGTCGGCGGGTCGGGCAACAATTGGGGCGCGGCCCTGGGCGGGTTCCTGATCTGGTTCCTGTGGATCAAGGTCGAGGTCATCGGCGCCGCGCTGATGGGCTATGTCACCTGGCCGATGCCGGACGCCTGGGCGTTGAAATCGCACCTGATGGAGTCGGTCGCGCATATGCGCCTGTTGTCCATGGGGGTGATCTTGCTGTTGGTGCTGCGCTTCAGCCCGCGCGGTTTGATCCCCGAACGATAGAACCATTCGCCGGATGCGACACATGTTGTCGCATCCGGCCTTGCCTCCTGCCCGACCGCGCGCCACGCTTTGCGGGTACTCAGGAGGTTCCAGATGAAATCCCATACCCGTGTCTGCATTATTGGCGGTGGCGTCGTCGGCGCATCCGTCGCCTATCACCTGACCAAGTTCGGCTGGTCCGACGTGACCCTGCTGGAACGGTCTGAGCTGACCTCAGGGTCGACCTGGCACGCGGCGGGCGGGTTTCACACGCTGAACGGCGACACCAATATGGCAGCCCTTCAGGGCTATACCATCCGCCTGTATAAGGAGTTGGAGGAGATCACCGGCATGTCCTGCGGGCTGCACCATGTGGGTGGCGTGACGCTGGCCGACACGCCCGAACGGTTCGACATGCTGAAGGCGGAACGCGCCAAGCACCGGTTCATGGGGCTGGAAACCGAAATCGTGTCCCCGGAAGACATCGCGCGCATCGCCCCCGTGACCAACATCGAGGGCATCCTGGGCGGGTTGTATGATCCGCTGGATGGCCATCTTGACCCGTCAGGCACCACGCATGCCTATGCCAAGGCCGCGCGAATGGGCGGCGCGGAAATTCATACTCATACCAAGGTGTTGCAGACCAATCCGCACCCTGATGGATGGGAAATCATTACCGACAAGGGCACCATCATTGCCGAACATCTGGTCAATGCCGCCGGGCTTTGGGCACGCGAAGTCGCCGCCATGGCCGGGCTGTATCTGCCACTGCACCCGATGGAACATCAGTATATCGTCACCGACGATATTCCCGAAATTTATGAGCGTGACGCCGAACACCCCCATGTGATGGACCCCGCTGGCGAAAGCTATTTGCGTCAAGAAGGACGCGGGCTGTGCATCGGGTTTTATGAACAGCCCTGCAAACCCTGGGCCGTCGATGGCACGCCCTGGGATTTCGGGCACGAGCTGTTGCAGGACGATTTCGACAAGATCGAAGACAGCATCGCCTTTGCCTATAAGCGCTTCCCGGTGCTGGAAACGGCCGGTGTGAAATCGGTGATCCACGGGCCGTTCACCTTTGCGCCCGATGGCAACCCGCTGGTCGGCCCGGTGCCGGGCCTGCGCAATTACTGGTCGGCCTGTGCGGTCATGGCAGGCTTCAGCCAGGGCGGCGGCGTCGGGCTCAGCCTTGCGCAATGGATGGTCGAGGGCGAACCCGAACGCGATGTTTTCGCCATGGATGTGGCACGATACGGCAATTGGACCACGCCGGGCTATACCCGCCCCAAGGTGGTTGAAAACTATCAAAACCGGTTCTCGGTCGCCTATCCGAACGAAGAACTGCCCGCCGCGCGGCCCTTCCGCACAACGCCGATGTACCAGACCTTCAAGGACATGGGCGCGGTGTTCGGCCAGCAATATGGGCTGGAGGTCGTGAACTATTTCGCCCTGCCGGGTGAGCCGGCCTATGAAACGCCCAGCTTCCGCCGCTCGAACGCATTCGAGGCAACGGCGCAAGAAGTCGCCGCCGTACGTGCGGGCGTGGGCATCAACGAGGTGCAGAATTTCGGCAAATACCGCGTGACCGGTGCCAATGCGCGGGGCTGGCTGGATCGGATCATGGCTGGCCGCATTCCGAAACCCGGACGCATGGCGCTGAACCCCATGCTGGCACCATCGGGCCGCATTCTTGGCGATTTCACCGTCACCTGTCTGTCGGAAACCGAATTCAACCTGACCGCCAGCTATGGCGCGCAGGGCCTTCACACGCGGTGGTTTGAAACCCAGGCCCAGGATGGTGTGCAGGTCGAAAACATCTCGGACCGTCTGACCGGGTTCCAGATCGCCGGGCCAAAATCGCGCGAGCTGTTGCAGCGCGTCACCCGGCATGATGTCAGCCATGAGGCGTTCAAATTCCTCGATGCCAAACGCATCGGTGTCGGCCTGACCCAAGCCCTGGTGCAACGGGTCAGCTATACCGGCGATCTGGGCTATGAAATCTATGTCGACGCGATGGAAAGCCGCGCGCTTTGGGACGCGCTGTGGACGGCTGGCCAGGACCTGGGTATCCGGCCCTTTGGCATGCGGGCGATGATGTCACTGCGGCTGGACCGTTTCTTTGGCGCATGGCTTGCCGAATTTGGCCCCGATTACACCTGTGCGGAAACCGGGCTGGACCGCTTTCTAAAGCTGGACAAACCCGTTGATTTCATTGGCAAAGAAGCCGCACTTGCGGATCAGCCCACGCGCCGCTTGGTGGCGTTTGAGGTTGATGCGACAGACGCCGACGTGAACGCCTATGAACCGATCTGGCTGGACGGCGACGTGGTCGGCTTTTGCACCTCAGGGGGCTATTCGCACCATGCAGGGAAATCCATCGCCATGGGGTTCCTGCCGGTTGATCGCGTGGCTGACGGGCTGGAAGTTCAGATCGAAATTCTGGGGGATATGCGCCCGGCGCGGGTCATTTCCACAGCCTTGTTTGACCCCGAAATGACCCGGATGCGCACATGACCCTGCCGATCCTGATCCTGGCTGCGGGGGCCTCACGGCGGATGGGCGGTGTGGACAAGCTGTTGCAACCGGTGCGCGGCAAACCATTGCTGCGCGACCGGGTCGAGGCCGCGCTGGCCACCGGGGCCGAGGTTTTTGTCACCTTGCCCGAGGGGGATGAGACACGCGCCAAAACAATGGACGGCTTGCAGGATGTGGCGCTGATCCCATCGCCGAATGCGCATGAGGGCATGGCCGGATCACTGCGCGATGGCATCAAGGCTTTGCCCGAGGATGCCCAGGGCGTTCTGGTGGTGCTGGCCGACATGCCCGACATCACGACGCTGGATATGCAACGGCTGCGGGCGGGTTTCGATGGAGGCCCGTTGCGTGCGGCAACCCAGGACGGCATCCCCGGGCATCCGACCTTGTTGACCAGAAAACTATTTGCGGAAATCGCGAATTTGCACGGCGACATTGGCGCGCGCAACGTGTTGAAGGCGCATCCGCCGCGCCTGATCCCCTTGCCCGGCACACGGGCGCTGACCGACCTGGACACGCCGCAAGACTGGGCAGACTGGCGTGCACGGACTTAGGGGCTGATCAGCAGCTGAACCTCACCGTGGTCCAGCACCGTCCGGGTATAAACATAGGCCGCCCGCCCTTGCGCATAGCGCAGACGAGGCGCAACTTCGAAAATCTGGTCGGCCAGTTCGGGGTGGGATTGCTCGATCGCGTTCATGTCCGGGCTGAGGCTTTCGGCCCAGATCCCTGCCACGCGGACCAGTTCATGTGCCCCGAACAGAAGATGCACCCAGGCGGGTGCCGATTTCGGCGCGGGGGTGACGCCGGGCAGACCGACCAGGTCCCTGGCCCGGGCCAGAACCTCGTCCACCCCAAACAACAGGTCAGATTTCGCGTGGGACAACAGCGCCAGGTGCCCCGGTGCCAGCAACATCGCCCCTTCGCCATGGCGCGCCTTAAAGCGGACCGGGGACGGGCCGTCGCCCGACACATCACGTGACCGGCCGGTCCACAAAAGCGGTTGCAGACCGTTGTCGCGTGTCATGACCAGATCCCCCGCCAGCAGATTGCGGGCCGGGCGTTCGCCAGTATCGGTCTGGATCAAAGCGTCGGGTGACAATCCCGAACTGGCAAAGCTGCGCCCCATGCCGCACGACGGGCGCACCGCATGCCGGAACGCCCCGGAGGTATCCAGATCGGCATCCAATTCGGCCCAATTGTCACGCAGGTTCAGCATTTGCCCCAACTTTTTAAACCACAGGGCCCTAGCTGGGCCTCTTGGTAAAAAGGTAAAGGGCAGACATGGCGAAACCGTGAACAGGGCCGGTCATATTCAAGATTTGAACACGGAAAACCCCGTGAAAACCGGGAATTTCCATAGGGTTTTGCCCAAATTCGAACAAATACTTTAACCACAGGTTGCATTCCGACCGAATGGTCAAAATATGATCAGACTGTGGTCAGCCCTTCAACATCCGGGCCTCGTGTGCTTTCAAGGTGCGCCGCGCCGTCGCGTATCCGCGCGCGCCTGCGGCTGTTTCCAGCTCAGGGAACAGGTCAAAAATTTCCCGCCGTTGCGCGCCGCCGACACCTTTCAGGGCCAGATCACCGGGTTGGAAACTTTCGCTCCAGGCACCGTTGGACTGCACCACCTCGTGATGGTCGAACATGAAATGCACATAGGTGACACCCAGCGCGTCAATGCGCTGAATGTCGTCGCCATCGACCATATGTTTCGCCGATGCCAGCACCTCGCGGTCATCGAAATACAGCGCGGATCGGTCGTTGGCGATCAGCATCCGGTGGTTCGGGCTGAGCATCATGTCACGTTCCCGCAACCCATTGCCCAAGCTGCCAGCAGGCACCAGAACCGGGCGCAGATGCGGGTTGGCCTGCAACGCCTTGGTGCCGACGCGTTTTGACCCGATCCAGCGAATTTACTGAATACCATTGTCGCGCGTGATGACACGGTCGCCCTCGCGCAGATCTTTGACCCGACGTTCGCCTTGCGGCGTGGCGATCAGGGTGCCGGGTGTGAAACAAGGAATGACCGTTTCGATATTTTCAAACTGCAACGTGCCGACGACGGCGCCATTGCCGCCAATGAATTCAACCGTTCCGTTTTCGGGGCTTCCCGTATCGTAATTCACATGGACATAGCCGCCCGCCGGCGCTGATCCGGTCAGGTCCAGCACATCAACATCACTGTCATCCGGGTCTTCGTTGCCGTCTACGGTATAGCCCCAATCCAGATCGTGGAACGTGTCAAAGCCCTGCCCGCCCACCTGGGTATCATTCCCTTCACCGCCTGTGATGTGGTCATCGCCTGCGCCACCATCCAGCGTATCGTCACCATCTTCGCCATAGATCTTGTCCTGGCCCGTGCCGCCAAGGATCGTGTCCTGGCCCGGCTTGACCGGCGTGACCACCGTATCGTCGATCAGATCGCCCGACAGGGTAAACCCGGACTGTGTCCTGCGGGTTTCCAACGTGAAGGTGATTGAGCTCTGCGCCTCGCATTCACCCGAGAACCAGGCATCCTGGTCCGAGGTCCTGACCAGGGTCACGACCGCATAGATCTGGCTGCCGTCCTCGAGAGTGGCGACGTTGTCATAGATGACGCTGTCACCAGCCTGCGCGTTGTTGTTGCCCGACGCGGTTTCGCTGCCCGCGCGCACGTTGTTGATGTCCTGCGCCACCGGGGTTGCGTCCAGGCCCGGTCCCGTCACACCGACGCCCGTGCGCCATACAGGATGTCATCGCCCGCGTGCCATCAATCAGGTCATCGCCGCCCGATCCCGCGATTTGGTCCTGACCGCCAAGGCCCGTGATCGTATCATTGTCCGCTGTACCCAGCAGGCTGTCATTGTTGGACGCACCTGTGATCGCCGCCATGAAAAGCCCCCCCAAGGTCATAAAACTGGTCAAAATCGGCCTGTGTGGCAGCAAACCGTTCACACACTGGGCACGTGCTGCACTGCGGCGCGCGAAGGGGAGAATTTGATCAACGTGGTCATAACGCGGAGATTTCCGCGACAAGGCGCCAAATCGGGCCCAAAACGAAAACAATCCCGCAGCTTCCCGCGGGATTGTTTCTGTAACCGAAACACTGGGATCGACGCATGACAGCGCCCGACCCACAAGCGCGACTCGGTGTTTCCCGTGGCGAAGGCAGCCCACCCTCGCGTCAGGGAATGGCCCGCCGGAATTAACCCCGGCGGGCCCGCTGCATTACTTGACCAGCATCTTCGCTTCGTGTGCCTTCAGCGTCCGACGCGCGGCGGTATAATCTTCGATGCCTTCGGCTGTTTCCAGCTGCGGGAACAGTTCAAAGATTTCGTTGCGCTGTGCGTTGCCGATGCCCTTGAGCGAGTAGTCACCCGGCTGGAAGCTTTCGGTCCAGGCCCCGTCCGACAGAACCACTTCGTGGTGATCGAACATGAAGTGGATATAGGTCGTACCCATTGTATCCACGCGGTGAATGCCCTTGTTGTCGACCAGGTGCTTGGCGCTGACCAGAACTTCGCGTTCCTCAAAGTACAGCGCAGTGCGATCATTGGCGACCAGAACACGGTGGTTCGGGCTGACCAGCATGTCACGTTCCGGCAGACCATTGCCCAGCGATCCGGCCTGGATCAGCACCGGTTTCAGGTGCTTGTTGGCTTCCAGCGCCTTCCAGTCCATCCCCTTGTGACCGACCCAGCGAATTTCCTGGATGCCGTTGTCACGGGTGATAACGCGATCACCTTCCTCCAGCTCCTCGACCAAACGCTCGCCTTTCGGGGTCGCGATCTTGGTGCCAGGGGTAAAGCAGGGCACGATTTCCTCGATCTCGGTGAAATCGAGCGTGCCGGTCACATTGCCGTCGGTGTCATAGTAGGTGACGAAACCGTCGGTGCCGTTGCCGTTGCTGTCAGGCCCGGTGTGGGTGACTTTCAGGCTACCGCCCGGTTCAGTCGAGCCGGTCAGATCCAGAACATCCCAGTCATCGCCAGCCGCGCCGCCGTCAACCGTGTCCCCGGCGTTGTTGTTCGTGAACGTGTCACGATCCGCACCACCCGACAGGGTGTCGTTGCCCCGGCCACCATCAATCTGGTCGGCACCAGCGCCGCCGTCGACGGTGTCGTCTTCGCCACCAGCTGAGATAACATCGTCGCCGTCGCCACCCAACAAGGTGTCGATGCCCGAGGTGCCCAGCAAGGTGTCGTCACCTTCACCACCATCGATAAAGTCGCCACCCGAGCCACCATCGAGATGGTCGTCGCCCGCACCACCATAAATGGTGTCCGTGCCACGACCGCCGTCAATCGTGTCATCCTCGGTGCCACCGTCAATGAAGTCAGCGCCGTCGCCACCTTCGATGATGTCGTCACCCTGGCCACCGATCAGCGTGTCCGAGCCTTCGCCACCATAAATGGTGTCTTCGTCGATGCCGCCGTCAATGGTGTCATCGCCTGCATCACCATACAGAATGTCGTCATCATCCTGGCCATAGATGGTGTCATGACCGTCGCCACCATGGATCACGTCAATGCCGTTATCCGGGCGCGCATCAATCGCATCGACGATGTTAAAGGGATCCGTGCCCGACCCCAGGCCGCCCCAGATCTCATCGTTGCCAGTGCCGCCATCGATGGTATCCGAGCCGTGACCACCGATGATCAGGTCTTCCCCTTCGTCACCGGTGATGGTGTCATCGTCCAGGCCGCCGTCGATGGTGTCGTCACCTTCGCCACCGGTGATGATATCCTGATCATCGCCGGTTGTGATGGTGTCGTTGCCAGCGCCACCGTCAACCGTGTCACGGTCATCGAACTTGTCGGTATCCTCCGGGATCGGGCCCCAGCCGTAGTCAGACGCCGGGTCGCTGCCGGACGTGTCGATCACGTCATCACCAGCACCACCGTCCACGGTATCCGAGCCATCGCCACCAATCACGATGTCGTCGCCAACGCCCGCATCCACGATGTCGTCGCCGTCGCCTGCGTCGATGTCGTCGTTGCCTTCGCCAGCGATGATCGTGTCATCGCCTTCGAAGGCGCGGATGATATCGTCATTCGGGCCTTCACCCGGCAGGATTTCGTCGTTGTGATCACCCATGTCGCCATGGGGATCACCGGTGTAATCATAGTCGATCAGATCATCGCCAGAGGTGCCCTGAACGATGCCGTCCAGCAGCTGATCCTCGACCGTGACAAAGACCTGCGCCGTGTCGGTGCCGCCGTTGCCGTCGGTGACGCCATAGTCGATCGTCGCCACTCCTTCGAAACCCGCATTTGGGGTAAAGGTGATGGTGCCGTCCGGGTTCACAGCAACCGTGCCATCCGGCGAGGTCGGCGTGCCCTGGATGGACAACACATCACCAGTATCCGGATCGGTGTCATTGCCCAGCACGTTGATGGTCACCGGGGCGCCAAAGGGCGTGGTGTCGTAATCGTCCTGTGCCTCTGGTGCGTCATTCACACCGGTGACAGTGACCGTCAGCGTCGCCGTGTCGGAGCCGCCTTTGCCATCGTCCACCGTATAGGTGACCGAGGTGGTCGTGCTGCCGCCGACAGGCAGGTCGTCAAACGCGCCGATCGGGTCGAAGTCATAGCTGCCATCGTCGTTCAGTGTGAAACTGCCACCGTTGTCGCCAGCCACAACCATGCCAACATTACCAGGCGCGCCGTTCACCGCGGTGACCGTCAGGGGATCACCTTCCGGATCACTGTCATTGCCCAGAACGTCGCCATTGATCGGCGTGTCCTCATTGGTCGCGTTGTCGTCATCCACCGCGTCGGGACCATCATTCACCGGGTTCACGGTGACCGTCACGGTCGCCGTATCGGTGCCGCCGTTGCCGTCGTCAACCGTATAGGTGATCGTGTCCTCACCGGTGAAATCCGGGTCGGGCTCATAGGTCAGCGTGCCGTCCGGGTTGATCGTCACGGTGCCATTCGGGGCATCCGCATCGGTCACGGTCAGCGGATCGCCATCAACATCGGTGTCGTTGTCCAGAACCGGGATATCAACCGTGCCGTCTTCGTCGACTTCAGCGGTATCATCTTCGGCAACCGGATCATCGTTCACCGGGTTCACGGTGACGGTGACAGTTGCGGTATCCGTGCCGCCATTGCCGTCATCGACCGTATAGGTGATCGTGTCTTCGCCGTTGAAGTTCTCGTCCGGCTCATAGGTCAGCGTTCCATCGGGGTTGATGGTCACAGTGCCGTTGGGCGCGGTGGCGGTGGTTACGGTCAGAGGGTCGCCATCAACATCGGTGTCGTTGTCCAGAACATCGATAACCACCGAGGTGTCTTCGTCGGTCGTGGCCGTATCATCATTGGCATCGGGGCCGTTGTTGTCAGGCAGGATGACGTTTTCGATGTTCACGAAATCCATCGTGCCAGCGGGATCGCCATTGCCATCCAGGAAGGTGACTGTGCCGTTTTCCGGATTCGACGGGTCATAATCGACGCGCAGCGGGCCTTCGCCCGACAGGTCCAGCGTGTCATAGTCCACGCCGCCTTCGCCACCGTCGACAAAATCACCAGCGTTGCCGCCGATAAACGTATCCTGATCGTCGTTGCCGAACAATTGGTCAGCGCCAGCCCCACCAGTGATGGTGTCATCTCCGCAATCACCCGTGATGAGATCATCACCATCGCCGCCGTCGATCACGTCATCATGGCTGTCCGAATTGCTGCCCGAGCCACCGCCCCCCAAGGTTGGGTCATAGACGTCGTAAAAACCCGAATAATAGATCTCCAGATCATTCCCCGGCCCTGTGTTCAAGGTCGGTCCGGCATCCGGAGAAGAGCCGTTGCTGTTGCCGTCAACCGCATAAAAGGTCTCATCCGTGCCCGCTTTGATCGACACACCGACGACCGGCTCGAGACCCACCAAGGCTGGATTCTGGCTGGTGACATAGTCGTTCATCTGGTCGTAAAAATCATCCAGATCGTTGCTGATGAAGTGCGCCGTCCCAGAATCCGGGAAACCATCAACTTTGACCGAGTAGTCGTAAACCCCATCACCATCGGTGTCATAGTAGAACACCACATTCGAAATATCGTGAGTCGACGGTTCGAAATAGTCGTCGCTTTCGCAGGGCTCGCCGCCGTCACCGTGCAATTCGTCATTGCCCGCGCCGCCGGTGATGATGTCATCTCCACCTTCGCCGTAGATGGTATCGTCACCTTCTCCGCCGTGCAGGGTGTCATTGCCAGCGGGGCCCGTGCCAGGCGTGGTGGCGTCAAAGTAGACGTCGCTGACCTGAACGTGGCTATCGTGAAAGCCATCCTGGTTGTGGGTGATTTCAACTCGGGCGACCGGGCCGGGAATGGTCACCTGCACCGAATAATCGCCATCAGTGGGGCTTGAGCCACCACCGTTTGACGAGGCATGGTTGCCCGTCACGGTCAGATCGTCCCCCCCCACCAACTGGGTGGAAATCTCGTTGCCATCCGCGTCATAGGCGGTCACCCAGACTTCGCTGTCGTGGTCGATGTCGTTGATGTTGAATTCGACGTTCTCAACGCTGGCCGAGAAGTCCAGGTTCACCGTCACGCATTCGCCATTGGCGTCGCTTTCCAGCCCCAGGCCGGAATTCTGGTCCGCAGCACCCAGGCCGCCGGTGCCGATCCCATCCACGTTGCCGGTGGCATCTTCCCATTCGATTTCGGGGTCTTTGTTCTGACCACCGATCGAGAAGGTCACATCGACATTGCCGGTGTTCTGAGTAAAGCCGCTGGCATCCGCTTCGTCAGAATATCCCGCCGCTTCGTCCCATTCGAATTTCTCGCGCACGGTTACGCCACCAGGGCCACCGTTCAGGTCGCTGTCACCATAGATGGTGTCGTCGCCCGCGCCGCCTTCGACATAGTCGTCACCCGAGCCGGCATAGACGTCATCGTCGCCCTCGCCTGCAATCACTGTGTCGTCGCCTGCACCGGCCAGCACGATATCGTCCTGAGGCGCTTCGCCCGGCAGGATCGCATCATTCGCGTCAATCATGTCACCGTGGGGGTCGCCGGTGTAGGTCGCGTCGATGACATCGTTGCCATCGGTGCCTTCAACATAACCGTCGCCCTCGGGATCCTGATAGATCGGGCTGTCATAGGTGATGTTGTCAATTGCACCCGACCCACACAGGGTCACCTGCATATAACCGACATTGTCGACGTTCAGCTCGGCCAGGGCCTGTTCGTTGTTGCAGGTCGTGGGCAGATACATCTTGCCCATATAGTTGCCATCCACATCCCAAAAACAGACATAGCCGCCTTCTTCGTTGTCCAGCACGGTCAGGTTCTTGACGTCGGTCGGTTCGTCAAAGGCAAAACAAATGCTGCCACCGCCTGCGTTGTCGTCGGGGTCGTTGCTGTCGCCGTCCTCGGACACGATCAGCACGTTGCCCAGGTTGCCGGTCTGAAGATCCCAGTCCCCCCCGGTGGGGTTTTCCGTATCAAAAACCATCGCTGGGTTATAAGCGCCAGACGAAATCGTCACGCCTTGTCCCTGGTATTGGTCGTTTACAACATCGCCCGCGGCGAGATTCTCAAAATCGAGCGTATAATTAGACATAACCGTCTCCTATGAACATTCCGAACCGGGCCGGTGCAAGCACGACCCGAAATGCTCCGTGCACATAATGCGCGAAAAAATATGAAACCGACAGACACAGACCAACCCGTCGATACGCGCTGCCGCGATCTCCATGGATGTCATTTCCTGTGCCATACACTCACCCTTTCCAAGGCTGTGGTGTTACCGATCACCCGCATGACGGACGACGCCTGGCCACGGATGGACCGCACGTGCGACACGTCACTACCCTATGGAGAGAGAGGTCAGGTCCCATCCGGAACCGATCAGGATGCAGCAACAACGGACCCCCGTCCGCAAAGCAGCTTGCTTCATCCATATGCGCCCACATACGCGAATATACGCTACGGACACACCCTCCCCACCCGGACACTTCCGTGTGGTTCCTGTGCGGCCGCCCCCGTGGCCTTCAGACATCGCCCCCCAGTTGGGCAGGTTTGAAATTACTCGCAAACGGATCCCATCGAAAGAGAAATCTTGCCAAGCGGGGACGACGGCGTGTCACAAATAGTTAATATTGTGGGAAAATTCCCTCCGATCGGCACCACGAGCCATCTGATTGTTTCCACGACCCTATGGCTTCACACTCTTGAGGCGAGCAGTTTTATCCCAATTGATTTCACTATTCGAACACCGGAGTGCGGGAAATTAGGGGGTTTGGGGCCGCACCTGACATTTTGGACAGGTTGGCCAAGTTTCCCGAACGGCAACAATGACATTCGGAAAAGTCTTAATATGTGCGGTTAACCCACCTCGATTTTTTCGCCGCCATTCTTACCGCAGTGTTCGCAATCCCGAACCAATGGCCGTGAAAACCTGGGAATGATGCCAAACTCTCACCCAATCTTGGTGCCGGACGGTTAACGAACCCCGAATCATTTTCCCGCAATTGTCGAAAAATGCGTTTGGTCAAACTGTCCGCCAGAGGGGACACTGAACAAGCAAAGTGACGCCAGGCTACGGCGCGTCACATCTGTCATGTCGCAGGGAAACAGGGTCGGTTCTGGCAAAAAGCGTGATCTGCATCACCAACAGAACGACAGCGCAGGTTGGCGCAAGGCCATGGGGCGCGGAAACCCCTTGTTTAATTGGTACCCAAGGCCGGACTCGAACCGGCACGACCGTTAGGTCGGGGGATTTTGAATCCCCTGCGTCTACCATTCCGCCACTTGGGCACTGCCGCTTCGTACCCTCCCCGCGCGGCGACGTCAACGCGCAGAAAAGCAAAAACGCCCCCCGATTTCCCGGGAGGCGGTTTGTGCGCCCAACAGCGCCACTTGCGCCAATCAAACATCCTGCGTGCGCGCCTGCGCGCACTCTACTTGGCGACGTCTAGAACATCACCCCGACCAACCACAGCGTGATCCCCGGGAAAGCCACAAGGATGACAACACGGATCAGATCCGAGATCACAAAGGGGGCAACGCCGCGATAGGTCGCCACCATCGGAATGTCACGGGCCATCGAATTGATGATGAACAGGTTCATGCCGACGGGCGGCGTGATCAGCCCGACTTCGACCACGATCAGGGCCAGGATACCGAACCAGATGCCCGCCTCTTCAGGGGGCAGGCCGAAATTCATCACCTCGATGATCGGGTAAAAAATCGGGATGGTCAGCAGGATCATCGACAGGCTGTCCATGACGCAGCCGAAGATCAGATAGGCAACCAGCATGATCGACAGAACCACCAGCGGCGCCATGTTCTGATCGACCACCCATTGGGCCAGGTCCTGCGGCGCCTGGGTAAAGGCCAGGAAGCTGTTGAACATCTGTGCGCCCAGCACGATGAAAAAGATCATCGCGGTGGATTGGGCGGCGGCCAGGACCGACTGCGTGAAGGTCTTGAAGTTCAGCCCCCCCGTGACGATACCATACAGCCCGGTGGCCACGGCGCCGACGGCGGCACCCTCGGTCGGGGTGAACAGCGCCTGGACCCCGGGCTTGGCCCAGTTCCAGTCACCCGCGATCCCGCCCATGACCAGGCCAAAGATCAGCACGACCGGCCAGATCTTCAACAGGGTCAGGAAACGATGGCCATAGGGCACGCGCTCGGCCGTGGTGGCGCTGTCGGGTTTGATCCGCACATAGATGGCAACCGTTAGCATGTACCCCAAGGCGGCCAGAACACCGGGCACCAGGGCCGCGATGAACATCTTGACGATGTTTTGTTCGGTCAGGATCGCATAGATCACCAGAATGATCGACGGCGGGATCAGGATGCCCAGCGTGCCGCCAGCGGCCAGAACGCCGGTCGAAAGGGCATCGGAATAGCCGCGCTTGCGCATCTCTGGCAGGGCCACCTGCCCCATCGTCGACGCGGTTGCCAGCGACGAGCCACAGACCGCGCCAAACCCGGCACAGGCGCCAACGGCGGCCACGGCCACCCCGCCCTTGCGGTGACCCAACCAGTCGTTCGCCGCCTCAAACAGCGCCGCGGACATGCCCGATTTGGTGGCAAACTGCCCCATCAGCAAAAACAGCGGCACAATCGACAGCGAGTAGCTGGAGAACGTGTCATAGGACAGTGTTTTCAGCTGCGCCAGCGGTGCGTTCGGGGTGCCCAAAACGTACCAGACGCCAAAAAATCCAGTCAGCCCCATGGCCAAGCCAATCGGCAGGCGCAGGAAGATCGCCAACAGCATCAGGCCAAAAGCGATCAGAGCGATTTCAAGCCCGGTCATACGTGTTCCTCCCGGCCCTTCAGGACCCAGTTGAGCGACCGCCAAGCGGTATACACCGCCACGACGAAGAAGAAGAAAGCGCCAATAAGCGACAGCGCATAGGGGATCCAGACCGGCAGTTCCAGTTCATAGGATGTTTCGGCAAAGAAAGGTTTATAACCCATGCCGAAAAAGCCGCGCATGGCGTCCGAGCCATAAGGAAACTTCTCGCCAAATCCCAACCACAGACGCCACAGGATGATGTATGCGGCGACGGCCAACATGAAATCCCCGACAAAGGCCAAAAAGGCCTTGGCGCGGTCCGGCAGGCGTTCGATGAACAGGTCCACCGTCACATGGCCCCGTTTGAATTGCGTATAGGGCAGAAAGGCGAAGACCGCGACGGCGCAGCCCATTTCGACCAACTCGAAGTCACCCTTGACAGGGCCCAAGTCAATAAGGCCCTTAAGAACATCCCCTTGGATTGCATCGAAGAACCGTCCGATGATCGAGGCGACAGTCACGCCGGCCACGGCCGCCAGGATCGTGCCTCCGAAATAGGCCAGCCATTTGGCGACCCTCTCAAGTATCCGGCCCACGCGAGCCTCAGCATTTGGTGCGATTGCTGCCACGAGTTCGTCCCCACTCCCGGTCATTGCTGCCCCGATGATCAGGGCAAAAAACTCCGGGCCACACTGGAGCGGCCCGGAGCGATCATGATCCGAAGATCACATGTCGGTGTATTTGGCCACCAGTTCTTGGGCCAGAGCAACCATGCCAGCGCCATCCAGGCCCTTTGCGGTCACTTCTTCGATCCAGGCGGCGGTCTGTGCTTCGCCAATGGCGCGCAGTTCGGCCACAACAGCATCATCCATCGTGTGGAGCGTGTTGTCGGTGCCTGCGGTCAGTTCACGCCCAGCCGCATCGCCAGTATCCATGGCCGCACCGGCCAGACCCGAGGTTTCAAGACCCGAGTTCGCGTCGATGACAGCCTTCAGATCGTCAGGCAGCGCAGCGTAGGTGTCTTCGTTCATCGCCCAGATGAAGAACGTGTTGTACAGCGCGCGGTCGCCACCAATTTCGGTGTGGCTGTCGGCCAGCTCATGCACCTTCAGCGGCGGAACGATTTCCCACGGGATCACGCCACCGTCGACAACGCCTTTGGACAGCGCTTCGGGAAACGCCGGAACCGGCATGCCCACGGGCGTAGCCCCTAGGGTTTCCAGCAGAGCGTTGGCCTGACGCGAAGGGCCGCGCAGTTTCAAACCGGCAAAGTCGCCTGTCGCTTTCAGCGGCTCGCCTTTGGTGTGGATCACACCGGGGCCGTGGACGTGAACGGCCATCAGGTGAACGTCGCCCATGCGCTCCAGCAGGTATTTCTGGGTGAACTCCCAGGCGGCCTTTGACGAGGCTTCGGCGTTCATCGACGTCATGAAGGGCAGTTCAAACGCTTCGGCTTCGGGGAAACGACCGGGGGTATAGGCCGGAAGCGCCCAGCCACAGTCGATCACGCCGTCACGGATCTGGTCATACAGCGCCGGGGGTTTGCCACCCAGCTGCATCGCCGGGTACAGTTCAACCTTGATGCGCCCGCCGCTGTCGGCTTCGACCTTCTCGACCCAGGGTTCCATGAAATAGCGGGGCACCGATCCCTTCGGCGACAGGAAATGCTGGCAGCGCAGGGTCACGTCCTGGGCAAAGCCAGCCGTCGCGCTGAGGCCCAGTGCAACGGCACCTGCCAATACGGAATTCAGTGTCATTTTCATTTCGTTCTCCTCCCAAACTACGAAACAGTGGTCGTCATGTTGACCTGTGGTCTACAGGTGTATCTGTCACGGGCCCGGATCAGAAATCCATTTCCCACGTGCCCCAATCAAAACAAGCTATAGCTCATAGAGCAATTCAAAATCGACCCCTTGGTCGGCTTTGTGGCATTTCCCATTCGCCCTGCCGCCTTGTGGGAAAGGTATCCAGCAATCATTTCGCTCGCAACGGTTGATCTTCCAGGTTGCGTGCGGAAATTCTTAACGCGTTAAAATTCAACGGAACTCTGCTTTTTATCCCAAAGATCGTTGGTGCTAAAGGTGTCACAGCCCCGCAAGTCTCCGGTTTCAAACCCGGTCGTGAACCGCCTTTGCCGCTGTGCAGATGTGCCGTGGGTGAACGTATGCGGCATGGGGGGGGGCGACCAGAATTTCGTTGCAGCGTATCGTCGCCGATCTGCTTGGCGGCATTCATTGCTTCGCCAATATCCCCCTGTTCCAGCGCCCCGAATCGCGCCTGGGTATTGCGCGCCCAGGTGCCGGAATAACAATCGGCCTGAAGCTCGATGCGGATCGAAGCCGTGTTACTCTCGGTCTGGTCCACCTGCGCCAGCATTCGGTTGGCCTGGTCCAGAATGCCCCGTTCGTTCTGCACGTGATGCGCCACCTCCTGGGCCACAACATAGGCGGCGGCAAATTCCCCGCTCGTGCCCAACTGGCGCGACATTGTGGTGAAGACCCCAGTGTCCAGATACACTTTGCGAGCGCAAGGGCAATAGAACGGCCCAGTCGTCCGCGACGCCCCGCCTCAGGGCAATTGCCTCACCCCCTTGTACAGCACCAGCGTCACGGGTGGATAGGCGTCATCGACCTGCTGGTGGAACATGTCCAGCCAGACGTCATCGGTATCGGCCAGTGTGACCGCGACGACTTCCGCCCGCCCGCCGTCGGCTTCGGTGATCTCACGGCCTCCACCGGACGGGGCACGGTTCCCCGCCCCACCACGCCCACGCCGATCCTTAATATTGCGGCTTGTGTGCCGACCTTGCCATTTCATCACTGATACTCCCGGAACTCACGACCAGTTTACTGCCCAGAGCGCGCGCCGCACGCACCGATCCCTTGACCCGGCCCGCGCCCCGTGGTCATTGGCCCCAAACAATGGGGCAGACATGATCAGGCGGCTTTACGACTGGACAATCCGAACGGCCGAGGCCCCCTATGCGCTCTGGGCCCTCGCGTTTATCGCCTTTGCCGAAAGCAGCTTTTTCCCGATCCCGCCCGACATCATCATGATCCCGATGATCATCGCCCGCCCCAGCCGCGCATTTCTGATTGCCGGCGTGGCGCTGGCGGCCTCGGTGCTGGGCGGCGTGTTCGGCTATTACATCGGCTGGGGCCTGTTCGAAACGGTCGGCCAGCCGTTGCTGGAATTCTATGGCAAGACGGACGAATTCGGTCACTTTGCCGAAACCTACAACGCATGGGGCGCCTGGGCGGTGCTGATCGCCGGTGTCACGCCGTTTCCTTACAAGGTCATCACGATCCTGTCGGGATCAACCGGCCTGAACTTTGGTGTCTTCATGGTGGCCAGCGTGATCGCACGCGGCTTGCGCTTTTTCATCGTTGCCGCCCTGTTGTGGCAATTCGGCGCCCCGATCCGAGACTTCATCGAAAAGCGTCTGGGGCTGATGTTCATTCTGTTCGTCGTGCTGCTTGGCGCAGGCTTTTATGTGGTGAAATACCTATGACCATGACACGCACTCAGCTGATCCTTCTGGCCACCTTTGGCTCGGCCGCCTTTCTGGGCGGGGCTTTTCTGTTCCAATTCGCGGGCTACGCGCCGTGCCAAATGTGTTTCTGGCAACGCTGGCCGCACGCCATCGTAATCGCGCTGGGAGCTGCGGCGCTGGCCACGAAAAACCGGCTGATCTGCTGGCTGGGCGCGGCCACTATGTTCGTGTCCACCGGGCTGGGCCTCTATCATTCGGGCGTCGAACGCAAATGGTGGGATGGCCCATCCTCATGCACCGGCGGCGGCGATTTGGGCGGGTCTGCCACGGACCTGCTGGACAGCATCCTGGCCGCCCCGGTGGTCATGTGCGACGAAATTCCCTGGCGCTTGTCAGACTGGATCCCGCTGGAGATCCTCGACCTGACCATGGCGAATTTCAATGCCATGGGCTCGCTGGTCTTCGCCGCGCTTTGGATTGTCGCTGCCCGCAAGGCTTGATGCCAATTCTGAGCCCCTTCAGGGGGCGAGGTATCAAGCGCGCCGCAAGGCGCACATTCAGGATATCGCGCAGGGTTATCCGAAAACCGGTTCCCACTTTTCGGCCTTCACTTGTGGATCCCGCCCTCAGTCTTTGCCGCGCAGCAGTTGACGCAGCGCGCCATGAAGCATCTGCACGTCCTGGCGCGTCATCGGCATGCGGCTCCACATATTGCGCAGGGTGACTTTCATGCCCGGCGCTTTGGTCGGCGGGAAAAAGAACCCGGCCTCGTCCAACCGGTCCTCGTAATGGTCGGCCAGCTTTTCGACCTCGACCGCGCTGGCCCAGTCGGCCCCCGCCATGCCTGCATCTTCATGCACGACCTCAGTCGCCTGACGTCGCCATTCATAGGCCGTCAGCAATACGCATTGCGCCAGGTTCAAGGATGCAAACCGTGGGTTCACCGGCACGGTGATGATCGCATTGGCGCGCGTTACATCGTCGTTTTCCAACCCGGTGCGTTCCGGCCCGAACAGGATCGCCACCTTGCGGCCCTCAAGCTGCATCTCGCGCGCCTTGGCCATCGCCGCCTCGGGCGAAAAAATCGGCTTGGTCAGATCGCGCCCGCGCGCCGTGGTGGCAAAGACGAAATCGCAATCGGCCACCGCGCCGGGCAGATCGTCATACAGGCCAGCCGTGTCCAGAATCCGGCCCGCGCCAGAGGCCATGGCCACCGCGTTGGGGTTGGGCCAGCCATCACGCGGGGCAACAATACGCATGCGCTCCATGCCGAAATTCAGCATCGCACGCGCCGCAGCGCCGATGTTTTCCCCCATCTGCGGGCGCACCAGCACCATTGCAGGTTCGGGCGCGAGTTCGGGCCCCAGTTCCGTTTCGTCCATCAAACCGCTTCCTTGATCATCGCGGGCGGTGATACGCTGCCCCCAACCCAAATGGCAAGACGCCAGATTTCATGGCCAAAGCGCGAATTCCGCTCTATAGAGCGGCAAAGATCAGACGACAGGAGCCGAAAATGGCCACAGATGAGCAGATTGAACAGCCGCAACTCTACCTTGTGACCCCGCCTGAGTTTGAGCTCAGCACATTTGCCGACACGTTGGCACGCACGTTGGATGCGCAAGAGGTCGCCTGCCTGCGCCTGGCCTTGGCCACAACGGATGAAGACCGCATTGCGCGCACCGCAGATGCGCTGCGCGAGGTGGCCCATGCACGCGATATAGCGTTGGTGATCACCGATCACGCGCTGATGGTGGAACGGCTGGGTCTGGATGGCGTACACCTGAGCGACGGCTCGCGCCGCGTGCGCGCCGTGCGTAAGGATCTGGGCGCAGACGCCATCGTCGGCACCTTTTGCGGCACCTCAACCCATGACGGCATGTCGGCGGGTGAAGCGGGGGCGGATTACGTCAGCTTTGGCCCGGTTGGCGCCACCCCCTTGGGCGACGGCTCGCGGGCCGAACATGACCTATTTGCCTGGTGGTCCCAGATGATCGAGGTGCCCGTCGTGGCCGAAGGCGCGCTGGACGCGGACCTGATGGGCCAACTGGCCCCCGTGACGGATTTCTTTGCCATTGGGGACGAAATCTGGCGCAGCGACGACCCGGCGGCGGCGCTCAAGGCGCTGGCTGCGGCGATGGGGTAAGGGCGGCGGCCATGACTCACAAACGGTTCCTGGCCACCCTGCCCACCAGGACCAACACGCAGAGCTGCATGAAACCGCCAATGCCCCGGGATTGCGGGCGCTGGCGCTGTATGTGGTGATTATCGCGGGGCTTTGCGCCGCCACTGCCCTGCATGTGCCGGGCTGGCCGCTGTTGATGGTGCCCCACGATATCGCGCTGGCAAGTGGAACACCACACCATGCCCAATGTGCGCCCAATGTGCGCCCAATGTGCCGTTTCATTGCCTGGCGCAGCTGCATAGCGGTGGTCACAGATCCCCTGGACCAAACCGAAGACGGCTGTGCCAGGTATGCGACGCACTATGTCGCGGATTTCTCCGACACCTGATCATTCTGCGAAAAATCCAGCTCGGCCAGCACCAGAGGCGCACGCACGGTATCCTCGCAATAGGCGGCCAGCGCCTTGCGGCTGGTGAATTCCGATACTTTCACCGGCTCGTGATACACCACCTCAACCGATCCGTGGCGCCGCGTTGCCAGCATCCGCACTATATGCGGGCCGAACTCCATATCGCCCCACCAGCCATAGAACCGGCTGTCTTCGCCTGTGGGCGCACGATAGATCACCGTCACGGGCTGAATATGCATGACCTCGTGCAGGCGGGGCGTAAAGAACGCGGCAAAAAGCGTTGATTTAAAAGGCAAAACGCGACGGCTGTCAGTGCTGGTTCCTTCGGGGAAAAACAACAGCTTGTGACCCGCATCCAACCGGTCCTCGAACAGCTTGACCTGGGCGGCGGCCTCGCGACGGTCACGGTTGATAAAAACGGTGCCAGTTGCTCGCGCCAGCCAGCCGATGCCGGGCCAATTCGCCACTTCGGCCTTGGACACGAAATACACCCGTTTCTTGGCGTTCAGCACAAAGATGTCCAACCAGGATGAATGGTTCGCCACCACCGCACCAATGCGTTTCATCTGATGTCCCGTGGCGCGGAACCGGAGGCCCATCACCATCAGCGCCGTGCGACAGACCGCTTGCGTGATCCAGGGTGTCAGTGGCCGTTTCACGCCAAACAGCGGCCGTTCGACCAGCCGCAACAGCAACAAGATGATCAGGCCGCCAAACACCAACACCCCCAGCACCAGACCGCGCAGGGCGACACGCAGCCAGCCCAGCGGTGTCACGGGCGTCAGGTCAGGCTCCTGCCCCTCGCCCCAGACGTCGCTCATGTCCTGGCGCCCTTCATATACATGGTACGATGCTTTTCGCTCATCACAGCCGTGTCCAGGATCAGGAACACATCGGTGGTATTGAAGGCATGATCAACAAAGGCACCTTCGCCGACATAACCGCCCAACCGCAGATAGGCCTTGATCAAGGCCGGTGTCGCGCGGATGGCCGCCGGCCGGTCGATCTGGTCTTCGGCCAACAGATCCATGGTCTGGAAATGCGCTGGCAGCGCACGCGCACGCAAGGCTTTTGGCGCCAAATGACGATGGTGCAGCAACGACAGCGGCGCTTTCAACGTGTCGATATCGGTGCCGTGAAAGCTGGCGACGCCGAACAGAACCTCGATGCCGTGTTCGACCACATAATCCGCCAGCCCGTTCCAAAGATTCATCATCGCCATGCCGCCGCGATAGTCCGGGTGCAGACAGGACCGCCCCAGTTCCAACAACTTGCGCCCTGAGGTCTTCAGCGGCGTCAGGTCATATTCGCCCTCGCTGTAAAACCGCCCCAACTGTGCGGCCTTGTCATCACGCATCAGGCGATAGACACCGACAACCGCCTCGCCCCGTGCCCTGTCGCGCAACAGAAGGTGGTCGTAAAACGGATCGTATTCATCGCATTCCAGCCGCGCGTCATGATCGACCAGCGCGCCATCACCGCCCAACTCCTCGACAAAGACCTCGTATCGCAGACGTTGCGCCGCGCGAATATCCCCCTCGTCCCGCGCCAGACGAAGTTCGAAATCGGGAGAGACAGGAGTCATGTCTGTTAAGCTTTCAGTAACCTTTGCAGGGTTCTATGGGGCGGCGTGCGCATTTGCAACCGACTGCGGTTTGACACACTTATTGGTTGTGATACCTTCGCCCGCAACAGTTTGAAATTGCATCAGGAGTCGAAAACAGGCGTCAGATTAATTCGGGATGTTTCGATCACCCGCTTGCCGGCATGTTCGAAGTTCACCGTGACCTTGCCGCCGATATTGCTCTGCACCTGTCCCAGGCCCCAATCGGGCTGTGCGGGATGACGCACCAGCATACCAGGTTCCAACAGCGCTCCGATGCCACTCATTTTCTTTCCCTTTCAAAAGACGAGGCCCGAATATGTCCGCCCCTTCCCGCGATTTGAACGCCCTGCTGGGCTCGCGTATCTGCCATGACCTTATCAGCCCTCTGGGTGCAATCGGCAATGGGGTTGAGCTCATGCAACTGTCAGGCCAGGCGGACACGCCGGAAATGGTCTTGATCGCAGAAAGCGTGGAAAACGCGAACATGCGCATCCGGTTTTTTCGCATCGCCTTTGGTGCAGCCAGCCGGGACCAGATGGTCGGCGAAAAAGAAATTCGCACGGTGCTGGCACCGGGTACGGATGGGCGCAAGATCGAAATCGACTGGGCGCTTGAAGGGGATCAGCCCCGCGCCGCCGTCAAGGCGATCTTCCTTATTCTTCAGTGCTTTGAAAGCGCGATGCCCTGGGGTGGCCATGTGCGGGTCAGCCACGATGGCGACCATTGGAAGGTCGCAGGAGAGGCCGAGCGACTGAAAATCGACCACAGCCTGTGGGAGCTATTGTCCAACCCGGCGGCGGATGTGGACCTGGCCCCCGCGCATGTGCATTACGCGCTGGTTGCGCCCGAACTGAAACGTCAGGACCGCAGACTGGGTCTGACCGTCGCCGACCATTCGATCAGCGTCGAGTTTTAAGGCATACGCGGGCGGCTAGGCCCGCGTCGTGCCATCCCCTGTCACCAGATATTTGAACGAGGTCAGCTGCGCCGCGCCCACCGGGCCGCGCGCATGCATCTTGCCCGTGGCAATGCCGATTTCCGCGCCCATGCCGAATTCGCCGCCATCGGCAAACTGGGTCGAGGCATTGCGCATCAGGATCGCGCTGTCCAGCCGCTGAAAGAACCGCGCGGCGGCGGCGTCATCTTCGGTCAGGATCGCGTCAGTGTGGTGCGAGCTGTGGGCGTTGATATGGGCAATCGCGCCGTCCAGATCCTCAACGATACGCGCCGCGATGATGCTGTCCAGGAATTCCTTGCCCCAATCGTCCTCAGTGGCCGCTTGCGATCCCGTCAGGCCGGGCCCGGCGTGGACCTCGACCCCGGCCGCCATCAACTCGTTCAACACGTCCTGCCCCAGGGCCACCGCGTCCTTGTGGATCAACAGGCATTCCGCCGCACCACAAATTCCGGTGCGCCGGGTCTTGGCATTCATCACCACCGCATGGGTTTTGGCGGGATCGGCGGCCTTGTCGACATAGACATGCACGATGCCTTCAAGATGGGCAAAAACCGGCACGCGCGCCTCGCGTTGCACCAGGCCCACCAGACCTTTGCCGCCGCGCGGCACAATCACGTCGATATGGTCCGTCATGGTCAGCATTTCGCTGACCGCCGCCCGGTCGCGGGTCGGCACACGTTGGATGGCATCGACCGACAGCCCTGCGGCGCGCAGCCCGTCCTGCAAACAAGCATGGATCAGCCCGGCAGAATGAAAGCTTTCGGAGCCGCCGCGCAGGATCACCGCATTGCCCGCCTTCAGGCACAAGGCACCCGCGTCCGCCGTCACATTCGGGCGGCTTTCATAGATCACACCAATGACGCCCAGCGGCGTGCGCACGCGTTGGATATGGATGCCCGATGGGCCGTCCCATTCCGCCAAAACCTCGCCGACCGGATCGTCCTGCGCCGCCACGGCGCGCAAACCGTCACACATGACCTGAATGCGGGGCTCGTCCAGCATCAGACGGTCCATCATGGCCGGGCTCAGCCCTTTTTTACGCCCGAACTCCATGTCGCGCACATTGGCCTCGATGATTTCCGCACGTCGGCTCCAACAGGCCTCTGCTGCGGCCTCAAGCGCCTGGCGTTTCGCCTCTGCCGTGGCGAAAGCAAGGTCAGACGCTGCCGCCTTTGCACGGGTGCCGATATCATTCATCAGGGCGGGAATGTTGTTGGTGTCGGTCATGGTGTGGCCTTTGGATTTTGTGCCTTCGGCAAGGATATTTACAGCAAGAGGAAACAGGGCGTCAAAGGGCCATGTCGTCGCGATGGATCAGCGCGGCGCGACCTGGATAGCCCAGCGTTGGTTCGATCTGGTCGGACCGTTTGCCTGCGATTGCGCGCGCCTCATCCGCCGTGTATCGCGCCAGCCCGGCACCCAAGTGGACGCCGTCGGGGCCGTGGATATCAACCGGGTCGCCGCGTTCAAAGCTGCCATAGACCTTGGCAACCCCGGCGGGTAAAAGAGATTTCCCCGATGCCAGCGCCTTGGCCGCGCCTGCGTCCACCACGATGTCACCCTGAGGTTTCATCGAGGAGATCCAGTGCGTGCGCGCCGCTTTCGGATCGGTGCGGGCGGTGAAAAGCGTCGCCGCCGCGCCGTTCAACAACGCCGTCAACGGCGCCATACGCCCCCCTTCGGTGATGGTCATGGCACAGCCCGCGCCAGTGGCCGTTTTTGCCGCCATCACCTTGGTTTTCATGCCGCCCTTGGACAGGCCGGTGCCCGCATCACCCGCCATCGCCTTGATCTCGGGTGTGATGGCGTCGATCACGTCATACCGGGTCGCGGTGGCGTCCACGCGCGGATTGCCGGAATAAAATCCGTCCACATCCGACAGCAAAACAAGGTGATCGGCGCCAATGGTCACGGCAACCTGCGCGGCCAGGCGATCATTGTCGCCAAAGCGGATTTCATCCGTCGCCACCGTGTCGTTTTCATTCACGATCGGCACCACACCAAAGGACAACAGTTGTTCCAGCGTGGCGCGCGAATTCAGGTAACGACGCCGGTCGGCGCTGTCTTCCAGCGTGACCAGAACCTGCGCGGTGGTCAGGCCCAGGGGCGCCAAAACTTCCTCATAGGCGCGGGCCAACCGGATCTGCCCGACAGCGGCAGCGGCCTGGGATTGTTCCAGGGCCAGATCCGTCGCCGGCAGGCCCAAAACACCTCGCCCCAAGGCGATTGACCCCGACGAGACCAGCACCACATCAGCGCCACGCGCCTTGAACGCGGCCACGTCAGCGGCCAGCGAGGCCAACCAGTCAGCCTTCAGCGCGCCGGTGTCAGCGTCGACCAACAGGGCCGAGCCGATCTTGACAACAATGCGTTTGGCGTCCTTCAGGGCTGCCATGCTTCGGGTTCCTCTTGCGACGCCTTCTGGCGCAGCTTGTCGGCGGAAATTTCGGCCCGCAAAGCGCGCAACACCTCGGTCGTGCCCTGCTGAGCGACGCCCGACATGACCATGACAGGACCCGCAACGGCCTCTAACGCGGTCCTTTTTTCGGCCAGTTCTTCTTCGTCCAGCGCGTCGATCTTGTTCAGAACCGTGACGCGTTTCTTGGCGCCCAGAATGTCGCCATAAGCCTCGACCTCGGTAATGATGGTCTGCCAGTCGGCGGCGACATCGTCCGATGTGCCATCGACCAGATGCAACAGGACCGAGCAGCGTTCGACATGGCCCAGAAACAGATCGCCCAGCCCCCTGCCCTCGCTGGCCCCTTCGATCAGGCCGGGAATGTCGGCAACGACGAATTCGACCTCATCCACCCCGACAACACCCAGGTTGGGGTGCAGCGTCGTGAACGGATAATCGGCGATCTTCGGGCGTGCGTTGGACGTCGCCGCCAGAAAGGTCGACTTGCCCGCATTGGGCAGGCCCAACAGGCCCACGTCGGCGATCAGTTTCAGGCGCAGCCAGATGGTGCGCTCAATGCCCTCTTGGCCAGGGTTCGCGCGGCGCGGCGCCTGGTTGGTCGAGCTTTTGAAATGCAGGTTGCCAAAACCACCATTGCCGCCTTTGGCCAGCACCACGCGCTGCCCCAGGTCGGTCATGTCGGCAATGACTGTGTCTTCGTCTTCATCCAGGATTTCAGTGCCCACAGGCACGCGCAGGATGATGTCACCGCCATCAGGCCCAGTGCGCTGCTTGCCCATGCCGGGCGTGCCGTTCTTGGCGAAGAAATGCTGTTGATAGCGGAAGTCGATCAGCGTGTTCAGACCGTCTACGGTTTCGGCAATGACGCTGCCGCCTTTGCCGCCGTCGCCGCCATCCGGGCCACCGTATTCGATGTATTTTTCACGCCGAAAGGACACACAGCCGCCGCCGCCGCCACCGGAACGGATGTAAACTTTGGCGAGATCGAGAAATTTCATGGCGGTGCCCCTTGTACGTCAGGCTTTGCGATAGAGTGAAACGCGCGTGGGCTCAAGGCTCGCGCGGCGAAAAGACGGCTTTCAGCGTCGGGCTGGCGCCTGTTGGGCGCGCCAATCGGCCCGGCTGAGGCAGGTGTTTTTCATCAACACATCCCTGCCCTGAGCGATCGAGGACACCATGCCTTCGCCTTCCGGCAGAAACCCCAGCCGGGTCAGAACAGCGCGCGAGGCAGCGTTGTCGTCAAAATGCCCGGCCCGCAGATGCTCGGCGTCCGTGGTGGCGAAATACCAGTCGATCAGGGCCGTGGCAGCCTCGGTCATATACCCATGGCCCTGGTGGGCGTGCCCCAGCCAATAGCCCAGACTGGCGTCAATGCCGATCATGCCGACGGGCTGCCCATCCGCAATGATCGCCAGGTTCTCGTGGGCGGGTTTGTCCGCCAGATAGGCCAGGAACGCGTCGAAATCCGCCGCGCCATACGGGTACGGCACGACGGTCAACCAACGCGAGATGTCATAGTCATTGATCAGATCGACCACCACGTCGCGATCTGCGCCCCGCAGAGGGCGCAGCGACAAGCGCGCGGTCTTGATCAAAATTTCCTGTTCCATGACAGAATGTTACGCCATCTTCCTGATGTAGGTCCAGGTCGGCACATTGGCGTCACGGGCGACCGAATGGCTTTCCGCATCGCCGATGTATTCGAACCCCGCATTGGTCAGCACCCGGGCCGAGGCCGGGTTGTCCTGAAACACCTCGGCAAACATGGTGCGATTGTTCAGCGGGTTGGCCTGGACCAGGGCCTGCACGGCTTCGGACGCAATGCCCGTGTTCCAGAACGCAGGTGCGACCCAGTATCCCAGCTGCGACTGCTCGCGTTCCAGGTGGACCAGGGAAATCACGCCCAGGACTTCGCGGTCCCCGTTTCGGGCACCATCCATGACCCAAACATCCTCGCTGCGCTCTTCCTCCATGGCGCGGGCGACGAAGCCCTCGGCCACACCGGGCGGCAACGGATGGGGAATGGATCGGGTGCCATGCGACACCCGTTCATCGGCGATATAGAGCGAAATCAGCCCCGTATCGGATCGGCGCACCGGGCGCAGGGTAAACCGTTCTGCCTCGATCAGAGGCTGAGTGACGATCGTGTCATACATCATTGCTTTCCCTCCTCCGAAAAGCACACATCCCCCAAAACGCGGGAGGGCTGTCAGCCATATAAGACCGGAAGACGCGCTTTGCCTCACTGCACGCGGCCATATGATCTGACAAATAGGTAAACATTTTGCGATGGTCCCTTGGACCGATTAAAAATACGAAAAGGGCCGGCTGTGAAAGCCGGCCCCTGGTAATCTTGTACCTTGTCAGGTTCGGCTTACTCGGCGGCCTCCGCCACCGGGAGAACCGAAATAAAGGTGCGGCCTTTCAGGCCGGTGTGGAATTTGACGTTCCCTTCGACGGTAGCAAAGATCGTGTGATCCTTGCCCATGCCGACATTCTGGCCCGGCCACACCTTGGTGCCGCGCTGACGCACGATGATGTTGCCCGGGATCACGGCTTCGCCGCCATATTTCTTCACGCCAAGGCGGCGACCAGCTGAGTCGCGACCGTTACGGGAGGAACCGCCTGCTTTTTTATGTGCCATTCTGTCTCTCCTTCGCCTTGCTTATTTCGCCAGATCTTTGGCTTGATCAACCCAGCCTTCACGCTCGATGCGGCCTTTGAAGGACAATTTCTCGTCCATCTCGGCAATGTCATCAGCGCCCCAGCCAGCGATTTGCGCGAAGGTGGTCACACCAGCTTCATGCAGTTTCTTTTCCAGTGCCGGACCCACGCCCGACAGGGCCTTCAGGTCGTCCGCGCCAGCTTCGGCAGCCGGGGCTGCTTTGGTGGCTTTCTTCGGAGCGGCTTTCTTGGCGGGAGCGGCTGCTTCCACGGCCACGGCCGAAACCGAACCTGCGCCAATGGCGGCTTTTACGCCGGTCTTGTCGGCGCCTTTTTCCAGGATCTCGGTGATCCGAACCAGCGTCAGTTGCTGACGATGACCCTTGGTACGCTTCGAGCTGTGCTTACGACGACGCTTGACGAAGTTGATGACCTTATCGCCTTTGATCTGGTCGATCACTTCGGCCTGCACGCCAGCGTCTGCCACCATGGGCGCGCCAATGGTCGTGCCGACCATAAGAATCTCGTTGAACTGGATGGTTTCGCCAGCGGTGGCGGCCAGCTTTTCGACACGCAGGGTGTCGCCGGACTGGACCTTGTATTGCTTGCCGCCGGTTTTCAGAACCGCAAACATATGTTCTTCCTTCATTTTCCGCGTTCTGTGGTCCCGACATTGTCGGAGTTTACGGGGTGCCCCACCGCGAACAGCGCGCTTTGCTATGCGTCATTGATATATCACCGGTCGGGGACCTTCCCCGCCGGAATGCAGGCTTATCGTCAGATTTGCCTTGCAAGTCAAGCACCAATCCCGTGTCAGGTCGGAATTGCGCGATCCCCTGCCCTAGAGGTCCTGTTCGCCAAGCAGCCCGGCAATGGCAAGGCCGGTCAAATGCGACACCTCTTCGAACATCACATCGAACCCGGCAAACAGTGCATGGTTCAACGCCTGCCCCTCGGGGGTGTTGGACAGGGTCATGACGGCGGCCACGTCCTGGGGCGACAAGGGAGCCCAGGCCATGGTCAGAAACGCATGCATCCACTCATCGGTATCGGCACGAATGCCGTCCGCTTCGTCCCAGATATCGCGCAAGATTTCCGGTTCCGTGCGGGTTTCCAGATCCGGCGCGCCCTGGGCCAAGGCCACCAGAAAGGCGTGGTTCGAATTCAGGGCCCCGGTGACATTGCGTTCGATCAGATCGTTCTGCCTGATAAAATCGTCGATTGCGGTGGCGTGGGGTCCACCATCCCCCTGACGCCAGGTCGCGCGTGCGTCTTCTTCGACCTCAGACAGCAAAAAGGCCTGCCGCGCCGAAAGCTCAAGCGCGACCATGCGGCTGCCAATCGGGCCGCGATAAAACGCCAACAGCGGGGCGATATCCACGCCCTCCAGCGCAGTGCGGAACCCTGCCCGCATCCGGGTCTCCATCCGGGTGACGTCATAGACGCTTTCCAGCCCCCGCGCCCACCGCGCGCTGGTTGGGCGCCCCAGCATCCATTGCTCCATCTCGGCGGCATTGGCCATGCCTTCGTCACGCAGAATGGAGACCGAGGCCGGACCTTGCAGCGCGGCGAACAGGTCGTCGATCTGATCGGCCCAGCTGGCCGTGGGCAGGATCAACGCCAGGATCAGACACAGAATGCGCATCAGATGTCCTGCTGCGGGTGCAGCTCGGCAACCGCGGCTGCCAGCCGTTCATATCGCTCCGCCATGATCTCGAACTGGATCGCGTTCAGGATTTCGTACACTTGTTGCATTCTGGGATCCTCCAGCGCGGCAACATAGTCCGCAACATCCGTGTCGCTCATGTCGCGATAGGCATAGGCGCTGTTGAGCAGTGCGAACACCTGCACGTTCTTGCGAAGCTCCGGGGCCTGCGTCGCCAACATGCCGCGCAAGTCCTGTTCGCTCACGTCCATTTCAACGGCCCCCGCCGCCATGGCCGCCATCAGATACCGCACCTGAAGCTCGATCGACGAGCGCACCGAGCTTTCGACCCCACCAATTGCATCGGTCATGGATTGATACAGCGCGATACGCGGCGATTGCGTGTCCACCAATTCGGTCAGCACCCGCTCGGCCTCGTCGTATTTTTCTTCGTTCGGGGCCATGTGGGCCTGATTTTCGACCACGACCAGACGCTGGCCCAGTTCGCTGGCATAAAAGGCGGCACCATGATCGACCAGTTCTTCGGGCATGACGGCCTGCATCATGTCCAGCGCACGTTCGACCATGTCTTCGGGGTCAAAGATTTGTTGCGCCAAACGCACCCAATCCGTGCCAAATTCCCCTGGTGCGTCGCCCGCCAACCCCGGCCCGGCCATCGCGCCCTGTTGCAGGCTTTCGATCGCCACATCAAAGCCGGTGATCTCCAGAAAGGCGCGCGCCTTGCCCCGGTCTGCGCCTTGCGCTGCCGCAATCGAGGCCGCAAGAGCCATGAAAAGAAAGGTGAAACCCCCTGCCACCTGTCGCATTATTCGCATGAAACCACCTGTGAAAAACCTGTTGTGCCACAGCCTAGACCGGTGCCAAACCCCGGTGCAACGCACAAACAGGCGAGCGGCAGGCATTTGCCATGAAAAACCTGTTGCACCCGCTGGCAACAACCACTAAACCGCCGCTACCACACCGCGGAGAGGTGCCGGAGTGGTCGAACGGGGCGGTCTCGAAAACCGTTGTGGGTGCAAGCCCACCCAGGGTTCGAATCCCTGTCTCTCCGCCACTATCCCCCTGAATTTGCTGATCCAATCGCAATTCACCGGACGTAGTGTGCGTGCCGCCAATTCTGTCCGAAACCACAAAAGGTGTCATACCATGACACCTTTTTGGCCTTCCGACTGCGCTGGCTATGCCCCCTTTCGCAAAAAAACATGCCCTTTTCTGATCGGAAAAAACCCGACAGGACAATCAAAAAGGGGACCCTGCAACAGCAGGATCCCAACAGAGAATTCGCAATGTAAGAGCCCTATCAGAACCCGTTGTCTCCATCGGCTCGTGCACGCTCTTGTTGCTTCTGCGACAAGTATCGGAAGTAATACCTTTCGGTTGTGAGCAGCGAACCATGCCCGATGTATTTCTGGACCTTGTAGACGGACCAGCCCCCACGCAACTTTTCAATCGCGAACTTGTGCCGCAAGTCGTGAAGCCGCGATCCGAAACCGGTCTCCTGACCTTATCCCCAGAACAGGTTTGAAGGGTCTTTGTAGAAACCGTGGTCGGTTACATCCCAAAAGACAAAGGATGATGCATTGGACTGCGGTATTTGTAGAAGAATATCGATCGCTTGCTGCGTTAGCTCGATCGTTCGAACTTTTCCGCCTTTTGTATTTCTCAGTGTTGCATGGACATGCCCAGGCACCGGGTTTTCCATACCGGAAACGTCGGGCCATTCCAAACGAGCCATTTCAGTTACCCGCCCGCCTGTGGCACCCAGAAACCTTGGAAAGTAAAACAGCATTCCAGGAGCTCGCTCACAAAGCTTCGTTATCGCTGCCTCTGTCGGCAATACAATGTCGGGCAGCACTTCCTTCATCCCCTGTTTCTCGGACTTCCGCACTGGGTTCTCTTCGATCCACCCGTCGTTCCTGATCGCGATCATAAGATTGTTAAACGCCGTCAGATCACGATTTATCGTGGAAACGGTCACCCCTTCGGAGCGTCGGCGCGCCACGAATTCGGACACGAATGAAACCGTTACCTCTGCTGCCATGATGGTCTGAATGCCTTGGCCAAGATCTTCGCAAATCTCGTCCAGAACCCTAAGGATTTGACGCAGGCTTGTCCGATAGCGCTTTCTCGTGTCAGCCCCCAAACCCGAGTTTTCCTGTTCGAGTGTATCGTAGAATTTCATCAGACCAGCAGAGAAGCTCCAATCCAGTTCCCCCGCCTCATCCAGCCCACGAAGTTCCTTTATGCGGCTTTTGGCTTTTTCTTCGTTGTTTGACATTTGCTGCCCTCATTTACCCAAAGAAGGGCCAAGTCGTGGTCGAACGTCCAGAGACCGCCATGTTTGACAGCGCCCAGAATATTGTCATTTGCCGCATGCCCAGTGATTGCCCTACGGGACAATCCGCTCAGCTTTGCGACCACCGACGACTTGAGCCTTGGTTTCATCGTTTCAAGAACATTGGCCATTTCTTGAGAAACCAAAGTCGGTGTTTGATTGGTGGGTTTTTTCATTAGGAATTTCTCCAACACATGTTGTTTCGCGTGATGGGGAAGTGCGGTCGTTTCTCAGATTGAAAAATTGGTTTGATTGCCAACATCCAGTTTTTTCAGAGGTAGCTCGGACACTTTTGGGGAGTAGTTAGCCGGTGCCTTTGCCAAGCACCGGCGCTCTTCAAGCAGAAAAGAAATCCGCGATCCGTGCCGCACGTTTTCTGTCGATCAGAACCTGTCGGGCAGCTTTGAACGCTTTCCAGCTTTCCATGAGACGCCGCCCGCCTTCGATCTCGGTGAGCAAAACCTCATCGTATCGAGTGTCTTCCCGATGCGCGTAGGTCCTGACCTGCCCCCCCGAAACTTCCCTCAGTTTAATGTAGAGTTTGCTCAACTTTTGAAGGAGCAAACAAATGTGACAGAGCCGTTTTACCGAAGCCCAAATAGTAGGGATGATCAAAGAACAGGAGGCTGGAATGCCGACAGCTGAGGTGTGTCGCAGACATGGCCTGAGCCCCGCGTCGTTCTATAAGTTCAAAGCCAAATACGGTGGCATGAATGTTTCTGACACCCACCGCCTGAAATCGCTGGAAGATGAGAACGCAAAACTGAAGCGTCTCTTGGCAGACACCATGTTGGATAACGTTGTGTTGAAAGATCCGCTGGGAAAGAACTGACGACACCGAATGCGCGAAAGGCTGCGGCACGCACGGCAATGCGGGATCACGATATCTCGCAACGTCGGGCGTGCCGGCTTGTTCACTGCCCGGCAGGGCATTGCGAAGCAATGTCCCGGGAGGGGGTGTCGATCCCAAGACCGTCCGGCGCGATCAGCCGCCGGATAATCCAGAAGTTCGCGAAGAGATGAAGGCGATTGCCAGCAAGCGACGTCGGTTTGGCTATCGCCGGATCGGCGTGCTGCTGGAACGCAAAGGAATGATCATGAATCACAAGAAAC